>ERZ860076.8-NODE-8-length-166153-cov-15.734151_pt1 | contig 166153 bp, 192 predicted proteins | sample MGYA00509982_ERZ860076 | MGnify/ENA primary metagenome ERZ860076 (study PRJEB30046, sample SAMN00715193) | human gut metagenome | study: EMG produced TPA metagenomics assembly of the A metagenome-wide association study of gut microbiota in type 2... | reverse complement strand
AAGAACCGATCTGAGCGTAATTACCGGAGGAGCCTATCTGAGCGTAATTACCGGAGGAGCCTATCTTAGTACCATCACCGGAAGAACCGATTTTAGCACAATCACCGGAGGAGCCTATCTTAGTACCATCACCGGAAGAACCTATTTTAGCACCATCACCGGAGGAGCCTATCTTAGTACCATCACCGGAAGAACCGATCTGAGCGTAATTACCGGAAGAACCGATCCGAGCGTAATCACTAAAAGAACCGATCCTAGCATTATAATCAGAAGAACTGATCTTAGCATTATAACTGGAAGGTAATTTTCTAAAATCTTCTTCTGTAAATATTGTTTTATTTTTAATCCATTCAATTCCCGCTTTAAATAAGCCTAAGAATCCTATTTCAATACCAATCTTTATTTTCTTTCCGCATATTTTCGAATCTTTATTTCTATTCGGATCAATTTTATCTAATTCTACTTCGCAGAATTTGTCATCAATGTTATTATAATAACTCAGAACGTCAAGAGGGTTCTCGCAAGCATGAAAACCGCAATGACATAAATCAGCCTTATCTTCTTTATATTCCTTACCAATTTCATACTGGAAAATTTTCCCATTGGGCGTACATTGCATATGCTTGTTAAATCCTTTATATGCTTTAACTGGTTTGTTTACTTTTTTCATCTCAATTATATTTAGTGGTTTTTTAATTGTTCAAATTCTTGTTTTCGTCATTAATATGTTTTATTTGATAATAAATTTGTAGAAATAGTCGAAATGGTAGTGCTTAAATACTGTCTTTTTATCAACAAGGCAATGAAAATTATCTTCGCTATTATCACCTTCTCTTTTTAAGGAGAGATTGGATCGTCCTTTTGCTACATAGTAAGTATCTCCGTGTAATGTATATTTTTCAACGTATACATATCCGGAGTGCTCCTTAGTATCTGCATACTCTGGATATCCGGATATTTTATCAAATGGGCAATTGATATTATCTTTCACATAGGAGACGGCTTCTGAGAATTACTTTATCATAGCCTTCTTTTATATAGTCTTCAATATATCCCATATTATCAGTCCTTATTCGTCATAATTTCTATTTTTTAAGTAAATTATTTTCAGCAAGATAACAAAGCATTTCATAAACAGCTTCTAGTAACGTATCCCCATAAATTGGAGCGAAAAGTTTACTTCCGTCACTATCCTCAGTAGTCCCGTAGTATACTCCCCACTCATCTATACGTCTTTCTATTCTAAGAGAAAATACTTCATTTGATCTAGAGGATACCCTGGGAGGGATAACATTCAATAAATCTTGGAGGGTAAAAGTTGGAATCACTTCATAAGATATAAATCCAATTACCTGAAACTCTTTCTGTAGACTAAGAAACCACTCTCCTGTAGAATCGTCGTCAATTTTACATCCATGACAACGACGTGTCCAATATAAAGTAGCTTCGCTAGTATCAATATCTAAGTCTTTTAGATGTTTCATTTGATCTATTGATAAAACCTGATCTCTCATGCTAAAAATCTATTGGCTCTATTTAATAAATCTCTAAAGCATTCTATAAATTGCGTTGCCATACTTTTAGATGGGAACGTAAGAGTATGATGGTATACATAACGTGATATAAATGATACTGTTAATTCTCCATCTATCGTACTTTGGATATAATAAATATTCGCGCATGTTTTCTCTGGATCCCATTCACCTACCCAAGCTTTTCGTAACCTTATCAGTTGAGTAAGAGCTAATGTGGCTTCTGCTTCTACTTCTGATGCATATAAATTTCTATCCCCACAAAAAGCTCTGCCTTTATTCTCTCTTAAATTTATTTTTGAATCATAACCTATAAAATACTCCCGTCTAATAGGTGTTCTATTACAAAATTCTTCCCAAGTTTTAGGTATTACCTGACAAATTTTATAGATATTTCCTTCTTTTATAAGTTCTGAATCATCAGGAATTTCAATAGTTACTGTTTTCATAATTATTTTTATTTACATAAATATTCTTCATACTTCGATTATAATATCATTATATTCTGCACTATTTCCAAAATCACAATAATGAATTTCACTTCTTGAGTCTTTATCTCTGAAAACTGTTTGTTCTTCTGGATTTACTGTGGTATGTCCTACGTATTGTATTACAGGAGCATCATATAAAGGAATTTCTGGATCATACTTAAGAAAATCTCTTTTAGATTCTAACATATCTGACCATAATGGTCCACCATAGAAATTACTACCACCTCTACACATAGATATAGACATTACTTGAGATAAATATCTATAAGAATCTATAGATAAATTTATCTTTTCGCAGAGATTAGGATAGTATAAATGATTAGAAGCTATATCTTTTTCATTCTCAATATTATTAAATATTTGTCCATAAAAAGATAACCATTTACTTGTAATTCCGGCATGAGAAAACCAGTAAGTTCTATCTATCTTTTCTGTTTCTGGATTATATATCTTAATATTATAATTTAATTTAAATAAGTGCAGATTGGTTCTGTAAATATCTTGGAGTTTATCAGATATACTATATCTATATCCAGAACAATAACCTATATAAGGAGAAATATAATTAAATTCATGATTGCCCAATAATAATATTACTTTATCCTCATATGCTTTCTTAAATTCAATTATATCTAATAAATTATTTATTATTCCTTCATCAGAAACAATATAAGAATCAACATAATCCCCTAAGAAAATATTTAAATCAGAATCTCCAGTTTCAACTTTTCTCTTCCACCAATCTCTACCATGAAGATCTCCTATTACTCTAATTTTCATCTTTTAAATATTTCGGATATAATCCAACTTGTAGTGCTGCCCAACTGAGCTGTATTCTCGCATGTTTTTTATCTATATACCAAGGATTTAAATGTCTACGAATTAATTTATTACAATAATCTTTCCAAACTTCTTCTTGAGATTTAGTGTTAAAAGCATATAAATTATACCATTTTTTAATATCCTTTATATCATCTACTGTTTTATTGTAAGGTCTTAATTCCTCATTCACCATCATTATTAGCATATCCTTAACAGGATAGACCTTATTTGGTCTATACCTGTTCTTTTTCTTTTTATATTTTCTCATTAAAATCAAATGTTTTAATAGGAGTTAAATCAAAGGAGCTTGGAGTAATAATAACTTTCCCATTTTTAAGAATCATATTCTTACTTAAACTTTCGGGAGGATATATCCAAGTTTTAATTGATGAATCTGTTAGATATTTATAAAAATGAGCTCCAAAGGCAACATTTGTAATATTTAAATCTTTAATCGCTTTTTCTAGAATTTCCCATACTCCTGGTTCTAATCCTTTAGTAGACCTTCCAGAGGGCATTAGAGGCAATAGGACATGATATTTTATATCGTCTGAGTAATTATACCAACTATCTATAAAGTCTTGTACAGAGGCTTTATCAGATATTATATGATGAATATTAATATGACAATCTCCTTTTTCTAATAATCCTTTTATAGCATTTTCTGCATAAGATCGGAGAGATTTGTTTCCAAACGAGACAGCAACTCCTGCTACATAATCGTGAGTATATTTAAGGATTTTATTCGCCAAGTCATAATATTCTGTTCCAGGCTTATCATAATATGATAGAATTACTCCGTTAGTAGTATAATTAGGAACTACTCCAGTATTATATACAGTTTCCAAGAAATCACAGAACTCCGGCGACTCGTCCGCAGAGCCTTCAGATCCAATCGCTATTTGAAAGGGTTTTTCTGTGATAGTGATATTCTTTTCTTTCTTATCTGGAGCAAATGTAGCGATAAACTTCTTCCATGTATCACATACATTAGTATAATATTCCCCATTTGGGTTAGAATCAACATAACACCACGGACATTTTCCAGTAACACACTTATTCCCTAATGAAACATCGTAGAACTCAGCTTTATCTGCTGGAAGTTCTTTAATCTCTTTATCTCCAAGACGTATTGTAATTAAATTACTCCATATTGCGGTATAATTACAACTACTTATACCTTTAAACCTAACTCCAAAGTGTTTAAAATCTTTCATCTCTTAATTTATAAAGTTAAACAACTATAACCTTTTACATTATGTAAATTCTCTAAATAAAGTCTCATCCAATAGGGTATCTCATAAGTTAGTACTGCTAAGTCTTTAGGATTGCAGCATGTTGTTACTTCAATAGCCGGTTGGATCTTTCTAAAGAAATCTTCGTATGATCTTCCCTCAGGCTCTAATAGTTTATTTAATATATTACTTATAGTAGTTTCATTATAGTATTTAGAATCAAATACAAAAATTATTGGAAACTCTATTATTGACTCCATATATAAAGATATTTTTTATTCTTCTTTTGATATTGTATAATCAATATTATTTTTATCTAATACATATCTTAATCCTTCTTCTAGTAACGAAGGTCTATAATCTTGGGAACATCTAATTTCAATATAAGGATCCTCTATACCTTCTTGAAAAGGACCATATATTTGTGCACAACATTCATCAAGAACATCATAGTTCCCAAAATAAGGAGATAATACTTTTAATACTTTAGATATATCTTCACTATAAATAAAACAAAAGGTCTCGGAACTACTATTAGTAATAATATCTGAAATAGAATGAATTTTAATATGGAAAGTTTTCATATTTTAAATTTGGATTATCTGCAATAAATTCATAATGATAGCCATTATCTATTACTATAGCTACTATATCCTTAAAACTCTCAGCAAATACTTTGTACATCTCATCACGTAATATACCTATTTTTAAGATATTATCATCCCAGTCACTATCGTAGAAGTAGTTACTGAAAGCATCAGTTATATCACGTATATGATCAAGTGTTATACATAAATCTCCATGATTATAGTCTTTATCTATACCCCAACTATAAGTATGTATAAACTTTAGTAAATCAGATACGTCTCCTAAATTCAGTTTCTCTTGCAATCCTTTTATATTCTTTATCTCACTATCTTTAGAAACAAGAAATACTTCTGAACTACTGTTTGTTATAATATCTGATATTGAATGTATTTTAAATCTCATCCTAAATGATAATATGTAATATTAAAATTATGCTCAAGCCATTGAAATACATCAGAATCTTCCGCAAATTCTGAGCGGTTAAATTTTCTACTACATGAAATGGAATTCTCCTCCTCGGAAAGGAGAATAATCTTTCCATTTAATTTTCGAATGTCATATTCGAAATTTGTGTTTAGCAAATAGTCTATGATTTTGTTTATTTTGTCTTCATCATATGTTTGAAGAAAAGCTTCAATTTCTTTATATGAGGAATAATTAGTATCATACTTTTTAATTAATTCCGCGTATAATTCTTTAAGTAGACTATTTTCTAATTTAATATAGTCCTCTAACCGTAACTTATAAAGAGTATCCCTAATATAGTAAGTTAAACCACTAGGATACTCTAAATCAATGAACCAGTCGTATATAGTCTGAAAACATGCGTCTATATCCGTAGAATTATCCTCTTCGGAACTTTCTACCCATTTTCTAAACGTATCTAAATTAAATACAAATGGTTCATAATAACCATCTAATATAGGATTGATTATATTCTTAAGATGGTCTAATGTAGTATTTTTATCGTTTATTACAAATAATTCCGATGAGGAATTTGTAATTACATCCGAGACTGAATTAATATTATCTAGAACTAACATAAATTATTATATTAAATTATTATCTTTGTTTAAGAAAAGAGTTATTATCAATAATATCTCTATCTCCTTCTATTACTCTATTCAATCCATTATAATATGATAGAATAGTATCTTCCTTAGTCTGCCAGTCAGTATCTTCCTCAGACATTGTTAGGATTATTCGGCTAACATCTTCTTCTTCCCAATTTTGTTATCGTAAGAGTTTTTTATCTCTTACTTCCGGGAGTCTCCTCCTTACTTTATTGAAGATATAAATAAAGATATTCTGATTTAATCATCAGACGGTTCAGCGTACATTTTCATCCTATTTAAATAATAGGAGTAGATCACTCTTGGGTATATTTTATTCTATTAAATTATTAGATAAGAGAAATTATTTAAAATGCTTCTTATTTCCAAATCTATCTATAAATATAGTATTATTCTCTTTATACTTTCTCTTCTTTTCAATGATCTTTTTAACATTATCTTGTCTTTTCTGTTTAGATCGTTTATTACTATCCTTTTTTATGGATTCCTTATGATTCAATTTAATAGAATTAAATGTATCTATAATTTCCTTATCATATCTCATCCATTCAGTATCTCCAACTAGATATTTAGATAGTATTTTATGTAAAAAATATTCATCAGAAGCAGTACCCTCTCTTGTATACAATACAGTTATAGATGGATTATGTGTTAAATATTGTTTTATCCTTTTCTTTAAATTTATTGTATATCCAATCTTTAAGTGCTCTCCAGATTTAATTAAATATAGCATTTCTAATAATTAATAGTTTCAATACCTACGCGTTACGGTGGCACGAATCCTTTAAATTCATACTTACCTCGGTATTATCTAAAATAGATTCCACCGATTTTGATCTATTCACCTGTATGTTACCATACTTTCAGACAGAAATCTATCTGCTCTTCCATTAATGTCCTCTTCAACCATCCCTCAGTTTGCCAATCTTTTTCTTCTCGTGCAGCTTCAATCATTTTGGCTATCCACATAGTAGTTTCAATCTCCAAATCAACAGTTTTACCAAAACTATCTTCTGGCTTTAATATAACATGATTAGATTTAATAGCTGGTACTTCTGGATAATTAAAATCAACTCCGGCTCTATATAATCTATCAACAATCCATTGATGATGATTATATTCCTCGTTAGATCTCATCTCATAATAAAGATGTAATTTAAACAATCCTCTTACATAATAGTAATTCGCATATGTTCTATATACATTATGATTATATAATTCTCTTGAGATTTGGTCTATCATTAATTTCTCCATATTTTCGGAGATAGTTCTTTCTTTTCTATTCATATTATTTAAGTTTAAGATTTGTTTATTATATACCTTTTTAAAACATTTAGAGCAGTAAAACTAGAATTTTCTCTACCAGGTTTAATAAACCCGATAGTTTTATCTGAATTTTTAATCATCTCTAAAGCAGATTTTTCATAACTTGGATATAAATGTAATCTTATAAGATCATTTTTAATATCCAAATTCGGACCGTATACTTGAACTGGAATAGAGTATTTATTTAAATACTGTATAGTATATAAATCAACACCTTCACATACTCCAACTAAGAATACTGCATTAGAATCTTCCTGAATAATTCTATCTATTTCCGGAATATAAATTTTACTAAACTCCTCTTTAGATAAATCTCGATGTCCTGTAATATAATATCTCATCCTATATAAAGATTATGTTTGTAAATATAATCAAGCACATCTTTCTGAACTAAGGGAAATGGATTAGAATCTAATCTTATATAATTCCGAATTTTATTAGATGTGATATTGATATGATCATATAAAGGTATACTAATAATATCTTCAGATAATTTCCCTAAATCTTTAGTTTCACAAAGAACAATAAATTTATTATCCTTTAATATCTCCTCACCCTTATCCCAATTAGGAATTTTGGAATATCCAGGGAATGTAGTTATTATATATAATTCGATATCTTTTATATTCTTAAAGAATTCAATAGTCTTCCAAGATGGAACCCCTTCTCTATAGGTTTTCATATCTGTAGAAGCTATTAAACTTTCCATATTAGATATAGTAACCTTTTTAAATGGTTTAAACGCTCTCTTACACATAGTTACTCTATCTGTAAAAAGTGTGGAATATGATTCTTTAACACTTCTATATTTAGGAACAATAAAGATTTCATCTAAGAAATTATAATTTACAATATTCCTAATTATATTTTGATGACATATAGTAGGAGGATCAAAGTTTCCTAAGAATATTCCTATTTTTCTCATATAGTCTGGTTTAATATTGATACTTTAGTTATTTTCTCCTTAAGCTGAAGAATAACTTCTTTGGGACTATTATAAAAAGCAATTTCTGGGAATAATTCTCTATCTATTCTAAAACGATATTTAGACGGATCTTGCTCATCAGCAACCCAATGACGTACAGATTTATAAGGTTTATATCTAAATAAATATAAATCATCATTTTCTTCTCTCGCTATCCACATAAGTTTAAGGTATTAATTTGTTGATTTCACTTAATTCTTTAGATAAACATGAGGTATTTCCTTTTTTATGTTGAATACTTCTAATAGATTCTACTTCTCGCAAAATAAATTCTCTTCTCTTTTCTATAAGAAGTTTTCTTGTATTATTAAAATCTTTTTTTGCAAGAAAAATAAATATTAATTTTTTTCGGGAGTAATAATCGCATAATAATCCCAACTAGCTCTTGGAGGACGTATATAAACCTTTTTTGAAGATTTCTTTCTTAATTTTTTTAATAATCTTATTTTCATAATGTCTTAATCTATAATTTTCCTTCTCTTTAAATAAGCAAGAATAGGGATTAAATCTACAATATCAGTCTTCCGATCATCCCATATTATTCTAAAATAATCTACATTCTTAGATGAACATTCTCCTTTAAGCCACTTATTAACAACCTTTTGATATTCAAGATTTTGTTCTATGTATTCTTCTTCATCGACAACATCTTCTCTAGTATAGATATTTATATCAAGTATCTTCTTTAAAACATATCTACATTCTGCGGTAGTAAGTTCTCTTTTAAGTACTAATCCTTTTGGATAATTATCTAAAGTCAATGAGGTTGTAACTGTTCCAATATTAAATGTCTTTGTGGTCATAAACTATAAGTTTCCAGAGTAGACAGTTATATAAACAATCTAATAAAGATTTGTCCTCACTATAATATAAATATCTTATAGAATCAACATTACGATATGTTATGTTCCATCTTTTATTAAATTCTTGAGTATTTAAATAATATTTAACGCCTTCTTTTTCTACATATTTTGGAAGAAAATCTAATAAATCAATTATTGTAAAAGCTGGAATAATTTGTTCTACAAAGTTTAAATCTTCGTAAACTTCTACATTAGTTTTAGTAACTAAAAAATTATTTGTGGGTCCAGATACGCGAATCCAGAAGAGTCCTGAATTTGGTTTATCTGCTAATAGTGTTAACAAATACTTACATTTCTCTAAGGAAAGCACAGATTTATATAAATTATCCATATCTTATTTAATAATATATTACATATTAGAGAAACAGTTAGAAATATAATAATAATTAATAGAACACTAAATGCTTCATCATCATCTTTATACTTATAAAGCAATATACAAGCAATTAAGATGATAATTATCATAAAACCTTCCATATTTACTTAGGTATGAGAATAGTGATATTATCTTTATCTATAAATAATGTATCTTTTTTAATAAATGATTCTAAAGCTTCTGATTTATTAGAATCGTTTTGATTACACTTATAAGATGAAATTATACTACCTAATAACATCCCTAATATAATTAATAGAAAATAGATACAATCCTTTACAGTAATTTCGTCTATATTTAGCATTATATATACAGATATAATAATAATACTAAGAATAATAATTGCAACCATATATTAATGTTTTATTTAATATAAATCTTCAGTATATAATTCATTCCCAAATTTAAGCCTTTCAATTTGTCCTGATCGTAAAGCTATTTGTGCTGCTTCTCTTCTACCAACAAATCTACCAATAGAAGTAAGAAATCCTTGATAACTTTCATGTTTTGGACAATTTTCGTCCCATGCTACCTGTACACTATTTTCATTAATCCTTTTAAAATAGATATTGGTAGGAAGTATTCCGATAATATTTGGATGTCTATATCCACATAAAACAAATCCAGTTTTAACTCCGTAAATGGATTGATGTGGATATTCTAATCCATTATCATAGTGAATAGCTGCACATAATATTACTTCCTTATCTTTTAATTCTTGCTTCATTGAAATTAATGTAAAAATAATTTAGCTTTTTCAAGTAAATAACTGAAACAAGTTATAAATTCTGAGGCACTATCTCTAGAGTTAAATTCCAAGAGATATTTTGAAAGTCCTTCACCTATAGTTAAACAACTATTGCCGTAGTCCCATATAATATAGTATTTAAAAATACCTTTTGAACAAATATTTTTTTCATATTTATCCCATTCAACTTTTAATCTTCTTAGTTGAATAAGGGCTACAATAGCTTCTGCTTCTTCTCTGGTTGCACATAAAGTTCTATCATACATAGGATCTCTTTTACCAGAGCTTATCGAATGCACGTTTGAAAATTGATCTATATAATATTCATTTATAACTGGTACAATATCACAAAAATCTTTCCAAGTTTTAGGTTCTCTTTCTGTAATTACTTTAAAAGTTGTATCGTCTTCTTTAATTAATTTACAATTATCTGGAACTTCAATAGTTATATTTTTCATAAGTTATTTATATAATTAATTCTATTCTCCATATTAGACTTCTTAAAATTTTTATTCTCTCTAAGTTCTTTAATATATTCTAGTATTCTCTCTATTCTATGTTCTTTTAATACTTTATATAGATATTTATCAGATGTTTTTATAAATTCTGGATATTTTAAAGTAAGATAAATTTTAAGGTTTGAATCATATAAACATACTAAATCATCTACATAGTTATATTTAATGTCATTCTTTACTTTTTTTCTAAGTTTCTTAAGAAGTTTTGTTTTCATGTTTAAAATGTGAAATTAATTCTTCTACTATTGTTTATAAAGTTTCTTTTCAGATGGGTGGAGATAGTATCCAATTCCTCTAATTTCTTGTGAAGTTCTGAAGTATTTTCCGGATAAAACAAGGTGTAGTAAACATAAGTAATTTCCTTTAGAATCTTTTTCTTTTTAACTTTTAAATAACTGATAATTTTTTCAAATAATCAATGATTAAAACCATATTCATTATCCCTAGATAATTCTCTAAATAGTTCACGCAAAAAAGATCTGCTATATATTGATCTTCACAATCTCCCTTAAGCCAAGCGTTTACAGTATCTTTATACTCATCCATTTGCTCTTGATATTCTTCTTCATCATAAAAATCTTCAAGTGTATATGATTCAAATCTAAATATTTCAGAAAGAATATACTTACATTCATCCAAAGAAAGTTCTCTTTTAAGAATTAATCCTTTACCAACTTTTCCAGTTGTCATTTTAATGATTCCGAGATTATAACTTTCCATAAGATATTTTATTTATAATTATTAATACTAAATATTACTTTTATTTTTCCTAAATTTCTTTTTTATTAATTCCTCCGAATCAGTTTCAATATATCCATTATCATATAACCATTTTTCTGGAGCTCCTATTAAATCCATATACGTAAATGTATTAGACTTTTTAGGAGCTATTGTCTTTTCCGGAATATATGTCTTAGATTTTAAAGTTTTACTATCTTGAATTGAGATAATATTATTTTCTCGTTTATATAATAAAACTTCATAAATAAATTCTTCTGTAGGATATATATAAGAATTATTCTTCTTAAAAATTCGGGACATTATCTTTTATTGTTACGTGGAGATTTAAACCATGTAAGAACAAACGAGGGATCTTCTTTAAAATATTTAGCAAATGTTTTTAAATAAGCATTACAAATTTCTTGATTCATTCCTTCTACTCTATTACATTCAACGAATATAAAAGGACGTTTACAAGCCTTTCCGTATGCTATCTTCTTTCCTAACTCTAAAGAATATTTAGCCATATCCTCCTTTCTTGCTACAGAAATCCCGAAACGAGTAAATTTTCCAGATGAGTTTGAGATGGTTACAGCACAGATAATAAATTTTCGTTGACACCCATTATTATCAGTAAAAACATCTTCTATATATTGTATTATTTCTTTCATTTTATTTATTATTTAAATTTTCAATAAATACAGTTGCAAAAACATCTAAATTCATATTTATCTGATCCCAGACATCTATTTTAAAGTATTTATCTTTTACAGAAGGCCAAGGAGAAATTAGAATTTCCCACTCACATCTAGCCCAAAACATATACATACCTTCTTTCTTTATAAATTTTTTACACTCTTCTAAATCAGAAGATTCAAATTTCTGCTGTCTTGCACATCCTAAGAAATAAGGCATTACATCATACTGCTGTAATTTAGTAGAATTAAAATCTACAATATATACATACCAACTTTTCATTAATTATTAAATTTAAGTTTTAATTTATTTAAAATAGAAAGATCGTATTTAATAACAAAATACTCTCTATCTATTCTAAGTGTCATTTCTTTATTCTTATTATCATTTAAGTAAAATAATTCTACATCATCTAGATGAAATCCAAATGGAGTAGTGGTATAGACTGGTTCTTTATATACTCCCATTTTATCCGCTTGTTCAAGCTCTTCCTTATTGATTATTACTTTTATTTCAGCAATCATTTATTATAGTATTTAAATGATTAATAGTGTCTTTATATGCTTTTATATATTCTTTTAAGGAACATTCGTTTAACTTTTTATCTGTTAAATGATGAGAAAGAGTTTTGAGGATTGTAGGCATTGATATATCATATCCTTCTAATATCCAATCCTCTCTCTCTAAACTCTTTCCGGAGGTATCTTTTTTTCCTTTATTTATAATCTTCTTTAGATATAGATCATATCTAGCAGGAGATGAACCTTCTTCTATTTTAAAGTCGTTTTCTATTATTATCATATGTAATAAATTAGTAAATATTCTATTTCAGCTGCTATACACAGATTATTATAATTTTTATAATAAAAACTCCTTTTACTTATTTTGATATAGATTAGATCTAGTTAAACATATATTAAATATCTAATAACCAATGAGTATATAACGCTTTTATATAATCCCAATCTATTTTCGGTAATACTGATTCTTGTCCTAGATCCTTAGGAATAATATCAAATAAAGTATTTGGATTATTTGCATCTAAATTTCTTATTATATTATAGGAAGATGATATATTATTGATTGTTTCAAAATATACCATTAATAAACCAGAACACTTTAACCATATCAAGAAATCGTTTAATGTCTTTTTAGTCTTCATTATCTTTTAAATCAATTATTGATGAATGTTGAGCTAACATATCCGCGAAATTATTTCCTTCATCTTCCTCATGTCCTTTAACCCATTCAAGAGATAATTTATAATGAGGTAATAAATCAATAACTTCTCTCCACAAATCTTCATTCTTTTTATCTTTAAAATTAGTCTTTATCCAATTATAAATCCATCCTTTTTTAATCGGATTTAATACATATTCAGAATCAGAATATATAACAACTTCGGAGTTAAATGGGAGATGTTTCAATGCTGAAATAAATCCCATTAACTCACAACGATTATTAGTTGTATTCTTAATTCCTTTAAATACGTATTTAATAAGATTCATATCGGAATCATAAAAGACTACTGCATATCCTCCTTGTTTTCTGGAGGCTCTGTAAGATCCATCTGTATAAACTATATATTTCATATTTAATAAATGCAGATATAGCTATAATATATCCGGTAATGAATATAATATACTTCATTCTAATCCTTTTTAGCACATCCATAATTTTCAGATTCCGGAAATTCTCCTGTTTCTAAATTGAAAGAACTATATGGAACTATATACTGATACTTTTCACTTGTTCTTTTTGGAAAAGTTATAGTTACACATTGATTTCTTTCATATGTTCCTATTGACCAAAATTCTTTATTATTTGATGCAACTACTAAAGTTCCAAGTGGTAACTCTTTAGGAATATTCAACCAGTCTAAATAAGAAGAATATTTAGAAAGTTTTAAAAATGTGTAACCAAATCCAAATTCATTTAATATATCTACGCAATCAGGTGAAGTAGATGTATATACTTCAATAGTATGTTTTTCGAAATTCAATTCAATCTTGCAATCTCCAATACTCTCATAATAAAACATTCTATTGGATATATCTAATCCTGCCAATCTAGAAAAGATATTTATTCTATATCCAGAATCAATCAAATAAGTCTCCCAATCCCGATAGTCTTTTTTAGGAAATAAGATACATTCAGAAGCTTCAAAAGATGAATGTTGTCCATATTTATTTAGTATAATATTTCCTGGAAAAATTTCAATATCATCATTCTCAAGTATTTCCACTGTACAAATTCCAGTAAGTATGTTATAATACTTAAAATTTTCTGGAAGTCTTTTTATTATTTCTGCTATATTTATCATAATAATTTCTGAAATATTGCTATAGGAATTAACAATAGACCGAACATCATTAGTATTATGGCTATAAGCTTTTCAAATTCTCCAAGCTCTAACTCACAGTAATTCTCAGCATGGTAGTATATACCCCATGACAATAATAATAATATAAAACCTACAATAATATACATTTTATTATAATTTATTTAAAAGATCTTTTAATCTTTCCTTGTTTACAATTACTTCATCAAATGCCCCAAATTTACATTTTCTATTAAATAAATATTTAATAGCAATTTTCAATCTCTTCCAAAAACTCAATTCCGGATTTAAATAATATTCTATATAAATCTCCTCTTCCCCTTCATAAGAGATGAAGCGAATTAAATGTTCAGAGCAATTACATTCACATTCTAAATATATAATATCCATTACACAAACATTTCATCAATTTTAAATAATAACTCTTCAGTTGTTAAATCTAAATCTAACTGATTCTCCTCAATAATTCTATTTATATCCGGAAGCTCTAAATTAAGAGGAGTGATAGATAATATTTCTGATGTAAGAGCTCTTATATTATCTAAAATCTCACACATCTCCACACAAAATTCCTTATAAGGATTTAAAATTTCTTGGAATTTATTATATGAAAGTATTTCTGTACTCATAATTATATATAAAAATCAGTGAGTGGAATATTAACTAGAGATACTTCCTTATCCTCTGGAATATCTGCAAATAGATCTATATATTTAATCGGATATAATTTACTTGTCTGAATTACATCTCCCTGAGGGAATTCACGAGATTTTACTACTATAAAAGTAGTATTATTTATGGTACGTTTAACTGCTTTATATACATTGGTCTGAGTTAAATATAAAGCTTCTAAATATGCTATATAATCGTATAATTCCCCAAATGTATGTTTTCCATCCGAAATAAATCTAGTATCAATTTTGTCAGATAAACTTGAAATGATACTATTTAAATATGTAGCTTTAGTAACTCCTTCATTCATATTTTGTGTATTTTAATATATAAACATCTTTTTACTTTTAACACTATTTAAATCAAATTTGGGATCTAATTTATATCTAAGAGAATTTAAGAACGATTGATCGCTATCAAGCTCATCTCCTATATAAACCATTCCATTAAATTCTGGTGAGATTATATCGAATAATTCTTTTATAGATAAATTGGGATAATCTTTAGTACTTCTCTTGTTTAAAGTATCTTTTATCACATTTAAATCATATTTATCCCCATCCTCTTTTATAGAATAAATAGGATGAGGTTTCATGGATGAGATAGACCAATACCCAAATCCGGAAGATTTTAATACCATCCATCCCATCCAATTTACTCCAAATTTACCACTTGTTTTAAATACTCTATTCCCCTTAAGATCTATTATATCGGAACTCCCTTTAATAGTTCTTCCGTATATAGTCTTAGTAGATTTAAAATATTCCCAAAACTTTTTTCTGGCGGTTATTCTCATGGATTAATAACTCCTAGAAGAGTTAGTATTATCAATATGACTCCAAAAGCTATCACCCCAGCACTATCTTCATTCTTATGTTCTTGCATAATCTTAAGTATTTATATTAAACAATGTTTTTAAATTCTTTGATAATTTAATACATTCTAGATCATGTAAATGAAACCATTTACAAGAAACTAGATCTTTTGGAAGGTGTATAAATTCCGGGATATGATCTAAATTAATAGAGTAAAAATACCTTTGTTTCTCTAAATCATTATCCCTATCAATCATTATAAACCTCTCTCTCCGAAACCTGTGATTAATAGAATTTTTCACAATTCTACTTGCACAAGATTCCATTGTTTCCGCTTGAAGTAGTGGACCTTCTAAAGAATCCCATATATTTTTATGTCTTTTTTTGAATAAGAGAATTAAATCATTATATCTAATTAATATATTTACTACCATCATGTTTGAAAATCTGAGTTTGAAAAATGAAAATAAAAAAGCCTAGAACTCCAAAAATCTATAATAGTCCAAACATACCATATCTGGAAGTTGACTTAAAAATAGTTTTAGAGTATCTAGGCTTGATAAAATAGACAGAAAGGGGTATTCTACTTATAAGCCATAGAATCCGTTTAGTTTTGAAATTTTAATATTTTACAGTCTTTTAAAGAGTTATATAAACAAAACTTTATTTATATAATATTCAGTTAAATAACTATTTGGAGTATTTTTCATATCTTTTCGAATTTTTCAATATCTATTGAATGAAAAGAAAAGTCCAAACAAAATTTGTCCAGATTTTTCTATAAGAAATAATCAATCTAAAAATTCCCATTATAGAATTGTTGTCCTACGAGGATTTGAACCTCAATTCTCTGGACCAAAACCAGATGTATTACCATTATACTATAGGACAAATGTTTATTAAAAATAGTTATGTATAGATTATATAAATACAGCCAAAGAATATGTCAAGGGCAAGAATCCTCTCAAGGACTAAGGTTAAGACAGAAAGAGGAGTATAGTTTATATTTAAATAAGTATATTTATTTAAATAAAAACATCTTTTGAGGATTCTTTCGCATTAATAGTTTATATTATCGTCTATATTATTTAGCTAAATTTTATTATATATATAATCTATACATATAAAAATACCTCCATCCAAATGGATTTAAGTATTACCTACTTTATTTATTTTTCTTTTGAGATGGTATGAAGATCGTTATAAATACTCCTTAAACCATCTGGGATGATGATTTTAAGTTTCTCAATTTCCGATCTCTTATTTAATACATATTCATTATATTTTGAACGTACTACTTCCATCTTTTCATTATACGACTCTGAAGCTGCTTTATCTTCAAGAGTAAGATACATTTGATATTCATGATCATAACTTTTTATCTTAGATTTCAAAGAGTTCAGAACCTTCTCATTCTCTCTTCGTAAATCTTGATATTTAAGCATAATCTTTTCTACTTCTTTAGTATCTACACTTGGGATTTTATTAGTGACTACAACTATAGAATCTTTTGCTTCTGTGGTTATATTCACTTTGTTATGTGCAATATTTAAAAGCTCGCTATAAGCTTTTCTTAAAGCACCATTATTATGAATATATTTCCCAATTGAAGAAGTTAAAGCTTCTGAGAAGAGATATTTAACCCGTTCTGAAACATCTAATTTCCCAAGTCCATAATTAGGATCTAGTGTAGAATCTTTAGACCTCTGTACTACATATTCAGGGAAATCCTTTATAAAATCAGATAAAGTATATTCTCTAAGTTTCTCACTTTCCACATCTTTTGCTTTGATTCCTTCACTCATCCATGCAATAAATGCTTTTAGTTGTGCAGCTTTAGTAAGTTTAGAATCTAGATCAGATAGTTCGGATAGATTATATCCTTCTTTAGTTCTAATCTTATTCTCAGATCCAAAGAGTGTTACTTCTTCAGTAATGAAGGAGATATTATTTAAAGATGATTCTATATCCTTTAATAACTCTCTAGCAATGTTACATAAATATGTAGCAGAAGTAGAAGTAATACCACTCTCTCCAAAAAATACTTTATTCTCATTTTTAATTTCCATAACATAAATATTTAAATAATTACTACTTAGGCACTTTGTAAGGAGTCGAACCTTAACCTCACATCCCTCGGAGTGCATCCGATGCACAAAGTACTATTAAATAATCAGATCCAGAGATATATAAAATCTCTTTCGCCGGGAATATATCCCAATGAAGTTTGTGCCTTAACTTCATCCCCTGTTTTTCTATAAGGCACTATAGATTATCAGAGATTTCATATAATTTCTTATATGATTGATTCCCTATAAATATTGTAGTTTTTGGAATCTCACCTTCTATATAAATAGATTGGCTCAGTGTTACCACTATCCTTTAAGGACTACAGGTTCTCTTACGAAGCGTATTTCTGTATTTAACTTCACTGATTTTGCTACATCTAGATAGTACTAGAAGTGGGATTCAAACCCACATGGATATTACTATCCACAGAATTTTAAGTCCTGAGTATCTGTCAATTTCACCATTCTAGCATAATATATTTAATCCCACCATTCTTTCATATAATAATATCTTAATTTATTATATAAATACCACGCTTTTTCAGTTCGAAGAGTTGGGAGAATATCAATATCATATTTATCTATAGAAATAAATCTATTTATATTCTTAGTATTTACATAACCTTTAAAATCTAAATCCTCATCCCTAGCAATATCTAATAATCTCACAGCCAATTGCATCTTCGAAATTATTCTGGAATTATTAATATGACATCCGTTATCAGTAAAAAATTTAATACATTGAGTTAATTTCTCTTTTTCTACATCTAACATAAATGCCCAATCAAAATTATAATAAGCATTAGTTTTTATAAAAAATTTAATCCATCTCTTTACTTCTTTCGGGAGTTCTCTCTTTTTCATAATTAATAAATTATAAATCTAGACATATTTGTATATATAAATTATTAACAGGATCATTTGGAATTAGATCTTCTCCAGATATTCTCCGTCTTAATCTTCTCTCTATATATCTATCACATAAATACAATTTTAAATCCCACGTCGAATACAATACATTATTCCGAACTGATTTCTTATATTGACTTGCTTCTTATAATACGAAGCTACATTAGACAATTATAAGTGTATCAACTCCGATATACGGTTTATCAGATTAATCCATTAGGAAATAATGCTTGTTTCTCATATAATTATTTTTATGGAAGTTCGATAAAAATGCTATCATTAACCGTACTCGATAGCTAAGTTGGGTTATACGACACCCAATAGGACTAAATTTATATGTACAATACAAAACCTATAAGTTACGTTGAGTCCTACACTAGTACTACACTCTTTATTATGCTCCTCAGGTAGGACTTGAACCTACGACTCTACGGATTAACGGTCCGCTGCTCTAGCCAACTGAGCTACTGAGGAGTTAATTTAATGATATAAGTTCCCAAACCTTATATTTTAAATTCAAGAAAGTTTTATAACATTTCTAAGTTATAGAGTTATTCTCATTACCAATACAAACTCAAAAAGATGGATCTGCTTTTAATTTATACTCCCCTTAGACATAGGATGAGTTGGGATTTATAATTAGCATGCATAATTATAAAATATAACAAACTTCTATATTCCGCGTTAAATATCTGAAGTCTATTATATAGTAGCGGGAGATGGATTCGAACCACCATCCTCTAGGTTATGAGCCTAGGATGTTACCTTTACACTATCCCGCATAGAATATAAACAAAATTATTAATAAAAGGGGTGTTACAGCTCATCTGCATTATTACTGATTTTGATATTATCTCAAGGGCACTGAACCCACCCCAACCCTACTATTGCCCTTTTTCGGGTTAATATTAAGATATGAATTATATGAGTTTCTTTATCACTTCTTAGATTGGATTCGAACTAATATTTCCTACTGTATGTGACATTTTCACCAGTTAAACTACTAAGAAGTTGATTTAACAATAAGTATTCCACGCTTATTTTATATCTAATCCTAAGATATTAGATTTTAGGTCAATTTGGAAAATCTAAAAATCTAGGTTTATTTATACTCTGTAACCAGTAGAGCTTGAATATCTAATTATTGTACACTAATTAGATTTACATATGTAAATATCTTACTCCATGAGGATAATTTCTCTATGGATGTTACCTATTTGGATTTCAGAGATTTTATATTTAAAATCATCTCTAACTGTTATCGTTTCTAACATATCTAAAGATGCGTTATCTCCTAATACTTCGATACATCTTACTAATCTTGGGCTACTCCTATTAATATTTCTCATATCTAATGGAGACTTAATTACTTTATATTTAATTAAATACTCTATAGCTGGTAGAGATAGATTTAATCCAATTCCGGATCTATTAATCACGATCTTCATAATTATTATATTTAAAAGATTATTTTTATTTATTTTAATTAATATAATTTTAAAGTATTTAAAAGATATCATTCTTATATATTTCCGAATATAACCTTTTAAATATAATATTTAACGAGAGCGAAGAGAGATTCGAACTCTCACAATATAGTTTTGCAGACTATTCCCTTAACCAATTTGGATATTCGCTCTTATTTAAATAGAATTAATGATTGATTCTAATGAAGATAATAATAATAGAAATATAAATATTCCTATTATTGTCATTATGTATTTTATATCTATCTTTCTCATAATAAACAAATTTAAAAAGGAGAGTATTAACTCTCCCTTAATAAGGAAGGAGACATCACGTCTCATTAAATGTTGCTAATGTTAAACACTGATCATGAAAAAAATTACAAAAAACATTAATCCAGAAATTCTAAACATCAGAAATCCTGAAAATCAATATCGTGGTCCCACTAGGACTTGAACCTAGAATCTCAACATTATGAGTGTTTTGCGTTAACCTTTACGCTATGGGACCTTACATATCCTTAGATAAGATATATAATTATATACTTATCATCATATGTTTAAACATATATCATAATCATATTTCTAGCGATCTGAATATGTTGATCTAGATAATATATCATAGATCTTTATCTAATAATCCTTGTAATTTATATTATAACTCTTATTTAACAAAAGAGAGAGCTAATATTGTAAAGAATAGATATATTCTATACATCCAAGGACTAGCTGTCTTTTTAATGTTTTGTAATAATACTATTAACGCAGTTATACATACTGCATTAAGTACTGTTAAAATAATTAATATTAATTCCATAATTTTAAATTTAAAGTTATAAATTATAGACACGACAGCTTATATATTTATTGATACTAGAGGCAAATAAGAGGTGATTAGGGTTCAAGATTAGAACTTGTCTCACCTCTTTCATTAACACAGGATTTTCCATGGTTTTACGAACTATGGAGAAAATTTTTAGTGGTGTTGTGGATTAATGCTGTGAGAAGTGGGAAATTTGTGGTTTAGAATCACAAAAATCCCATCTCTCACTTCTAATCACTTAAAAAATATTATCACTTAAAAAATATAATCACAACTCCCTTAGTACCTAGTGAAGGAAACGAACCTTCATTAACCATTCTAGGTAAATCGAATAGGTCATATTTCAACCCATTCGATTTTTCTTTTATATATTTTATACTCTCCTGTTTCGAGCAATAGTTTTATCGCATCCTCAACAGAGAATGATTTTTGCTTTCTTGCTTCTGTAATACTCATATTACGTTCTAAATTATACTCTCTGAATAATTCCAGAGCATTTTTAATTTTCCCTGCATAAATAGGATTTTCATCAGTCCAGTCCACAGTTCTTGTGGAAGTATTTTCTAAAATACCTACCTCAGACAGGAATTTTAAAATTAATCCTTCTCTAATTGGGAGAATTTTAGCTAATTCCTTTCTTATATAGGATTTCTCCATTGGATGATGTAGATTTTCTCTTTTGAGTGAGTTAAGTTTTTGACTCAGTTCTTTGTAATCTTCTTGTGTTAAATTTTTAATCTTTTTCATGATATCTTGTGTTAATTTTTTAATAATAATACATAATATAAATAAAGGATAGCATTAGCTATCCTTTATATTAAGCCTCATCCCAGAGACACAGAGTTCTTTCCGTGCCGGGAACAAAACGATTTGGGACGCGTTTCACATCAATGACTTTGACAGCTTCAACATCATCCATAACCTCTAGGATTTCTCCTAAGGTCGTGCATTTCCGGAGTTGCTTCATTAACCCCGATTTTGCCTCATCCAGTCCATTGACTCTGTTTACGAGCTGAGATAAAGAGATAACCAGTGTTTGTGTTTCTCCCTCTCCACGAACAAAACCTTGAACAACACGTTCTTGTCCATCCTGAGTTATGAACTTATATTCAGGGTTAAATGTTGCATCACTTAAGTCGACAACGTCTCCAATTTCACGTCCGCCTTCTGCGTTACGAACTATAACTGGGGAATTTAATAATTCTTTAGACAGACCTTGTGAAAATTTACTTCTACCTTTCATAATCTTTACGTTTTATTTAATGTTTTTTATTCAAAGATGGTCACGGGGTGTAGGGTGTGATAATTATAGAATTTTCAGAGCTACAGAAATTTTTTATAAAAAATTTTTTATTTTTGCTTAGTTATTATAGAACAATATAAAACTAAAAACCCTATCTACTTTAAAATACAAAAATTTTTAAAAATTATTTTTTATTTAGATTATCTACTCTATCTTTGTATAACTAAACAACAAAAAACATAATATGAAAACAATTGAAAATTTTAAATTAGAAGTAGTATTAAGAATCCTTAATGCATTTAAAGAAGAAGACGAAATTGCAAGTATTTTATCTTCTCAATTATCCACTTATGGTATAAGTGATGAAGTAATAAAAGTATCCACAAAACATTTAATTTCATCTGGAGATATTGAAGATTGTTCCAGCAATGGCTTCGCTCCAAGATTTAAAATTCATACATCATTATCTTGTCCAGATTTTTTAATTAATCCAGATCTAACATTAAACAATAAAGCTTTCATTCTAATGTTTTATAACATTCTACCATCATATGATAAAATTCCAGCTAGAGAATTAAAACGAATTTTAGATGATAATAATATAGATTGTGTTATTGGAACTATTTATAATATTACAAGAAGATTAAAAGAATTTAATACAGAAGGTTTATTTGGAATACTTAAGAATACAAAAGATATAACTTTAAAAATCTCACATCCTAAGTACACTCTTTTAAAAACACCTAAAGGATATCAAGTTAATTCTAAATTATTAAAAGGTGAGAATACTGAAGAAAGGGTTATATATAAACACTCTGATAAATTATGTATAAAATGTGGAGAAACAGATCCTTCTAAATTTGATAAGCATAGAAATTTCTTATGTAGTAAGTGTGCACGAGATGAAGAGGAAGAAAAGAAATGGGAAAATATAGGAAAGTGGTTATTAGATAAATGTAAAAGAAATTGTGAGTATAGAAAATATAATTATAGTAATAAAAATAATATAAAAAAGGAATTGGATATTACAGAAGAATATTTAAATGAGATGTACAAAGCACAAGAGGGGAAATGTTATTATTCTGGAATCCCGTTTTCAAAAGATTATAGACCTTCTGTGGATAGGATAGATTCTAGTAAAGGATATATAAAAGGGAATATTGTTATTTGTGAGGATAAGATTAATGTAATGAAGAGTAATTTATCTATTAAAGAATTTAAGGAAAGGATTGTGAATATATATAATAACTTAAATAATATAGATTTAATATAAATACAATAAATTTCTCCTCCATTTTACAATTCCCTAAGAAGAAAAAGTATGAAATTCAGGATTTAAATAAAATAAAATTTTTAAATTTTCTTCGGAATGAGGTATGAGGATTGTATTAAATATAAAATATTTAAGATATATGGGAATTTTAAATATATGAGGTATTTAAATATAAATTTTATATAATAGATAAATTTTAAATATAAAGAGACTCCCAGCTCAAGATTTTTTGCGAAGCAAAAAAACTTACCCTTTGAAGGGGTAGGGTAGGTACTAGTTAAGGACTTACTAGTTATAGTTCTGGTACTCTCATGAGAGGTAGGATTTGGAGTAGAAGTGTGATTTATTTAAATATTTGGTTAAATATTTAGCAGAATGCGCGTTTAGGTAAGGATTGTTCAAGTGTAATTTAGAAGAGCTTCAAGTGTAAAATAATCGAGTTGGTGGTTTTCGTCTTCTATTCTACACTTAGAGCATTTTTTAAATTTTTAAAAAATAAAGTAGGAATATGATTTATATAAAAATTTTATCATAGAAACCGACGGTCTTATCTAAATTTGTTATAAAAACCATTCGGGAAAATCGTGAATAGAAAATTTTTAGATTTTATAGGTAATGTGAGTTATTATCCTTATCTTTGTTTGTGATTAAAAATAATTCCACAACATTATCTATTTATTTAATTAAATATATAAATTTAACATGGAGAAAATAAATAAACCACAAAGAATACAAATAGGAAAAAACTTGATAGAAAATGAGGATTTAAATGGGTATACTATATACTTATTCTGTTTATTATCCTTATATAAAGATAAAGATACGCAGCAATGTTTTCCTTCTTTAAATACTTTAGCGGAAGAAACTAAATCATCAAAAAAGACAGTTATGAATAGATTAAATGAACTACAAGATAAAGGTTATATAACTATAACTAAAAGAGGAAATAAAGGAAATTTATATACCCTAATTCGCCCTCCAAAATTATTAAAAGATAAAGAAGAATTTACTTTCGAATTTATGAAAAGAGATGATTTAACAATAGAAGAGAAGATATTCTTTATTTGTACTGCTCCAAAAACTATTAAAGATACTAATACCGGAATAGGAGAAATGAAGAATGTGAGCGTGAATGCGATTGCTAGGTTATGTGGATTTTCGTGGGGAAATGCGAAAGAGCTTATTGATGGACTAGAGAAAAAGGAAAAGATAGAGTTAAATAATAATAATTTAAAAATAGATTATACGAAGATTAGTCAGGCTATATTATTTATGGCTGCGAAAATTGAAGAGAATAGTAAGGATATTGTTAAAACAAATAATAGGGTAGATACATTAGAATCTAGAGTAGAATATTTAGAGAGAGAGATATTAAAGATAAATGCTAAGGATGTAGAATATGAAACAATTTAATTATTACTAAATGTTATATTTAATAAAATCAGGAAGTAATTTAAAGATAGGATTTACATCTGATCTAGATTCTAGATTATCCCAATATAAAGTACATAATCCAGATATTAGATTATTAAATTATAAATCCGGAACAAGAGAAGATGAAAAGAGATTACATACCTTATGTAAAAAATATAAATATTCTGATGAGTGGTTTATATATAACGAAGAAGTTATTGATATATTTAATAGTTATATTAGTAAAATAGATATAGAATCTTCTTTTAAATATTCTATAAGCATAAATTTAAATCTTATACTGGAGGGATTATCCCAACTATCTAAAATAAGTGAATATAAAGTGTTAGTCTGTTTATGGAAATATTCAGATCTGCGTGGAAAGATTGTATTAGATTCTTATTTAAATAATTTAATACATCATGCAACACAACTTACAATAGGAACTATTAAAAATTGCATCTCCTCTTTATATAAAAAGAATCTTATTATAAAACTCGGAAAGGATAGAGGAGTTTATTACTTAAATACTAGATATTTTTTAAAGAAATGAATTAAAGAAACATTAAAAATTAAATACTATTAAATAAAATAATATGATATACTTAATTGAATCAGGTAATTTCTATAAAATAGGATTTACAGAGAATCTTAAATCTCGAATGAAACAATATGCTACTCACAATCCAGATTGTAAACTTATAGATAGTTTTGAAGGATACATAGAAGATGAGAAACAGTTACATGAGTTATGTAAAGAATTTAATCATTCTTCTGAATGGTTTAATAAAGATAAAAGGATATTAGAGATATTCCAAGAATATAAAAATTCTGACACTGTTGCATTAAATAAAAAAATAAAGAGTTTAGAACAACGGGTTAATGAATTAACACGTAGCGTAGGAATGCTGAATGATCGGTATGAGAATTTAACTACAACTATAAATAAGACTACAAATAATGAGAGTGATCTAATAACTTTATGTAAAAGAATAGTCGAATGGGAAGAAAGAACCTTGTCCAGATTAGATATATTAGAAAATATAATATCTAAAATAATATAAATGAAGTAAATAGTTGAATTTAAATATACCTATTATATCCATTTCCCTATAGGATTTCTCACAAAAACCACATACCTTTGTAAATCATAACAATCAATCCTTTTATGCAAAATCCAACTTTTGAATCTACACCAATAACATTAACTTTTCCAGAATCATTTTATATAAAAGAAGGACTACAACGATATTATAAAATAATCTCCGAACCTAAATATACTCCAGAAGAGGAGAGTTATACATATAAACTCCAACCATGCAAAAATGAAGAAATTTTAAATACAGACAATACTAAAATAATAGAACTTATAATTTAAATATATCACAATGAACGTAAACGATTTTTATAAAACAACCAATTACAATGAGCTATACCTCCAACTTTTACAAGGAATTAAGGAAGGGGTGGGAGATTTTAATACAGAGAATATAGCTTTATTAACAGAGAAATTATCAGCAGTAGTAAATGAATTAAATACTACTAATACTAAGATAGATACGACAAATACTAAAATACAAGATTTAATAACTAAAATAGAGAATTTAACTACTACATTTAGTGCTAAATTAGATACAGCATTAGCATCTCTAGCTAATATTGATGTTGATTTAGATCCTGTTAAAGAAACTTTAGGACAGATAAAGGATACAACTACTTCTATACATACGAATACCTCTAGTATAGATACTAATTTAATTCAGGCAAATACTAAATTAGATACTATTGTAACTAATACCTCTCCAAAACTTCCGCCAGCAAATGGAGGGGCAGTTGATTAGGTATAAATTAAATTGCACATGTTATTGTTATATAATATATACATTCTTTAAATATTAAAGATATACTATCTTTGTAGTGACATAATTTATAAAGTTAAACAAATAGTATATGGACGGTAATATAATGCAAAATGTATTAGTGATGTATAGTTATGTAATGAATAACTTAAATAAAATAAAAACAATAATAATATCAGATCCTGAATTTAAATCTCAGGATTCAATAGAGTTTATAGATGAATTTGGAAAGATTAAATATCCAGAACTATCGTATTTAGATAGACAAGGGGCTGTGAAGAAGGATTTGAATAATATTATTCCGGAATTAAGAAAAAATCTAAATTTATAAAATTTAACATTTAATCTTAGGATTAGATCTATAATCTTAGTATATTTGTATATGTTAAATTAAAAATATGATTATGGAAAAACTTATTAGTGATAAGGAGTTAGAATGTATAAATGCTTCTATGATGGATGTAATGAATAATGCTAAAATCGGAATTGAGAAATTAGTTCAAATTATTCAGTATTTTAATGAAGGAGATTGTGAGAATAAAAAGAATTTAAGAGAACTATTAGAAATGAATAAGAGCTTCTCTGATTATTTTGATATGATTGAGGATAGACTTAAAGTGATATTATCTAAGTTAGATAACTTCCATAGAGAAGAAGACTATGATGGAATTGATATAGAGACATTGTTAAATCTTATCGATGAGAAATTAGATAGAACTTTAAATAAAATTCCTAACGAAGAAGAAGATTCTTTAGATGAGTTAGAAAATAAATTAAATAATCCTGATTTAGATAAAATTCCAGATTATGCTAAAGTTGGGATTACTATCGGAGCACCTATAGCTAGTAATAAATTACCGATAGATCAGGTTAAATGTACTAGTCCTGATATAAATGAGTTATTTTCTAATTTCGGAGAGATGGTAAAGGAAATGTTAAAAAGTTCTGATATAGAATATATAACAAATGACGATTATCTTAAATCCCTTAATTTTATTAAGGAGATGATTGAAAATATAAGCAAGTAGTCTTCTTTGCGTGTTTATTTATGTGTTAATAATGTTAAATGAAAATACCCTATAACTTAATTGTTATAGGGTATTTTTTTTATATATAAAATTTAAATATGTAATTTATTTAATTCCTCATTGTCATTTTTCTTTACCCACTTATCTATTAAGATATATAATAAATACCATAATACTAAAAAACAAAAAAATACTAATGCAGATTTAAATAAATAAGTTAATCCGGCAGATAATAAAACTGAGATAATAACCTTAACAGCTTTATAATTTAGGATTTTATAAAAGAATCCCTTTACTTTATTCCAAAAATTTTTCATAGTTAAATATTATTTAGTTGTTACTTAATAGTTCATTAGAATCATTAATATTAGGAATTAAGAAGCTTATATAGTTACCTTGTTTAAGATTTGCTCCATTATTTGTATCATAAATATATATGTAATAAGAGACGACAGTACTTCCACTTATTGCAGATTTAAATGTTGTAGATAGATAATTTTCATCCGAGACATTTACATTCTCTGATAGAAAAAGAGTTATACATAATAAATTTTTATATCTAGAAGCTAAAGTAGAGTTTTTATATCCTACTGTTATTCTTATCCCTTTATCGTCTGAATTAGAGATTATAGAAGCAGTAACGTTATTTATATATTCGCGATTATAAAAGATTGTTTGTAGTGTTCCACTTGAAACATTGGCTGTTCCGGCAACCATTGCTTGAGTCTTTTTTAATAATGCTATTATTTTATCCTCATTTAAATAATTAGTGCTCATTTATTTATATATTACTTGTTTTTATATTATTATATAATATTAGACATTATTCCTGAAGGTTTATTATATATAATATTCCTACTCTTTATTAAATTCTTATGAAAGAACCCTTCGTGTTATATTATCCAAATCAACTTCAGCATCAAATTTTGGATTAGATTGAATCATTTCTTTATATACGGATTCTTTAGATGTAAAATATTGAATTTCTTGAGAATTAGTAGAAAGAGTTCTGGTTTGGAAGAAGATTTAAATAATATCGCCCAGACAGGAAGGGGTGGGATTTTGCTATTGGAAGTATTAGATATCATTTAAATATAAGATTATATATAAATCCTACTTCTTCTTTTTTCCTTTATGCTTCCATTTAGCTACATTTCGAGCAAAATTAGCTCTTTTCCTTTGTAGAGGTGTAGCATTTGGATCATTTAATACTGATCTAGCATGTTCTTGAACAGATTGTCCAGCTCTTTTAGCAGACTCTGTAAATTTTCCACGATTCTTTTTCTTAATATAAATTTTCCCGCCCTTTTTAAGAAATTCCGCAGATTCTTTACCTAAATACTTCTCTATAACATTATTAAATTCCTCTAAATCCAAATCTGGAACTTTTAATAGACTAAAGTCTATTTTACTAAGATTAAATTTCATACTCTATAATTTAACGCGTTAAACATATTATTTCTTATATTTTTAAATTTAAATATATAAATCTTGTTTTGACTGCAAGTTATTAATATATTTGCACTATTCAAAATAAGTGTGTATTAAAAATAGAAAATAAGTTAAATGATAGACAAAATTCTACCCCTCATAAATAGTTTGATTAAATCTAAAATTATAAAAGATTCTAAATTGGTACTTTGTGTAGTTATTGTACTATGTACTTTATATTTTTCTAACTATGTAGAAAGATATTTAAACGAAACGATAAAGGAAACTGTTAGAATTGAAATAAATAATGTATTCAATCAAAGAGAGAAAGAGAGATCTGAGAAACATGCGGAATTAGTAAATACCGCACTAACTATTCCCCCTAAAATAGATAATGAATTACGTAAACTTCAACAAACTCTTAAAGCTGATAGGGCGTTTTTCTGTGAATATGGTAATAGTTTAACTTCATTGAGCGGAAATCTTTTTACATACTTCACAATGAGGAATGAACAAAATGCTTCTGGAGTAGCGGGAATTAAACAGCAATATCAACAACAAAGTACTGATAATTTTAGATTTAATGTAGAACTTAACGAAAAGAAAGTATATAATCTATTAGATATAGAGAATATTAAAGAATCAGATCCGATTTTATATACAATGTTAAAAAAGAATGGAGCTAAACAATTATTTCTTTATTTAATAGAAATTGATGGAACTCCCAGAGGATTTATTGGAATAAGTTATTCAAAAAAATCCCCATTTTCGCATGATCAAATGTTTTATTATATAACAACTTGTGCAAGAGCTATAATAGATTTAGCTATAGTGAAAGGAAATTAAAATTTATATATTATGACTATGAGTATGAATGAAGGAGATGTTAAATACTTCTCCTTCGATGGTAATGATTTAATCGTCGATAAGGAAAACGATGATGTTACATACAATGATGAGAAACATGTGTATGTAGGTAAAAAGGGAGTAGGAGAAGGAAAAAAATTTATTTCTGTAACTACTTTAATTGGAGAGTTCGAGAATAAGTTTGATTCAGATTTTTGGAAGAAGTATAAGGCGTTAGAAGAGTTAATGGGAAATGATTTTATTAATGTAAAGAGTTCTTTATTAAATACTAAAAAATGGGATGATTCTTATATTCCAGATAGTATTACAAAAGAAGTATTTGAAGAAACTTGTAATAAATATGTAAAAGATTGGGGAGAAACAAATAGGATAGCTTGTGAGTATGGTACTGAGATACATGCAGAACAAGAAACTGGATTTTATAATCATGCTGAGAAAATGATTAAGAGATTTAATTTAGGAGGAACTATTCCTGTATATAAAAATCATCATAATTTAGATATAGATACAGGAATTATACCGGAAATGTTAATTTCTTATATAGATCCAGAAGGAATGTTACGTATTGCTGGACAATCTGATTTAATTATTAAAAATGGAAATCATATCAAAGTATGGGACTGGAAGACTAATAAGAAATTAAAACAAAAATCCTATTTTGATCCTAAAAAGAAGAAGTATCAAATGATGAAATATCCTTTAAATAATATAATGGATTGTAACTTCTTACATTATACTCTTCAATTATCTCTTTACGCATGGATGCTTCAAAAACAAAATCCGGATTTAATTATTGATGAGCTAAGAATTGTTCACTTTACTCACGATGGTGAAGTTAATGAGTATGTTCTAGAATATTTAAAATCTGATATAGAGAAGATGCTTAAATACTATAAAAAGCAGTTAATTCTCCGGAAATATGAAGAAGAAAATAAACCTATAATATTTTAAATATCATGAGTATTAAAGATATATTATCAGGACACGCAAAGGAATTTTTAAATATAAATGAAAAATTATATTTAAAAAGATTAGAGATATGTAAAGAATGTCCTTTATATTCAGAAAAATATGGAGGCTATTGTGATCCTAAATTATGGATAAATCCTCGTACTGGTCAGGTATCTGATGTAGAAATGGTTGGATGGGTTAAAGGATGTGGATGTAGACTAATGGCAAAGACAAGAAATAAAAATAATCATTGTGTATTAAATAAATGGTAAATGTTTTATGTTAAATTTAAATGTATATGGGAAAAGTAATGAAAAATGATTATTCCGGATTATATGTTCCGGAGAATGTTAGGTCAGAATTAAATACTGACAAAGCTCTTAAATCGATAGGAATCGATGAGAAAATAAAAAATGTCTCTGACGAAGAACTCCAGAAACAAGTAGAGTTTTTTGAGGATAAAGTAAATAATTGGGAAATTAAACCAATGGGAACTTATTTAATCTTCTCTAAATATCCTGCTAGTCCTTATGAAAATCCTAAATCTAAGGGAGGAATTATATTAAAACGGGACGTTAAACATGATCCTCGTTCTGGAGAAGATATAGATATTTGGAATGAACGCTTTATTTCTGTAGGTAGTGTAATAGATGTAGGTCCCGATTGTAAAACAGTTACCCCGGGAATGGATATAATGTATATAGCTAATAGTGAAAGAGATCTCCCAATTGATACTGACGGAACTGGAGATACTGTTTTATGGATTATTCAAGAGCAAAATGTATTAGCTTGTAGTTCTAAGAAAATTAATAACCATGAAGAATTGTCTTAAATATCAAGAACCTAAAATATTTCTAAAACCAGGAGATTTGGTTCAATTAAAACACGATATGCCATTTAAGCCTAAAATGCTTATAGTGGAAAAAGTTGTAGATTCATCAGAAAATGAAATTTCATTTCTTGGAATGAGGTGTGTATGGTTTAATTCTAATCGAGATATGTGCGAAGGAGTATTCTCGACTAAAGATTTAGAAAAGGTATGATATGAAGAGTGATATAAGTAATCTCCTTATTTATATCACTCTTTCTTGCTAAATATGGATATGTACTATGGTAAAGTTTTTTAATTATAATAATCAAACCGGATCCTTAGAATTAAATAAGGAGGAGATTCTATTACTTAAAGAATTTAATGATTTAATGGAGTCTGAGAGAAATAAATGTCCAGAAGATCCTGCTGGAAGGTTTAAATTACGAGCGTTTAGGGAATTTAAATATATTTATTTAATGTTAGATTGGCAATCTCCTATATGCGATTTCTCTGAACAGAATAGAAATAAAGAAGCAAGAAGACAAGCATCTATAACAGATGAGGAATTTTCCGATCCTTTATTTAGAACAGCTTGTAGAAAATATGAGGAATTGAGAGATTCTTTTAGAACATATAAATTGCTTAAATCTGTATATACTGTGATAGATAAATTAACGATATACTTTAATGATTTAGTAGATTTAAGTGATGTAAATGATGAGACAGGACAACTAAGATATAAAGCTAAAGATGTAATCGCAGAAGCTAAAGGGATAGGTCCTCTTTTAGATGAGGTTAGAGCTGCTGAGGAGAGATATAAAAAAGATATTGAAAAACAATCTAAAATAAAAGGGGATTATGAACCTGGATATAGAGATTAAATATGGCTAGGAAAATTACATATGGAGCAAAAGGTAATGTATCTAAAGTAAAGGCAAAGAAAGATATTCCTAAAAAAGTAGATTCCGAACCAGAAAAACCTAAAAGAGTTGTAAAAAAGAAACCTACTACAAAGGAACTTTTAAATTCTTTAGATACTGAAACAATAGTAAGAGATCTTAGTACCTATGATACCCCCGAAAAGTTAAAAGAAGAGGAATCGGAAGAGCAGAAATTATATGATAATTCTTATATATCTAAAGATTTATCTAATTATAAAATTGCTAGAGATGAAGTTGAAATAGATGATTATTTATATAGTAAATTAAAGACTAAAGCTCTAGAACAATCAGAAGTATTTACTGATTGGGATGTTAAAATAGGAGATCCAGTAGATTTCTTTGATCCCGAACTTTCGTATGAACTTACTGGGTATAGACCTATAACAGAAACACAAGGATTAGATTTTAATCCTGATTGGTTCAGAGAAGATGCAATGACTAAAGAAGCTACAGGGAAGTATGAGATGTATGCTTATAAAGGTCCTGCATATAATAATTTCTGGGATGAGAGATTCAGAAGATGTACTGAGGGCTATACTTCACATGGGTATACTATAACTGGATGGAATTATTTTTATTTAAATTTCTATCGAATGCAAACTCCGATTATATTAGATACAGGAGGAACAAAAAAAGGTAAACGTGCTACATCTTTTCCAATGTTTCTAGCAAAACAATATGAATATTTTCATTATCTGGAATTATGTAGGAAAACAAATAAAGATGCTCTTGTTTTAAAGGGACGTGGGCTTAAAATACCGGGCCTCCCTTAAAGTAATTTAAGGGTAATAAATTCCGAAATATCGGTAAAGACTAAGGTTTAAATATAAACTATGTTAATGCCGAGATGATTAAATATCAATTAATTATCGTAGAGCGCAGGAAGTGAACGTTAAGAGAGTAATAATCTTCCCATGAGTTCGGAATATCTTATTTAAATATGAGATAAAAACGTGCGCCGATCCTTTAGATGATTAAATCTAAATATAGTAAGGAGGAAACTCCAGGAAATAAAGAATAAAAAGTCTTTATGATAACAGAAGCGGTTTCAGTGAAATGGGAGCAAATAATGGAGTTGCAATGTATACATGTGAACCAGAGTCTCAATCTATATATACCGCAGCAACTAGTGATTTCTTAGCTAAGACATTAGAGAAATGCTGGGTACAATTGGATTATTTAAATACAGAAACAGAGAATGGATTTAAGCATTTACGTCAAGCGATAAATACTATGGTCCAAAAAAGAGCATCAAAGAAAGATAGAGAAGGTAATGAATCCGGATTTAAATCTATGATAACAGGTATCGTAGCAGATAAACCTTCTAAAGTCAGAGGTGATCGATGTGAATTACTTATATACGAAGAATGTGGTTCTGACCCCGAGTTGATTAAGAAATGGATTCAAGGAGATGCTCTTATTAAGGTAATTGGACAAAGAGTTGGATTTAAGATTGGTTATGGTACCGGTAAATATTCCAGTATTTATTTAGAAAGAAAATATAAAATTTTGCCGGCTTGAAGAGGAATCTTCATTGAGAAAATCGAGCAAAATCGGGGAAAGCTGTGATGCCAATCCCGAGGTAATCAATTAAATTGCGAAAGGTTAATTGATACTGTAACGCATAGTAGGTGAATAAATATAATCCTACCACGAGTGTTCGACATCTAGAACAGATGAAAATATATGCTGACCTTACATAAATTAAGAAGTGTAAGAATCTAGAGATAAAAAGCTCTAGAGATAACAAAGTGGGAGATAGTGGTCCATCTTTAGAAGGACTAGAACGGATGTTTCTTGATCCAATTTCCTTCGGAATCTTACCATATAAACATAATCACTCCTCAGATAATCGTACAGTCTATACAGCATACTTTATCCCATCTACTGCCATAGTAATGCAACCTGGGATAATAGATAATCGAGGAGTTACAATACGTAAGAAAGCAGAAGAATTTTTAATGATTGAACGTCAAAGATACTCAAATGATCCCTTTGCTTATATGGTACATTGTGCAGAGTATTGTTGGACTTTCCAAGAAGCTTTATCTAGGAAAGGAGATAATATGTTCAATCAGAATTTAATCGCACAAAGATTAACAGATATAGAAGTTCATGGCTACGGAATAAAACCAAAAATTGGTATACTTGCTTTAGCCACAGATGGAGGTAGAGATAATATTAAATTCATCTCTTCTCCTAATGGTAAAGTTAAAATATTTGAAGAGCCTATAAGAGATGAGAATGGAGATTTAATACCTAATCTTTATGTTGCTGGAATTGACTCTATTGACCAAGGTATTGATCAGTCTACTGGGCAGAAGGATACATCTGATTTCTGTTTAGTTATAAAGAAGAGGAATTATGGACTTGATGGAAATAAATATGTAGCTATATATAAAGATAGACCTGAGAATATTAGAACAGCTTATAATCAGACAATTCTATTACTGGAATGGTATGGAGCAAAAGCAGTATTAGAAAGTTCCAGAACAGCTATTGTAAGTTATTTTCAGGATAAAGGAAAACAATATTTATTGATGAAAAAATTACAATCTACGAATAGTACAGATGTATCTAAGAAGAAATCTTTAAATTCTAGTATGTACGGTATTTATCCCTCAAAAAGAGTTATTGAGTATTATCTTGAACTTATTCAGGATTATGTTAACGAATTCTGGGATAGAATTGATTGTATAGAGATGTTAAATGAGTTAAAGGATTATTCTTATGAGAATAAGAGGAAGTTTGATATTATCGCTTCAATGGGGATAGACCTTGCATGTCCCTCCTTAAAGAAATTTAAGGTAATAAAATAATTCCGCAAAATCGGTGAAGGCTAAGATAATTAAATTTATTATATACAAATTCAAATTTCTATTTACAAAGAAAATATGATAAATTTAATTATTATGTTAATACCGAGGTAAGTCAGATCATCTCTGACCACTGTAACGCATAGAAGGTGAACGTTAAGAGAGTAATAATCCTTCCACGAGTGCGGAACATCCTATTTAAATATAAGATGAAAATATATGCTGAACTTATAAGAAATTATAAGAATATAAGGATAAAAAGCCTTATAGATAACAAATATGGTGTGAAATGGGCGATCAAGAACTAAGATTACTAGGAGGAATTGGAGAGAAGAAGAAAAAAGTTAAAATAAGTAAAATAGGATATTATTATGACTCTAATGGAGTAAAACATTTCGGGAAAATCCCCACAGATGATGGTATTCCAGATGATTTAAAAGTATTAATATCCAGAACAGATTCAGTATATGATTAATACGACTGAAAAAGAATATTTAATATGTATGATTAAAGAATACATATTAGAATTATATGGAGCGATATATAATAAACCAATGGATATAGTTAAGACAGAGGATGGTTATATACTTAAAATGTATATAACAGAAGATTACTTAACTCCTTTATGTATATATATCCAATGTGATAGTAAAGAGAAGTTTTTAGAAAAAATAAAGAAAGAATTACACCTTCGAGGTTTAAATCTAACTAGATACTTCGTAGGACAAAAAATTGATTTGGATGAGCGTCGAGTACAAACGAGGATCAAAAGACTATCAAATTCAGAAGGCTAACCAAGCTATTTCTGATCTCATATATGATAAAGTAGCAATAAGAAAAGCTTATAACTACTATCACGGGAAGATGGATTTAGATCAATATAAGCATTTCGAAGAAAATTATGGAATAGGAACTCCGACACAAATACAATTTATACCACTTATAAAAAAGCACATAGATTATTTAGTCGGAAAGTTTCTAGATGCTCCATTAAATATGCAAATTACATGTAAAGATCAAAAGACATTATCTTTAATAAATAGAGAGAGACAGCTTAAAGTATTAGATGGAGTTAGGGAATTATATATGAGTAATTTATATAATACTATTCTCTCTAAATTCGGAGATCAGAATACTCCTATAACAAAAGATCCTCTAACTGAAAAATCTTTACAATTATTAAAGGAAGATATAGATAAAAATTTTATTTCTGAATATGAAATAGCAGCACAGAATATTATAACATATTTATCTCAATCTAAAAGTATTGATTTAGATATAAAAGCTAGATTATTAATGACGGATTTATTAATCTCCGGAACACTTTATTTTAAAACACAACCTTCTAGAAGTGGGAATAATGTGGATATAGAAGGATTAAATCCTATTAATACTTTTGTGGAGAAAAATCCTAATAGTTATTATTTAAATAAATCTCCTAGAGCTGTATGTAGATATTATATGACAGTAGATCAGATCTTATCTAAATATAATTCAGAATTAACTGAATCAGATAAAACTAAGTTAAGAGATGAATTAGAGAAATCGTATTATACTGATAATCAGAAATATATAATTAGATCTACTGGTCCGATAAATGCTGCTACTACAGAAGATTCAGAATTTGCTACCGGAATATTAGGAGGACTAGAAGTAACTCCTGTTTGGGATGGGAATACTGGAATGTATGGATATAATAATAGATTAATTACTGTATATGAGGTAGAATATATAGAGACAGGAAAAGATGGTGTAATGCATAGATACTCTGTAGTTAAAATTGCTAGTGATATTTATATTGTTAGGGATGTAGATTTAAATGTAGTTAGATCTATGGATAATCCTAAGGAATGTACATTATCTGTTAATGGGTTATTTATGACAACGAGACAAAATATCCCGTTTAGTTTAGTATTAGCTACAGCAGATTTGCAAGATATGTATAATATACTATTTTTCCTTCGAAATAATGCTATTGCAGTAAGTGGGACAAAAGGTATTGCAGTAGATTTCTCTAAAATCCCTACATTCTTAGATGAGGAAGATGAAACAAACAGATTACTTAAATTCATGGCGTATGTAAAACAAGGATTCGCAGCATTAGATACTTCCCAAAGTGAGGCTGGACAATCTATGCCAAATGCTGTATTTAATACATATGATATGAGTTTATCCTACCAATCAATGCAAGCTCTAGATTTAGCTATAGAAAAAATAGAACAACTCGCATCTAATATAACAGGAGCATTTAGAGAAGCTATTGGAGGAGTTGAAACTAGAGATGCTGTTACTAATGTTAGAACCGGAATTAATCAATCACTAATTGTCACAAAAATATACTTCTCTAACATGGCATTAGCTTTAAGAGAATTATTCTTAGATAGTTTAAATATAGCTAAAGTAGTATATAAAGATGGATTTCAAGGAACTATAATTCTTGGAGAGAAACAAAAAGCTATTTTTACAGCTCTTCCAGAACATTATACAGTAACAGATTTTGATATAAATATTGCGGATACTCAATCTGCTTTACAGGATTTAGAAACTATAAAAGCATACAATCTTGAATTAATTAAATCCGGACAATTAACAGCAGATGTATTAGTACAAGCTATAGGATGTAAGAGTATTACAGAATATAAACAAATAACTTTAGATGCAATTAAGCGTCAGAAAGAAGAGAATAATCAAATACAGCAAGCTCAACAGCAGATACAGCAATATGATCAAGCTCTTAAAGAAGCTCAACAACAGATACAGCAACTTCAAGAGGAATTGCAAAAATCTATTAAAGAAGTAGAAAATCTAAAACAAAAAGAACAAGATTCCTCTATTAAATGGTTTACTGCTAAATCTAAAGATGAGAATGATAAAGAGAGAAATAAAATCGAAGAAAAGAAAGCTAATATTGAATGGGCACAATTATTTGATAACAATCCTAGAAATAACGAAGTAAATTTTGGAAAATGAAAAATATTTCATTAAATTTAAGCATTTCATTAACTGAATATGGAATATCTGGATTTACATTAAAGGATACTACTAGTATAAGTACTAGTAGTATCTATCCAGAAGTATCTCAGATATCAGCTAATTATTTAAGAACAAAAGATATTGTATTTATTGATTTAATTACTCTAAATACTATAGATAATCCTAAAGTATCAGATTTTTATTATGTATGTCATTCAGATCAAGAATATACTGATTATAAATTAAATTATTCTACTAAAATAGATGGATGGCATATAATAGATCATTTAGCATTACCTAATTACGAATGGGTTCATGGAGTATCTCCATCTAGTTTAAATATGGAAGGGGAAATATTCTATTCCGCGAAAGAACTTTCAAATGGAGAAGTAGAGATCTATGAAATAACTATTACATCCGGAAGTTATACTGAAAAGAAAGTATCTATAATGGATTTATATAGTAATCAATCTAACTCTAATATAATAGGGATTGAAGAAGAGACATTTCTTTTAGGGAATTTAGAATATTGTTATGAGAATAAATTAAAATATATCTATTATAATAAATTGTATACTAGATGTAATATAAAAAATGATAATAATATTTCTCAAGTATTTAGAGATAGGAATATGGTATTTATAGCTTTAGAATTGATCCATAGATTAATAGATAAATGTAGTTATTACGAAGCTGAGAGAATTATAGAAGAGATTCAGGTTTGTGGAGGATTTTGTAGTAATGATTATATTAAATACTCTACTGGATCTAGTTCTTGTAATTGTAGAAAGTAATGAAGAAATCAGAAGTAGTTACTATACTAGGATCACAAAGTTGTAAATGTGAAGATTCTTATACTTCTATTCCGGAAGATGCAACTATTTTAACTTATAAAACAGAATATCCAAACCAGAAAGTATTATTAACTAGTAGAGGTTGGTATTTTAAATATATAATAGATTCTAAAGGAAGAGATTTGTTACATAATCAAACAGAAAAAGTATATATTACTTTTAAAGATATAGGAGAACATAAAATAGCAGTAAAAATTAATAATGAATTAAATTCTTTCGAATATTGCTTTTACGAATGTGAAAATCTACAATCTATACCAGAAGATTTATTTAGAAATTGTTATAATGTTAGAATCTTCTCTTATTGCTTCTTTGGATGTTCCTCTCTAAATTTTATTCCTAATAGACTTTTATACAACTGTACAAAAGCTACTAGTTTTGAGAGTTGTTTTGAACGATGTAGAAAATTATCTTTTATACCAGAGGATTTATTTACATATTGTACAGATGCTAAATTTTTTATCAATTGTTTTAAAGATTGTTCTGGTATATCAAATATTCCAGAAGAGTGGAAATAAAATTTAGAATTAAATAGAATAATAAATTTAATATATAACATATGAATAAAATAGATCAATTACTAGAAAAAACAATTAAGGACTACCACTCCTTAATAGAAGAATATCAATACGGTAATTATATAGATGAAAGTTTTATAGTTGAAGAAGTTTTATTCCTTAAATATAATGAAATAGATTGCGTAAAAGATTTGCTATTTAATTCTATCATTGAATATTTTTTAAATAATGATTACCAAAGCACAAAATTCCAGTGGATGTGAAAGTAAGGTATATAATATAACACCTGAATCTTGTTTTGATAAAAGGGTAGAGGATTTTAGAATTAAGGAAATAGAATTTAATCCTATTACCAAAAAACTTGTTATTAAACAATCTCCGGATGTTATTATATCCACAGACATTCTTCAATTAAATGATGTATCAGAACCTACTCATTTAAGTCCGGTAGAGGATATAGTAGATAATATCCCAGGTAGCGCGAAGGATGGGATATCTTATATACTAAGAGTAGGGGATAAATATTATCACTGTACTTGGAGAAATACTCTTAAATATTGGGATAGAGTACAATTAAAAGATGGGTATGAGTTTTTTAATAAAAAAGACTCTACAGAATATAGATATAATGATGGAGCTTTGGTAGATATTTCTACTATCCATTTAAGTATGAAAATAAATCCGGATAATATTCAGATATTAAATTCTTCCGGAGATGGTGTCACACTTCCAGTTGCCACACAAACTACTCCTGGATTATTTAGTAAAGAAGATAAAACTAAATTAGATTCAATTACTAAATATGTAAAAGAGATATCTTTTTCCGGAGCTGATACTTTAGTATTAGATATAGTTAGTAGTGATGGAACTAAATCTTTACCAATTCGAGAGGCGAATATAAATCAGAATGGTTTAATGTCTAAAGAGGCTTGTTTAAATCTCTCTAGATTATTAAATACTGTCACGAATAATATTTACACGAAAGAAGAAGTACAGGAGTTATTAAATAAAAAAGTAGATGTTGCCCCTGGAAAAGATTTACTAGATACTTCTCAGATATTTAAAATAAATCAAATCTTTGATTATGTAGAAAATGTAGAGTATGCTGAGGCTAATAATAGAGCTTCTCTTAAAGTGACTACTAAAGATCCTACTATTGGAGAATCGAGTTCTAAAATACTCAGCTTCCCAGATGTATCTTCTGCGATATCCGGATTAATGTCTCCTAAATATAAGGATTATATAGATTCGCTAAAGAGTTATTACACAGGAGATCCTACTAAAGAATATACTGGACAAGATCTACAAATAATATTTCCTATATATGATCCTATATCTAAAAAAGTAACGTCTAAATATTTAGTATTAGATGCTGCTACCTCATCCACTGCTGGATTAATCACAGCAATGGAAAAGAATAAATTAGGAAATATTTCTTCTATTGTTCAGGCTGTATCTGACAATACATACAACTCTAATTCTGTTATATTAAATTTAGTTACTAATAACCCACAAACTGGAGTAGAAGAACCAGTACAGATAGTATTTAAATCTGCCACTTCGGAAAAAGCGGGAGTAATGTCTTCATCTGATAAAGGGAAACTAGATAATGTAGTTAAATATCTAACAGATTTAATAGATACTGATACAACATCTGCAACTCAGGCTATTATACATTATCAGTCATATAATCCCTTTTTAAATACCTACGAAGATAAATATTATTCTCTCCCAATGGCTACATCTACCATTGCTGGATCTATTACTTCAACAGATTTCAATGTAATACAAGGATTAAAGGATGTTAATGGAACTCCTCTTACATATGAAGGAACACCATCTAAAACATGGAAAGTAGGAGATCAGATACTAAAGAATGAGAAAGAGGGATTTAGTGTTAGAAATGAGGATGATACAGAATATGGAGATTTAATAGTTAGAAATTTAACTATTAAAGAGGATATAGTATTTGGAGGAGATGCTTTTATTATTGATACAGAAGAAGTAAAAGTAACTGATAATATCCTCACATTAAATAGTGGAGAACAAGGAGAAGGGGTTACTAAAGGAATCTCTGGATTGGAGATTGATAGAGGAAAACTTCCGAATTATTTTATTATCTTTGATGAGTCTGATGATAGATTTAAATGTGGTACTGAGGGAAATCAATTCCCTTTAATGCTTCGAGATAATGAACCTGATATGGTAGATGGTGCTTTCTTAACCTGGAATTCTACATTTAAAAGAGCACAAACTACTAGCACGGTTCCAATTCAATTAGCGTTAAGATTTGCATTACAGAATTTATCTGAGAAAGATACTGATCTTATATTTAAAAGAGTTGATAATGATTTATATCTACAATATGGAGATACTAATGATAAATATTTAAGTTTAAGGGTTTTAGATGATATTTTATTTAAATCTAGTCCTTCTGCTACTAAATATGTATTTGATAAAGAAATTTGGGCTCCAGCTTTTAAAAGAGATGATGGATATGAACCAGCTTATTTAGATAAGGATATAGAGGATAGAAAGTTTTTACAATATGATTCAAGTAAGAAATTAATTCATTCTTCTAATACTGTTTATAGTGATAAAGGTGGATTAGATTTTGTTGATAATATAGATGATACTAATTGCATTAAATTAATAAGTAATTCTAAGACTTTTGGCATTACCAATTATGAAAATTTTACATCTATTGAAGATTCACAACCTTATTGGTCATTTATAATATCTCCGAGAAATACTTTAACAAGAGATGTAATTAAGACTTCTATATTAGATATATATACTGCCACACATAGTGCTTTTGGATTTACTAACCCTCTTATTTTAGATTACGTTAAATCATATATAGGATTTGGTGACTATAATCATAAATTTTATGGAGATGCTGCTAGTTTTACATTTGATGTAAGTGGTGATATTATACAATTTATCCCTTCTCGGGATCGTTCTTTAATCAACACAAATTCTCTGGAATTAGGATTTAGTACTAATATAATACTTCCAACAGGATTTAGAACCTCCGATTTATCTCAGATAGTATTTGCTAATTATTGGAATTTAAATAAGAAATATTTAGCTTGGGATAGTAATACCAATGTTATTACTTCTATAGATGGATTTGATAGTCTCGTAGTTGTTAATCCAAATGACCCTAATAAGAAATTAACATTACATTATGTAAATGGGGGATTCTCTATATCTTCTAGTAGTAATGTCCCAGATATTGAACAAAATACTATAGAAATTACTGAAACTACAGGATCTGATGGAAGTGTTACATATAATCTTAATTCAACATATACTCCATTACATGTTAATTTTCCAATGTGGGGAAGTTTCTGTGACAAAGATGGAAAACCCTTTGCTACCGTAGAATCTTTAGTTGGTCATTACTTACCTCTAAGTGCTGGATCTACAAATGCTTTAACTGGTCCTTTATATTTTTCTCCAACTTCCGCGTTAGTAAATAAGACTGATACTGGAGAAAATGCATGGGCTTTGTTTATAGGAGATAGTACTAATGGTACTTCTTTATGTCTAGGAAGCCTTGGCGATTTAGAAAGCGTTGGCGATTTAAGAAATACAGCACTATTAAATATCAATAGTTCTGGAAACACTCATACTATTAGATTAGGATATACTGATGAAAACGGTAATATTAAAGCAGGAATAGTTACTTCTGGAGATAATTTAAATTCACAGACTGTAATTCATACTATCGGAAATAATGATATAAAGCATTATAGAAATGGTGCAGAATATATAATTTACGATTCCAGCAACTTAAATGTAGAAAAGCTCTTACAAAACTATACTTTAGAGGGAAATATTATAGGCACTCCTAAGGCTACTAAGATAAAAGGAATCACTATTTCTTCTGGAAGTGATTTTATCAATAATTTTAGAGAGCTTATATGGGGAACGAATGATGATACTACATGGATAGTTCCTTTTAGAAGTGATTCAGCTATTACTGGTTTTGGTGGATCTTATGCAGCTAGTCTTGGATGGTCACGAAATGATACCCATGCTTATATTAGTGTATCTTATCAAAATGATATACGTAGTGTAATAATAGGTGGAGGAAATCAAGGGAAAATAAAGTGGTTTGAACAAGTTGCATTTAAATCAGATATAAATAATCTGAGTACTGTATACTATCCTTATAGTGGCAGAGGGCAAATGTCTATAAAAGCAGATGGAAGGCCTGTATTAGCTAATACTTATGGGATTTTTTTTAATAAAACCGGAAGAGAAATAATAGAAGGGATATACATGGGATCTAATAATCATCTTGTATTAGGGGGATCGTCAAGTGCCAATGTTCCTGTAGAGATATTTAATGATCTAAATATAACCAGAATCGTTGATAAATCCACAAAGTATTCTCTTCTTATCTTTACTAATGAAGGAACAGAAGATACTCAAATTACTCATATAGGAGCTGAACACGGAACTACAAGAATAAGATCAGGATTATTTAATTTAGTACATGATAGGGGAGGTACGTTATATACAGTATTTGACGGATATAATTTTTCCAGGAATCTTGATACTATAAGCATAAATAGTTCATTTAACCATCTTCCGATGATGGCAGCTCAAATAAAAAGTGATGATGCTACTACTGATAGAGGATATCCTATACAAGAGGCAGGATCTCTCGTTGTTATTCCGGGAACATATCATGGATCTAGTCAAATTTATGGTACATATAGTACTAATAGGTGGTTTGTGAGAGGAGGATCTAATTCTTTGGAAGATCCTACAGCACATACATCTTGGAAAGAATTAGCTACTACGAATCATTTGAGTGGCTATCTTCCATTAACTGGTGGTACTATGAGTGGTAATATAGTATTTGCTCCATTTACGGAAGCTTCTATGGTGCAGACTCTTAAATCAACGTCAAATTATGGTGCTCCTATTAGATGGATGGTAGGTAATGAAATAAGGGCTATGATAGGATATCATAATACAGGAGGAGATGGCAATGCAGGAGCTATGATATTAACTCCTACAAATCCAGGGAGTTCTCCTTGGGAGAATGGTAATGGGTTATTTTTAGACAGAGCTAAGATTTACTTTAATGGACAGGAATTAGCTACTACGAGTCGTTTGGGTAATTATTTGCCTCTGACTGGAGGCGCATTAACAGGAAGTTTGCTTATAGGAAGCCCTTCTAAGAATGTCTATAATTATATAAGGATACAAAGAGATAATCATATTCTTGAAACTACAGTATCAGGAGGTAACGGAATACTATCTTTTAGTAATCTTAATGATACATCAACTACCAGTACGTTAAAAATTTCCCTTGGAGGTCATGTTTTTATTAATGACGAGGAGTTAGCAAAGGTATCTCAAATTCCTTCTACATCTAATTTCTTACCATTATCAGGAGGGACTCTTACCAGAACAACAGCTGGTCCTGTATTATCTTTAAAGAATACCTCAGCTAATAAAGAAGCTTACATGGACTTTTATAAAGGAAATGTAAGATGTGGATATATAGGAGCTGCTGCTAGTAGTACAGAAGATATGCACTTGTATGCTTATGACTCCAGAAATATAATCATTGATACTCTAGGATTAGTTAAATTTGGTACAGGGGCTAGTAATCTGATCCATAGAAGGAATGGTACAGACTATACTATTTTAGATACATATAACATATACTCACTGACCATCCAATTCAACGGATCTACTAATACTACCTATGCTCCTAATGCAGCCAAAACTGTGAATATCACTCCTGCTGCTATTGGGGCAGCTGCTAGTTCTCATACCCATAATTATGCTGCTTCTCCCAGTGCTGGGGGTCCGGCAACATATATATTGGATTCAGGTGGGGGTAGCAATAACATCCAGCTTGCTTATAAGGGATATGGATTAACTGCTTCTACAGCATCACATCTTGTGGGTATTGATAAAACATTAGTAAATGGATGCAGAGTATTTAGAAATATTACACCTTCTGAGGTAAGAACGCTTATTGAAGCCGCACCCTCTAGTCATACACATACCAAGTCTCAGATAACAGATTTTCCGTCTTCAATGCCTGCTTCTGATGTGTATGCGTGGGCAAAAGCATCTAGTAAGCCTTCTTATTCTTATTCAGAAGTAGGAGCTGCGGCGGCATCTCACACGCATACAACAATTCAAGGGACTTATACAGGTTCTGGAGGGTCTCAGCCACCAAGTTATGTTACAGCAGGAACACTAAGAGCTAATATGATGTATTATAATATGTCAAGAAGTCCTTACTGTGACTGGTTAATGATGGATACATATACCGGATCTGATGTGCCTTATGTCACTATGATAGGGGTGACAAAGACTGCAACTCCAAGAGCTTTTATTGCTTCTGGTCCTAAAGGTAATGCAAGTACCAGTTCCTGGGTAAGAAAAGAACTTGCCACTGTAGATGCTATTCCGACAACTATGGCTTGGGGTAATATCACAGGAGTCCCTGCAACAGCTACCAGATGGCCGAGCTGGTCTGAGATAACAAGTAAACCAAGTACCTTTACTCCGTCAAGCCACACACATCCTTTATCTGGTATTAGTGATCTACAAGCTTCTTGGGATGCTTTGTTAAAGGCTGCACCCTCAGCTTATGTGACTCGTTGGCCATCTTGGAGTGAAGTTACAAGTAAACCATCATTTGCTACCGTAGCTACATCAGGAAGTTATAATGATTTAAGTAGCAAGCCTTCTATACCAAGTGCCGAGACAGCTGCTACTATCATGTCAAAAATTAATTCTCAATCCGAGATTACTTTTACGAAGCATGTAGTATGTTCAGCTGGAGCAGGGTTACAGTCTACATCAGATATAAGATTCAAATCTAATTTTAATTCTTTACCAGATGATACTTTAAATAAAGTCCTCAATGCTCCAGAATTTACATATAACTGGAAGGATGAAACAACTACCTCTATAGGTACCTCAGCACAATATTGGGAAGATAAAATCCCAACATTAGTACATGAGATGGAAGATGGAACAAAAACCTTCTCTTACGAACGTTATACAGTAGTACTACAAAAAGCTTTAAAGGAAGAACATAGATTGAGAGAAGAGGAAAAGAAGAGATTTAAAGAAGAGATTGATTCTTTAAATACTAGGTTAAATGATTTAACCTCATTAATACAGAAATTGATATAATAACCTTATATATTATATTTACTAATATAAATATCGTTCCATAGACATATCAGCTTATATATACTTATTGATACTAGGGATATATAAAATTTAAATATGATCTCTATGGAAGAAATAATAAACAGATTAGAAAGTATAATATCTAATATATTTATTTAATATCACGATAGAAGAATTAAGAGATAATAGAAAGCTTAGATCTCATACAGATGCTAGAAGTATCTTATTCTATTTCTTACACGTTAAATATGGAATCTCCTTCTATCGTTTATCTAAGATTTATAATAAACATCACTCTACTATAATAAGAGCTGTAAATAAATGTGAATATCTAAAGAATTACGATAAAGAATTTAAATTAAAATATCACATGTGTGAGCTACAGATAGAGAATACGTTTAAATGAATCATATATTAACTATCTTTGTGCTATGAAAACAATCAGAGCGCGAAGATAGTTTTTTTATGTCTAATTTAAACTTATTTAATCTATGGCAAATTTTACCGAAATGGGCAATGGAATGCCTAATATTTTTAATTTTATTCCAGAAGCTGGAAAGTCTGGTAGTGGAATAAATGATTTAGCAGGTCTTTTAGCTTTATCTAAAGACGGAAATAATAACGATGGTTGGGGAGGTCAATGGGCTGTTTGGCTTATTTTTATCCTAGCTTTCTGTAATGGTGGTTTTGGTGGCTTTGGGCGTAATGGATTCGGTGCTGGTTTTGGAACTCCGGAAGTACAGTCAGCATTATCTAATGAATACTTACTAACTGCCATTAATTCTGCATCTAGAGATAATGTGAATTTTGTACAGAATTTAGCTACTCAGTTAAATTGTGATACTAACGCAATTCAGAATGCTATTAATCAGGTAAGTCAGACTGTAGGTCTTGGACAGAAGGATATAATTAATCAGATTTGTTCATCTAATAGTGCTATCTTAAGTACTGTTCAATCTACTGGATGTTCTATAGAACAAGCTATTAATCAATGCTGCTGCTCTACTCAGAGATCGATAGATGCTGTTAATTTAAATTTAACTAGTTTAGGTTATCAGGAACAATTACGTTGTCAGGAACAAACTTGTAATATAAATAATAACATGAACCAAGGTTTCGCTAATGTAGGATCTAAAATAGATGCTCAGACTATAGCTATTAACCAAGGATTCCAGTCTATTAAAGACATGATGTGTGATTACAAGATTGAAGCTCTTCAAACTAGAAATGCTGAATTGAATAACAGTGTTCAGACCTTACAGCAATATAACGCTTTACAAGCTTTAATTAATCCTATTACCGCTAAATTGGACTATCTCGAATGTATAATTCCTCCGAGACCAGTTCCTGCTTACCAAGCTTATCCTTATGGATATAATAACGGATGCAATAATGGGTGTGGATGTTCGGCTTCGACAACTGTAACTCCTGCTTAATTTAAATATTAACATCATAAGGGAGAGAAATCTCCCTTATTTAATACAATACTGTTATGAGTGTAATAAATAATAAAGGATTCGTTAATGAAGGAGTTACTTATCTCCAAATAGTAGAAAGATTCCCATCTTTAATATGTAGAGAAGGATTTTCCAGTACAATTACTATCGAAGATCCTGTTATAACTAGAATAGGTACTTCTAATGTGTTTCTATTAAATTATTCGCTAGTGCACACGATAACTTATAGACCTGTTTCTTGTTCAGTTCTTAAAACTACTGTGAAGAAGTATACTATAACTATTCCTCTAGAATTAACTACTCCTCCTTCTGTAGGTACTCTTCCTACTATAACTACCACAACTACTTTAAATGATGCTGAAACGTTTACTAATACTTGCGGTGGATGTCCAGATGGAGCATTTAATAAATTTTCAAGAAATGTAGCATTAGAGTTTGCTGTAGCAGCTACTCCTGGTGCGTAATGTTTAATATTTAAATAAAATAATATCTTATGAATTTCGGAGAATTAAAACCAGGTGATGTTTTATATTTAATTGATTATAATCAATTTAAAAAGGATTTAACTTATATAAAAGGATTAGTCCAAACAGTTATTGTTAATGAACCCCCTAAAGAGAATTTAAATAATGTATACCAAACTCTTATGCAGAAGACCGGAATTAATCAACCGGTTCAGAGTTTAACTATTACCGCATTATTTAATGGTGTTCAATTCCCATTTACTGTAACTAGGGATATGTCTATAGCTAGAGCTGATACACGTACTGTATGTATCACTAAAGAGGATGTATTACAGGAAATCAGAGTAAGGAAAACTGACGCTACTAATCAACTTAAATCTTTAGATAGATATAATAAAATAGTAGAAGAATGTGAAAAAGTAGAACAAGAATTATTAGGGGATAATCCTTCACTTGGACGAATTTCTTCTGATGATAATAGGATATTAGCTTTAGAAAAGAAAATTGAAGAACTTACTAAAATTATAAGCAATGGAATCAATCGAAGGAATGAAGAAACTACTACGGGAGATGTCGGAGATGGGAAGTAAAAAGAAATCCCATAAGAAACATTATCCATACGAAGCTAAAGAATCTAAGAAATATAGAGGATTTAGAGAAGATAACGAGAATGAGGAAAGTGATGAGGAATATGTAGGAACTAATAAGAAGTTTAAGAAAGATGATGAAGAATATAAATACAAACATAAAAGATCTAGATTATTCGAAGATGATGAAGATGATGATTCTGAATTATTTGAAGATTTAGAGGATAAATTTATTGATACAATGGAATCTTTAAAAGAGGAATGTCCTGAAATGTATCATATAATTAAATTTAAACTCTATGAAATGATTAATGGCCCTCATTTCACAAAAGATTTATGTGAAGAAGCTCTTGAATGTATTATGGAAGATTATAAAGCAAAAGAAGCTGAATTTGAATATGAGGAATCAAAACAAGTCGCTAAAAAATTCGGAGTTGAGTTTGAGGATTTTAATGAACATGATTGGCATTATGCATTAAATATCTGTTATCATTTATTTAAGGATTTATGTAAAGACGATATTCAAATGTGTGCTAAGCTTACATATTTATGGTTACGTGATAAAGCTATTCCAGAGGGAAAAGCTTTCTATCATTATATGAAGCATTTAAAACATAAACATAAGGAAGATAGAGATTAACTATCTAAAATGAAAGAAGAGAAGAGATTCTCTTCTTTTTTTTATTATATACTAATTATTGGATTCTTTACCTAGAATTATTATATTTGTAAAATATAATAAAGTACTTTTATGGGAGAACTTATTAAAGTAGAAAAGATTCTAGGAAAGCCATATTTAATGGTAGGATCTGCTGATACCGATATAATTCTTAATGGAAAAGGTAATGTAAAAGTTAGATTCGGAAATTCTTTTTTAGATCTTATTTCTAATGGAAAGGTATGTAAGACTACTGATGATACTAATAGTATAAATATTGTTCAGAATAAAAATGATATAGGAGCTGCTGATGGTTGGTATTTTGTAAAATCAGAAGATTCAATTTATTTTCAAATAAATGGAGTGCTATATCCAGTATTATCTAATAGAGACGACGTAGAAACTTCTGAGGACTATTTAGCTATCAATTATAATCAAAATCTTACTCTAGAACAAATCAGAACTGCTCAAAGGAATTTAAAAGTTATTATAGATAACCAAGATAATATTGCAATCTTACCTACTGATTTTGTTTATTTTAATTCTGATGATAAAGTTCATTACTATAATAACAATGGAACTTTAGTAGAATTATATCTAAATCTATCCTCTGGAGGAGTAGTTAAAGATAAAGTGACTATTAATTTAGAAAATAATCTCCATGGGTCCGGAGATCTTAATGTAATTGGTCCAAATGGGTTGCAGGTAAAAAATCAACAAGATTATTTAAATATAGTAGTTAATAATAATGAAATAGTTTTAGATACTAATACTTCTGGAATTAAATTTAATTCTAAAGAAGGTATCACATATATAAATGGAAAATATATATCTATAGGATATCCCCCAACTTATAACTATAATTTTGAGGTAGATGGAAATATATATGTGAAAGATAAAGCTGTTCTTAATTCTGGAATAATATCTGATAATTTCATAGAGGGAATGGCTGGATATAGATTAGCGAATATAAATTCCGAATGGACTTTAGAAGTAGATAATTTAATAGTGAGAAATTCTGCTAAAGGCCCGTTTGGGGATAGTTCATCTAAAGAGAAGGATTTTATTACTAGAGGATTAAATACTAATTATTTCTTTGAACCACAAGGAATTGTATCTAGTATATCTGAAATAGTTCCTGATGAAGAAGAATCTGGAGAATCTGGAGAATCTGGAGAATCTGGAGAATCTGGAGAAGTTATTCCTATTAAATATGAGATATCTATAAATGGGATTTATAATATAAAAATAGGAGATTATTTATATTTTGAGAAGCATTCTTATGGATATAATGTAGAAATCCCAGAAAATTCTGAGGAAGGGATTGATGTAAGTACTTTAATTCCTACTACTAAAATAATATCTAAAGGAAGAATTAAGATTGAAAAATTAGAATGGATTTATGATGAGGGTACTTTTACAATTTCTGGATGTAATATAGTTGCTACTATCGATGAGAATGTTTTAGATAGGGATTTAGAAGAGTATTTAGATAAAACTACTGATGAGGAAAGAAAGAGAGAATTAGAAAAACTTCCAGAAGTTGGGGATATTTTATATTTAAAAACTCAAGATTCTTTATATTTACATAGTATTAGAGAAACAAATCCTAAGACTGGAGAATGTTTAGATAAATCTTATTTAGGTATAAATGATGAAGTTGCACCCTTATCTCCTAGATTAAGATTAGGGTGTTTAGAAGGTATTAGAGATCCTATATATTTTGATACTTTATTAGGTTCTGATATATACGGAGTCTATTCTGAAAAAGTGTATTGTAGATATATAAGATTAAAAGGAGATTGTGAGATAAACGGAATGCTTAAATTATCTGCACCTTCTACAAAAGAAATAAACTGGTCGATACTAGGTATGGATACTGATTTTCGAGTATGGATTCCAAATAAAGAGGGGACTAATAACGTGTTTAATATACCTAGCACTTTTAATAGAAGAATTACATGGGGAGATAATGAAATATCTTATCTATCTGATTTAGTTCCATTACAACAGAATATTCTTAGTTTAAGGGCTGATGTAGATACATTAATGAATTCTTCCGGAGAAACACCTGAAACAATAATGGCCAAAATTAATAGTCAAGATGAGATAATATTTACCAAACACACAGCTCATTTAGCTGGAGCTGGTGATACTTCTGTATCTGATATTAGATATAAAAACAATATAGAAGCTATAACTGGAGTATTATCTTTAGTATTAAATTCTCCTGGATTTAAATATAATTGGATGGATGAAAAGGATATATCTATTGGGACTTCTGCTCAATACTGGAATAAATACTATCCAGAATTAACTAGAGAATTACATAACTCAATATTAACCTTTTCATATGAAAGATATCCTATAATTTTACAGGAAGCATTTAAGGAAGAGCATCGATTAAGGGAAATAGAAAAAGAAGCCTTTGAGGAAAGGATTAAATATTTGGAACAGGAATTAAATAATTTAAAGAATTTATGTCAGAAGACTTTGCTACTATAGCACAGACAAATAATATTTTAGGATCCTCTATAAATGGAGGTGGGGGGGCTGAATTTGTAACTAAAATTCAGGCAATCTCCGGAGGAGCAAGAGAGGATTTATTAACCTCTTATTCTTCTATGGAATTCATACCTCTATCGAAAGTACAGAAGCAAATTGATAATATACAAACATTAAATACTTATATTTCTCCGAGAAATGGATATTGCCGTATAGGTATTGTGTCAAACAGATCTGATTCCAGAATACCTTTTAGCTTTAGCACGGATCTTAATAATATCACATTCGGAGTGGTAATTGACGGACAAATCATAACAGCTCCTATAGTTCTTGGCACAAATACCACTCTTTACTGGAATGCTATTCACACTGTCGCTCTGTCAGGGGATTATTTATTTTGTAGTGCAGGAAGTTCTTCCAATTCCACAACTCAGTACAGAGTGTATAAGATAGATAATGGAAGATTAAATCCTATAGGTTCCTATACAGGATCTACCTTTAAGTATCCGAGAAGTTTCGGGTTTGTTAGAAGAAATGGAAATGTCCATGAAGCTTATTTTAATGCCTCCGGTACTTACAGATATATGGCTGCTATCAAGGTTAACAGTACAAATGGTAGTGTTAGTTATACAAAGGGGGCTGATGTATCTCCTATTTGCTATCTATGGATGCTGGACATGACACCTCTGTCATCAGACGAAGCGACATACTCTTCTCTTGTAATGACTGAACAGCAAGGAAGAACTATAGGTATACATAATTATTGGGACCCACTGTCTTCCTCATCACTCAAACCTGTACCATTTGGTACCAGTTCAATGAATAACACCTATTTTGCAAGAGCGATAAGATATAATGGAAGATTATGCCTGCAAGTATCAGCCGGATCTAATTCGCCTAATTACAGATTTATGGATATCTACACCGGAGAGACTTTAAGAGTTTTAAACACAAATAATCCACAACTGGAGATCATAGATTATAAAGGAACTCTTTACGGAACAACTTTAAATCAAAAAGGAAATACTTACACAACAATATTTTAAATATGGCAAAAGAATTTATAACCAATGATAATTTAAATGTCTTATTCTCTAAATCAACTCCTACAAGAGCAGATATCTTACAAGGGGGGGGGATATTAATTCAGTCAGGGCTTGGTAACCTTAATACTGGAAGTATGACTGCAACAGTATCGTATCCAAAAAAATTTCCTACTAAATGCTGTGTAGTGCAACTCACTCCTAATAACTATTATGGTTATTGGTCTAAAGGAGATGTTTTAACCATTAAATCCTTCACAAATTCCTCATGTACAGTAGAATTAGTAGGAACTCCTCCAGTAAATACCAGAAGTGAATTTTTTTGGTTAGCTATAGGATATTAATTAAATTAATATGTTACTAAATAAAATTAAAACATTTTTACATAGAATCTTTATTAAAAAAGATTCCTTAGAATTAAATATAATAAAAGACAAAATCGAATCTTTAGAAGATGATGTACATCGATTAAAACAAAGGGCTAAAATAATATAATATGGCAGAATATCTAACTGTAAACGATAGAGCTTTAGATTCTACTGGATCTGGAGGAATTGAAGGTTTAGGACTCAGAATGGTTGGAGGATATTCTTCTATAACTAGTAGAGGTATAACAATTACTTATTCCGGATTTAAATCAGTATATGGAGTATTCTGTTGTTTAAAAAATAATAATGAAGCAGGTTATACAGTAAATTTATCCTCTTATACTAATACCTCGGCTACTTTCATACTCGGAGGGAAAGATCCTAAAGAATTTTATTATTTAATAATAGGAGAAAGTGATTAAATATGGCTGAATTTTTAACAGAAGATAATTTAGAGGACTATTCCGTGGAAACGGTAGATCCTGTTACATATATAAACTATAAAGGACTACGAATCGCTTATGGAACTACTACTTGTCCTGGATATGATGTTGTTTCCGTACCATTAAAAGGATTTAGTGGGATAATTACCGGGATGGTTTCATTAAAAAATAATGATGAAAAAGGATATGCTATAAGTATATCTAGTTTAAATACTACAGGAGTAACATTTTTTCTTGGGGGGAAAGATGATAAAACTGTAACATTTTTAATAATAGGATTATCAGTAAATAATCAATTATGGCGGAGTTTATAACGGAATTAGATAATATATTAGAGACTCAACATGATATAATTAGACCAGGTCATATAGTCATGACATTAGGTCCTTTGGTATTTGAGATTGGAAGTACTTTATGTGAGGGACATACTGAAACTAGAGTATCGTTACGAGGAGATTATATACCAAGAACTGCTGTATGTTCATTTCGGGGAAATGATGAAGCTGGATATTCTTGTAATGTTATGGGTGTAACAAAGACGTATGTAGGATTATATAGTGGAGGAAAGGATCCAAAAACTATAGATTGGATAGTATTCGGAACTAAAACTTAAAAATATGAGTAAGGATTTTTTAACTCTTAAAGATGCTGCTAATAGATTAGGATCTTCTAGTAGTACAAATATGAATTTTATACATAAAGATGAAGCTATTCTTTCTGGAGCCGATCCTACTCCACTTAGTAGTTATAGTTTATATGATTTTCCAGCAGATGATGATATAATTAAAATATTATCTCGGATCTTTTTATATAATGGAGCATCTAATACAACTACATCTTCTGTTACTTCAGTTATTCGAAAAGTAGGAGTAATTTCGCATAGTAGAACTGGAGCTAAGTTTATGAAAGATTATTCATCTATATTAATAGCTAATCTATTCGAGAATCGAAAAAATAATTGGAGAGTTTCTTTTAGATATACTATTACTGCTATTGGAAGTTCTGAAAATTCTTATAATTGTTTATTAACTCTTTTAGTATCAGATACTAATGATAGAAAGTATTTAAGTATATTAAGAAGTACAGATACTACTAACCCAACAATTAAAATAGTAGTACAAGACGTTAATGGAAATGCTGATCCAATTAATCATCCTATAATATATGGAGGAGATATGGGAAAAGCTAATATTTTCGCAATAGAATATATAAATAATAAGTTATATCATATCAATGAATCAAATAGTATAAGAGCACTTTTATGGGATTTTGGAAATGTTAATGCTATCCCATTAGATTCTATTGGACTACAAATCGGAGGTATACAAGAAGGTAATATAGATTACAATAATCCTAGAATGATTATAGAATATTTAACAATAGACGCTTAATAATATGGAAGATTCTTTAAGGGAATGTAAAGGATGTGATAAATGTCCCCAATCCCAACAAATATTATGTATATTAGATTATGTAAAAGAGAATAATGAATTATTAACTCTTATACTGTCTAAATTAAATATACTACAAATTTAAATATTAAACAAAATGCCAGTTGATTTATCACATATTACAGACACATCTAAATTAATAACTGTAATTAAAAATATAAAAAATATTGATTTTATCAATAGATTAAAGGATCCAAATAGAGAATTTATTCAAGACTGGGTGGATCCTTTATCAATTGCAACACATAAAATGGGATGGAGTGATGATGGTGTTCATGGATATGTTTATCCATCTGTACAAAAAGATAAGAAAACAGGAAAATTAATTGATTATACAAGACCTCCATATTCATTAGACGCGGCTATACAAGAAAGCATGAAAACTGGAGAAGAGATCAAAATGAAAAAAGATCTCGCTAAATGGTTTACAGAAAATTATAAAAAATATTTTCCTGGTTTTAAAGGTGAATAAGTATATAATATTATAATCAGATTCTAAAATGAACTGTAATAATTTCTTTATTAAGATGTTCACAGCTCATTCAGGATTAAGTTCTAAGAGAGTATGTGGATTTTTTGGGTGGATAGTTTGTTTATTTATATGTATATGGTGCACAATAAAAGTAATAGAATCCCCAGAAATAGTAGATATGCTCTTCATATGTAGTACTACTCTATTAGGAGCTGACACTATTACATCTATATGGAGAAAGAATATAAATAAATCTAATAATAATGAAAACAATACTAATTAAATATATTACATTAGGAATCTTTATCATATCCTTAATATATTTAATAAAACTAGTAGATAAACAATCTAGAGAAATTAGAGATTTAAAAGATATTCATACCTCAGAATTATGTACAATAGATTCTCTTCAACAAGTACATATCGTAACAGAGAAACAATTTAAAAGAATAATTTTATCAAAGGATTCTTTACTTAAATCGGAATTAGAGAAAAAAGATTTAAAGATTAAACAATTAGACAATGTAATTAAAGCTAATATAAACACAACTAAAGTAATTAGAGATACTATATTAAATAATATTGAAATAATAAAAGATACTTGTATTCCGATAATTAAATCTATTGATTGTATTACATTACATGAAACTCTGGAAATTAATAATGAGAAATTATATCTTACTATAGATTCTTTAGATTTTGATATAAATATAACTATAATAGACTATAGAGATATTATATATTGGTATAATTTTAGGAAAAGAAAAGAATTCGGATATAGTACAATAGGATTCCGGAATCATTATATTAGTAAAATTACTGCAACATCTGATTGTTTTAAAGATAAGATAAAGATACAATCGTATAAAATTAAAAAATAAAATTTTTATTTATTTATTGTATTACATACAAATATTATCTACTTTTGTGGATGAATAACTAAAAATTAATGAACTATGATTATTGAAAATAAGCCTATTGACATTAAAGTGGATGCACAGCGTCCGGCTAATTATGTAAGTTTAATGTTATTTTGTTATGAAGTTCCGAGCCAAAAAGCTTTAACTTTATCTACAATTAAAAGAGATTTAGAGATTATGAAAATTTTAGAAGAGAATGTAGAATCGGAATCATTTGAATTGGATGATAAATATAAAAATTCTCTTAAAGAAACTATTTCCTCTACTCCTTTTAATATTAGAAAGAAGTCTTTAGCAGAGTTTGGGGAATATATAGAACTTCTGTAATAAATATTGTATATGGAATATGAAAATGATTTAGATATCTTCAACTCATTAGACGAAGAATCTACTCCTCAAAAATCATCTGAGGAGAATGTGGATGGTAAAAAAGATACTTCCCAAGAGGAAGTTAATACAGAGGAGAATACTTCTTCTGTTATAGACGAACAATCTTTATTAGAGTCTGTTCTTAAATCTAGAGGAATAGATTTTAATAATATAAAAATAGAGGATACTGAAACCGGAGTAATTCACAGTGTCCCATTTACTGAGTTAAGCAGAGAAGAACAAATAGAACTTCTTAATTTAGAAGAAGATGATTATAACCTAGACGATGATGAGATAAATCTTCTTACATTTATGCGTGAAAATAACCTTAACTCCGAATCTTTAGTAAATTATTACAAACAGAAAGGAATTGAAGAATATTTAGCAAATGAAGGAGCTGTTTATAAGGTAGATGAATTATCAGATGAGGATATATATGCTTTATATATAAAAAATAATTACGGAGATATTTTAACAGAAGATGAATTAGTTGATGAAGTAAATAAAGCTAAAGAAAATTCTGAATCTTTTGAGAAAAAGGTTAATAAATTACGTGAGATATATAAAGCAGAAGAAGAAAGATTAGCTGCCGAAGCTAAACAGAAAGAAGAACAAGACTCTCAGTTATCTGAGGAAGAATTAAATAAGATAGTAGGTACTCTTAGAGAGGCTGGAAGAAATATTAAGACTATTGGAGGTTTTGACCTTGAAGAATCAGATATAGATAGTACAATGGATTATATAACTAAACCCCAGATTACGGGAAGGACAAAACTTGCAAGTGATTTAGATAATCCAGATACATTATTTAAATTAGCATTTTATGCTACTCATGGAGACGAACTAATTGAAGCTATTCATGAACATTATAATAATGTACTTAACGATGAAGAGTACCTAAAGAATAGACTAGAGAAATTAAGTAAACTTAAAAATAAAAAACGTAGTAATAACACATCTAATCTATCAACAGGTAAAGGTAATAAAATAGAAAATTCAGATTTAAAAAGTTTTCTTAACCTAAAGGATTAGATCTAAATTTAATTTAAAATGTTTGTAGCAGAATACATTTCAAATCGAGCCAATATGAATGGCTCAAGAACTTTTCATGACTTCTCCCAATTCTTGGGACGAATTACTCATAGAGTAGGTTTAGCTGCATCTTTATGTCCCGGACATACTGTATCAGCTTTAACTGAGAGAATTGAAAATATGGTTTATCAAGATATTCCTAAGCCCGGACGTAAGAGTATTGATGCTTTTGCTATCGAATGGGACGTGGATGTGAATCAATGAGGTTCACAATAAATTCTTTAAATTGCTGGGAACTCTCTACTGCTACTAGAGATAATCAGCAGCATGACTTTGATGAAAGTAGTGTTCAACGACTAAGGGAAACCTGTAAATCTTATAAATAAGATTGAAAAACTGAATTACTTATGAAATATATTGTATATCTTACTAAAAATTTAAAATCTAAAGTTGGAGAATTAAATAAAATTTATATTGGAGTACATCAAACAGAAAATCCTGATATTTTTGACGGGTATTTAGGATGTGGAGTTTATATAAATCAACCAAGTACTTTTATGTACCCAAAAACTCCGCTCCAATATGCTGTTAAAAAGTATGGGACAAAGGCTTTTGAGAGGACTATATTATATATATTTAATACTCCAGAAGAGGCATATGAAAAGGAATTAGAATTAGTTAATGATACTTTTTTAAATTTCGATCATACGTATAATTATTGTTCTAGTGTAAATAATATATCTCCTTTATATCAATTTAATACAACTGGAGAATTAGAGAAGAAATGGAATTATTCCTTAGAAGCATATGATTTTTATGGAGAATCTCCTAAAAAATTTCAATTCGCGATAAGTAATAAATCTAAATTTCTTAATTCCTATTGGTCATTAGAACCGGAGATAGATGTTATTAAATATTCTTTAAATAAATTAAATAATACTATTTATTTATATACTAGAAAAGGGAAATTATTAAATGAGTTCTTGGATAAGGATGAGTATATTAAATACCTCGGAGATTTAGATATAAATAAAGCTATTAAAAATCAATCTTTGGTGCTAGATATGTATTATATATCTAATAAATTGGTTGATGAATTTATTCCAAAAACTAGAGCAAATTATAAGAATTTAATATATCATGTATATAATAAAGATGGAGTTTATATAGGACAATTTAAGGGTAAGATGGTGATGAAGGTTATAAATCTCCATTCTTGGAATAAGATTAAGAATGTGATATTATATAATAATGGATGGTATAAGGATTATTATATATCAACCACAGAAGTAATAAATATTCCGGATAAATATTATTCTAAAGGAATAATGATTGATATATATGATACATTTGGAAATTATATAGAGACTTTAGATAATATAAAAGATGTAAGAGAAAAATACAATATCCCATCTAGTAAATTAAAAAATATACAGATGGGTGATAAATATTATAAGGATTATATCTTTAAATATCATAAATAAGTAAATGATATAGTCTAAATTCTTTAAATAGAATAGTTCATTAAACGTATTCCTTTTTACGCTGTTCCCGAAGGTGATGGAATTGGAGGGACAGAAATTAAGATACTGTTTAAGGAAAAATACTATGATAAACATGATATTTTTGTAATAGATAAATCACATCAACAGTGTTATGTTACTTCTCGTCCAATTTGGAGGAGTAATAAATTCTATGAATATACTGTTCGATTGATTGATAATGATTATCAGTCATACTTAGATACTTCCGCATGTCAGCCGGGTATGACTACTCACTTCTTATCAAATGCTCATCCGTTTGATTATCACGATTTTGGGTTAAATTGTAGGCCCCTTTATTTAGTAATAAATATTGAAACATTCTCTGAATTGCTGGAACATCTTATTTAAAGACAATCAGCAGCGAAGCTATATGAGTATTTAAATACAATATAGAACGTTCAACGACTATCCAATATGGAGTAGGAATATTTAATTCCGAAGCAGAGAAGATCTTATATAATAAGATCAAGATATAGTCTAATCTTTATAGTGATATAAAGTACTAACGCTACAAAATATCAATCTAATATGGAGGTTCATCGTAATTACTTGACCTTACATAGAAATGATATTGATGCATCTCAGGCTTATTTAGCTAATGAAGATGTATTCTTGAAAATTAGTGATACGGAAACTAAAGGAAGTGAGAAATTGTTTACTATGACTTCAATGGAAAAGACTCTTATTGAGAATTTCTTAGAAGTTAAAGCTAAACACGATCTTTGGGCACGTTCTAATGTGGACAAGAACGGAAAAGCTACAATAATTGATCCGCAAACGCAAAGACCTGTCGAATTTTTAAGTATCGCCTCTTAATATAGGCAGGGTATAACAGTGATGTTATAAATAATAAATTCCTTGAATTGCTGGAACATCTCTAATCTGCTACTTGGAGATAATCAGCAGCTAAGCATTAAATATAATAATATCTAATGAAAGTTCAACGACTAGTCCAACAGGACGTACATATTTAATATGGAAGCAGGGAACAACTTAGTATAATAAATAAAATATTTATTGAATAGATAAGTTGATGATATAGTCTGAACATTATAGTGATATAATGATAACAATTTGCTATATAGGCGACGGTGAGAAATTTGCCGCTCTACTTAGTAATAAGTACTGAAAACCCTTCTAATTGCTGGAACATCTTATTTAAAGACAATCAGCAGCGAAGCCTTTAAATAAAAGGAACGTTCAACGACTATCCGTAAGGAGTAGAGAAATAATTCTCGAAATGGAGGGAATCTTAATAATTGAATTATATAAGATTAAGATATAGTCTGATCTTTATAGTAATATAAAGTTAACACAAATGATAATTCCTCAAATAGAAAGATACGCATACTTAATCTCTTTCGATCAATTACTTACTTCACACTTCAAAGAAGCATTAAGTTTCTTAACCTCTAAGGCAAAGAATTTAACTGGTAATGATTACGTATTAATCTGTAACTCTTTACTCTGGAATCAAATTGGTGATAACTTGATGAATGAAATCGGAAGGTGGACTCCTACTGCTACTTTGATGTATAGTAAATCTTCTGGTATGAAGAAGAAAGTAGGTGAAACGGTTGATGGTGTTAAAGTAGGTAATACTTTTGTTAGCTATGAATATCAGGGTAATACGATTACTTTCATGCCGGATAAGGCTTTAAATATAGAATATCCTGATCAAGCATTTGGATTTATTCTTGACTTAACTCCGGACTTAGCTAACGGAAAACCAGCTATTGAATCTTGGACATTCAAAGGCTGTGATATGATAAAAACTGATGTAATTGGTGTCGGAGGTCTCGACGGTATCTCAGGAGGAACCGCTAGCACACCAGTTGCGGGATCTGAATCATTTTGGATCCTAATCTCCTAAATTGCGGGAATATCTTTAGAGATTTAACTACTAAATATAATTAGTGATAATTATATGGCGAAAGTAACTACTTCGGTATAGTAATAAGGTTAAATATTAGACAATCCGCAGCCAAGTTTCTTTATATAAAGAAAAAGGTTCAACGACTAGTAAGTCCTATTAAATAGGCATAGAACTTAAGTAAGTTCGAAAGAGGAGACACTTTTAGGAGTGATAATATAGTCTGTACTTCATGGAAACATGAAGATTCTTGACGGAAACGGTCAGGAGAAACGCTCGAGAAGATGATTTACTGGGGATTTTTACATTTCGCTGCTTAGTCCCCTATTAGTAGTGATACTAATACAAAAAATTTCCTTAATTGCTGGAAACTCTATCTTAGACAATCAGCAGCCAAGGATTATACTAAGAGCCTTAATAGGACAGGTATAATTTAGGTTCAACGACTAGTCCTTTGTGACGTACCTATCAAGTGATAGGGAAATGGGAAATAACTTAACTGATAAGTAAAACTATTTAAATACAAACATAATGAAATATATCGTTTATTGCACAACGTGCTTAGTAAATAACAAAATTTATATTGGAGTACATAAGACAGAAGATCCTGATGTTTTTGACGGTTATATAGGAAATGGAGTTACTAAACATTCTCTTGGAGGAGTTATTAAAGATCCAAAAACACCTTTCCAAAATGCTGTAAAGAAGTATGGATATAAAAATTTCAAACGAGCTATACTCTTTATTTTTGATACAGAAGAAGAAGCTTATAATAAAGAGGCTGAATTAGTTACATTAGACTTTGTGAAGAGAAAGGATACATATAATATAGCTTTAGGAGGAATTGGAGGATCTATATACGAGAAATTATATCAATATGATCTCGAAGGAAATTTCGTAAAAGAATGGGATGGATTTCAATTTGCGGTAGAACATTTCCAATGTAATCCAGCTAGGTTTAAAATGGCAATAAATGATAAACGTTCTGCATTTGAATCTTATTGGTCTAGAGAAAAGGTTGATAAACTTGATGTAACAGAATATACTAAAAGTATTAGATCTGAAATATATCAATATGATATAAACGGAAATTTATTAAAAACTTGGAATTCTGTAAATCAAATTATTCAAGAAACTAAGTTCTCTAGAGCATGTGTAGATGAAGCAGTTCAAAAATCTAAATTATTAGATTACTGTTATTATATAAAAGATAAAACAAAGATTTGGGATATTATAAAAACAGATATAGACAATAGGACAATAAAATTTGTATCTATATATAATCCTAATGGTGAATTAATAAAGACTTTTTATAATTTATCTGACGCTTCAAAAGAAACTAAATGTAAAAAGTCGGATATAAAAAAAGCTATTCAATCTGGAGAATTATATAATAACTGTTTATGGACACATTACACCGAACCAACTTTTAAAAAATACGAACCATCTTCTTTAGATAAAGGTTGTAAAGTTGGACAATATGATCTAGATGGAAATTTAATAAAAATCTGGAGAACAGTTGCGGAATGTGCAAAAGAACATCCTAAATGTAGAGAGGTTCTTAAAGGTTTTAGAAATAAAACACATGGATTTGTATTTAAATATATCAAAGATTAAGTTAAAGATATAGTCTAATCACTATGGCGACATAGTGGAGCAAACGCTCGAATAAGAGTAACGATCTTATTTAAATATAAATGACAGCGGCGTATCAGTATACGCACCCTATCGTTCTGTTATCTTTAGACAGAATCCGCTATAATAAATATAAAGAGGGCTAACAACCCTCTTTATTTTAAATTTAAACATTTAATGATCAATGAATATGAGTATAAGTGTAACTGCTTTAAAAGAAGAATTAGATACGGTAATACATTTACGTAGCCGTTTTGGTCCTAATCACGCTGGGATGTCAATTTCCCCAGTTAAAAATCCATTAACAAGAGAGTATCCTTCTTGTGTTAGAAATGTAGATTCATCCGGAAATATTATCTTAGGTAAGGATGATAATCCTTTGGATTACTTCGTTCGTACTACTGATAGATTTTTTATTAAAGATGGGGATGAATTTGATTTGAGTAATCCTATAAAAGCAAAGCAGTGGGAAGCTATTAAATTCTCTGATCTTATTTTTGATAATAAAGGGAAATTTGATGAAAATGGTAAGATGTTAGTAGGACCGGAGGAGAAAATCGGACCTCAAGCAGTTTATTATGTAGAACGTATTATTGAGGATACTAAGAAACGTAATACGGCCTCAAGGAAATTAAATAAAGCATTAAATTATATCTTCAACGCCTCAAGAGATGCTTTAAGAATTAGAGCAATGCTTTTAGGTAAATATATAAAAGATGCTTATGATGAAGAAATAGAAGAATTCTTAACAGAAATTGCTAAGAAAGATGCTGACAAGATTATTTCTTTATTCGAAAGTAATGATACTAAATACCTAATAGCATTTACATATGCTAAACAGAAAGGTATTTTACGACAGAAAGCTGGATTATATACTTATAATGATAATGATATTATAGGTAGAGATGCTGATTCTTGTATTGATTTTATGAAAAATCCTAAGAATAAACTTATTACTGATAGGATCTTAAGAGAGATTCAAGAAATTTCTGTAAAAGACAAAGATGTAATTATAGAAGCTATTTCTGAGGATAATAAAAGAATTGAGGATTTAAAAGCAAAAAATGAAGTATCTTCAACACAAAGTTTTTTGGATGGTTCTAAGTCTGATTCTGAAATATTAAAAGATTTAGAAGATTTAGAAGATGGTGAAAAAACTCCATTAGAAAATAAAAGTAAACCTACTAGTAAAGCTAGTAAATAATACATAATATGAATTTAAAACAAGTCTATCAAGCAGTACTTATAGAATTAGAAAAACAAAAAGCTCCCAGTATGCTCTTAGACGAGTTTAATTATTATTATTATAAAAGTGTTATTCAGTATATAAATACTAAATATAACTTTTGTGATATGAATCAACAAGAGGATGATGATCTTAGAGTATTAAATATGACAGCAACTTTATCTGGAGGAAGTATAATAGATAAAGGAGATAAGATATTATTTACTCTACCTAGTGATTATTTTCATCTTAAAAATTGTGTAATTACATTTAATAATCCTAATTCTAAATGTAATTCTAATTCAGTAATTAAAAAGGGAGCGAGAAGATTAACATCTGATAAATATCCTGGAATATTAAATAATTATTATTTTAAACCTTCATATAAAACACCTTATTATTACATATATAACGATGATTCCGGACAAATTAAAACCGGAACTCCTGTTGTTATGAAATTGTTTTATGGAGATAATAAAGATATAAGTATTTCAGATATATCTATAGATTATATTAAATATCCAAATGAATTAATCCTAACTCCGAATGATTTAGAGAGCGAAGATGATATTCTGGAGGATTTAGAGTTTCCTAAATATGTATGTTATGAGATAATAAATATTATGGTGAAATTATTTTTAGAGAGACATAGAGATCCTAGATTAAATACTAATCCTATAGTTAATCAAACAATAGCTCCACCAATTTCCCCTAACAAATAAAATTTAAAAACATGTTTGAATTTGTAAATGAAGTAATTATTAATAGTGCGAAAGATTCGCTTAGTGGACTTAATAAGTTCGATAATCAGATAAGTGGTGAACAAGGTTTTAGGGTTCTTCGTGTAGGAGATTATAAAACTGCAAATATTAAAGGTGGGAAGATATATAAGACATCAGCTTCAAATCCTCAGGTATCTATATCTGAAATTACTATTACTGATGCTGTTAAACCCACAACTGCTGGTGTAATAAATCATATTAGATTAGCTATTGGTATGCAGCTTTCCGGATCTGCTGATTCATATTTCGCTGAAACTATGGATGATAGGCGTCGGAGAATGTTTTATGCTAATTTAGATGTAGTTAGTACTGATACTGCTTCTAATATTGCTTCAAAATTAGCTGAAATTATAAATAAACAAGGTAATTTCTATAACAATCTTCGGTTTAAAGCTGATCTTGATGGTGCTAAAATTACTGTAACTTCTGCTAATGAGTTCCAGTTATTTAATGTACTAGAAGTACAGAAATTAGAAGATTTTAGTACTGCTGCTTTAGGTAATTATTATCCTAAAGAACCAGTATATAGAACTATCTTAACTGGTAGCCATACTCAAACTGCTAAAGAAGGTGTTGGTACTTACTGGACTATGTTAAAAAATGTACAGATCCAGACTAGTCTCAGAACTGGTATCTTTAATCAGGATAATGATGATTCTAAGATTGTACCGGGAGCTTCTTATAATCAATATGTATTTGATTATGAATGCGAAAGAGATCATACTGGTATGGGTGCTGTAGGTGAAAAATTAGTATCTATTACTAAAGCTGTTTTCTGGATTAATACTACTATCTCAGACAATTTTGAAACTGCTGTAAAAGCTGCTGGAGTAGTTGTGGATGATATCGAAGTTGCTTCTGATAATGGAGCTGGAGAGTCAACTACTCAAACTATGACATTAAAAGTAGGAGAGAAGAAGTATGTAGATATTAAGTTTTCCGAATACGATACTGTAACTTCTAATGATCCTAGTAAAGTAACTGTTAAAGGAACAGAAATTACAGGTAAAGCTGCTACAGAGTCTGCTGTAGCTGTAATTTATAAAAAAGGATCAAATACAGTACTAACTGTTAATGTAACTGTAACCGCTTAATATAAGAAAATATATTATTTAATAAAAGGCAGGTAAGATAATAATATTCTTATCTGCCTTTTTAAATATTATACTATATGGAATTAAATAAATTAGCCTCTGCGATTTTAAACGATATTTTATCAGGATTAAGAGGTATTACATCTAATATATCCTTATCTGTTGAACAGTTAGAAGATGATATAGTAGATGAGAGATTAACTATAATAAAAGAATATGCTTTAAAAGGACTTCTTCCAGTTAAGGATTTAGTTACATCTATTAATTGTTTAGAGGTAGATTGTAAACCTATAGAGAATTGTAATTTATGTAATTCTAATTTAAATGTTAGAGAGACTAATATTCCTCATGTAGAAATACCTCAAATTGTTACAGATTTAGGAGTTGATGCAATTCAGTATTTCGGAACTGTTGATAGAAATACTCCGTTTAAAATTTATACTGATATATCTTATCAGTATCATAAATATAATAGGTGGTTAGGAAGAAAGCCTTATATTTATATAGATACAGCACCTAATGAAAATGGGATGTATGATTGTTATATATTTAATGCTCCGTTGATTAAAACATTATCTATAATAGCCGTATTTAAAGATCCTAGACAATTAGAACAATTTACTTGTTGTAATGCAGAAGAGGTATCTAATATGAACTTCTTGACTAATGATATTAAGAGAAGGATTACAGAAAAGAAGGTACGATGGTACCGTAGCCTTAGTGCACCTAACCTACCAAATGATCAAGTAGCTAAAGCTTAATATATATGAAGAATTTAAACTTCCACACAGCATATACATATATTCAAACTAATTACGGTTTAAATATAGACCAATTAGAATTTGAATCCTCAGGAATGATTGCATATGATAAGATAGGAAATAAACAAACTGAGATAAAGGAATTTGTTGGAGACGTTGTAAACGGGGAATTAGAACTCCCATGTGATGTTACTAGTATCGAAGCAGTATTCGGGAATTTTATAGACTCTCAAAAAACATCTAATAAACAACGTTGGCCTCAAGTTATTACTAATTACATAGAACAATATATAGAATACTGGAAATATAATAAATCCTTATTATATGATTATGGAGTATTATTAAATTACCAAATGAGGGAAAATACTTTATTATTTGATAAGGATTATAAGAATGTATTAGTTTTATATAGGAAACAAATTCTAGATGAAGAAGGATTTCCTTATATAAATTCTAAAGAGGCCGAAGCAATTGCAGCATATTGTGCTTATACAGATTTATATAAACAAGCTATTAGAACTAGAGATCCTAATACATATCAAATGGCTCAGAATATAAAATTAGAATGGGCTAGGTTATGTGAAAGAGCTAGAGTTCCGGAAAAAGTATCTCAAAACGATATGAATAGGATTTTAGATGTAATGACTAGTTTTGATAGAAAATCTTACGGAAAATCATTTAAACCAGAGAAGTAATGAAATATAATAATACAACAATATCTTCTCTTAGTTATACATTCTCCGCACCTGAATTGTTTGAAAAATTCGATTTAAAGAAGTTAGAGGTATCTAGAAAAATGCTTAAAAAGAATTATAAAAATGGTGCAGAACTCCGATTATGGTGTTGTAGGATTTATATTTACTTTTTATATTTAGTAATATTGGATATTATCAGAAATAGTACTACTTTCGTATTTACAACCAGAAAAAGAATGATTTTGGGGATTGAAATACTTAAAGGAGAAGAACTTTTAAATCATCTAAAGACTTCTACAAATACAATGTATAATTATTTTGATTCTGAGTATAAATACCCACAAATTAAATTATTCTATGAGAAAGGTAAGAAAGGAACTTTAACTAGAGGAGTAATGTTAAATTACTCCTTAACTAGAGAATTTTTTGATAATGTAAATAGTGGTAATAAGTATGGCTAATAAGATTAAGTATTTAAAGGATTATCTCCCGATATTACAAGAAAAATTCCCAGAATTTAGTATAGAAGATTTAACTACTATTATTAAATATGGGAATAGATATTTATATTATGTAATATCTAATAATAGTGATGTTTATTTATCTAGTAAAATAGATGGTAAGATGTTTAAATTTCTCATTGGAAGAGTTACATTTCAAAGTATTGCTCACAAAATTAGATACGCTATTAGTAAGATGATTACTAAGATGAGGTTTTTATATAGACAGCGTAGAACTAAATGGTGGGGGTATTGTTATTTTGGATTAACTGAGGAGAAATTTAAATCTATTTATTTAAATAAAAGAAATATTACGTTTAATTTTGGAGATGTATGCTTATATAGAGTGCTTGATGAGTGCTTGCTTAATTTAAATTATGGCCATTTCTTTAGAGTTAAATTATACGGAATTCCTGGATATAAGGTATTTTTTGAGAATTATTCTACTAAAGATGCAGAATATTTCTTAAAAAGATCTTTTGATGGGTACGAGTTTACTAAAATTGATAATATAACTAGAGAAGATTTAACGGAATTTTAATATGGAAATAGCTCAAAACTCCTTTAATGGAGGATTATTAATGGATATGAATGATACTGTAGTTCCGAATACAGTATTAACAGATTGTTTAAATGGGACATTGATTACTTTCGATGGTAATGAGTTTATATTACAGAATGATTCTGGAAATGGGAGAGTTGAATCTTGTGCATTAAAGAAAGATTTTATTCCTCTTGGAATAAAGCAGTATGGAGGGATTATATATATAGCATCGATGAATCCTCTTACTGGAGAATGTGAATTAGGTTCATTTCCATCTCCAGAAAGGAATATATCTTCGGAAGAATTATCTATGGATGATATAGATACTGCTATACTTGATAGTACTTTATATCCAGAAGGGAAGAGTGAAGGATTACAAATTACTTATTTAAAAGCTGATTTTTCTTTATTGCAACGAATGGTTTTAAGGCCCGGGGATAAATTTCTAATTTATATAACTCCTAGCACTGGTAGCTCTTCGATAAATAACTTTATAGAAACTTATAAAAATTATAATACTACATTCAATAACGGGAAACTTCAACGGAGAGTTTTTTCATTACATCTTGCCACTGTAAATGAAAATGGATCTATTACTTATATAGAAGATCAAACTAATGTATTTACAAACGAAGTTAGAAAGTTTTTTTATACAGAAGGCGAAGCATTTGGAGGTAATATTCAATTAAAAACAGTTCAGGATCCCTCATTATATAATACATATAGTTCTAGATTTAATGGATATTTAATTATAGTATTAGAGATAGAACCTATTGATTTTTTTAATATTGAGATAGGAGATGTAACTGAAAATGGTAAGGATGATTATGATGTAGAGCTTATTATTAATAGTGAAAGTGATAGTTATAATAATGTATATGGAGTAAGAATAGAAAAAGATGAAGAAGATACCTATGAGGATGAAGAAATAAATCCCGATTTAAATCCAGAGTTTATTTTAAAGCCCGGAGAGAATATTCCACAACCCGTAATATCAATTAAACATGATTTATTAAAATTAAGTAAAGAAAAAGATACACGTATAACTATAAAACCATATTCAAGATTCCAATGGTTTGAGAATCTTAAATATACAACAGTATTAAATTATCGAGATCTATTAACTAATAAAGAATCTAATATATGGAGATATTCTACTACTAGTACTACTAATATAGAAGGAAGAGAAGTTAAAAGGGTTACTATTACTACAGACTTCTTTGTTAGAGGAACATCAAACGGATTAAATAAGTGTGATGTGATGTATATAGAGTTTTATGATGTATCCGCAAATGCATCTCTTATATACCCTTTATCTAAATCTATTTCAGGATCCTATAATTTCTCTATAGATTGTTTTGATAAAGATTTAAAAGTAGAACCTTATTATTATCAAAACGGGGAAGGGGTGGAAGATATAGATTCCGCTATTACAAATTTCGAAAATAATTATTTAGAATCTTCCGGTACCAATTACTATTTATTATTGGATTCTTCAAGATTAGAGGATTATTTTAAAATAGTATCTGGAGAAACTGTTCAAGAGAATATAAATACTAAAGAGCCTTCTATATCTAATCCTAGATTACCGTGGATATATAAAATAGAACCTCAATTAGGAAATGGTACTAAAATATATAAGAATTTTAGTACTCAAAATAATTATGTATATAATTCTGAATATACTAGGTTAAGATATAATAATTTTTATATATGTAGAATATGTGGATTGAGCTTTAATAAGGATACAGAAAAACACCAATTTGAGGTTGAGGAATATAATGCTTTATATACTCTTTTCACAAATGGACAATTTAATTCTTATTATACTTCTGCTATTACAGAAGATACTAAGAACTTTTCAACACTTAAAATAGATAATTATATAACAGTAGTATCGGATTCTGCTATAGATTTATCCCAAAAGAGTATTACTGGACCAACTATTATCCATAAAAAAGATAATATACTACAACCTTCATTGTCATCAGCTTCCGATTTAATTGAAGAAGGGGAACACAAGACGCTATATGAAACTACTATAGAAAATAGTGTTACAGTAAGTTCAGAGTATAAACTTAGAAAAGTAAATAAACTTAATTTTGGGATATTAGATGCTGATATAATTTACTCATCTGATACATCTAATTATAGTTTAACTACTTCTGGAACTCCATTAATTTTTCCATCCGCTGTTATAACTGATGATAAAACTCAGGATGATGAAAATATTAGGAAGCTTACTATAACTGCAACCCTAAATAAACAAGTAAAATCAGGAACATATACTACAAATATTCCGGGAGATAAAATAGAATATAATAAATGGGAACCTGTAGGATTATTAGGGTGGGATGGACTACAAGTATCATCTGGAATACCTTATTATCATAACGATGATGGACGTGGAGATTGGATCTGTGTTAAGGATGGAGTAGATAATATTTTTGTAGATAAGGATGTATCATCTGAGTGGGTTACTAAAGATCCAAATAAAGGGGGTTATAATAGAGATTACACTGTAGACGCAGGAAATTCTCCAACCACAGTCGTAAATAAAATAAAATCAAGACTAGGGAATAATAAAATAGGGATATTAGCATTTGCTGGAGATAGTCTTGGTACTTCTCTAGAAGCTTTCGTAAATGACTGGGGAAGTAGAACCTGTAATAAATTATATTTTTATCCTAATAAAAATTCTTCTAAATATTATCCATCAACCTTTGTTATAATAGAATTTGATGGAAATACAATGTGTATTTGTAATATATACGGAACTAGAGTTGGAAATATTATGTCAGCAGATAATATAAGGTCAGAATTTAATACATTATTTAATAATTTATATAGAGCAAGTAAAGTATCTGGAGCATCTAATAATCCTTATACTATACCTAATCCTGATACAATTAAATATGATAATCTTTATGATACTACATTAGAAGGAAAGATAAAATTAACTGGATCATTTTCATCAGTAAATATTAATATAAAAACAGATGATGGTACTATACCTCTAAATGACAGGATTACTACAATAATAAATACATATATAAATTCATTAAAGGATAATAAGTATTATATTGGATATGGAAGTACAGATACTGGCCCCGATAAAACAAAATTAGAAGATTACAAACCAATAGAAACTACACAAGCTCCTTTTTCAGCTAGCATACCTTATAGATATATATTTAGTTCTTCTTTAACCTCCTCTAATTTAAATAAAGTTAAAAACATATATCTCGAAGCAAGTAGTTATACTACATATATATCTAAGGATTTAGATAACATGTACGCTACTAATAATGAAAAATTATATTTTAAGAGAGTAGATAAATTTGAAGTACATCCTCTTTTTAGTATTCTAAATAATAACATTCATCTGATAGGAAAGGGTTTTGGAGCAAGTAATCAGGAATCTAGATATATTGACTGGTATTCTTTTAGAAATTTATCAGATAATGAAGATTGTTGTAATGCTAACCTTAGAAATCCAGATGATCTGGTATTTAGCAAACAATTACAGGTAAGAGGAAATATAACTGGGTCTAATTTTAGTAAACCAGAGAATTTAGTTAATTTTACTTAATTATATATGACCCCTTTTTTAACCTTAAATTTTGATATTACATTTGAAATTATGTATAAGACTCTTCAAACAGAAGGGTTTTTAGCATATGAATATAATCCATTTAGAAATTTAAGATTATCCGGAAATAGATATCTTAAAGCTACTGATGGAAGATATGTAATAAAAAGTGGGGACATTGAAATTCCTGCTACTTTAAAAATAATTGAACCTATAGATAATGATACTGGAATATTTAAAGAAAAAGAAATCTATATTACTGATCAAAATATAGATACTTTATTTATAATAAGTTCTAATAATAGTAATATAAATACAGATGAAGTTAAAAGTAGATATTCAGAAGCAACCGCTAAATACTCTTCTCCTAAATATACACCAAGACAAGCATTAAGTCCAAGAGAATGGGTTCGTACTAATAGCAAAAAAGAAATTGAAGTTAGTAATCCAGGTAATAATGAAGGAAGATTGATTACATCTAATAGAAAAGGAGATTTAGTTGATTTTAGTACTAAAGATTTAAATTTTAGTATAAATAATCCAGTTGATATAGAGATTCAAGAATCGTATGACGGAAGCGTAAATCTTATACTTAATGATGATTTAAATCCCCCAAGACTTATAAATTCCCGTTTTACTCCAACTGAAAATGGAATGTATAAAATTATAGATAGAAATGGGAATAATGATACTAATATATATGATGAAAATTCCTTAGACGGAGAGACTAAACTATATAAAACTATAAAAACTCTTCCAGTTATTAGATTTGATGGTGTAGAATCTGGAGGGGAATTAAAGGTTGGGAATTATGTATTTTATTTTAAATATCAAGACTCTGATGGAAACGAGACTGATTTTGTTGCTGAATCAGGAATTGTTTCTGTTTATATAGGAGATATTAGTGATATAAAAACTATAAAAGGTGGAATATTAGATACTAATGCGTATAAAACTATTAGATTCACTATAACTAATATAGACGATTCTTATGATTATCTAAATATCTATTATACAAGATCCACTAGTACTGAAAATGGAACAGAGATTACAAAAGCATATAAATTAGTTAATAGCTTCTCTGTAATAAATACTGTATGTACTGTTACTATAACAGGTATAGAACCTGTGTCAGAAATTAGTTTAGATGATATTAATATCCAATATAGTATTGTAGAAAATGCTAAATCTCAGGCTCAAGTACAAAATAGATTATTTTTAAGTAATGTAAATAAAACAACTATTCCGTATAAAGAATTGGCTGATCTATCTTTGCGTATTATTCCAGAAGTTTATACAGAAGATGAGGTTGGAGATATATCATTAGATAATGGGTATTACACACCAGTTGGATCTAGTAGAGAAACCTTCGGAATGTATTATAATGTATATAATATCTATCATAGAGTAGGATATTGGGAAGATATATATAGATTTGGAATAGTATATATAATGAATGACTTTACATTGTCTCCAGTATTTAATATCCGGGGAAGGAATTTAGGAATTGAGAATACTGAAAAAATTGAATCTATATATAATTGGAATAAAGATACCGAACTTCCGGGAGATAGAAATTATATAGAAGTTTTAGAGAATGGATTTATAAAATCTTCTTTGGATAATGCTAAAGGTGTAGTTAAATTAAGTATTGAAAAGAACTCTACTTATGATGGATGTAATAAACCAGTAGGTATTAAATTCATATTTAAGAATTCAGAAAATAACTCCGATTATCCTACTTGGAAGGATACTGAGAATTTAATAAAAGAATTAAAAAAATATACTAAAGGATTCTTTTTTGTACGTCAAAAACGAATTCCAACAGTATATTGTCAAGGAGCAACTATAGGATTAGATTTAAATTCTAAGATCCCTGTTCTTCCAGTAAAACGTGGAGACGGTAAACCGTTAGGAATGACTGAATCTTTCATAGCTAATAGTAATGGGGATAGTATTTTAGAAAATGATATTAATAATAGATTATTATATTCTAATGATACCCTACCAAATGCTGCTATTGTTCCGGAAGCGGAATTAAATAATGAATTATACTCTCAGATATTTAATGGATCTAAATTCGTTCTTAGAGATTCGTATTTAACGTACGATACTACAGAAAATTATATTACCCAAAGAGGAGATGATAGACATTATACATTTCCGAATTTCTCCGTAGGTAGAAAAGATAATGACAGATCTTGGTATCAAAATATAAGTTTAACTTATATTGATGATAACATTCAATTAAAAACATCTGGAACGCAAGATTTTTCTTCTAGAGCTGGTGAAGCCGAAGTCGCATATAAATTTAAATATCTAGGTAAAGAAGATAATAAAGCTAAAGCAAAAAACCTATTACGGGGATCTTGGGGTTCTTATGTAGGAATTGAAGGACTACAATCATACTGTAAATTAGTAGATATAATGGTTCCGGGATATAATGAAGGCATGTTAGTCGATTATTTTAAAGCTAGATTTAGTGATATGTCTCCATATTATTCTATATGTGATAGATATGAGTGGGATTCATTAGAAGGTGAAGAATTAGTTTGTTATAGAGGAGATTGTTATATAAGTATTTTTACTCATAGAATGTGTAGAAACTTCCAAGATCCGGAAAGTCCTACTAACGATACTATTGTAGATCCTTATACATGGAGAGATAATTATACTGGTTCAGAAGATGGAGCTTTAGATTTGGAAAAAGCGGAACTGATAAATAGAGGAGATGTTAATGCAGTTCAAATTGGACATTGGGTTACATTAAAATGTTTATCTAATATAAATTTAGCATTACGATGTGAAGATGGATCTAATACCTCAGAAGCGGCTTTAAATGGACATCCTAGAACATTTTATCCTATATCTAGATTTAATGCATCTGGAGAGTATAAAATTCCTGAAAGTACAGTATATAATTCTGGATATAATAGTTCTACATCAGATAAGAATTATTTTATTCTTCCGGATGTTCCATATATAAAAAATGATTTTTCTAATAGAATAATGTATTCTGATATATTCATATCTGACGCATTTAAAAATAATTATAGAGTATTTCAATTAAGTAATTATAGAGATTATAATAAAGAATATGGAACTATTACATCTATTATCGAATGGTATGGAGATTTAGTAGTAGTATTCGAAAAGGGAGTTGGACTTATACCAATAAATGAAAGAATCCAAACAGCTGGAGAATTAAATAATCCAGTATATTTAAATTCCAATAATGTTCTCCCAGAACGTCCTATTTTATTATCTAAATTATATGGATCTCAGTGGAAGGACTCTATATTAAAAACAGATAATTATGTATATGGTGTCGATACTTTTGCTAAAAAGATTTGGAGAACAAATGGAAAATCATTTGAGATTATATCTGATTTTAAAATTCAGAAATATTTAAATGATAATATTTCATTTACTGAAAGAGAGAGAAGCACTACCTTAGGATTGCGGAATGTAAAAACACATTTTAATAAATTTAAATTTGATGTATTATTTACTTTCTATGATGATATTCAGGATATAAATCCAGTAGGAGAATTTATAACTTCTAGAGAATGGAATTTGTGTTATAATGAAAAATTACAATTGTGGACAACCAGATATTCATGGATTCCATTAATGTCTGAAAATATATCTAATGTATTCTTTACTAATAATAAAGAAGATTCTAAGAATATATCTAAAGTCTCAGTTACATGGGAAGGTTCTGTTGCAGCTAAAGGAATTATATTAAGAGATCCCACTACTTATTTGAATAAAGTAAGTTGGGAAAGTATATTAAATCCGATTAATAATCCTTTAGTTGTATATAAAGGAATAGAGATTCCGGATCTTACCTCTCCTGTTACAACTGGAAAAGATGTTGCAGTAGGGTTATTAGATATTAAATTAGATGTAGATCCAGATAAATTTAGAATTAAATACTCTAAATATGAATTTATAAATAATGACATTTATCCAGATAACGAAGATTTTTATTTATATACTCATGAAGATAAGATAGGTAATAAAGTTTTGAATAGACAGACATGGTTGATATTAAGATCATCTAATAGTACTATTAGAAATAAATACCTAGAAGGGAATAAGTATGTAACTCTAAATATTCGAGCAGAATTAGTGCGAGGGAGAAATGAATCTATAACATCAAATATGGAAGAATTAGAAGTAGATGCTAGTAGTACATATACTGGAGTAGTTTATATAAGAACATCTTCCGAGACTTGGAAAAATCCTACATATTTCTGGAGACATGGAGTAGCTGGAATATTTGATAATAAAGAAAAAATCTATCCAACCTCATGGTATAAAGAACGAGATTCAAAAGGAGTACCTCTATCCTATGACCCATTTGAATTCGAATTTGTTGTAAATAAAAATGTTGGATATCATAAAATCTTCACAAATCTCTTTATTATATCTAATAACGTCCTCCCAGAATTAGTCTCATTTGAAGTAATCGGAGATGCGTATGATTTCTCTAACATCCCAGATTTAAAAGAAAATACTTATTTAGTACAGAAGGGAAAAATCGATGAGTCTGAGGCAGATGAGTATATAAAATTTATTGATAATAAAGATGGTAATAATAAATCTACTGGAAAATCTGCTATTGTATTCTATGATGATAGATTATCTGAGTATAGTTTAAGAAGAATTCAACCTATTAAGGATATGTCTACTTGTGGTATTATTAAAGGTAATACCAGATATCAGGAAGACTTTGTTAATATTACTCTAGAACCTTTTAAATATCAAAAAGGAAATAAGGGAAATATTAAATTAAAAATAGAAGAAACTAGACCCAGAGATAAATATATAAAGATTAGAGTTAAATATAAAGGAGATAAGAGAGTTATTATTACCGCATTACAAACAATGTTTGAAATAAGCTTTTGTTAAATAAACTAAAATGAAAAAGTTTTATGATGGGGGAATAGTTACATCAACAGGACCTTTGATAGGATCTGTTAGTGCTAGCAGCCCTCTTACATTAAATAAAATGGCATTGCAAAATGCTTCTTTATCTAAAACAGGACCTGGATTATGGGATAGTATTAAAGCTAATTTTGCTCCTACTTCAACTATAAGTGCTCTAAGTAAATTGGTTATTCCTACCTTAACTACAAGTGCTTTAAGTGGGTTAGGTACTTCTGCTAATATAGGATCTGTTTTAGATATAGGAGCCAATTTAATTGGAAAGGATTATTCCGGTAAGAAGGGAAATATAACTAAAGGACTTGATGCTGGATATGATGTTATTAGTAATACTGTAGGAACTGCAATTCCAGGTGTAGGAATAGCAATGAAGGCAGGTAAATTAGTAGGAAATGGATTAGAAAAATTAGGAATTGGAACAGATAAAATGACTACAGCTGATGCTATTTTAGGAAGTAGCTTTTTTAATCTTGGTGCTGTAGGATTAATAAATAACGCATTTGGAAAAAAATCTAGAAAATTTACTGTAGATCAAAATATTGCTAATAACTCTTCTTATACAGGAACTGGTAAATTCATTACAGATGCTGGAGGTCTATCTGGAAAAAAATATGGATTATTTTCTAATAAAGCCAGGAAAAAAGCTAATAAAAAAATGGATAAAGCTCAAGGATATCAAAATACTATAGATGATATCTTAACAGATGCATCAGATAGATCCGCAAGATCAATAAGTTCTTCTGATATGTTTACTAATAGATTGCAATTAGAACAATCTGGAGGATTAAATAATATTAGATTTGGAAAGGATGGATTTAAATTCTTAGAATCCTTTAGAATTAAATACACTGAATCCCAGAAAAATATTCTTAAATATAAAGATGGTGGAAAAATAGGAGAGAAGAATATAATTCCAGAGGGTAAATTACATAAAGAACTTCATCATCTAGATACAGAAGATATATCTAGAAAAGGTATTCCTGTTATATTAAAGGAAGGGGATAAGATATCTCAAGTAGCGGAAATAGAACGGGAAGAGTTGATTCTTAGATTAGAAGTCACTGAGAAATTAGAGGAATTATATAAAGAAGATAGTGATGAAGCTGCTATTGAGGCAGGAAAGTTACTAGTTAAGGAGATATTACATAATACTATCGATAAGGGTAAAGTAATTAAAGAAACTGAGTAATGTAGGTATATTTAAATAGAATTGAAATATATTCTATTTAAATATAGCCTTTTATATATAATGCTATGTTAAATTTAAATAGAGTAAATTCTTATTTAATACAAAAGTATCAGAATGGAGGAAAAAGTAATATAAAACAAACTCAAGCAGAGAGAGTATATAATTTTCTCAATCCAGCTGATGGTTATTGGAGTGCTCCTTATTACATACGTCTTCCATATTTAAATTATACTAATACTCCAGTTCCAATCCGAGAAGAAAGGGAATTAGCAACTCCTATTGAAGAGGCTTTCTTTAAACATTATTTAAATTTAGGAAAGGATTCGAGATTAATAAAATCTTCCAAAGCTAGGATAAATGCTGACAAAGATAAAGATCCTAAAAATACTGAATATGTAGGAATCCCACAACCTGTAGCCCGTAGAGTACAATCTATGGTAGATACCTTAAATGTAGGTAAAATTCTACGTAATTATGATAAATATATAGAAAAATTTCCAGAATTACCTAGTAAATCTAGATTAGAAAAAATATATAGAACTGGAAAAGAGGTACTAGAATCTGGAGAGCCGAAAGTAGTTAATGAAGGATTAACTGTTAAATATATAGAACGTCCGGATAAGAATCAGCATTTTGCAACAGGATTAGATCTTTTCGGGAATTTTACAATTCAATGGGATAAGGATAATAATACTATCAAAGTAAATGATACATACGACTTTCCTTCTATAGTTACAGGAAAATACACTATTCCTAAAAGAGAAAAATCCTTGGAAATTAGAGAAGATATTAAATTTAATCCCAAAGTAGGATCTTATTTGTTAAGAGATAATATGAAGAATTATTATGCTGATGATGAGGATCCTTATTTTAAATAATATATAATTATGTCAGAATTAAAAAAATCAATTGTAAAAGTTAAAGTACATAATAAAGAATACCTCTGTGATACTGCTATAGATGACTGGGAAAGAGAACATGGATTTATGCATATAGAAAGTCTATCAGAAAATCAAGGACTTCTATTTATATATCCAGAAGTACAAGAAGAAGTAAATTATTGGATGAAAGATACTCCTTTATATTTAGATATAATCTTCATCTCTCCAGAATTTAAAGTAATATCTAATAAAGAAGGGAAGCCTAATGATACAAGTATTATATCTGAAAAGAATGTGTTATTCGTATTAGAGGTATCTAATAATTCCGGAATTCGATCTGGAGAAAGTGTAGAGTTTGAGGGATTAGATGAAGTACTTGAAGAAAGATTAGATTATTTAGAAGATTTGGAGGATGAATCTCCTAAAGATACAATAGAAAATGATATTGATGATTTAGAGGACTTACTAGAGATACTTTCTACTAACGGTAAAGTACAATATAAAATAAAAGGTGGAGAGAGAATATTTTCTAGGAAGAATACTAGAGTCTTAATTCGCCAAGCTAAAAAAGCAGAGAAATTAAAAACCGATTCTGCATATAAGAGATTAGGTAAGTCTGTATTTAAATACATGAAAATTCAAGATAATAATGATCCGGAATATGTAACTACTAAAAAACATGAGTGATTATACTAAGGAACAATTACATAAATTATATAGAGATTTAGTTATTAATAGATCTACCAGACCTATGACAACTAAAGAACTTAGAGATAATACTAGTTATATAAATGAAGATTGGGAAGAAGCTTTTGATAATAGACAACTTACACCCGAACAAGAAGATAAGGCAATAGCAATCAGATATAATTATCCAAGAGACACTAAGACAGCTGCTTTCGATGCATTAAATACTCTATTCGGAGATCTTCAAGATGCTCTCTATACTAAAAGTAACGGAATTAGAGAGATTAAAGATAAATCAGATGTTATTAGAATAACTAAGGACGAAAATGGAAATGATATCAATCTTCCTCCTATATATAAACAACCTTTAATAGATATAATTAAGGCTTCTAAAAAAGTTAAGGGAATGACACCTGAGAAAGCAATAGCATTATCATATCATGAATCTACTCTAGGAGTTAATCCTTCTAGATATGGATATTTAGGAGGTAAAAATGCTACAAAAAAGGATGTTACAGATGCCATGAATTATAATATTGAAAATTATAAAGAAAGAACTACATATACTCCAGATCAACTTGTTGGATTGGATCACCCGGATAGAAAAGGAAAGCTTGATTATATAAAAATATTAACTAAACTCATACCAGAACCAAAACCTGGAGAAAAAGGAATTAATTATATAACAATACATAATGATGGATATGGTGGAGAAGAATATCACCTAACTCCAGAAGGAAAAGAATATTTTGTTAATTATTTAAAGGAAAGATTTAAAGATAATAAGATTCCAGACACTATTATTTCTAATTTAAATAAAGCTCAAAAATTTGTTGAGAAGTTTGAACCTTTTGAAAATGCTTTAGAATATTTTCAGGAAAATCCAAAAATGTATAATAGTGATTCATATAGTAAATATGATAACGGATCTGATCTTACTAAATATTCGGAAGCTATACAAAAAGGACTTAGAGTAATTGAAAATAATCCTGAATTAAAAGCTTTAATAGAAAAATATAAATAATTTAAATATTTAAATGAATAAATCTCACATTCTCATATCAATGATCTTAAGAAACGAGGGGGGTTATGTATTTGACCCCGATGACTCCGGGAAAGAGACATATTGCGGAATATCCCGTGCTAATTTCCCTAAATGGGAAGGATGGAAGATTATTGATAAATTTAAACCGTTAAAAAGAGAACAAATCATAACAACAGTTAAGGAATTAGAAGATTTAGTAGAACAATTCTATAAAGATAATTTTTATGATAAATGTAAAATAGATGATATAAGCAACATTTATATCTCAGCCCATCTATTAGACCATTCTGTTAATGCTGGTGTTTCTAATGGTGTTAAATGCCTTCAAAAAGCTATTTCAAATTTAGGACAATCCTTAGATATAGATGGGAAAATTGGACCAACTACAATTAGATTAGCGAATTTATGCAATTCCAAAAATCTGCTTCAAGAATTTATTTCCCAAAGAAAAGAATATTATCAATCAATAGTAGATAGAAAACCTTCTCAAAGTAAATTTTTAAAAGGATGGTTAAATAGGATAGATGAGGTAAATACATATATATCTAACAAATTTAAATCCTAAACATTATGGCTTGTAAATCTAAAAGCAAATCTAAAGATAAAGGTTCAAAAGGTGGTAAATAATTCAGAATTATTAAATACTACCAAACAATAGGATTTTTATATACAAAATCCTAACTTTGTACAAGTTTAACGTTAAATATTAAAGAAATGAAAGTAAACGAAAAATTTAAAGTAAAAATCTTACAAGAGGGCGGAACTATGCCCACGGAATCTGCTACTCAGGCTCAACCTAGTCCAGAACAAATCTTTCAGCAAATTCTTCAATTAGCTGCTCAGGCAACTCAAAATCAGGATTGTCAAGCTGCATTGGCGGTATGTTCAGCGTTAGTCGAAATGACTCAGGGACAAGCTGCTCAAGCAGAAGCTCCTACTGAACCTGTTTTAGCGAGAAAAGGTACTAAATTAGTAGTAAAGAAAAGACAATAAATTATCTTAGATGGGGTATTATTTAAATATAATACTCCATTTTTACTTTAATCATTAACTATGGCACAAGTTCCTAAATTTGAAACTGGAGGTAAATCTCCTTCAAATATAGAAGAATATAATAAAAAGAAGCAAGAATTACAAGACCTTTATAATAAAAAAGAGCAAGAAACAAAGACAATTACTATTAACGGTAAAAAATACGATATAAAAGAAGCTAAAGAAAAACTCCAGAATTGGGTTAGTTCTGATGACTCCCGAAATTTAAAAAACTCTTATAGAAGAAGAGGATTTGGAGTAGATGCTTCTTATAATAGATTTTTAGACGCTCTAAGTAAAGGTGATATACAAGAGATTAATAGTACTCCAAGTGGATTTGATATTAAATATAACAACTCAGAAGGATTTAATTTAGGTGATAAATATAGTAGTGATTATTTAGCTAAAGCTATAGATAATAACTTTTTAAATCTTACTGAATACTCTAATACTTTACAAGAACCTAATAAAATAGATGTATCATGGAATCCTAGAGAATTAATTAATTCCGTATGGGGAGGAAAGATTAATCAGGAAGTATATAATAGGAAAAATACTTCTGAAAGGATTGATGATGTAATTAGGGCTTTAGAAAATAATAGAGGAAGATTTTATGAGTATTTATCATCAGAAGATAAAACTCCATTTAAGGGATATGAGAATCTTCCTTTTAAATCTATACAGGAGTACGATCAATTTATAGAAGATTTATCTCAAGGTAGAAATGGGGATCCTAATTCAGAATTTGATTGGGAAGAACAGAAGAATAATCAGCGTTTTGGTGATTATATATGGAAATATATTTTTGGAGATTCAAATCAACAAAATTCTTCTACTCAAGGATCTACTAAATCCGAAGAACAAATTAAGAAAGAAGAAGATGAAATAAGGAAAACAAATAATCTACCAGAAGGTGCTCCTCTAAGTTATAATTTTAACGGAAAAAATATAGTAGTTACTAAAGAAGGGTTAAGAGAAATAGATTCTTCTGGGAATCTTGTGGGATTAAGAGGCTATTTTCCGTTTGAATCTAACCCAGCTACATATATGTTAAAATCTGGATGGTATGATACTGATTATATACCTTATGAAAAGATTAAGGATTATGTAGGAAGTAATGTTAAATATTTAAATGATATATATAATCCAGAAGTATATAGTTGGAGAAAAAATGCTGAGAATATTAAATATAAGAAAGATTGGGATAAAGAACAAAGTTATAATGCTTACTATAAATTAGCTAAGTTATTAAATCTTCCGGAAGGAGAAGAATATGGGATTGATTATTTTAATCCTTATATAGGAGATAATCAAGCGGTTGAAGATTATGAATTTATTGGAATAAATAATCCTCAGAATGTTGAGAGTTATTTAAATACTGGAAGGCCATATAAATCTAAAAGTATTTATGCTATTAATAAGAAAACAGGAGATATAATTCCTGGAGAATTTAAATATAACCAAGGTTATTTACAATTTAGTCCGACATCAAACTATCCGGGAATTTCCTCTATTAATTTAAATAAACTTAATGTTAATCCAGTTGAAGGGAGAGATTTAACCTTGGGAAGTAAGTTTTTGGCTAATTTATATTCTAAGTATTTTAATATTAATAGTCAATATTTAGGGGCTAATGAAGCTAAAGGAGAAACTACTGCTGGAGGTATTCCTATTAGATATCAAGAAGGTGGAATATTAAGAAATTCAATTTCCTCAGATCTACAAGATAAACAATCTGCTTCCATGTCAGATGTATTCTCTGGAGAATCATTAAGTGCAGCAGATAAAGCAGATTTAACAGCATTAGCATTAGATGTAGCTGGCTTAGCTTCTACCGCTGCGTTTGGTGTAGGAAATGCTGTGGGAGCTGCAACAGGATTAGGATCTACAATTTCTACTGCTATTGCTGATTATAAACGTGACGATGATTGGTCATGGAGTGATACTGGGAACTTAATACTAAATCTAGGGATGGATGCAGCAACATTAATTCCCGGATTAGGAACAATGGCTAAAGGAGCTAAAGTAACTAAAGCAATAAAAACAGCAGCTCCAATACTACGTAAAGCATTTACTGCATTAGGATTAGGAACTTCTCTTACTGCTTTAGGTAAAGTAATGTCAGGAGAAGAATTAACTATAAATGACTGGAGATTGTTAGCTAATGGATTAAATGCTGTAACGGGTATCGGTAGAAATGTTGCTGGGAAGAAGTTATATACTCAAAAAGCTGGTGCAGGAGAATTATCTAAACCTCTAGAAGTTAATGTTAACGGTAAAACTAAAGAAATTTCATTTAAAAATAATGAGGTAGAGGGATTTAATAAGATGTCGACAGAGGATAAATTAACTACTGTTAAGACTAAATTAAAATCTCAATATACGGATTTAACTGACGAGGATTTAAGTAATATAAAAATACCTAAAGGTAAATGGTATAATCCTTTCACACGCGGAGTTGGAAAAGTAAAAGAAACTAAAGTAGCTGGAAGAGAATTAACACCAGAGACTTTAGATAAGATTAAGAATAATAAACTCTCATCCTTCCAGAAAGGATTAGTAGCAGAGCAGGCTTATTATAGACGTGGTAATATTCAGAAACAATTAGAGGATAATAATATTTATCTCGGACAAACTTTAGGTGCTCCTACTGTAGTATATCACGGAAAATTAACTGAAAAAGCTCCTGGAAAAATTAATTTAAGAGCTCCCAGATCTGAAATACTTGAGCAAAAAGAGCAATTAATACATAATGTTGTAAATCCAACAAAAGGATCTACAGATGCGGAATTAAATAGTTCTCTACTAGAACAAATGCAATTTACACCTTTTGGAACAACGCGTCCTTTAACAGAACCTTCTGGGAAAGCTAGTAGAGTGACTAAATCCGATGTTAGAAAAACTCAAGCTAAGCTATGGAGAGAAAACGAAGAAGGAAAAGCTACACTAGCTAAAAATAAACAGAAACTAGAAAATGAGAAAAGACGTAGACAATTAGCGTATTTAAAAGGTCAGGAAACAAAAAGACGTAACGAATTAGGATATAAAGAAGAAAATAAAAATTTATCTAGAATAGTTACAACTCCGAACGAAAGTGTTAGTAATCAAAACGATGAAAGAATATTAAATCTCTTAATTAAAGCGGAAGAGGATGCAGTATTAAGAAAACGTATAAACGCTCAAGAATATCAAGCCGCATCTAAACATTCCTCTAAAAAGAAAACAGTAAGTAAGAAGAAAAGTAAAGATGTAGGAGATAGATTACCTAAAAAACATAAGGATGGAGGTACTTTAGACTACTTCTTTATTCGAAATAAACTTCTTAAAGAAAGAGATAAATATGAATTAGGCTCTAAAGAATGGATTGAAGCAAATAAAAATGTTAAGGAATTTAAAAATGGAGGAGTTATTAAATATCAAGATGGGGGAGTTACACCTACTAACATATTAGAAGAAGTTGTTGTAACTAGAAAGTCGCCTTCTAGAATAAGAAGAATTGATTCCGAAGTTTTAAATAATAATACTTTTGATTTTAATTTAAAACCAATGAATAAACCTTCTTTAAATACTCCTATCACTAAATCTTCAACTGGTTCTAATATTGAATCTCAAAATTATCTTCCAACTAAATCGTCATTAGGAAGTATTCCTCTAACTACTATATCTTCCTTAGCTTCTGCTATACAAAAAACAGCAGCTAATAATAAGATATATAAAACGTTAAAAAAAGATCTAAGACCTTCTTTAATAAATCTCCCTACGGATTTAAATTATTCCATTCAAGGAAATGAAGGAGTTAGACAAGCTTATTATAAACAAGCAGCAAATTTAGAAGGATTAACTAGAACACCTCTAACCTCAGATGCCGATAGACAATTAGCATATAATTTAGAAGTAGCTAAAAATGCAGCAGAAGCAAGATTGCAAGGAGATTTAGCAAACGAACAAGCTATACAACAGTCTAGAGAAAAAGCATTTCAAGTTAATGCTAATAATTTAATAAGAAGAGAGGAAGCTGCAAATAGAAATCGTTTAGCTACTACAGAGTATTTAAATACTTTAGCGAATTTAAAAGCTCAGAAGATAGGACAAAATGCTAATATCTGGGATACATTCTTACATGATGTAACAGAACAAACTAAGCAGTATATAAATACAAATAATGCTAGAAAAGTAAATGAACAACTTTTAGATTCTCAATATAAAAATGCTAGATTATCTACAGAGGATTCTATTACTGCATCAGATTTACAGAGAAGATTAGATGCGTTATATCAAAAAGAAGAATACAAGAAAGATCCTACTAAATTATTCTTAGATCCAGAATATAAAAATATTATTAATGCTCAAAAAGAGTTACAACTTAAAGGATTAAAGAGAAGTATAGATTTACAAAAATTAGGATTATCCGGACAATATCCTAAAGTATTTAGATTCGGAGGAATAATTAAGAAATAATATGAAGTTAAATATTAAAAAATTTCAAGAAGGAGGACAACTGGCCCCGTGGGTTGGGTATTCTCCTTTCTTTCAACCTATTGGAAGAGAAGAAGGGACATCAGCCGTAGCTAATTCTTCTGCTAAATCTGGTGATACTAAGATTGATAATTCTCAGAAACAGTTGAAAGATATTATAGGTCAAATGGTTGGTAAAGGATTAACTAATGAAGTTAATTATTTCGCAGAACAAGTTGGTAATATCTTTGCTGATACAGATCTTTTAGGACAACCTATCAGTGTTAGACAATATACAGGATTAGTATCTAGATTAAACGAGATTCAGAATAATAAACAGATATTTGATCAAGCAAAAGAACATGCACTATCTAAAGGAACACTTTCAGAAGCAGCAATAGATTATTCTGGAAATTTATTCGCACAAAACTCTAATGGAGAACTTGTTATGATTACTCCAGATCAATACTCAGAAAGTAGAGAAGAGTATAGAGTATTAACTAATAACGATCTCTTAACTCTAAGGAATAATAGTAAAGTTTATATATTTGATAACAGCCTATCTCAAACGGTTGCTGGAAGTTTAAATATAAATGATATAAGTAAACGAATAGAAGAGATTGTTAAATCTATAGGGGTAGAAAAACAATCTTCTGATTATTACTTTGATAAAGCTAGAGCTAATCAATTAGAAAAAGGATTACAAGCTATTGTAAGTGAGAAGTTAAATACCGCTCCTGATGGAACTTTTAAATTAACTGAGGAAGTTGCTACACAAAGAAAAAATGCTAATCTTGCTTTAAATTACATATGGAATAATTTAGATCAACAATCTAGAAATACTTTAATCGCAAGAGCTGCTATTAATAATACTGGAGATCCTAGGGAAAATGCTATAGAAAGTATTAAAAATATCCTCATCTTCGGAACTGATCACTCTTATTCCCAATCATTAAAAGATGAGAATATAGAAGGTAAATCAGGAAATGGTTCTGGAGGTAAAGGAGGATTAACTGATATTAACCCTCTAATGAGTTATGTATCAGATCCTAAAAATCAGAAATATGTAGTAAATGTAGGAGATAAATATTCTTTTGATGCTAAAGCTAGTATTAGACCATTAATAGGAGCTAAAGGAGAAGTATTAAATGAGAGTTATTTATCCGATATAATTACTAACGGAGGGTTAGGTTCTTTAGTAGATATTTCAGGAGCTTCTGTTGGAACCGGAGTTACTTTAAATCCTAATGATTTAAGTAAGATATTATATGAGGGGGATAGAGTAGCGATGACATGGTTACCATATATAACAGATCCTAAAACAGGTTCTAAAGTAGTAGATTTAAAAGCATTGAAGCGTTTAGAAGATGCTGATAGAGAAATTTCTGCTATAGGTCCGACAGTTACAGAAGATCAGAAATTAAATATATACAGAGCACATAATGTAGATCATTTAATACTTAGAGGCGGAGAACCAGCACAAAGTCAATTATCTTATATGCATCAATTTATGGTTATCCCATCTCTAATTCCAGAAGAAGTGGCAAAGGAAACTCAATTAAATAGTATTACTAAGAGATTAAATAATGATTTAGAGGATAAGGCTAGGGATATGTATGCTAGAGTTAGATCTAATTTAGAAAATAAAATGTTGAGAGCTAATGGTTACGTACCTCCAGAATATTGGCTCATATCCAACGATGATATATATAAATCCTCTATATTCTTACCTGTACAAGATGAGTTAATGTCAATCTTATTTACTGGAAAAACTGCCCCTCAAACAGCTAAATCTAATTTAGATTATGAAAATGTAATAAGAAATACTAATCAAATTACACAACAAACTGGAGGATTAAACCCAGCTGCATTTAAATAATATGGATAATTTAGAAAAAAAGGATTGGTTTGGGTTATATTACTCAAACCAAGATAAAACTTATATAGACTTCTTACAAAATGGGGTTACTCCTAATGATATAGAATTGAAGTCAAAGGATGAATATAAACAAAACGAAAAGATCGTTCAGGCATTTACTGCACCCGATGGGAAATTTGATGATAACGCATTTAATACATTTTATAATAAAGCATTATTTTCATATAATACATTATCTATAGGACAGTTTACAGAAGAGGATCTTCCAAAAGTGCAGTATGATATAATGTCTCCTTTTAAATCTCAACTTTCTCCTGTACAAGATATTTCTTTAGATATAATAAAAACTAAAAATCCTTTTATTCAAAGCACCGGATTAAATACTATACTAGGGACAGAAATGACTAGTATGTCTACTAGAGAAATGGCTCAACAAAATAAAATTTTCGATACTGAGAATAATAGGTGGATGGATATTACTCCAGAGGATTTAGGATTTTGGGGAACAGTAACTAAAACTCCGATAGTTTTAGCTCAATATGATAGAGATATACAAGAAACTGATCCAGAAACAGGAAGATTAATACAACATAAAAAAGGAGAAATAAAATTAGATGAAAGTGGAATGCCTTATTACGAAACTCTTGGTAATAGAGAAGTTCATGGTAAACAAGTATTAAGTGCGTTTGATGTAATTACTAGAGAAAATTCTACATGGAATAAATTTGATTTTTTTGATAATGATGGAGAAGAATCTAGTATCGGATCTACTATAGCACAAACTATAGCTAGTATCGCTCCTTTATTTATCCCATATGTAGGTCAAGCTTATGCTGGAGCTTTAGTACTTCGAGAAGGTACCAAGCTAGGTATTACTCTATATAAAATGATGGATGGGTTTATTAATAATAATCCTAATCCTAATTATGGAATATTAAATACTATAGAAGCTAAAGCCAATCAATTTAATACTAGTGTATCTGATAAATCCCAAGAAAAAATATTAACCTTTGAGAATTTTGGGAGATTAATCTCAGACGTTGGTAGTCAATTATTCCAACAAAGATTATTAGCTCAAATTCCAAACTGGCTTGGTATTGGAAATTCTGAAAGGGCTGCTTTAAAAGCTATAAAAGCTAAATATGGAGATGATATAATACAAGCTATTTCTGATGGTAGTATAATTCAAAATAGAGGATTATATAATACAATTACCCGTAACGATCCTGCTGTTATAAATGCAATAAATAAAGCTAATATAAGAAATAATTTCTTAGGTAGATTTATGGCTAATTTCTATATGTCTGGAACTTCTACAATGGATGTATATAACGATGCTTTAGATGCCGGATATGATAGAAGAACAGCAGCCTTAACTGCTGGCTTAGCTATGGGTGCTACTACTTGGATGATACAATCTACAGAAATAGGACAGAAAGCTTTAGAGGGATTGGGATTTGATAGTGAAAGAGCTGCTATAAGAAATGCTGGAAAAAAGTTTATCGAAGAAAATAGAGAATTATTACATTATACTGCAAATAATACAAAAGATAAAGCTGCATTTAATTCTGTATTAAAGAAAGCTATAAATACATTTAAAAAAGTAAAGGAACCTATAAATAATATCATCTCTGGTTCTGGAATAGCTAGTAATGCTGTAGCTGAGGGAATTGAGGAAATGTCAGAAGAAGCTATTATGGATATGTCTAAAGCTATTACAGATGTATTCACAGGAATTTCTGGTACACAAAAAGATGCTTCTTTTGATTTCTTATCCTCTAATCCATTGGAAAGATATCTAATGGCTGGATTTGGAGGTGCTATTGGTGGGGCTATATTTAAAGCTGCTAATAATTTATCTGATATAAATAAAAGAGTTCCGGAACAAGCTACTGATAATATCTTTTACATATTACGAAATGGAGGTAAATCTAAATTAATCTCAGAATTAGAGAGATTAAGACAACAAGGTGTAGCTCCAAAAAATCTTTCTGCTACTAATAGAACAATAGAAGGAGAGAATATAAATTACTCTCCTGTAGAATCTGGAGATATTTCCCAAAATGATGCTGTAATAGACCTATCATTACAGTTAATAAATCAGTGGGATGCTATTATTAATGAAGAAAATCTACGCCTTAGTGATGAAGAATTAATATCTTTATCAGCATTAAGGGATAGGAGAGTAGAAGATCTTATTAAATTTGATGGAAGATTAGATATTATTAGAGATTATAATCAATTAGGAAAAGAAATAGGAAATCTACTCCTAGAAAAGAAAGATATAGAGAATCGATTAAATGCTCCTAATAAAGAAATTCCGAATAAAACAGAGTTGGAGAGTAGATTAAATATAATAAATGAAGAACTTCAACAAAAAAGAACAGAGAAGGATATACTATTACGAGGAGGAAAATCCGAAGAGTATTTAAAAAGAGCTTTATTTAATATAAGCGAAATATCTAATAAAATTTATTCTTCTGATATATATACATATACAGAAAATATTCTTGGCAAACCGTACGGATCTTTATCAGAATCCGAAAGAGAGGAAATTAAATCTAGATATAAAGCTTATAGAGAAGATAATAATGAGAAATTAGATAAAGCGTATAAAATATTTACGTCATTATCACAGAAATATGGTGATAATATTATAAATATAGTATCTAAGTTACCGTTATTAAATAAAATAAAAGGATATCTATCAGGAATAGATGAAGAGGCCTTACTTAATCTTGATGAAGATGCAAAACGTAATTTTGATTTAGCAAGAAAATTAGGACTTGAATTAGGGGTTCCTGTAGAAAGAGGGATTGATTATATATTTGAATATAGAAATACGGATTTATCTGATATAAATACTCAGAATATAATTAAAAACTTCTTTAATTCAATAAATCAGGATGGATCTGGAATTGATGTAGGTAGTATTTTCTCTACATATAAGAATTCTGGAGAATTTATATCTAATATATTTGATACAATATTTAATATAGATCAGAAAATAGATACCTTATCTAATTCTATTAACAATAAATTAAACTCAGATCCTACTTTAGATAAAAATTTTGTAATAAGAGAATCTATAGAAGAATTTTTAAATAAGAACATTTCTAATTCTATAGTTAAATCTTATATACAAAATAATTTAAATCTTCCTAATTTAAACTCTTCAGAAGAAGTAATATCTAATATTAGAAAGATTCTTATTAATTTATCTGGATTATTACAGTTTAATCTAATTCCCCAACTTAGGACTAGATCAATGATGAATTTAATTGAAAGTGCTAGAAATGAGGGAATAGAATTAACTAAGGATTTATATTCTTATATAAAAACATATCTAAAATCAGATAATAAGGTAGAATTAGATTACTCTTCTTATGTATCTAATCTTTTATCTTATGTAGATGAGAGTCTTGGGGAATTAGTTAATTATGATTTACAAAATATAAAATCCCAATCTCCGGATTTTCAAGCTGCTTTAAAAGAGGGATTTGAAGAAATTGGAGTTAATAATTTAGAAGAGGTAATACAAATATCAGAAGAGTTAAAAAATGTAAAAGATTGGTTTGAAATAGCAAGCCTATTAAAAAATTCTAATTTAAATGATGTAGAGAAAAGGATCATTATAGAAAGTATAAATGATTCAAATAAATCTAAAACAAAATCATCTTTATCAGAAATAAATATTTTATCAGAAGCTTCAATAGATCCTTCTCAGTTAGTAGAGAATCCTTTAAATACTTTATTATCTGAGATATATTTAAATGTAGATGAATCTGCTGGAAATATTAATATCTTTGAATTATTATCAAATGAAAGTGATTTATTAAAATCTACTAATACACTTTCTGATTATGTTTTGCAAGGAAAGGTTAAATTAGAACAACTTGATACTGCAATAAATGTGATTAACGCATTGCAATCAGTAGTATCTTCGATGCAATCTTCTACTATTGAAAATGGAGGATATGGATTTAATTCTACTTTAAATTATGTAAGAGAAAAATTAGGAGTATCAGAAAAGCTTCCAGAAATAGAATCTAATTCCGCATTTGAAGTTATACAAGAATTAGAGAGGATAAAGAATAAATTGGGATTCTATAAAAAATTATCTGAACAAAATAAAGGTAATAAACTTAAAGAGCATAAACTTACAGCTATAAAAACTAGACAAGCTCTCATAAAGAATTATCAGGATAAATTATTTAGAAATAAAGCTCCCGAATTATTTGAAGGAGTGGATGATATATTATCTAATTATAATTTAGATAGTTTAAATAATTCGGATTTAACTGATGAAGAATATATTTCATTGGAGAAACTTATTTTAGAAGTAGAAGATAGAATTTATGATAATGCTACTAAATTATCTAAGAATAATACAGTATCTAAAGAACATTTAATATCTAAATTATTTCAGAATTATGATTATTCTAAATTAATGAAAGAAGCTTATAATAATCCAGCTTCTTTAAATTCTGAAATAACTGAGATGTCTCCCTCCGATTTATTTATCTATTATCATACTATATTAACCACAAAAGCATCTACATTTAATAATGCATTAAGAGATATAGTGAATGAATCCTTGGGATCAGATAAACAACTTATAATTCCTATATTTTCTCAAGAATATGCTGCAAGGATTGCGTTAGCTTGTATTATAGATATAAACTTCATGAACAACTCTACCGAGTTAACTAAGGAGTTTGAGAATAGTATTACAAATCCAGCACTTAGAGATAAATATAAGAATTATATATCTAGACTACAAAATACAGTATTTATAAATGGAGCTCCAGGAGTAGGTAAGACTACTGGTGTTGATTCTTTAGTATTTAAATTAGCTAATAAATTATTAGGAGAACAAGGTGCTGTTATATCTGGACCTAAGATGCAACAAACAGTTAATCTATTAAATTCGATTACTGGAAAATCTTATTCTGAAACGGAAGGATTGAATACTATAAATGATACTATTAAGAATAAAAAACTAACAGCAATTACCGCTGATATGTTATTAAATTCTATTTTAGTATCTCCAGAAATAATAGAAAAGGCCAAGAAACAGTTTAATGATCCTCAATCTAAAACTATTCCGGAGAATGAGAGGGTTATAGATATACTAGAAACTCAAGACAAGGAATTAGTTGTTAGAATAAATCCTAAATATCTAACTCCTTCTAATTTTAAATCTGGGATATTTCAAGATCAAAGATTGATATTTATCGATGAAGTTACACAATTATCTAAATTTGAATTAGAATTATTATCTTCATGGGCTCAACAAAATGATAAGATATTAATTACTTCTGGTGATTTATTACAATCTGGTTATGCTGGAAGTGATGGAGCGTATTTAGGGATAGATGTAGATACTAATTTAATATACACACCTACTTTAGCTACATCTTTAAGAATTACTAATATCCATAAAAAAGATAACTTAGATTCTTTAAGAGTATTAACTGATAGAGTTAGAAATGTAGATAATTACTATACTACAGGAGAATTTAATTTAGAAGAGGGAATAAAAATAGCGTTATCTAACTATGAGAACGTACCTAGTCTAAAATATTATGAAGACGACGTAAAACTCTCTGGAGATAAAATTGTTGGATCTATTTCTACTTTTGATTTAGATAAATTAGTTCATGACTCAGAAGAGCCGATAGGATTTATATATGATGATGTAAATTCTGATACATATAAGCTAATAGATACTTATATAAAAAAGAATCCTGGAAAAATAAGGAAATTTAAACTTGAAGAAGTACAAGGTTCAGAAGCTAAATACTTTATAGTAGATAAGAAATTTAATTTCGGATCTCATGGAGAATTTGTAGAAAAAGCTACTAGAGATTTATATACTGCTATAACTAGATCTAAAGAAGGTACTATTATTATAAATAATGGGTTAACTACTAAACTTACTAAAGGATCTGAAAGAATTAGTTATACACAATCCTCTATATTAAATAATGAAGCTGCTAAATCTTTCTCAGAATTAAGATTGAAAGCTCTTAATGCTTCGTTAGAGAATAAAACTATAGAACCTCAAAAGAAAGAATCTTCTACTACATCAGTCTCAACACCCCAACCTAATGTAGAATTAGGAAAAGTTTTAGATGCTGCATTTAGTGATTCTCCAGAAGCTAATAGAGAAATTCAACAATTAGAAAGAATAGAATCTAAAACAGAGAAACATTCTCCTGATAGTTTTATATGTTATTCTTATAGAACAAGAATTAAACCTAAAGCAGAAATTAATGGTGATATAACTACTTATAGCATTAAAGATTCCGCTATAATGCTAAGATTAGATTCAAATAGTGAACATAGAGCATTCTTTAATGGAGAAATTGATGGCTTAAATCCTACACAATTTGAAAGAGTTGATGAAAAGATATTAGAAGTAAAGAGTATATTATATAATTACACAAAATCCAGAAGAAATAAATTATTTAAAGATTATAATATTGAACAAGATTTATCTAATTTATATAATGACATATCTGGAAATACTGGAACATTAGATTTATCTAACGGGAAGTTTGTATTAAAAGCAACTAAATATTTTAATAAATCTATAGGAAGAGAAGATTCTGTTATTAGAATTATATATGAAATTCCTATATTAAATTCTTCTACAGAAGAGAATACTGTAGAGCTTTATATAGTAGAATTACCAAATATTAATAATGAATCTTTTAGAATTAAAGATTCTGATACTCCAGAACAAAGAGCTTCTAAAGCATGGTTTGTAGAATATCAAAAATTCTATGGACAAATAATGAATAGTTTCATTTTGGATGAAAGTGGAAAATCTAATAAATACTTCCAGCTTAGAGATGATTTCGAATTAGAACGAATTACTAATAGTATTATATATAAAGGATCAGATAAGAAAAAATTTGCACATGTTCCATTTGAATCTAAAGAATCTGAATTTAGAGGAATTTACTTCTCTAAGCCTTATATAGTAACTAATACTAGATACGGTAAATCTAATCGGAATGAGTTATTAATTCAACGTAACGAGAGATTAAATACTCTATATAATGATTATTATGAAACTTTAGAGGAATATAATAAAGCAGATACTACTCAAAAATCTAGATTAGAACCTATATTAAAATCTAAATCTGAGAGATTAAATGCTGAAATAAATAAGAATAATATCAAAGGCAAAGCAGTAGTATTTGCTACACATAGTAAATATATATTTGATGAGAATGATAATATTATCTCAGAAGATCAGTATGGAGATTATTACATAGACCAAATGAATGGAAAATATGATAATGATCTAGATAGAAGAGATAAAATTAGAATGATCATTTTAAATCCGGAAGGACAAACATTCCAATCCTTTATATCTAAATATAGAGAATTTATAAATTCATATAAAAAGAATTCTGGAGTAGCTAAATATAATGGTAAATTTTATAAATCTTACTTTGGAGATTTTATAGGATTTGATACATTGTTATCTATATATAATTATTATAATTATTTAAAAGCTAACGGGAAGCCAGACTCTAAACATATCAAAATCGCTGAGAAATTATTTAATTCTCTATCCTCACTTTCAACTAAAGAAGGAAACGCGGAAAATCCATTTGATCTTCCTAGTGCCAAAGTTAAATTTGGACTACCTCATGTTCTGAGGATAATGGAGAGATTACATATAGAAACTACTCCAGAAGAGATTAAGAAAATGGAGAATTACTCCTCTTCTATTAATGGGAATGATGTACTTAAATTCATAAATAAAATTATAGAATTTAAAATAAATCAAAGACTCCATCCCGAATTATTAGTATCTTCTCCGATTATAAATGAGGAAAATGGGGGAATATTCCAAGACTGGAACAAAGAAGATGGAATTACCGATTTAGATATAATTGATTTTATGGAATTTGCTATGTTAGGAAGAAGAAATTATAAACAACCTGACGGAAGCATTAGTTCTGTAGAAGCTCCTAATTATAATCCTTTATTTAAAAACGGAATCTTCCCATTTCCTGTTTATGAATTAACGGATAAGAAAACTGATTATACTGGAGGGGAATATTTTTATGAAGCAAGAAATCCAGAAGGACAATATTATATAGATAGAGATATTCAAACTCCACAATTTGTATTTCAACCATCTAGGGATTTAGCCTCTCCAAATGATTTCGGAATCGCAAGAGTAGAGAATAATAATAGAGAGGTATCTAATAAAGATGTTGAAAAACAAAAGAGTAAAGAAGTTTATAGAGCAGAATTATATAATAATATAAAAGATAAATTATCAACTTCTAATATAGATTTAAATTATCTACTTGTTAATAATATCTCCTTAGCAACTATAACAGGTTCGATGGATAGAGATGTGGAAAGTAATATAAATTCCACTATAGATGTAGTAAATACTATATTAAAAACTCAGCCTGTAAAAGTAGACGAAATATCAGAAGTAGATTATATAGAATATAAAAATAATGAATTAAAGATATATTCAAGACCTATAGAAAATATAGAACAAAACGATAGTATTTCTGAGGAAAATAATATATCTTTGTCACAGACATTCGGGAAAATGTTTGATGTGGTATCAGATCCTAAAGATTTAGAAATGTTAAAAAATATAACAAAAGTATTATTGACTTATGATAATAATAATTTATTAATAAACTATGTAACTAAATCTGAAATCATCCCCGATACAGTAAATTTAATTTTATCTAATATGAATATACAAACAATACTATCTGATATAAATAAGATAAGAAGTAAATATAATATTTGTTAAATATGGCTTGTAAATTTTTTGATTCAAACACTAGAAGCCCAGAATTTTTAATAAACCTATCTCCCTGGATTAATTTTCAGGGAGATACTATTTCAGATCAACAATTTCAGAATATTAAAAATTCTCTGCAAAAAGATTTTATCATTGATTCTGATGAAAATTTAGTAGATGCAATAAAGGAATATATAAGATTATTTTCCTATAATACGGAATTAAATACAATACTTAATAATTCCTTAGATAAAATTTTAACTAAGAATATAGAAAAAACTTTACCTCCGGAAGAATATAAAAATCCAGATCCTCTAGTAACTACATTAGAGAATGAAGTAAAGACTATAGAAGAAGATGAATCTGTGACGGAGGAGGATAGAGATTTAGCTACGAAGGAATATGTAGAACAATTAAATAGAAGTAGAAAAAACGTTACCTATAATGAAGAAATAAAGACTAATAGAGATTTAATTACTAAATTTCAAAATAATAATAGTTTATATAATAGATTTGTTTCTACATTTAAAAGAGAGATATTTAAAAATTCCTTTCTAAATCTAGATTCTGGAAAAATTGTTCAAACTTATTCAGAATTAAATAATAATATTGCAGAATATAAACAAATATTATTTAATCATATAACAAAATTTTTAGGAGAAAAAGATATTATTCCTTTATATAATCAGGATGGATCTTTTAATATTACAGAATTTACTACTATTATATCTAGATTAAATGGATATTATGATCAACATAATCCTACATCAAAATTAAATTCGATTAATAATGTTCTATACACTCCTTTATCTAAATCTAATCAAGATTATCTAAATGCATATAACGCTTTAGTAACTTTAGAGAATTTTGATAATTTAATAGTATTATTAACAGACGGATTAATTTCAATAGATCCATTTAAATTAGGAATTAAATCTACTAATAGAAATGAAATTAAATATCTTCCGTTCACTAAAAATGCATTAAGACAACATTTTAGAGTTAATGAAGATTCCGATATAAATAGAGAGACTACTAGTTTAACTAAAGCTATTATACAAAATATTCCTTTATTAGATTCTGATGGGAAATGGGATGAGATATCTTATATGACAGTTAATGAATTTAACAATGCTATATCTAGAATCGGAGATCCTGTTATTAAATCTTCTAATAAATATAATTCATTAAAATTAGGTAAATTAAATCCTACAGTAGCTTATATAGAATTTTTTAATTCTTTATTTGTTACAGATGGAAAAACTGATCCATCAAAAATAAATAAATTTAAGAAGAATTTAGACTTTAATTTAGATACTAAAAAGGCATTATTGTCTATATATAAATACATCTTTGACTCTACTCCAGAAGCTAAATCTTTATATAATATAATTAAAGATAACCAAGGAGATTTAAGTTTTAACTATTTCTTGGATGTCTTAGCTTATATGAATAAACAGGATGGATCAGAATATATATCATATGAATATAATTCAGAAAGTAGAGAGTATGAAGTAAATACATTCTCAAATCTAACTTATGAATCCTCTTTATTTAGACAGGAAAGAAATTTAACTGAATATGTTGATTCTATAGCTAGAAATGGTGATTATGATAATACTATTTTAAATGTATTACGAAATAAATTTAGAGTTAAGGTCTTAGATGATTCTATTTCTATCACCATTGGATCTAGAACATTATTTATTAATGATCATTTAAATATTGCTAACGAAGATGCTATAACTGGAAAAGATTTAAATAAAGAATTATTAGATAGTATTACAATCCCAAATCCAGAACAAGTTAGTGCGATTATAAATGGTAAAACTTTATCAGAATCTATTATGAATGGATTTAGGTTGTTAGAATTGTTACAATTATCTACAGATCTTCCATTTATAAATAGTTCTGGGCAATTATATTCTATATTAAAATCACAATATAGAACAGAAGCCGAATCTAATCTAAAAGGAGATCTTTTGGGATTATTATATAGAACACTTAAAACAATTGATACTCTAGATTCTATATATAAAGAATATGATTCTAATAAAGTTAATCTTACTCCAGGAGAATTTAAATCTAAAGTAAAAAAATCCTTTCCAGAATTTAAAACAATGAAGGATATTACTTTTAATAAATTCTTTACATTAAGTAAAACTAGACCAAGATTAAAGGTTAATTTAAATTCTAAAGGAGATAGATCAAGTGTATTTAAAGCCACAGTTAGTTCCATAAATTTATTAAATAGAGAAGCTAGTCCAAGTACATATAAAAACTCTGATGGAGATAATGTGCCATCTATAGGATTGATGAATTTAGTTAAAAACATACACGAGTTTATATATACTACTAAAGATTATCAGAATAATGTTAGAAAGCATTCTAATATATCTAATATATTCGAATCTAATATATTCTATAATAATCCAGAATATTTAAAAGGAATTGGATTAAAAACAGAATTTATATCTCCAAATGGAACAACAGTACAAAAGAATAAATTCAATGTTTCTGAGTACGGAGTATCATCTATAATATTAGATTATTTCAAAAATCTAATGAATGATCAAATTAATTATATAGAATTTCTTCCAACTGTATACGCAGATAAATCTAATCAATCTCTTATTAAAATATCTAAGGATATTAAATTTGATGGGAAGAATATTAAATCTGCATCTGCTACTCAGATCGAAGTAGAGAATTTTAATAGCCAACAGATTTATTATACTAATCTATTATCAAATTTATTTAAATCTTATTATAGAATAGGTGAAAGATTAGGTGTTTCTTTATTAGATTCTATACCTAAAATTAAAAATAAGAAAGAAAAAGCTGAGATTATAAATAATAATATCATCGCAATAAATAATCTCTTATCTACTAGATGGAAGGAAGTCTCTCAAATAGCTAGAGAATTAAGTTTAGAAGATCCTAATTTTAAATTTATAGAAGAAGTTCATTATTCTAAAGTGGAAATGTCTAAAGGTAATAGCGTATTTAGATTAAATCCATTTATAGAGAATATGGCTAATATCTATCAAGTATCTACTGTAGACGATTCTTATTACAAGGATTTTATAAATAGATCAAAAGAAATATTTAAAAAAGATTTAAAATCTAAAGGTATTGAAGTAGATACTAAAGTATTTAAATTCTTAAAAGATATTCCTTCTCTAAAAAATTGGATTGGTAGGGATGGAATGATGATATTAGAAAAAGATGGGAAATTGAATCCTATATTAGAAAAATATTTCTTTTTAGATGGGTTCTTATCTAACCAATTCCTTCAAGTAAGTGTTGGAGAACCTTATGCACATCCATCTAAATTAAGAGGCGTGTATTATTTAAATTCCGATGGATCTACAAATCCGAAATATTTTATCCGGGATCATGCTAATAGATTATTAGCTCAATATAAACGTATGGTTGCTATGCAGGCTACTATACACAACTATTATCAAAAAGCATTAGAAGGAACAACTCCAACTATAAATGTAGCAATTATCAAAGATATAGAAGCTCCTGTATTTAATCCTTCTGGGGAGACTGATAATGTAAAGGTATTAGATGGCTCTATGGAATGTAATCCATTTCAGAATGTGTTAGAGAACAATTCAATGTTTAGCTCTAGTGCTGGATATAATAGAAAGAATTTTGGATATAATGTAGATCCTGAATTTGGTAATGGGTTATTAATGAAATGTGCTATATTCTCTATAACTAATTATCGAATGAGAAAATCTCCGGAGAAAGTTAAATTGTTGCAAAAAATGACTGATAGAAAATGGGATGTTCCTATTATTAATTTAATGCAAGATTTTAATGGTAATAAACGTCATCTTAGAGATATTATATCCGAGGATTTATATTATTATAATGCGAATAATGGAGAATATTATAGAATAATTGATTTAGAATCTCTAGGAAATAATACTTATAATATTATAGAACGAAGAGTTAATAATAACGGGGGAGATACTCAGAATAGTAGAAATGTAACAAGAACTGTAGTAATAGATAGTAATTATAAATTATGGAAAGCTCTAGGTGGAGAGTATTCTTATTCATTAGATAATTCTAATCCTTTAGATCCTTATTTAAGTAATTCCGGAGATAAAGGAGAGGCTTCTGTAAATGCTACAGTACAGTTTATGAATAAAACCGGATATTATATAACTAAGAGGGATCTATTAAATATGGTTAATGGTGATTTAGATTTATTAAATACAATTATATCTAAACAAGATCTTCCATTTACATTTAACAATATTCCAGAAGATTCTAGTTATATATTAGACGAACAAAGAAAATTAAGAGTAATACTAGATCAGAATTATATATATCAACCTCTTAAATACTCTGATATACATTACCTAGCAAATGGAACATCAATAAAAGTTGGAGCGTTTAATACAAATCCAGCCAATGCTAGATACGATGATACTCCTTTATCCTATGGTAGAGTTGGTACACAATTCATGGGTATTCAAATGGATGCAGATCACCATGCTGATTTATCTACTGTTACTGAATCTACTCAGATTATTAGTACTTTAGCAGCTAATGGATATACATCAGATTTAGCTGATGCGGCTTATAGAGCTTTAGGTTCTGTAGTAAATACTACTTTAAAGAAGTATTTTGAAGCACATAATCAAGCTAATAACTTAGAAACTCTTACAGAATTAGGAGAAGCTAATAAAACATTATTATATAAACTTCTAGCTAAAGCAACTATTAAAGCCTTCGAAGGAAGCTCTGGAGATGGAGTAATTACTGGTTATTTGGAAGAAGCTGCAAGAGAGTTTGAGGAGAATTTAAATAATGAATTATTTAATGCTAGAGATTTAAGATTTAAAATTCCGTTTAGTTCCGGAAGTATAAATAGTTCTTTTATAACTATGTTAGCATCTAAAATGAACTCTGATAGTATTAAAAGAACTTTCTCTGGTATGGGAGCTGTAATGATTCCTTCTTATGGATCTATAAAACATTATTATTTTGATGGATCTGAGAATTTATTTGATTCTAATGGAAATGTTTTAAGAGGATATTATTCTCAGGAAGATTTAATACATATAGCTAATGAAGCCGGTTATTATTCTCTTACTGATGAAAATGGAAATATTCTTAGATCTGGTTTAGATAGATATTTAGAAACAGGAAATTTAACACAGGAAATATCTACGGATTTAATAGAATTTGGTGATATTGTATTAGATCCTACTACTGGAGAACAGGTAGATATAAATACTTATGATAAATTTAAATATTATAGGAATTTAAATACTACAGTAACTAATCTAAAAGGAATCAGAAAAGAACTTCAACCTTTTAGAGCTACTTGGAGTATTGATGGGATAAATAAGAAATATAATATTTATGATCATCCGATAATCGAAGATATGTTTAGATTAAGAGAGTCTAAAGCATCTAAAGAGGAAATTCTAGCACTTCAACATTTTGTTAATAGATATATTGGATTATTGGATGAAAATATTATGTTATTAGATCCGAGAATGCCTGAATATCAAATGATTATAGATAACAATGATATAATAGAATTTGGCGAAGGACTTCAAGGAGTAAGAATACATGATTTAAATATAAAAAGAGCACAGGCTGTAATATCTAAGGTATATCAATCTATATTCGGATTACGAACTGGAGATAATATTGCGAATATTATTAATAGTGATGGAGAGTATTTTAGACAGAAACTATTAAGAACGTATAATAAAGCTAAATCAGATCCCCTTCCAAATGATATAGAATTTTTAAAGAATAGTTTAGATAATACTAGAATTATTATAAATAAGCCTAGCTCTGAAAATTATATATCTTCACTAACTCCAATGGAAATATTAACAGAAGTTATAGATGGAGAAGAATGGAGATTAAATGAAAATGGAGAAGCTGTATATAAAACATCTGGACTTCATTTTTATCAGGATACTAGTAATGGAATAGTTCAAGAAGTAATTGTTGTAGATCTTTCTAATTTAGGGAATTTAGTTAATGTATTTAATTCTTCTGACGATTATATAGGAATATGGTATAATTTTAATTCTGATAATATTAAAGAGTTAAGAGATTATATAAATATGACAGATTCGAGATTAGGAGAAGAATTAGCTATAAATAATAGTAGTATAGAAGAGATAAAAGATGAATATGATGATTATATAAATAGAAGAATCGAAAGAGATTCTAAGAAGATATATAGATCATTTATTGAGAGTTTAAAAATAACAGCGAATCGTATTCCTGCACAAGCATTTCAGTCTATTATGACAATGGATGTAGTAGGATTCTCTGATGCAGAAAGTAATGAAGCTTATGTTAGTCTGTATCAGATATGGCTTAAATACTTAGGGGTCATATAAAATTGGAAGAATTGCTGGGAACTCCAGAAGTGGACAATCAGCAGCCGAGCTAGATTTAGGTTAAAAGAATCTAGAAGGTTCAACGACTAGGAGAGTGAGCCTAACAATAATCTCTCCCACGAGCATCCAACATGAATAATTCATGAAGATATAGTCTAAACTATGAATATAACAAAATGAAATCATAGAATTATAACATAAACAGTTATAAGATAATAATTCTCAGCCAAGGTTCGGACTATAGGTTATATTGTAGTCATTAAACCTCCTGAATTGCGGGAAATCCCTTAGAGCTTAATATACTAAGTTTAAATAGTAATATTTAAATGGTGAGAGTAATTACCTCAGTATAGTAAAAAGTGTTAAGATTGGGTAATCCGCAGCTAAGTCTCTTATATAAGAGAAAAGTTCATCGACTATCGAAAAGCTATTTAATATTTAAATAGAACTTAGTAGAGTAGGATTTAAATAATCCGAAGCGGGAGGCACTTTAAAAGTGATGATATAGTCAGTCTTTATATGAAAATATAAAGGTCAAACGGATATTGATAAAGTCTACATGACAATGCCTTTAATAAATAAAAATGGAATTTATGAAGCATGGTCATCGTTATTTAATTATAGAGATAATGAATCATTTGAACTCTCAAAACAATTACCATTTCCAAATTCAGATTTAAAATATACAATAACTTCTGAAATAAATCCGGAAATACCTTATATAGATATAACTCCTGAAATCTTATCTATCTTAAACGGAGAATATGATGGGGATAATACTAGATTAAAATTAGCTGTAGATGTTTTAAATAAGGTAGATAGATTCAAACAAACTAATATACAATTATATTATAATCCTGATTTAGTTAATGATCTAAATTATATAAAAGAAAATTCAGATGATAAATCAAGGAATGAGGATATAGAAAGTGCCAGAATACTTATATCAAATATGATAGAGAATTTAGATATTGATATATCTAGACATCTTAAAGAAATAAGTCCAAATAAACTTTTATCCGCTACAAAGAATTTCGTATATAATAAAATATATCAAATCTCCGATAACTTTAAAAATCTTGTAGCTGCTGAATCACCTATTAGTATGGGAGATCCACAAGCTGCTGCTGCTAAATCAGAAGCTGGAGCTTATGCAAAAACAGTTACTGATTTTTGCCCGTCTGTTAAATGGAACTTATTCTTCGAAAATATGGCCGGAAAAGAGGTTATTGGTATAAGTGCTGTAGGACAAAAGGTATTTTTAGCTGCAACTCAGTACTTTAATCAGGAGATGAAGAAATTAGCAGAGGAAGGATTAACTGTAGATAAATTATTAAAATCTAATTTATATTTTAATAATGTTTTTGAGATTTATAAAAGTATTCCCGAAAATGAAGGAAAGGATGAGGGAGAACTTATTAAATTATTCACAAATAGTTTAGCTAATATTAATCTTGATGATATCGAGTTTGTGTATGATCTTTTAAATGAAGCTAAAGATAAAAGCATTGGTATAAATGATGCAATAGATCTTACACAGAATAGATTTCAGGAAGATAAATCGCTTGTTATCTCAAGTTTAATCTCGGCAGCAACTGATCCAAAGCCGTCAAAATATTTATTGAAATCATTAGGAATAATAAAATATAATATCTACATTTGCATAAATAATAATTTTTAATCAAATAAAATTTTATGCAAAAACGTAGTGAAGAATACATTCAAAGAGTTGTAGATATGTACAACTCAGGATTAGAAGCAAAAGAAATCGCTGAAAAAGAAGGAAAAAACCCTAGAACAATTCAGGACATTTTAAGAAAAGCTAATGTAACTAGAAGATCTAGAAAAGGTGAAACTAGAGTAGATAAGGAATATTTAGAAAAAATAAAATCTCTTTATGAAGAAGGAAAAACAGCAGAAGAGATAGGAAAAATTCTAGGTAAAAGTGGGAAAACTATAGGATTTCATCTTAGAAAATTGGGAATACAACCCAGATCTTCAAAATCTATTACAGAAGATCAATATCCAGAATTAATAGACCTATTTGAGTCTGGATATTCCGATGAACAATTAGCTGAATATTTTAATTGTTCTATTCCTACTGTTAGGAGACATAGAGGAATATTAAATTTGAAACAACAAAGATATTTCTCTCAATTAGATGTCTCTCTAACGGAAGAACAGGAACAAATGATTTTAGGTTCTCTTTTAGGAGATTTAAATTTATCACATCCACAGAGTAATAGACATAATAATTCAAGACTAGCAATAGTACATTCCGTCAAACAAAAGGCGTTATTTATGAAGAAGGTTGAGATATTAGGAGAATTTATGGGAGCATATAGATTAGAAACACCTTCCCCAGATTCGAGAACTGGAAATGTTTATCAAACGTATAGAGGAAATAGTTATAGTCATCCTATATTCACTAATATATATGACATTCTTTATATAAATAAAGTAAAAACTGTTACAGAAGAGTATCTATCCAAAATCTATCATCCAATAGCATTGGCTTATTGGTTTATGGATGATGGGAGTTCGAATGGGACTATTGCTACATGTTCCTTTACTTTACAGGAATGTAGTCTACTATCTAAGTGGTTATTAACTAAATTTAATATTGAAACCACTATTCGAATTGTAAAAGACAAAAATTGGAATCTTCTTTATATCAAAGAGAAAAGCAGAAAACACTTCGAAGAATTGATATTACCTTATATTATTCCAGAAATGAAATATAAACTTAAATATTTTAATTAAATGCGTGGTTTGTTGTAAAAAACTCCTTTAACTCAGGGAACATCCTTAGAGCTTTATATACTAAGTTTAAATAGTAATATTTAAATGGCTGAACTAATTACTCAGGTATAGTAACAAGTATAAAGATTGGATAATCCTGATCTAAGTATCCTAATAGGATAAAAGAGCATCGACTAGAGAAAGACTATTTAAACAAATAGAATCAAGTATCGTAGGAATTAGTAATTCCGAAATGGGGAGAGCCTTATTGGCTAAGATATAGTCAGAACTTCTATAGAAATATAGAGATGTTATATGGAAACGATATAACAGTAACATAATTGAATGCTAAAGAATTGATCTTATCAAAGATTAACGCTGGTCCTGACCTGGCTGGAGTATATGTATATTTATTAATCCAAGGCTTATCATTTGATAATATCTCAGATCTTATGACTAGTTCAGAGGTTAATGCTATAGTTCAAGCAGCTACAGTTAATAGAATGTATGATCAATACGCTACTATAGATTCCACATTAAGAAATATAGAAAAAGGACCATCACTTACAAATTTTATTGGAAAAGGATATGTAAAATCTGTTTCATTATATTTAAATACATTATATAATTCTAAGATAATCTCCGCATTTAAACTTAACGAACTAACATCAAATGATATAAACGAAATTATAAATGATCTTGAAACTACTAAATATAATTTTGTTAATGAAAGATTTCTTGATGAAGAGTATGCTTTAACATTCTTAGATTCTATGTCAGAGTGGGATGAATTAGCATTAGTTAGATCTTCTGAGGAAGTAGTGCAGGGATTAATTAGATATTTTAAACAAGTGAGGAAATTTAAAGATTTAAAAGATTTGTTTAATTCATCAGTAAAATCTAAAACAAATTTTACTACCTTTGTAAAAGCTTACACTGGAGCAAAAGAAATAGCTACGTTAGGTCAAATTTTAGGAATTAATGGAGGTATAAAGACTAAACAATATGATAGATATAATTTCAGCAAGTCCTTTAATACATTAATTCAGAATGGATTAGATAAACTTCAATTAACCGGAGATACAGCTGATTATTTTATTGGGGCATTAAAAGAATATAATCCTAATATTGGGAATATATATACAGATCAAGAATTATCTTCTATAGTTGGAGATGCTCTAGATAAAATGTCTTCAAATGGAACTTTTTCTAGTATGAAATTTGATTTAACTAAATTTTTAGAACAACCTGATTATGCTGAATCTGTTATTAAATTCTATAATTTAATAAAGTCTGTAATAAATGTATTTGATTTAATAGATTCTCTTCCGCATTATAAAGCATTTATTAATGCTTATTATATAAATGAACAAAATTCTAAATTAGGAAGTGTTAAATATGCATTATCAAACTCTATTATAGATAATTTAGAAAACGTAATAATGAGAAGGAGGATTGGTAAAATTACTATGCCTAATAAACTATCTGAATCTCAACTAAATATCATTAGAGATTATATAGATGAATTGATAATTAGGAAGTATTTAAAAAATAAAAATTTATCTATTTCAGTTCCTAAAGGCCAAAATTATTTCTTAAATGGGGAAATGCTTACTGCTACCGAGCAGACATCTTATTCTTTATCTAATGATGATGGTTTAGCATCCTTTAAATTATATATGGAATCTTATGTAATTCCAATGTTAAAGAGTGGATATACAATTAATTCTAAAGGAGTAATGACTTTTGGATCTCAGTTAGTTAATAACGCATTTTTAAATGGATTAATTATAACTGATAATACTTCTAAATTAGATGGATCTAATTATATATATTACAGACCATCTATAAATATGGTTACTACTGTAAATAATCCAGAATTTGATAAACAAGTTTCAGCATTTGGAGAAATTGAAAATGTTGAATTTAGAGGTATTAAATTATCTGATCTATTTTTTATATATAACCTAATTACCCATAAAGGAAGAAAAGGACAGGATAGTATATTAAAAGTATTACAGGGATCAGTATTTAATCCAGGGAGTTTAATTGTAGATTACTTTAAATATATTGGAGGACTGGATTTAAATACTATAACTCCGGGAGTAGTTTATGATTCAAAAAGTGATAAAGTAACAATGGATGATGTTAATATAGATGATATTCTTCTTAGGATGGCTCCAATTAAAGATAGTTTCGAAGCTCTTGTTTCAAATAATAAATATGTAAAAATATACAATGAGAACTTAGGTAAATATCAATTACAAGAAAGATTAGGAAATAATAAGAATAAGAGCTATAAGGATGTAGAGCTTTTAGGAGATGAGAGGTATTATCTAATAAGAAGTAATTACAATTATAAATTAAAAGAAACTATTAATAAATCTGAAAAAGCTATTAAGACAGTTGAACTTCTAAATGATCTAATGAGACTTAATAAAATAAAACTTATTATAAATTGTTAAATATGGGATGTAACATAGAAATACAATATATCGTAGATGGAGAAGAAAAGGTTGGTGGGATTATTCCTACCAACTTAAATTCATATGATGAAGTTAATGCAGTTAGTTTAAGTGAGGCTATTTCTGGATTAGATATAGATTCTTTAAATACATTATTAAGTACTCTTTCGGATTTAAATCTTTTATCTACTAAAGTAGTATATTCTAATGGAGAACCTTTAATCGGAAATGCTACTATAAATGATATTAGGTCTTTAGTTTCTTATGTACCTAATAAATCTTTACAGGAAGATTTTCTTCTATTAATTAATAAATTAGTAGATATGAATGCTATTAATCCATCTCAACCGAATATATTATTATTAGATGGAGATATAGAATCATTAAATATCGATGGAAATGTAGATGTTAGAGGGACTTTATTAAATAATGAATTTATTATCTTAAAAACTAATGGAACATTTAATGAAGCTAGTCTTAGAGATTTATATCACGAACTACTTCATTTATATTATTCTAAGATAAATAAATCTGATCCTAATTTTGAGAGAATAAATGAAATAGCTTATAATATATACACCACTGCTAAACAGAATCAGGATAAGGATCCTTATATAAAAGAATTTGTTAGTAAAGTATCTAAAGGATCTAGTTATGATTTAAATGAATTTATTGCATATTTAGTATCGGAACCTAAATATAGAGATGTTTTAAATATAAATAATTCCGATTTATTTAATGAATTTATTGGGAGATTATTTTCTATGGATATTAATCCTTTTATCCAAAAATTAAATCAGAACTTAGAAATCATATCTAATACGAAAGAAGAATATAAAGAACCTCCTTTTGTTGGTAAAAATGATTCTTATTATATAGAACTCGAAATCCCGAAATCTAAAAATATATCTTATCAACAAATATCAGAAATAATCTGGAAGAATTATGAATCGACTGTATTAGATTCGGAAGGTAATCCTAAGAAGGATTTATATAACTTAAACTATTCAGAACCTGTTAAAGTAACTACAGAAGCTCAATTATATTCCTTAGTTCCTGGAGACTTATTACTAATTCCAAATTTTAGTAAAGATAAGAATATAATATATGGTAAATTTGATGATGATTATTTCTCTTATGCTAAATATCATCCAATTCAATCTGTTTGGAAGAATAGAAATGGAGAAACATTTATTACATTAGTTAATAAATACGGATCTAATGTAGGACATTTTACTATATCTTATACTGATTTAGTTAAATTATCTCTAGAAAAAAACAAACAAATTGTATTTAGAAAGTTATATGGAGCATTGAAAGATCCAAATCTTCCGGAAGATTTAATAAAGAATGTAAGAGATACTTATGAAAGAAATATTGAATCAGAAGATTATAATAATCAACCACTGATTAAATCTATAGGATTCGACAGAAAAGGACTCTCATTCAAGTATTACACAGTAGGGAAATCAGGATTTAAATTAGATGTTTCTAACGGAACTAATGCTACTATAACCCAAGAATTACGTCAAAATGATATAATTAAATTAAGATCTTGGAATAAAGAGGATGAGAATAGTGAATGGGATTCTTTTACATATTATGCTCCTGTAGTTAGAACTATAGGTACAATAGTAGAAGTAGCTTTAAAGAATAAAGATGGTAAATACTTCACTAAAAAAATTCCCTTTCGGAATATAGAGACAGTGATATTTACTAAAGAAAATCATCCGGATTTAGATAATGTATATAATCAGTTTATTAATGATTATGATACTTATTCTTTAAATACTAAAGATAAAAGTAAATATCAATCTATCTGGTTCAATTTAAATATTCTAAAATCTGACCAACAACCTTATCGGAAATTAGAAGGAGACTTCTCTGATAATTTAGATAGGGAATCTGTTATTAAATATAGAAGAGATAAAGTTAGATCTTTACGTATTGGTGACTCTGTTTCTATTGAATGGGATTTAAAAAGAACTGATGGATCACCTGTTATTAGTAAACATATAGTAGTTGGGATAAGTGGGGATAGAATATACTTTTTAAATAGAACAACAAATGACTCTGCTCCAAAAATAGGATTTGTAGATTTAAAAACAGAATTTCCATTATCAGAAAATTCTAAAGGACAGAGAATAAATATTCCATCACTATCAGCTATACATTATAATAATACTTCCGATTTAGAATTAGTAGAAGATTTAAATACTAAAAAAGAGAATGCTAGTAAAGCTTTTACTAGAGTCGATGATAAAATAGTATTTGATCCTAATTCTAACTATATTCCTTTAAAAGATTTATATCACATTATAAATATAGACTCTTCTAACGCAGAACAAGAAACTGCTAAATTACAAAGAGGAGATATCATTAGATTTAAAGAAAATGATATAACATTTATTGGAGTAGTATCTAATTATGACCCTATAACAGGAACTATTATTGTTCCGGGTAGTTATAGATCTGGATATTTAAAAAGGAGATCTTTTAGGAAAATAGTATCTCCACAGCAATTAGAATATATCGGATTTGCTATAAATCCAAATTATGAATTAGGAATAATTGGACATAAAGAGATTTCTGAATATAATAAAAAACGTTTAAGTAGATTATATGATTTAAATCATAGCACTTATGGTTATTCTTTAGAAGAAATCTTGAAAAAGAAAAGCCTCCTGAACAAATCCCGGGATTGGGCAATTGAACAAGAGGCAGTGTATGTAATTCCTAAAAATATTACAGAAAGAGAATTTAAAGAAAGATATCAAGATTCAAAAAAGAAAACTCTTCCTCATGGTAGAGTATCACTATTAACTCCAACAATATTAGATATGATTAAAAACGGAGAGTTGATAGATCTCACTTCTGAATATATAAAAGCTAATAATGTAAAAGATACTAAAATTTACGGGCTGAAGAATATAAGAACCGGAATTCAAGTAAATGATTCAACTGGATTTTATTATGATCCTAGAATATATCAACGTTCTCCGGAACAAGTTATTAATATCATAGAAGTAGATGATGTTGTAAAGATTAAGTATAATGATAAATTTACTAAATATCTTAGAATTAAATCTATAACTGATAAAGGAATCAATTTAGAGTCTGAAATAGTAGGATTAAATGGAGAGATATATAATAATTCTTGGTATATAAATTTTAACGATATTAAATCCGGAAAATATCTTATTTCAGAATTATATTATCCAATAAATAAAACTAGACAAAAAGAATTAGAGAATTTATCTATAACAGATGAGGTTCCTCAAATAAAAAAGGTAGAATACTTTACTGATACTTATGATAAATTTGATAAAAAGAAAATTCTAAATAGGGTTATAGAAAATATTAATTCAACATATAATAATATTATTAACGTAATAGATGATGCTAAAATTCAAGAATTAGTTGATTCTGAAAATCTAAATAGTACTTTAGCTGATTCGTTTTCTAGAGCAGGAGCGTTTATTTGGAATGAGAAAATATATGTAAATATTAATAGAGCTGATATCTCTTCTCCATTACATGAATTAATGCATCTAATAATGGGAGCGTTAAGAAGTAAGAATTATTCTTTATATTCCTCTTTACTAGATAAAGTTGCTACTCTCCCGGAATTTAATGAGAGATTTAGAAATATACTTACTAATAGAACGTTAAACGATGCTAAAGAAGAAGCTTTCGTAGAATTTATAGCAGATAGTTTAAGTGGGGTATTTAGTAGCGAGGAGTTTAATATAAATAATTTATTATCTTCTACAGATTTCTTTGGGGAATATTTAAAAGTATTAGATTCTACGTTATCTCTAGATTTAAATACTCTTCCAGAAAAAACATCAGAAACTTTAAGTAGGGAATTAAGTAAGATGCCAATTGAAAAAATAATAACAGAATTTAATAGTTTATTACTCTCTGCCGGAAATAAGAGATTCTCTTTATTTAATCCAGAAAATGTATCAGAAGCATTTAAGAACAGGAATATTACTAATATAAAAAGTAGTTTATTAAATTCTAAAAATCCAAATACACAATTACTAGAAAAATGTTAACAGTATGGCATGTAAATATTTTTTAACAATAAACGGATCTAAGCATTCCTTTAATTCTGAACGAGACTTAGATGCTTTCATAGCCAAGAATTATGGAAATATGCTCTATTATAATAAATATGGAGATGCGGTATTTGATGAAAGTAATACTATTCAGGATTCTATATATAATAAACTCTTAGCGTTAAATTCTACTGTACAAGAGTCCAAATTTAATCAATCAACACAAGAAAATGAAGTAGTTACCCCTAAGAGATTGGGAGTAACTACAGCTATAACTACTTGGCTAAATTCTAATGGAGATCGTGTAATTCCAGAATTTAAAGTAGAGGAATATAAAAAGAATCAGTTAAAACTTTTAACTAAAGAAGGATTATCAGAAGAAGACGCAAAGAGACAGATAGAATTTGATATAGAAAATTGGGGGCATCTAGCAAAGATTGGAGATAAAGTACATAAAGTAGCTGAGTTATATTTCAAAAATCAGGATTTAAATACAATATCTCAGATTGTTGATCTTCCATATGATACAATCGAAAATTTATATTTTACATTTAAGAATTTAGAATCTAAAATTAGTAAAGGAAAAAAGTATAAATTTATCCCGGAATTAACACTACAAACTTCTGATGATGAATCTGATCCTATCATAGGACGATTAGATTTATTAGCTATAGATGAAAGAGGAAATGTAGAAATTTATGATTTTAAAATCTCAAATAAACCATATGAAACATGGTATTCTTCTAAACAATTAACAATAGATTATCAATTAGCTGCATATAGAGCGTTATTAGCTAATAATGGAATTGGAGTAAAGTTAGCTTCTTTGAATATAGTTCCTATTATTATATCGGATATAAATTATACTAATGAGACATTTACATCTTATAAAGTTGAAGAACCTATAAACAAAACTTCCGAGGGAAAATCTATGCAAAGATTATCCTATCCTAATGGATACATAACTAGGATAGTACAAGAACATATTAGAGCAAATGTATCAGAAGTAAGTTATAATACAGAAGCTACTAAAAATGTGGCTAAATACTCAGAAATCGCTTTTGGGAAATTATCTAAAGAAACTCCGAAAGAATTTGTAGAGAGGGTGGCTAAATATGATAATTATAGAAAAGTATGGTTCTTTAATGATTATGTATCTAAAAGAAAGGGACAAGATATTCCCATAATAGAAGCTCCAACTAAAGAAGAATTATTAGAAAAAGCTAGAGAGTATCAAGAAAAAATGGAGGATAGAAGTGAATCTTACTATTTTACTTTATGGAAAGAGTTTGATTATTTAAAAAAGACTTCTGAATCTTTAGAAGATAAAAATAAATTTAAATACCTTCCACAAAAAGCAAATACATATCTAACTAGAGTATTTTGTAATTACATAGATAATCCAGGATATGAAGTATTAGACCTTCCAGAATTAGCGGAGATAGGGATTTATGCGTTTAGAGATGTAGCCAATAACATAGTAGATATTATATCTATGACAGATATAAATTTAACAAAAAAACTTAATTGGAATAATGGATCTCATAATATCTTTGGAAATTTAGGATCTGAGGCTAAATATAAGAAATTAAAAAATCTATTATCCAATACTGTAGGAAACGCTAAGTTATTAGAGACAATGTTAGTTATAAATGAATTACATGATTATTTTAGTAACTTTAAAATAGGAAATATTCAAGTAATTAATTATAAAGAAGGACAATCTTATCCTATAGATATAAATAAATTAACGCATAATTTTAATATCTTATCTAAGGAACTAGATATTACAAATTACTTTAAATCAGAATTAATAATTGCAGATAGGATAGAAGCTTTAAAATTAAGACTATTAACTATTCTAGGACAAGATAGAACAGAATTAGTAAAAGGAACTTCTGATTTAATTTATGATTTCTATAATAATTATAAATTAGATAATGAAACCGGTAGATATAAAATAGAACAGTTAAGAAAATTACAAGATATTATTAGAGAAGCAGCTGGAAACAGATTAATTATTAGAGCAGATAATAATTATGATTCTGACCCAACTGGATTATCTTTATTATATTCCCAAATATCTAGGACTATTCTACATTATAAACGTATCTATTTCGATTCAGATCATGATATAAGTCAAATAAGTTTCAATCTCAAAAATATATCTGAAACTATGACCTTAGGAGGGTATTATGTAGAAAATCCAGAAATGATTCCTTTAATGAAAGATATAGTAGATTTAACTGAATTACAATTCCAGAAGATGCGTGAATGGTTTGAGAAATATAAGGAGAAATCTTTACAACGAGTGTTAGAGTTATATAAATCAAAAGGATTTACTCAAGTAGAACGATGGACTTTTAAAGATTCAACTAACGCATTTAAAAATATGTTTGAGAGAGATTCTACTGGAAGAATAGCTCGTAATTTTAGAGTAAAGAATCCTTATGACATGACAAATGATCTTTCTCAAGCCGAGCGAAAATGGTTGAAATCTTTCTTATGGAATGTAAATAGAATAAAGCGCGGAGTTGATTATAATTTGACAGAAGAAGAAGCAATAAAAACTACTCCAGTTCAAGAATTAATTCAAAGTGGACATTATTTTGATATCCCATTGTTGAGAGGTACTGCATTTTCACAATTAAAAAGTAAAGGATTCTTTTCGTGGATACAAGATAAATGGAACGAACAAGTTGATATAAGAAGAGCTACTAAAGCACAAGAAGAGACGATTGAACAGGATTCCGAAGCTGGGAAGAATGATTATTTAACAATGTATAATTTTCTAAACGTCTCTCCAACTACTAGAGAAAAATATCTTTCAGAGCAAGATACCTCTTATTGGGAGACTAACTTAGAGTTATTAGAGGATGTATTTGTTCATGCTTATATAAGGAAATCTTCTTTTGATACTATTCTTCCCCTTATTAATGATATAAGACATGCTATCTATTTACAATCTTATGATACTAATATTAATTTCGAGAATTTAAATAAGCAAATTGATATTTATTTAAAAACTGTTATATTCGGAGAAAGTTCTATAGAAAAATCCAATCAAAAATTCTATAAAGTATTTCAACCTATTACTACTGCTGCACAAGTTTCAATGTTGGCATTAAATCTTAATTCATTAGTTAGAGAGCCAATTCAAGGATTTTATCTTCTAATGACTAGAGCTGCTGGACGGTTGTTAGGAGATAATGGTTTTACTACTGCCGATGCTGCTAAAGCTTATGGTATAGTTATGGGAAATACCGGTGTAAGTTCTGATAATTGGACTTTAGTAGAAGCTTTAAACCATTTTTATGGGATGACTAGAATGGATGCTAATTCGTTAGCGTACGAATTAAATTCTGATAGAAAAGGTTATAAAGGATTATTAAGAAGAGGTGCTTATTGGGCTACTACTGCTCCAGATTTTTTAAATAGAATGGTATTTATAGTAGCTCAAATGATTCATGATGATTGTTTGAAAGCTCACCATATGTCTAAAGATGGAGAATTGATATATGATTGGACTAAAGATGGGAGATATTCTATATTCGCATCTGGAGATAAATCGCATCCTTTATATAATAAACAAAAAGCAGATTATATCGCACATCTAACTCAATTTAATATTGAACATGAGAATGATCTTGATTGGGAAGAGTTAAAATTTAACGAATCTAATCCAGTAGTATTACCTTCCGCATATACTATAGCAGAAAAAAGAAATATAAAATCTTCTGCCGATTCATTATTCGGATATATGGATCATGAAAATGCATTTGCTGCTAGACATAAATTTGTAGGTAAGATATTATTCCAATTTAAATCTTATTTCTCATCTACTCGTGAAAGATTCTTCTTAGGAGGAACTGATAAAACACCTAAAGGAGAATGGAAACAAAAAACAGATGAAGAAGGAAATTTACTTTATTTAAAATCTGTAGTAGGTGAGGATGGAGAATCTCATTTAATAGAAACTACAGAAGTTACAGATATCCCTGCAAAGGAATGGTCTGGAAGATTTATAGAAGGAATGGTGAATAGTACTTTCTATTATATGCAATATTTATTTAAGTATTATATAAATAAGAATACTGATGCAACTTTAGAACATAAAGATTATAGAATTAGAAATGCTAGACAATTATTAGCAGATTCTATGTGGGCTGCTTTACTTGCATTATTATTTAGATTAATAATAGAAGATAAAGAAGAAAGTGGAGAAGAATTTGATCCCTTAACTAAGAATATTCTAAGACAAACTTTATTAAATTCCACTGACGAACTTGTATTTTGGGCTCCTCTAGGACTTTCTTTAGATACTCCGGTAGCTCTTAGTTTTTTAGAAAGACTGAAAGACTCTACTATTAGAATAGCTAAAGGAGAAAGTTCTTTCGGAAAAGAGATTCCTAAGAATTTTTATGTAATAAAACAAACTCAGAACGTGTTTAATTTATTAAATTCAGAAGAATAAATACTTATTATATATGACTACATCAAAACAAAAACATAAACTTTTACCATTAGTAATATATAATCCACTAATTCCAGTTAAAGGATTTCTTGCTATGGTAACTATTTTTATTTTATGGATAAGAAGCGAATATAAGGGTGATACTAGAAGACTTAATGAAAGATTTTTTAGACATGAAACGATTCATGTATATCAACAGACTGAGATTTGGATTACATCTATTATTATAGCAGTTTTATCTTGTTTAATATTTAATCTCTCTTTATGGTGGATTTTAGCTACTCCTTTACTTCCATTGTTAATATATGTAATATGTTGGATTATAGAGATAATTTTACCTCCATATAATATGGCATATAAGAATATATGTTTTGAAACTGAGGCTAGATATAATGAAAATAATCCAGAATATTTAAATACTAGGAAATTATTTCAATTTAAATTCTTAAAATACATATCTAATAAAAAATATCCAGCCAAATAAAAAAAGAAAAACCCTAACAATGCATAATGCACTGTTAGGGTTTCTTTATTTCAAATTAAATTCTTTCTTATATACTATCTTTTGAAAATAATAAAATACTCTTCCATTTTCAATTGTTACATCAACTAAACAATAACCTTCTTTACTCATTTTATTTAATAAAGACTGTTCAGTCTCACTTACCGGAGAATATCTCCTAATATCTATAGATGGAAGATAGTTTTGTATATTTAAATTCTCTTTTAATATATCACTTTGATATGAAATCTTTCCTGAGATTCTTCCAATTCCAAATGTTAATATTACAATTAATAAACAATAGAATATTAATATGATATCTTTATATTTCATTACTTACTAAAGTATATTAAATAATCTTTTATACTAGTATTATTCGCATCAACTGGATTAGCTCCTTTAAACAGGAACTTGTTTACTCCCCCAACGCCACCTAGATGTGCAGCTCCTAATAAGCCCCACTCATTTATCTTAGTCCCATCGATATCTTTTCCATTAGTTCCTCTTAGGGTATTTCTAAGTCTTTCTCTATTTAAATTAGTAAATTTAATAACAGCATCAATCTGCTTCTTCCAATCTGACATATAATCAGAAGTAGTCATCCCGATATCTCTTAAAGCATCATCCCCAAATTGAAATAATCCTTTAAATCCTTGTGCATTTATTACTTCTGGATTAAAATTACTCTCTCTTTCAGCTAATCTAATTAAATATTTCTTATAATCATTTTCTATGTCTAAAGAATTTATATAAGAAGTAATCTGCTTCTTTAATTCATTCTTTTGATTTTGTCCCATATTGGCTCTATTAGTTTCCAAATTGCTAGAATCAGCTGGTTTAGTAAAATTAAAATTATCGGAGCTGCTATTAGTAGATACCCCAGAATCATTATTGCCAGGGCTGTTAGAAATATTGTTTCTATCATTTGTTAAATCTTTAAATTTCATATCTAATATTTCTGGAGATACTTTCTCTGTATTAGGATCTAATTTAGTAAAAAACTCCGAATATGATACGAAAGGGTTTTTATTTTTATTCATATTAAATTCTAAAATCTATTTTACACATTTTTATCATCATTCTTTATATCTAAATCTGATTCAAATTTTTCTTGGATGATTCTGTTATCTAAGACATAATATAATTTATTTGTCCAATAAGGCCCTATATAAAGACCTACACATTCTTTTGTTTTAAAATCGATATCTTGATAGGTTGGAATATTTTCTTTATCACAACGCTCGATAAGGGTGTCTAATTGGTAGCGAGGTATATTATATATGATCTTAGTTTGACATTTATTTTTTATCCAATATTCAAATATTCCTCTATGTTTAAATACTTTTTGAAGAACATATCCGGATAAAAAATCTCCTAATTTAGATACTGAAAAAAGATTTAAAATACCTTTTGCTGTGTAATATATTATTTTCTGGATAAAATTTTCATTTTCTGGAAATTTATCGGAAAATAATATTATGGAATGGGTGTATTCGGAAGCTTTTAAAACTCTAGATCTTATTTTAATTGACATATTATATTTAATTTGGATATTAAGATTTAAAGGACTTTCTACTAATCTTCTTTAATACCTGTATATTTTTCAATAATGGTTCATTATCACTCCCATATCCAACTTTAAATCCTGTTATAAGATACATATTTATATTTCCTTCAAAATATTGTTCATATAAGTTATGTAGAGTTATACACGTATATCTAGTAGGTTTATATGGTAATAAAATTCTATATTGGTTATTGAAACATATACATTCATAATATGATACTCCACGCTCTTTCCCAACCAATTCCCCTTCATTATTATATATACCAGAACATTCATCATCAGGAATTTCTCCAAATCGAATATATTCTTTCATTAAACTTCAATACCTCTTTCTTTAAATAGATTATATAATTTCTCTGCTAGATAAAATGCATCTAGATGAGGTTTTCCAGTAGTTCCTCTATATCTAAGATCTATAAAGTGTTTCCAGTCAGAAATGAACCCTGTCATTACAAGTTCTGTTTTAAGAGCATTAGGTAGTACTTGTCTTGCTTGTTGAGGCTTCCAACCTAAATTTAGTAAATCAAAGTACATCTTCTCTGAAACATCTAAACTATGTAAAAATGAATCTACTTCTTTCCAATTATTATTTCTATTCCAAGCTTTACTATTTACAGACTCTCCAAAAAATTCTTTATTAGCACCAACTCTAAAATTTATACCATCATGGAAATAAGCTTCTCCTTCTGGAATATCTAACCATGTTGGAATTATATAAGTAATCTCATTATTGAATTTATTCTTAGAGAAATTACAATACCTCGTAGATTCTTGGGCAAATGAGTTATTCTGTTCAGAATCGTAGTCTACAATTGGATATACTTCACAATCATCTCCCCTCTGTAAAGTTTTATGTCTAATAAATTCGTTCCATATTCCCCTATCACATGTAAAATGAACACTAATTCTCTTCTCATGAAATTTTGTTGGTTTACATAGATACTTTAAATCATCTGTCCAGTCATGTTCTATAATTACTCTATAATTAGTGCTAATATATAAACTTCCAACTGGTATACCTTCTAAAGTTTGAGCAACTCTACATTCTGAATATGGATTATCTCTGTACTTACTTAAATAAATATGGTAGTTAATATCTTCTCTTGGAATAGTAAGATATACTGTACCCTGTTCTAGCATAGAGTGATGTAGTGATTTAATCATTCTATCTACAAAAGGTTTAGCAGAATCTTCTGTTATTTTATCAGAACTTTTGTAACAAACACGTCCTGCACGTTCAATACTTTTATAAATCCCATTAAGACCTTCTTCCTGATCCCATATTTCAACACTTGGTTTAATTAATTTCATATATTAAATTTAATCATTCCACAATCCTATTTGTTTCCCCAGCTTTACATCAATAAAGCAAAATTTAGTTCCATCTTCTAAAGTAATTATAAAATCTTCAGCGTCTGAAACTAAAGAGGCCTCTTTTTTTATTCCAACAATTTGACCTGTTCTATATACATCTTTATTAGTAGATTTTTCTTCATCAACTCCTACAAAATATACTACATCGTCTTTATATTTAGAACAATTCTCACAAGCATGATTAGAGTATCCTATATTTTGCTTATGAAGCTTTTCTACTTCGGAAGCTACGTTTGGAGTTAATAATGTATTACATATAATACATTCTTCTGCAACTCTTCCACAGACAGGACAAATATAATTAACTATAGCAGTTCTAAAATTATCCATTAGATTTAAATTTCATTATATTCTCAACTTCGTCTATTTGTCTTATGTATAAATTCTCTAAATTTCTTACCTTTTTCAATCTTTTATATAGATGTTTCCTATAATCTTTAAGAAGTTTGGATTGATATTTATTGATATCTTCTTTATTAAGTATTATATAACCTTTAGTTTCAAAATTAATATTTTTATAATAATAAACACAGTAAATACTCTCATCAGGACGTACAGTATGCTCTTCATAAATCCATTCTCCATTACGAAATGGATCCATACTAAAGTCTTTTATTACTAGACAATAATAACCATTATAAGGTATACAATAATGAACTTTATACTCTTTAATATCTTTATAATCAATAATCCATACTGTATCCCATTCTTTTAAATCTTTAAAAGTTTTCATGATGAATTTTATATTTTACTTTTTAATTCTCGAACATATTTAAGTTGTTCTAAATAATTTTCTTGTTGCTTTTTTAATTTCTTTATTGATGGAATTAATTGTTCTTTCATCTTATTTAATTTTTCTTTTGCTATTATGAGTTGGTATTTAGTAATATCTTCTTTATTTATTACATAGTAATAGTAATGAGTAGATTTTTCAACTTTAAATACAGATTTTGATTTAGGAGCCTCAAATGGAAGATCGCACATTAAAGTAGTATAAATCATTCCGGATGGATATTTATATGTACTACATACTTCTTCTTTAGTAACTTTTTTATTACATATTTTATATAAAAAATCTCCTCCTTTCAAGTCGCTAAACGTTTTCATTCAATTGTGTTTCTAGACATATTCTATAATCATTCCATTTATTATATTTCTTCTGATAATATTTTAATTTACGATTTATTTCTGATAAATGTTTTTTAGTTAATCTTAATTGTTCTTTTATAATATCTTCTTTATTTAATATGATGGTATCAACACTAATAAGATGATTGTTCTTAGGATTATATAAATATCCTCCTATAAACCCATCTTTAAGATAAAATCGTATTTCTCCTGTATCGAGCGTATTTATATCAGTAACCTCTGTTATAGTAAATCCATTCTTACGTACTATATAGGCAAAGTCTCCTTCTTTTAAATCACTAAATGTTTTCTTTTTCATAAAATGATTTCATTTACTTCTGTTTATTATCTAACCAGGCAACAGTCATTATACTGTATGTAGCGAGATCAATTAATGTGTCTCTAAGCTTCTCATCCTTTACTTCTATAGTACCTTTTTTAATAATAGATGAAAATCTACTTAATTTATCCTGCAATCTAATCTTAGATACTAATAATCCATCCTCATCTAATTGCTTATAAAAAGAATTTCCGTAATCACTATTTTTTATTTCGTACAATTCAAGTATTTCATCAGTTAGTAATTCCATAACCTCTGAATAATTCATAATAAATATATTTAAAATGTTAATACTAATCAATAAAATCTATTTTTCCAACACATGAATGTAAAATACTTCTAGGTTCATCTTCTAATACTATTCTATAATAAAAATCAGTATAATCACATACTATCCCAGCAAAATATCCAATAACATCACCATCGATTTTACATAATTTTCCTATTTTATTATATAACTTTCTTAACCTTGAAGGGATAGTCTTATTCCATTCTGGGATGATATAATCCGGATCTTGTAATTGATATGGGGTTATGTATATATCATTACCTCCATCATAAAAATATTTAATGGAATTGTTATCTCTCTCGCTCCTTTTCTTAACCCACCGATTAAATAATTCCATTCTTTTCTCTATTTGGAAATTATGTACTTTCATTTTATTTATTTAAAGAATTTAATTTAGATTCTATAATATCTACATTAACCATTGATAATCCATCTCCAATACAAATTTTAAGACTTTTATTCCTTTCCTTATTCCACTTTAAAATTGTTTCTAATTGGGCTATAGTAGGAGTAAAATCTTTCTCCATATATAACCATCTTCCACATGAGAATTTAATATATCCATTAGTTTCTAATATTCTATCAGAATTTGTTCCTGATAAATTTAAATATTTAACTAATCTATCAGAGAAATTTATATGATCATAATCTGGACATCCATATAATTCTCCATTTGGAGATAACCAACCACTATTCCATATACATTCGAGAATATCTTCTGGAAAGATATTATCTCCTCTAAGAGTATCTAATTCAGATTGAGCTTTTTTATGCTCCGGGATATATTTTAATCCGTTAGATGAATCTAATTTTAATAATTCTATAGTTCGATAGTCACGTTCTTCTATTAAATAATCTAGAGCATATTTAAAACTAAAGTTTAGTGTGGATAGGTATTCAGAAACAAGGTCCTTGTAAGAAGAAGCTTTATTAGGAGAATCTAAATGTTCGACATAATTAAATACATCAACATTATCTGCTTCCAAAGACTCTTCGTCATAAAGATAATCTTTAACTTTTAGATTTATATTACATTTTATCAAAGTACAAAACTCTTTCCAATTATTCTCTAATTCGTGAATCTCCTCAAAAGTATTTTTTAAAAGAGAGTAATAATGTTTTCTATCCTCATCTGTATCAAGATACAATCCTTTTGAATATCCCATAACCTGAGAAGCTAAATCCCTAAATTTGTATTCAAAAGATTCTTGTATACTATCTCTACTTAAATACATTCTATCTTCCTCATGATCATCTTCTATAGTAAAATTTATACCATCCTCAGTTACAGCTTTCTTTTTACCTTCTAAAATTTCTAGAAGTGTTTCATCATCTATATTTGGAATAGCTTCTCGAATTTTTTGAATTGAATCTATTTTACAATCCTGCCAGAAGTTTCTTAAATAATATGTAAGCATTTTATTAGATTTTATATAATTTATCAGTATATTCAGTATTTATTGCTATGTCAGGCTTTCCTTCGGAATCTTTAAATAGAATATATTTAACACAAAATAATCGTTTTGATTTTATATCTTCTATACATATTCTATATAAAATAGTTTCCTCCGTCTTCTTAATTTCTTCTTGACAAATAAATTTTGCTCCCAATTTTTTATTTATTGGATTATTTTTATCTAGGGAGATTAGACTAATCCAATCTTCCCTAGTAATATCAATATATTTATTCTTCACAATGTACTTCTTTAATATCTATATTAGAGGTTTCGAAAGAAAATATACTTCCTACTTCGCTAATTATATATTCTTTTATCAATTCTTTGGGAATATCAGAAAAAGTTAAATAATTAGTATCATAACAATAATTTATAATATCAAGTAATTCTTCTTCCGAAATAATTTCTTCGGTTGATAAAGTAATTTTAAAATTTCTCATAATTAATCTTTTAATAAATCAGATTCTTCTTCCTCTTCAAATTCTTTTTCGATTTCTTTAAATAACTCATTTCTAATTTCTTTCGGAAGTTCTTCTACTTCTAATAAAGGATCTACATCATCAAATACATCTGATGTATAGGGTTCATCAAAATCAATATAGGTTTCCATTCTAATTTCTATAAAGAGTTCTTTTTATAAATTTTCTATTCCCACTTTCATCTAACGAAGAATAAATACTACAAGTATATAATCCATATACATGAGGTTTCTTTAATATAATATCCAACATATATTCAAAATCAAATATACCTCCTTGTAGTAATTTTAATACTTCTGTAAGTTCTTCGGAAGTTGGTTCTTTTCCTAACTCTTCTGTAATATATATATGAACTAAGTTAGTTGCTTCCTCAGAATTTAAAGATTTGTTATTAATTACTTTATTTATAGTGTTATATAAATCTTTCATTTATTTAAATGATATTTTAATACCTATAACATTTAGAATCAGAATATTCTCCTATTGAAGATCTTTTTCCATCTCTCCAAAGATAGAAGTCCTTATATACTTCAAATATAGGATTTCCTTCTTCCGAATACATGAAAGTATTATAAAAGACTAGTCCATATGGAATATCTCTATCTCCAAACATATTATATTCCTCACAATCTATTTCTGAACATACTGAATAATATCTAGCTTTATTTATTTCAATGAACCAAGCAATATATGGATTAGAGTCTTTATTTAATCTAATACTATCAAGTGCTAAATAGGATTTAAATTTAATATTTCCTTTTCCTGATATTGTATTTATATATCCTTTATGATTATTAAATAACTCTTCTCTAACATTATTAGATATAATATACTCAGAACCGTTACTTAATACACATCCTAATTTTATATTCTGTGTAGTTCCTAGAGCAATAGGTTGGATTTCTATAGATTGCAAGAAGTAATCTTTATTATTTAAATACTTACATTTATTTTTAATATAAATCACAAGATCGTTAAAATCATAATCTTTGCTCTCTATATCTTCAAATAATATGGTTTGAGCATATTGACTAAATAAGTTATTAGTATCCACAGCAATAGTATCTAATTTAAGACTATCAAATCTATTTAATACATTTGGAATATATATATTTATAGGAGTATTAGTTACCGCTAAAGTATCCTTTCCGAATGTTACTATAGTAGATAAATTTTCTTTCACTGGAACTGTATATAAATCCATAGAAGAAAGTGTTTTAACTAACTCACTTTTATTCTTTTTATATATGTCTCCATTACATTTTGTTAATAAAAATACTAATGATATTAATGTTATAAAAATAAATATTTTCCTCATATTATTCAATACTTTCATATGTTTTTTCAAAAATATCCGGTTTACATGGATAAAATTCTCCATTTACTCCTTTAATAATATAATCTCCAAAAGAAGCTTTCATATCTCCTTCTAAAGTTTGAATACGTATATGTTTATTATTTTTAACAGTTTTTATATCATCGTCAGTTATAAAAACATTATATATAAACTTTAAACATTCTTCTATAGAATAATCATCATTTAAAAGTTGTATAGCTTCTACGATTACAGGCTTCTTTTTATACTTCATAAATTATTATTTAAATATTAGAGATAAAATAAATTATCTCTAATATAATTTATGTTTATTATTTTAAAGTTTTTAAATACTTTTTCTTTATATTTTCTTTTATAGTTAGAATCTTTTCACCACTCTTCCAAGTATTAAAATTTACGCATTCCTGTACAGTTTTATGGTTATATAAATAATCTAGTATAGCTTCCCACGTAGCCATACTTATTGTATTAGAATCTAAGTCATCATATTTTACCCAATTAAATATCCATACAATATGATATTTTCTAAATAAGCATATTTGAATATAAGGATCCCATTCATGTCTAACTTCATCATATTTCCATTTCCATCCTAACCCTGAGAATCTTATACTTATAATAGGATTATAATAATCTCTTCTAATAGGAAGTCCAAAAAACCATAAATTTTTCTTAATTATAAGATGACATTTAGGTCTTTTAAATATTTTTCTAACTTTCCACCAATAATAAAGAGGATTATTATATTGATTAATAATCTTCATCTTTGACTTTATCGGGTTCATAATCTAATGCTTTAGTAAGATAATTTATAGCTTCAAGTTCTCCATAAGTTAGATTAATCATTTTTTCATTTATAGCTATATCCCATCCTTCTCCATTAGTCCATTCGGTTATTTCTATAAAAGAAGACTTATTTTTTAAATGATCATACTTTTGAAGATCATCATTGATCGATTTTCTACTGCCAATTTTCATATTCAATTATTATTTAATCCTCTTCATCATAATTATTATATATATCTTCTTCATATCTAATTGTTTTAAATACAGGTTGAGTTGGAATTCCACCTTCTGACATATTAAAATATGTAACAGTACCCATATGTCCAATAATATTAGACATATTCTTTATATAATCCAATTTAGTATTCCTATCTCCTACAGGTTTTGCTTTGAATCTTTTTCCAGATTTAGTCTCCATTACAAAACACATATCCTCTTCAGGTCTTAATCCTCGAATCCATCCAACAATAAGAAATTCTTCATCCTTATAGTCCTTAATCTTTATAGCTGCGCTAGTCTTCTTTCCATATCCATAATATGCGTCTAATCGTTTAATGACTACTCCTTCAAATCCTTCTGCTACATATTTCTTATTTAATTTATCGATTCCTAACCATCCAGAAATTGGAGTTTGTTCTACTAATTTTAAGTGAAACGATTTAGATATAATAGGTTCTAGTTCCTGCATTAATTCCCATCTATCCTCAAATTTCATTTTATCATCAGCGATATCGTATATCCAATATTGTAATTGGATAATATCTTGATATTTTTCAGGAGTAATTTCCTTAGTTCTAGCTAATCCAGAGATCTTTTGTAACGGCCATCCATGTTTATAAATTTCTCCATCTAACATTATATCCGGATACTTTTTAAATATCTCTATCATAGCAGGATCATTAATTAGATGTTCTGCTGCTATGTTGTAGTCTTTACCGCCCCTGGAACTTGTCCTAATCTCTCCATCCCTCTGATAGAAGATACACTTTACTCCATCCAATTTTCTTGAAGCTAAATATTCTTTATCAAAAGCTTTAGTAGCTACTTCCGTATATTTTTTACATCCCATTGGAATAGGAACATTATCGGCATTAGTTTTTATTAACGGAAGTTTTTCATTTATTTCTTCTTCTGATAACTTATCCAAAGGCTTTGTGAATAATTCTTCTACTTTCTTATATCCTTTATCTAAATACTTAGATATAGTAGAATTATATTCTAAATCTCCTTGTTGATGAACAGTTCTTTTAGCTTTACCTTCTGTAATAACTTTCTCAGGCTGTTCAATGAGTTTTCCTTTAAATAATCCAGTTTTTTTAAAGATTCTAAATTCATTAGGTATAGGGAGGTATTTAGCACTAGCATATACTACTCTAATTTTTCCTTTAGAATCTCTAGATATTAATTCATTCTTATACGTTGTTCTCATTAGATAGTAAAAGATTACATATAGTTGTAAAAGATGTTCCATTAGAAAGTTCTTCTAATATCTTTCTTTGAGTTGTTCCTTCCATTTCTACAGAAGTTATTACATCCATCCATTCTGGATATGTTTTTATTGTAAAGGAGTCTTTACTCATTCTAGAAAGATATTTAGCATAGAAATTACCTTTATAATATACTTCAGTTAAAACTCCGTTTACGTCTACTTCTATTTTTACTTTATTATATTCTTCAAAAGGCATTCCATATATAGTCTCATTAATAATTTTACGATAATTATAGAACATTTCCTCAGGAGTACTTTCTAAAGTTCCATCTTTAGTTATACGTATTTCTAAATCTTTGAACTTAATATAGAATCCTTCTAATTTCTGTGATCTAATCTGATTTGTGATATATAAAAGTTCAGTTTGAGTAGTTACAGTAGCGAGTAATTCTCCTTCTGGAGTATAAATCTCTACAGGAATATCTTTTGGAAAATTTAAGTCTATATTATAATCCATTTTAATTTAATAAATAAATGTTATTTTTAGTTCTAGACAATGCTACATATTGTAATTGTCTTAATTCCTCTTCATCTTTACATCTTAAAATATCTTTCATATCTATATAAACATTAGTAATCGAGCTTCCTTGGCTTTTATGTGTTGAAATAGCATATCCAGGCTTTAGTGTTGCTGATTTTATTAATCTCCCATCATAATATAAATCAATCGGGGATGCAAAGTATTGTTGTAACTTATAATATTTACTCCACAATGCTCCATATAATCTAGAATTTACTTTCTTGTCTACTTTTAGAGCAGTTAGTCTAGTTGTTTCAAATAAGGATATAAAAGAATTTAATATTTCGGGATCTATATATTTAGATATAATAAATACTTCTATATCATCTTCATATATAAAATCTCTTAAAGTTAATATAAATCCCTTTAATTCTAGAGGAAATATTTGAGATGGAGGTTTAATATAAGGCTTTACATCTTTTATTATATAATCTAGAGAGTTATATATTTTTCCAAAATAATCATCGGACTCAAAGTTATCATATCCAGTTAGAAATCCTCCAATATTATATTCTTCATTATTATTAAATAAAAGTTTATTAAGTACAGTATTATACTCATTTAATCTTTTATTTGTATATGTAAGAATTCTACATAAGTACGGATCTTCTTTACTAATAGCCTTCTTAAAATTCTTTCCAGCTTTGATTATAAAATCTTTTACATTGTTACAGTTATATAAAGATCCATAGTTGGACTTAAACTCTTTAAACCTACCAAAATGTGGAGATGTTCTTAATTCATCTAATAAATATAATAACGGAGCTTCATCTTTCTGTCGGTATATTTTGGTTAATTCTATTTTATTCTTTAAAGAGAATACTTTAGATATTTCTAAATCTTTAACTCCTCGTAGTTGTGCTGAATCACCTAGAAAAACTATCTTTACATTCCTTTTTGATACTAACTCTTTATCTATAAACTCGTATAAATCAGAGGTTATCATACTGCATTCATCTACTATTACTAATCTAGGAATTCTAGCTTTCCGATTATGTTTCAACCCACTTTGAAATTCTAATTCTTTAATATTTAATTGTTCAATTTCTAGATTAGGCTTTAACAACAATAACTGATGTAATGTTAATGTTTCAGTCTTAGTAAGTTTCTCTAGATTAATCCTAGCTTTATGAGTTGGAGCACATACTACATAATCATAACTATGATTATCTAAATATGCTATTACTTGTGATATAACTGAAGTTTTACCTGTTCCAGCTTTTCCAGACAATAATAATTTATTATTATCAGTGTTGTCTTTGTTACTAATGTTTTTATTATTTATAAACTTAATAATTTTCTTAATTGTAGATAATTGTTCCCAAGATAATTCAAAATCCAGAGTATGGAATCCTTTTATTTCAGATTCCAACTCTTGATCTTCTTTTTCTTGTATTAAAGCACTTCCAAATTCAGAAAATATGTTATTTGCATTCTCCATTAGAACATAACCTCGTTATTTATATGTTTTACAGTATATATTACTATAGTAGAAATATGATCAAAATCTCCTGACATCACTTTTATATAATTCATTAGATCTTGATCTACATTAAGATCATAGGAGGATATATTCTGTAATGTTTTAAAATCTAAATCTTGTTGGTAACTATATATACATCTAGAAGCTTTCCTAATAAGATCTATATTTTCTATTTCATCGAATAATATTTTATATCCTGATTTATTCGGAGTAGAAAATTCAATTCCTAATATTTCTAATATAAGCATCATTGTTTTCCAGTTGATCCAAATCCACCAATCCCTCTATTTGTTACATCTAAATCTTCTAAATTATCTACTTCTTCCCATTCACATGTCTCTACCTTTTGAAGAATTAATTGGCAAATTCTATCTCCTTCTGAGATATCTACAGGTTTATTCCATGAAGGATTTACTAAAATAGCTCCATAATTCCCTCTATAATCAAAATCTATAATCCCAATTGCATTTCCAAGAATCAATCCATCTTTAAGAGCTACTCCACTACGAATATGTAAAGTAATCATATAACCTTCCGGAATACTTGTATGAATATCTAAAGGAACTAAAACTCTTGACCCTGGCTGCATCGAGATAGATTTAATTTTTTTTGTTTCCGCATCTAAAGTATATACAACAGGACCATATTTAATTAAATCTTTTGGATCAATATTACTAAAGCTAGCCCTTGCGTCCATCCCTGCTGCCCCAGATGTTTTATATTTAGGTAGTTCGTTATTAGATTTATTATATATTTTTACTTTCATTTTTTCTTAGATTTCTTTGATACTGTTATAGTTTTATTTCCTTTTCTTTTTCCATCTCCTTCTTTTAATATTTCAAGTATTTTAAAAGTTTTATTAAACGTAGAAAAGTCTGCCCAATTATTAGTTTTAGGTAAATCAGTATATCTATATTTAATATTAGGTGATGATATATCCAAAATTTCTATATTATAATTACTACTTCCTCCTTCTACAAGTATAATATCTCCAATTTTGAGATCTTCTGCTAACATAGATAAAATATATTTATTCTTTATTATGTTCGTATTCTTTTACTTTAGATATAATAAATTCTTTGGTTAATTTATACAATCTACTTTCTGCATAAGAAAAATATAAATAATTCCCGTTGTCATCTGTTAATTCAAATACTGGAAGTTCTCTAGCAGCATATTTATTTAATATAGCTCTTCCCTTTTTCTTATCCTTAGTATATGATATATCATAATAATTTATATTTAAATTCTCTATATCATTATCAGGAGGAAGAATATCGAAAGGATCGATATCAGATTCCAGACTATTATATATAAAATTTAATATCATGATTTAAAATATTTATATATAATCTTTAACTCACAACCTTTTAGTCCATCTTGATCTATATATTTAAGAGCAGTATCTTTATTATAAATAGCGTTAGTATTATACACTCCAAACTCTTTTGTTATAGGATTGTAATAATTAGATAATTTAGGATTATATATAGCATAAAAAGATTTAATCATTATCGTCAGGATTTGGAATTAATAAAACTGGAAGTACTTCACATTCTTTCAATTCTTTTTTAATTATAACATTTTTAGCTTCATCTTCTGTATTATATAATGGAACTAATCCTCCAGTTCTAAATAGTTCACAGGTATCGTCCCAGTACAATCCGTTGTTTAAATTGTGAATAGTATATTTCATCAAACATCCTCCCCATTTATTACTTGAATATTTTCTATTTCTGGATCTAAACAAGAAGAGTCTATAAGTATTTCTTCATCGTAATCCCAGTATCCGGAACTAAATTTATCTATTGCTTTTTTTTCATTATCTGCATCGATATCTACATAAAATGTAGAATCACAAGATACTGTATAAGTAATTCTATATTTCATATACTTATTATATTTTAGTTATATCACATTGTCCTCCAGAACAAGCCTGAGCTCCTGTTGTATCTGCATCAATTAATACTTTTTTCCATTTAACTGTAGTCCAATCGATAGGAGTATAGTTTCTAGTTATATCACACCAATCATGATATAATTGTACATATTTAAGAGCTTCAATCATAGTACTATAATCTTCTCCGAAATATGTATCTCCGAACTTCTTCATTCTCCGCATTATATCTCTTTTAGTATTTAGATTTTTTATATTAGTAAATGCTGTTTTATCTAAATACTTCTGAATTTCTGCAATTGGAATTTCTATATCAGAATCTAAAATTTCATCTATGAATTCTTCTGTATATCCCAATATGGATAATACTTTAACCCAATTATTATATTGAATTGAATTAGCTTTTACCCATTCAGAATGAGGTTTATTTAAATAAGAGGGATCTTCTGCTACATTAAGTTCTTTAATAAATTCTTTAGCATCTTCAACAGTAGAATATAGTTTCTCCCCTTTATAATTAAATGTATCACAAGCTTTCCACAAATTCCCGAAAGTTTTTTCTGCATCTACGATTAGACCTGAGGCAAATATTACTCCGTCCCCATACATTTCCACTAATTCTTCTGGGATAAATACTTCTGAGTATGGAGGTTGTGTAAAAGTAATGTCTCCAGTTGAAGGAATAAATGATACTCCAGCAATAAAGTTTTTATTATTCCATACCCAATCTTTTACTCTATGCCAATCTTGATTTGGAACTATAACAGTATTAGATACATTATTACATACAGGATTAGTAGGATCTACCATTCCTGGAAGAATCCAGTTGTTATATAGTAATTTAATTACTTCTAATTGTTTAATTCCTAGTAATTCCGATTTGGTTTTAACGTTATCATCCGATTCTATTGCGAACATAATACAATTATCAGTATGATTATTAGACCAAACAGATTCTACTACTGCTTTAGGATTATATTTAGCGTATACTTTACCTGCTTCTTCTTCTTTATTAACCTGAACTCTCCGGATATATCTTTTCGCATGTTGACCATGACATCCGGGAGTGTTTCCAGTTAAGGTACTTATATTTCCATCAGGCTTAATACAAGTAGTCCTAGATGCAGGATTAATTCTTAGTAAGTTAGCTATTTTGCTATTTTGTTCTTTAATAATCTCAGCTCCTTTACGCAGAATATTTTCATTTAATAATATATCAGGATTCATCATAATCCCGCTAATAGATACTCCAATTAATGGATCATTCTTAGCTAATTGCTCTGTTACTTCACCCAAGAAAGGGAAAGAATTATATGTAGCTTGAATTGTTCCAATAGTAGCAGCTGCTTTACATTGTTTATAGAATTTCTCTTCTGTTGTGGATTCTTTACCTGAGATAGAGATCAAATTACAAAACTGTATTCCGGTTTGTTTAGATACTCCATCAGGTTTCTGTATTTCTAGTACGGGTTTAAAACCTATTTCAAAACCATTATATTAAGATAAGCTCGTTACTTCTTATCTGATCTAATTAAAGATCCTCTATATCACTATAGAGATTAGACTATATCACCATCTTATATATTTAATATAAGACGCTAGGCATTTCGAACCACTTGGTTCTACTCCTTTTCAGGATAGTCGTTACACATTTAGATTAAATATTTAATCACTTAGCTCGGGATTGTCTTATTAAATAAGAGATTCCCCGAATTAGCCTAGTTTTCTATATATATCACTATATATAGCCACATTATTTTATGGATTACATCCTATACCAGAATCAGACCTAAAGAAAAACCCAGGTTCTCCATATTCTTTAGTAGATTCAAAGATTTTATTAAATACTTCTTTATTATCATCACTTCTCTCCAAAGCAACAGAAGCATTATATCTTCCACGTTGAGGATTGTCATAAAACCAATTACCTACTTTAGAATTATACATCTCCTCATCATTAGGAGAGAATAATATAGCTAAAGCAGACCTGCGCACACCACCCGAAAGTACACTGTCTGCACAGTGTGATAATATATCAGCACAGTTAAGTGGAGATAATCTTCTAGTAGTTTTATGAACATTACTAAGTAAAGAATCTATTTTATTTAAAGCATTTCTTAAACCATCAGGACCTGGAGCTATAAATCCGCCTGATATTAAACTTCCACTAGGTCTAATTTTAGAATAATCAAACTTAGGATAAGTTACGTTAGAATTAAAATAATATTGAACTAATCTACCAATAGCTAAACTCCAACTTTCAATACTGTCCCCGATTACATATTCTTCAACTGAGCTATTAAGTCTTTCAGGCATCATGGGAAGAATATTTACGTGTTTATATTCAACAGAACACCCCACTCCACAACCACATAACAGTAAATACTCAATTTGCTCAAATCTTTCTAGACTATCTATATACGTATATGAACAATTGAAGATTTTTTCATTCTTTCTTAAAATAGGATCGCCTCCGAATTGCAAAGCTCTCTGAGATCCATAAACATTTTTATTTTTATACTCCTCAAAGGCTTCTAATAAATCATTATTAAATTCTGCATTATTTAATACTTCTGGATATTTATCTTTAAGATGTTTTAAATGCATCTGTAATATTCTATCTACAGATTCCTCAAAGGTCTCTTTCCTTTTCAGATTAGAATTATATCTAGCATATTTAGATTGAAAAATAAATTCTCCTAAAGCATTAGATTGATCATTGTACATATTAAATTTCGAATAAATTATTTAAAAGTAAATTCTTTTCAAAAGGATTGACAACATCTTTATCATCCCTTAATAATTCAGTAAATGCGTTATATGCGGTAAATAACGAAACTTCCTCATCTTCCGGAATATAATACTCTGAGTCGGGATTTAAAACTAAATTTTTATATGCAGATATTGCAGTAGTTGGGGATAATTTAGCTTTTCCGAAATCACTTTTATACTCAGATTTAATACAAAAATCTACCCATTTGCCCAGAGTATTAGTCATATCTACTTTATCTCTAGATATAAATGTATTCTTTAATTTTTTAATCTTAACTCCTAAATCATCTGTTAAATTCATTAGGTTTTTAATGGGAGAAATATCATACATCTTTTGTGGCTCTAATACTTGTGTATTTAAATATGTAGCATTAAACACACAAAGATTTAAACACGCCATATTAATCCCTCCCCTAAAAATTTTTACTACTGGGACTTTACAATCTAATCCATAAATTAAAGATATTACTTGCTGATGATCTTCATACTCCCAATAGTTTTTAGGTAAAACTGCTTGAATATAAACCCTATTATACATTACATCTTTCTCTTCACCAATACTAATCTGTTTTGGCTCTTTTACTTTACATATAAATTCATCTGTAAATTTACTCATTGATTGAAGAAAGGGATCTATATAATCCTTAGTAGAATAGAATTCTTTCTTTCCTATTTGCGTTGCTTTTCCTTTTAATAATTGTTCTAAAGTTACTTCCATGTATTAATATCCAAATATATAATAGCAATTATTAAAAATTGCATAATTAAAATTATCTTCTATATAAGTACGTGCATCTATATACTCATCTATTCGAGGATCTATAGTAATACCTAATGTATCTATCATAAAATCTATCCATTCTCCATTTCTTATCTTTCCCATATAATTATCTAAAGCATATTGATAATCCTCAAGACTAGTAATAATAGAGTTAATATATGCTAAGATGATTATAAATATATTTTCTTCGTAATAATAATATGGAATTGTAGCTATTAAAAATAGTTCGTTAATACTCCAATCTTTAGTTTTTAACAGATTAGATAAATTAGGATTTGTATTATTAGGATTTATGGTAATAATATAATTAGAGTATTTTAAGTCCTTTGCAACAAATCGTATTGAATTTGTTGTTTCATCACTATCTATACATTTCCAGAGTAAGGAGTAGAAAGAAGGATTTGATTCTAACCAGTTATAATCTATTTCAATTGTATCTGATTTCTTTGTATCACATAAATAAACAAAGCCCATGTTTATATAAAATTTTATTTAAGTATATAATAAATATCCTTATTTAAATAATTCGATTTATATAGATACATATTTATTGTTTTGGATTAAATAAATAAATTTTATCTTCAAACTCAATTGTATGTAAATCATCTAATATAGTGTCTATATCTATATAAGTTAGTAGTTCTGAATTGTTTATACGTTCTCCAAATATAATTTGTATTAAATCCTTTTTGGCATTTATAGTTTTATAGTTTTCTATATTTCCTATATACTTCCTAATAGCTTTTGGATAATCTTCACATATATCTTTTATATATCCTTCACTATAATATAAGATAGAAATAAATAACTCAAACTCACTAATTTTATGAGATACTTTGATAAAATCTACAATATCTTTAAATAACCAATAAGTATTACTTAGATAATCTATTAATTTTTGAGAACATATATCAAATATATTTATAGCGAAATCAAAATTCTCTAAATAATAAGTAACATTATCTATTGCAGAATTATCTTCATCAGGATTAATAAGGGAGGTCAAATTTATATTATTCTTATTACAAAATTCATAAACATCCTGAGAATTACTTAAATAGATTATAGGAGTTTTAGAAGTATCTTTAATTGAATATATAAAAGCATTCATACTTAATTAGTTTTATGATATAAATACCAACAATCATCAAACTCTACAATATTGAATTTGTCACATAAAAATTTAAAAGAATCAATATAATTACATAAATCGGTTGCAGAAAGATTTATATCATAATAATCTTTTATAATAGAATCAAACTCATGATATGGATACTTTTTAAAATAAGTACTTAAAGCAATTGTATACTCATTAACTATATCATTTGAATAACCTTCAGAATAGTATAAAAAAGAAATTAATATTCCTTCATCACATAGACCTTTTTCAGAAAGTTCGATAATATTTATAATATCTTCAACTCTAAAGACAATTTCTTTAAGACATTGACATAATTTTGGATCTTCAATATTATATAAGTGTATACTGTAATCACTACCTTCTATATCATAAGTAATCCAACTTTCACAAGAATCATATACGAAAAGTTCATCATCTGATATTATATTATTCCCCTTACAGAAATTAATAAATTCTTGAATATTATTAAACTCGGTAGAATTTTTATTTCCTCTTATATTAAATTTTATCATATAAAAATATATAGTTTGTATTATTAAAGCTAATAGTGGTATACTGTTCCAAAAAGAACTTTTTAAAGTCTATATATCTAGAAAATAATGGTGTTGCTCTTATCATATCTCCATATATACTAAGATATAAATCTATATAATCTTCATCATCTTCTATTTTACATGAAAAAGATTCAAGTGCATATTCAAAATTTTCTAAATTAGTATAATTATGAAAATAATATAAACAACAGAGAAATAATTCATAATCGTCTAACTTTTCTGATTCTTCAACTATACAAACAATTTCATCAAGAGTCATTTCCTTTTCTATAAACATCTTAAGTAAATCTTCATTAAGATTTAAAAGAATAAAATAATTAGATTGTTCATTTGATTTTGGAATAAAAGAAAGTGTATATTTTAATCCAATAGAACTATCACAACTTAATGGTAAAGAAGTATCATATTTTTGTTCTTGACAATACTTATAAATACTCTTTTTATCTCTTAGGGGAATTATCACTTTAGCATCCCCTCCTACGAACGTTCCACTTATCATATCATTCTTTAATTACTCCAGTTGTTACATGGTCATTAAATACTTCCATAAAACCTACTCCCCATTTAGTCTTCCCAAAATTAGCAGCTATATAATTAGAAGATCCATATAAACTTGGAACAGAAATATATTGAAACCTTCTGGATTCTGTTATAGCATATTGATGTAAATCTCCTTTTACTACATAGAGATTGTCTTTAAATTTTAATCCAGAATCATAAATATAATCATTTACCCAATTTATTGTTCTATCATTCAATGTAAGAGGCATTCCTTTAAACTGGGAATCGCTATCTTTCGATTTTGTTATCGTTAGGCTTTTTATCCTAACTTCTATAGCTTCTTTTTGCTATAGTCCAGCGTACCTTTTTACCCACTACTTATAAAAGTGTTGGGGTAGAAACCACTCTTGGAACTATTTTATTCTCTTTCGAGGTTCAAGTTCTACGCGTTACGATGGCACAGACTCTTTACTTTCTGTACTTATCACGGGATTGACATCACAGCCTTCCCCGTTATTGGTTTCTAATTCTCTATATGATTCCTCATATAGACGGCAATATTCTAAATATCTTTCATATTTTCTTTTTAAATATATTTTTGAGTGTGAATATAATTTATGTAAAATGTTAAGCCCTGGTCTACAAGCTATTTCTAGTACTCTAGTTTTAGAATTCTTATCATTATGATTATATTCCAAAGTGTACTTAGTAGAAAATACATCTTGTATAGAATTTAAAAAATCTTCTGTTCCTAATAAGGAAAGGAGCATTTTAGAATGATCTTTAGTTGCATATGAAATACACCCATCTCCATCTATATAACCTCTTATAAAGTCCCATACTAAACTCTCGTCCTTAAATATGTTTAGACTTGGGAACTTTAAGGTTAAAGATTTTCTAGGAGTACAACCATAACTATTAAGTGTTTCCCATAAATGTTGACTAGATAGACATACCCTACATCTAGTATTTCCTTTATTATCAGCTTTAGTAATCTTTAATTCTTTAGTGTATCCTATAAACTTGGCAAATTTTTCCATGTGTTCTTTATCAGTACCAGAAGCACATAATTCAAAGTTCCAATCTGTTCTAGATTTTTTCTCTTCGATTGGGATGAATATATATATCCATCAGCAAAGATAAATCCTAACCAATATGCTTTCTCCTCTGTGTCAATAGTATCAAAAATACGTTCATTATATTTTTTTATTGACTTACCTTTTCTGGATTCATCATAAAGGTCTAATTCTTTTAAATCTTTACTAAGAGATTGAGAATTAATTCCAAATCTTTTAGCAGAAGCTCCTACACTCTCTAAAGAATTTACATAATCATCTATTGCCAGTTTAAATAGGTTAACTTTTATGCCAGACCTTCCATTCTTCCAATAATACCCTTTGTCATTAATATAACCTTCAAATTCAACTCTAGATAGATTATATTGCTTACAAAAATCGAGTAAACTTAATTCACTCCTCAAAAATAAATTTAAAAATTTTTCCATGTTATAATTCTATTATTTCCATGGAAACCAAATAATTATATTAAAAATATGAAAAATATATCACCATGCATGAATAATATAGAATTGTTTCCGATATCAAATTTATCGATTGGAAGATCAGAAATGTGGGATTCTATATTCAGTTCTTTAAGTTTAGCAGAAAGAACAACGTTATTTAGCCATCCCCAGTCACCGTCCTTTATGTTCATATAAGTTCGCTACTCTTATATGGGTTAATAAAACCTCCTCATACTTCCTTATTAATATGAGAACTGACTATCTCTTCACCTTCATCTATATCTATATTAGATATAATGCTAAGGGCTAGGCATTTCGAATCGCTTGATTCTACTTCCATTTCAGGAATAGTCGATGAGCCTTCTACAGAATTTAAATCTGTAGCTTGGTTGCTGATTACCATCTCAGGCGTCCCAGCAGTTAACCTAGTTTCAAATAATAATTTCTTATTATTAGCACAAATTGTATTTAAATACAATCAATGATTTGAATCTCCAATACAAATATATTTAATATGAGAATTTTCTACATAATCAAGTAATTTATTAAAGAACTCTAACATAACATCTAAATACATCTTAGATTGTTCTTTTGGAGTAATAGTAGTAGGTAATTCATGACCTCTAACAGTTTCACCTTTATAAGAATCTACACTATCTCCTAAATTACAGATAATTAAATTATCAAATAATTTATTAATAATAAAATTATATACTTTATCTAATCTCCTACTAATTTCTTCTTTATTATAATCTTCCAATTGTATAAATCCATATTTAGGATTATAAGCTCCAATATGCATATCAGATAAGAATATAACTAACGTATTAGTATATTCATTAGTATCGGAATATAAAGGCGTTATAGGAGTATTATATTTAACAGGAATTCTAAGTAAATCCTTAACGAATGTTTCTTTATCCCTATACTTGTTAAGTTCCTTAGTTAATTCTAAGATATATTTATTCTTATCTTGTATCTCATCTCTATCAGCGTTCTTAGAAGCAGAATGTAATTTTAAATCTAATAACATCCTTTCTAATTCCTCTTTACTCTTACTTTCTGCAATATGCGGAGCAAATGGGTAACAATCTTTAGTAATCTGAAATGCTCTTAAAATCTTCTTTAATTGAATCAAATCATATTGTGGGAATTTCTCAGACAATTTCCTAGCTGATAAATTATATCCTCTATTAGAATATCCAACATAAATATCCTGCATTTCAGATAATGTGAGAGTACCTTCAAAAGATTCTTTATCTCTAATAAGGATTCTAAATTCATAATGTATTACTTTACCTTCTTCATCTCTTACAGATGAACCAACAATTCTACTTTCGAAAGATTCATCAGTAGTAGCATCATATACAATTTTTCTATCCTTAACTTTATTTAATTGTTTCTGAGGAGTCTTCTTCACTCCAGAGTTTTGACAAAGTATTTTATATGTGAATCTAAATGTATCTAAATCAAATTGTGGTGGAGTTAAATCCTGATAGTTTTTATATAATCTATTATATAACTTTTCTTGAATATTATCGAATTTATATTCACTTTCTACATCATCAAATGTAAAAATATCGTTATTTACTCTACTTGAGATGGATTCTAAGATCGATTTAGATAATTCTAGTTTCATATTTAATCACGGCTTTAAGTAGCAACACTGTTAAAATTATTACTGTTATGTTTTTAAAAATAAAGGGTGTAATAAATTAATATTACACCCTTCTGATTGATTATATATTTATATAAATATTTTATTATATTTAAGATTATTCTTTAACTAATCCAAATACATAAAATTCTCCTTGTTTAGTAGTAATTGACGGAGTATAAACACCTGCACACAAGATTTCTCCGTTCTTAGAAGCTTCATCCTCAACAACTTCTTTAGTCTTTCTTACTACATAATTACGTTTATTTTGAGCAATCAATTCACGCATTTTACGTTCAGCATCAGCCTTATTAACAGCAGATTGATCTACAGGCATACCAATTGATTCAATTGATTTAAATTTACCTTCTTTATCTAAGTTAAATTCTGCTTCACAAACATTATATACGGTTTCCCATTTAGTCTTACCTTCTTTCTTGAAGTTTACAATTTTATAAGGTTTCGTACGAGTATCAGCTACAGGAGAAGTTTTCTGAATATAAGCACCAGCTCCAGTAATCATATGTTTGTTGCTGATGAAGTTCTCAGCGAATGCTCGGAAATCATCTGAACCAAAAGTAGGTTCTCCAGCAGCACGCCATTTTGCAGTTGCATTTTGATTAATTTCTAACGGAAGTTCACACATTGCTTCTTCTTTACTAAATCCTTTTACATTGGTCATAAACAATTTTGCCATAATTCTAAAAATTTTATAGGTTAATAAATATTTAAGTTGTTATATTTTCCCTTAATTTGATAGTACAAAGATAAGGGGATTTTTAATGTTATCAAAATAGTAATCACTAAAAATTTATTAATAATTTCTAGTGAGGTATTGTTTTTATCTAAAGTAGTGATACTCCTATATTAAAATGGAAGTAATTTATCTAATACATTATTTATCTTAGATTTACATTCCTCAAGATTCTTTGCTCCACATAGATTTACTTTTTTACAATCTGTGATAGCTTTACATAAAGGTAAAAAATTCTCCATCCATGAATCATCATAGGTAGATATAGTATCCTTTAAAAATGCTTTAGTAAACTTCTCTATAGAAACATCCGGATGCTTCTCAGCATATTTTCTATATACAGCAATAAGTATAGATATTAAAGCTGTAACAGTATCTAAAGAGTCTACAGCTAGAGAACCAATACATAAAACCTTTTTAAAAAATCTTTCTTTTTCTTCTTGAGTTAAGTTATTAAACTGATTAACTAAATCTTGCACTATTTGTTCTGATATTAAAACATCATCTCTATATGGGATCATGATAATATTTTTTCTTTATTATATTCAGCATAAGCTGCGTAAGATAATAAGGTCTTAAATTCTTTTAATCCTTTAACAAACCATTTATTTGGGATTCTAAATACTACTGTAGAATAATTAGGAATAGTTTGTACTGATATGATATTTAAATATGATTTAGATACTACATAATTCTCAGAATTTAAATAAGATAATAACATCCAGTAATACATACCTAATTGGCGATAATAATGATAATGTTGGAAGGACCCTTCAACAAATTCTCCAGTCTCATTAATAGTTGATCCTGGGAACATATACCACATTTTACCAGTAGTTTTTAAATCATTTAAATTAAGAACACCTTCATCTATATTTAAATTCCAATTATCTATTTTAGCTTTTAGTTTCAAAGGAATTTCAACAATGGACGCATTTGAATTATTTAAACTATTGGGAAATGTTACTAAAATTTCTATTATAATAGTATCCTCATTCTTATTTAAATATTGATCTAATGAAAATTCATCTGGGGAAAGGAGATTCATTGCATCAGAATTTCTCCTAATAGAATCTACACATTTTATACAAGTTTCCCTAGATTTTTCATCCAAGATTATTTGTTCTTTATCATATTTAATATCTTTATTTTTATATAAATAAAGATAGTATTTAAATCCAGATGAGATTATATTAGATATTCTTGTATTAGTTAATTGAGATACGTAATAAGAAACTTCTTCGGAAGCTTTTCGAATTGCATTTAATATGGAATATCCCTTATTTCTATATTTAAATACAACCTCTATAACTTTCCCAATTTTACCAGATGGTTTGATATAAGAATTTAATTCAAATGATTCATTTTGTAGAACTAACTCATGAACCGCTGATCCTAAATCCAGAGATCCAGTAGATTTAGATTTTAATCCTTCTAGATATGTTTTAAACGATCCTCCTTCATCAGGATTTATCAGTTTTAATTTAGAATTAGATATATAATTAGAATATTTATCAGAAAAATATACTTCATCAGTTATATCTAAACTCTTTATTGATAATATTTTTATCTTAAATTTAGATAGTACTTCCTTAGATATTAAATCAGTCTCGAAGTTCTCCATTCACAGTTTTATGTATAATAATATCTGGAATAAGTTGTTTTAAATTATCGAAAAACTCCTTCCCTTCTATTAATCTTGTATCCGTATAAAATTCTATAAATAATTCAAACTTGGAATTAGTATATGGAATAGAATAGTCTACAAAATTGCAAATTTCATTAAATTTATTATCTAATAAATCTTTAATTATTTCAATAAACGTAACTTTATGTATCTCCCCTAAGGCTTTTTCAATCATAGTTGGTTTAAAGTTATTCAATATATAATATTTGATACTAAATAAGTTGCTTCTATATCGTTCCTTTAAATAATGAATAAGACATGAAAATCCCTTTACCTCACTATCAGTTTGGATACAAGTTAAACATCTCAGGATGTTATCATCTAGATACTCTTTATATTCTTCTCTATATGTAAGCATATTTTCTGTTTTAGTTATATAGTTTCAATTTAAATATTACTGTTACCCTTGAATTTAGATAATGCTTCTAGATATTAGTTCTATCTTGCAGTTCTCCATCTATAGTTTCACGTATAGTAATATCTGGAAGAACTTCTTCTAAACCAAAAAAGAACTTTCTTCCCTCTAAAAAATTTTGGTATGTAAAATATTCTATAGATAATTCAAACCCGGAATTAGTATTTAAGATATGATAACTTATGAAATTGCATATATCACAAGCATCATCATCTAATAAACTCTTAATTATTTCATTAAATATACTCTCATATACATTTCCTAGAACTCTATTTATTGAATCATTTTGAAATGCACACAGAATATAGTATTCAATATCATACATTTCGATTTCATACTTTTCTTTGAGATAATGTATGAGACTTAAAAATCCCTCTTTATCATTAGTAGAAGTACAAGCATTTAAACATCGTAAAATAGCACTATCTATACTCGATGCATATTCATCTTTATATTCAACCATATTTATCCTATTTTACAATTTCTATAGAAATATAATCTACATAGTCTGGAAGTATTTCTTTCAAAGCCCTTTCTATATCATTTTTACATTTTTCATCCTGAACAGTAATATGAATATATGTCCAGCTTTCTGGAGTTACTACTAGATCTTTAAATTTTCTAGAATTTTCTCCAAAATAAATGTCTAAGTATTCGAATATAATATTTCTAAATAAATTCCTATTAAATAAATCCATTATATCTGCATAATCTGCGGAAGATTTATATCGCGCTATTGTAGATTGATTTAATCCGTATGCAATATTTAAATAATTTTGTTTATTAAATCTATATTTAGTTTTAGAAATATCATATAATAACCATCCACAATTACAATTAAAGGTGGCTAATTGTTTAAATAATTCATCAACTTCTAATTGTTCTAATTCTGATCGCGAGAGTTCCATAATTTAATAATTATATCCTTCATATTTATTTATAATATCTAGGTAATTTAATGAATCAATTCTAAGAGGAGTATCGTAATATTTATTCTCTGGAGTAGTCAGTAATAATGTAAATACTCCGGATTTATTACACTCTATAAAATTAGCTATAGAATCTTCAATAAATACATCACACTTCCCCTTAATCAACCTTGATTTATTACCTGAATAACATACCATTTGATAAATAGGTTTATCAGGAAGATTATTTTTAATTATCCATTCCTTAGTATATGATTTAGAATTAATTCTTTTAGTACAATAAGCAACTATAGGGAAATTAATGTCTCTTAATTTAGGAACGGTTGTCCAAAATTTCTTATTATTCCTTAAATTGTATACGTTTTTTAATATTGCATACTCTTGTAATCTAGATGGATATGTATCTACATTAAACCATTTTTTATAATGTCCCATAAAATCTGCAACTATTCCATCTATATCACAGATGATTTTTAAATCTTTCATAAATTATTTTAAATCTTTCTACTATTTATTAAATATTCGTTATCCTTCTACTGAATTTTTTAGGAGATGTTTTAAAGAATCATTATATATTTTTATTAAGTCGAGATAATGTATTATCTCTAAGGTATTAAAAACACTATCATGATACTTATTTCTAAAATTAGAAATACTATGTAAAGCAGCATCTATATCAACTATACATTCTTCTAATTCTATTTTTTGTACTTTATCCATTTAAATATAATCTTTTCGTATTTTCTATTAAGTCGAAAGTTTTTAAACTTCCATATTTAGAATAAAAATCTGATATATCTTTAGCCTTATATCTCCTCGGAATATATATAGGAAGTATATCAGAAAATTTCTTTCTAATTTTATTCATATTACTAATCCCAGCTAAATCAGAATCATAAAACAAGAATATTTTCTTAAATCTTTCTTTTAATTTAGAATATAAAACATCACTCACAAACTGATTTTCTGAATTAGGTGCAATTGCGGGTATTCCAAGTTCATATAAACACATAACATCTTTAAGGGATTTAGTTATTACTAAATATTCTCCATTCTTCGGCATGTTATGAATACCTTGAATTATACTTTTCTTATAATTAGTTATGAAGCGATATTTTTTATTCATCGGGTAGTAAATTTTCCACAATTGCTTCTCTTTATCCTTAGTGGGATAGTAATACCCAAACTGAAACTTTTTAGAGGTGCTAAATGAGAATATTTCATTATTTAAATACACTAGTTCTAGGGAGAACACAAAGAATTTCTTTAAAGTATTTAGACTTATTCCAAATTTTCCCCACCATTTTAATTCCTCTTCCGTAAAATCCTTAACTTTAACTTTAATAATAGATCCCTCTGTTTTTTCAAATTTCGAATTAGTATATTCTTTTATACAAGATTTATTAACTGGAAAGTTAATATTTTTTCTTATCCCAAAGTCATTAGCGATAATTGCTAACGCTTTAGAATAAGAAACATTATATTTATACTTAACTACCTCAATAAAATTTCCATAAAAATCGCCCCTAAAATCTTTAAATACCAATCTTCCTGCACTATCTCTAAAAAATGCACATGTAGGAGTATTATCTTTTCTAAGTGGGGATTTAAATAATCCTTTTTTAACTGGAATTCCCAAATAATGTTCCATATAAGTTTCTTCTGAATTATATCTAAGTAATAATTCTTGAGTTAACTTCTCAGAGAACACGGAATCGTAATCAGCTATTAAAGGACTAGAAACATCTACTTTACTGAGGTTAACTCCCATTACAGAGTCATATTTTCAAAATCTTCCATATTAATATCCGAAATTTCCTCCGGATTAGAAGAAATTAATTCTTCTGTGGAAGTAGCAGTTCCAGAAGCAGCTTCTTCTCTAGCTTTAATCTTCTTGATTTCAGAAGCAGTAAATGCAATATCTCTATCTTGTTGTTTCAAAATTTCTACATTGCCGATAAAGTTATTGTTTACATACGCATTTCCTTCTTTATCTACTGCTGCAAAGAAAGGAAGACTGGCAAATCCTGAGCTATTCTTAATTAATTTAAGTTTACACCATACAGGAGTCTTTTGTTTAATAACAGCTTGGAGAATTGCAACCATCGAATCCCGGAATTGTTTCCAGCTCTTCATTTCAAGTTTTACTTCTCCTTTAATTAGTTTTTCATTATATTTAGGTGCGAAGTGTTCAATATAACACCGGAACTTTAATACTGCGGAATCATACATAGACGCAGAAGTTCCCCATCCGAATGTTTTTCTTTCAATAGAGTCTTGTGTTAATTCAAAGGTTCTATCTTCAAAAGTTGCTCCATTTTCATCCTCAAATACTACGTTGATAGTATCTACTTCCCTTCCATCTTTTAATTTTTGTCTATCAGCTTTCGCTTCTTTTAATTTAACAATATGAATTTTATCACCTTGTAAATAACTTCCTTTAGCTAATGTGTGTTCTCCTGCGTTGTTAAAATCTGCTCCAAAATTTAGTGCCATAATGTTTAAATAAATTAATTAGTTAAATTAAAAAGTGTTTCATCATCTAGATTTATTTCTTCTAATCCCTCTAAATCTAAGTTTTTAAGATCTGTTGGAATTTCATAATCTCCCTCATCTTCCAAAGTAACTTCAAAAGGAGTTTTTAATTCCCTTGTATAAGTTTTCTTTGTATCATCTTCTGATTCGTTAGAATCAAAAGTTACAATATCTTTATTAGATTTAATAACTTTATCATCTGCTTTAACTTCTTTATCTCCAATTAATTTACATGTTTTAGAATTTTCGGAAGTTTCCTCGAATCTAAATTTTGTACCATAGATTAATAACTGTTCTCTCTGTTTTCCTCTATAAGAAAGAGTAAGACTTTTAGTTAATTTATTTCCAGATTCTGGATCCGCAAAAACTTCTGATTTAGCAATTACTGGAAAGTAAATACCATTCTCTTCTTTAAAAGAGACTAGTAATCTATCTCCTGGTTCAGCATTAATTATATCTAATAACTTCTGAGTTAATACTAGTTTATTATCTTCCAGAACTATTGTATCCTGATCTTTTTTAGATTTAGATCTTTTAGGAGTTACTACAGCAATAGTTTTAGAAGCTGCTTCTTCAAAAGAGTCGGATGGTTTATTAATCCTAACTCCAGTAACTTTTAAATTATCCGATAGAGTAACTATAAGATTAAGTTCTATTTCCATTTTATAATTCTATATTTGAAAGTTTATCTACTTCAGATTCCTCTTCAGATATGTTAGAATTTTCAGATTGATCTTCTTCGTTAAATTCTTTTTCATCTAAAACATCTGTAACATTAATCTGGGGAGTAGTAACTACATCTTCTCCACTATAAGGTTCAGAAGAATAAATACGATCCCAATGAGGTATTAATTCCCCATCTCGATTCTCGATTAATACAAACTTCTTACCATCTAATCTAGGAACTCTACATTTACATTCTGCTGCAAGCTGTTTTATATCAAAAGTAATAATAGTATTATCATTTATATCCCTATATAAATATCCAGCTCCATCATATCTAGATGCAATAATATCAGATAATTTTCCAGCTAAATCAATATCTTTTATAGTTAATTCATTTTCATTTATTTTCGCATCTTTTGAATGACATACTAGAATAATTCTTTTACATACTTGTTGTAATAATCCGATTACTGCTAAATATGAATCTCTCATATACTTTTGGCCTAACCCAAAAGGTAAACTATATACATCAGTTACTTTTAGTTGTTCTGGATTCTTTTCTGGATTATATGCATTAGATTTCTTCCACAAACTTAAGGCGTATGGTTGTAGAATTTCCTCTAAAGAAGTTAAAGTATCTAGAGTTATATATTTATAAGGACATCCTGCTGCCTTAACTTGTTTACATACTTCTAATATATCTTTAACTGAAGAAACATCTACTTTTAATGCTTCAATATACGCTGTTCCCTTTTCTGTATCTAGTATTAGATTATTATCTAATAAACTTAGAGCCGTAGATTTCCCGGATTTTGGCTTCGAGAATATAACTAATACCCTAGGTTCAGTTTCTGTTGGTTGTATTTTACTTGTTGGTAATACTATAGCCATTTATACATTAAAATTAAATTCAAGTACTTCATCTTCTTCATCTTCTTTAATAACTCTATCTAACTCTTCTTTTTTCTTTTGTTGATTATCAAATTCTTCGAATAAATAATCCATTCTCAGAACTCTATCGTAATCAAATCTCTTTCCATCTTCGGGAGGATCTAATTCTTTAAAATATCCTATACTTCCTTGGAAAATACAACCCTCAACAACATCAGACTGTCCAAATCGTCCTTTCATTCGTTTTATCTATAGGCTCTTTATCCTATACTCTATACTTTCTTTTTGTTATATGTATAGATTAGACTATATCATCACTAATATTTAAAATATTAGGCAGGGCGCTCGTGTCGATATTACCATCCTCAACTTTATTTGTTTGGATTTGATCGTTAGTCGTTGAACCTTCAAAGATATTACTATCTAAGCTCGGCTGCTGATTGTCCACTTCTGGAGTTCCCAGCAATTCACCCTGTTTTCTACTATTTTCAATAGTAGGCTCATAATATTTCCAGTAGAAATTTCTATAAAATTTTTTATCTTCAATAGCTTTTTTAATCATATCACTTCTAACTAATCCAACTGATATAGCTGCATCTTTACTTGATTTATATATTTCTATAAGTGAATGATTCTTATCATATTTAGCAACTCTTTTATTTCTTTTATACTTATTATTTTTTAATAAAGTATGAAGAAATTCTGATTCTAATTTTTTGGGAACTTCTTCTAGACTAGACTCTATTGAAATCCAGAAATATCCTTTATATAAATACTTATTAAGAACATTAGTAATACAACTAGTATTTTTCTTACTATCTCCTAAATATTCTAAAGCATCTGCGATAGTTAAAAATATATGACATAAGTTTCCACATTCATCATATGCAGCAACTTTATATCCTCTTTTATTTTTATAACTAATACTTCCGGCTTCTGTAAGAGCACATCCAGTTTGTTCTTTTCTAGCTTTTTTATTTTTTCTACCTATTTCTAAGTTTTGATTAAGTTTGGAAATATATGTAGAATATTCTTCTTCTGATAAATTATCAAACCAATTTTTGAAATATTCATTTGGTATTCCTAATCTACTTTTAGAATATTCCATTAAGGCATCCATTGCAGCTTTTGAAGTAGGTTTTCCTTTCTTTTTCTCGGAAAACTTTCTCTTAGACTCTTCTGACCATTTCATACCCAAACTTGTATCACATTTTATTCTAACATTATATCCCTTCTCTCTATCTGTAGATTCATATAATTGAATATAAAATTCCTCTCTTTCTTCTAAAAGATGTTTAAACTCTGTTAAAGGAAGATTTTCTAAATTTTCAATAAATTCAATAACTTCAAATTTAAAATTTTGAACTCCGTATTTATTATATGCAGATTGTAGATGAGTGTTAAAATGAACATTTCTTTTTAATTCTGTTCTATGTTCTCGAAATCGTGCTAAATAATCATTAGTACTTCCTATGTACACTTTACCATTTACTAAATTAGTAATTTTATAAATTCCACTTTTTACTTTTGACATAATTTAAATATATTATAATTTGTAATTAATAATACAAATATAAAACATATTTTTTATTTATCAAAAGTTATCTACCGAAAATTTTCTTTTTTTATAAGCAATTGGATCAACCTAAAGTTATCTCGTAATTTCTTAATATCAAACCCTTCACACTTAGCCTTCTTCTCTCTGAATGGATGATAGACACCAATAACAATTTCTGATGCTTGTGTCATGTCCGCAGTATCCTGAGCATCTTGTAATTCTAGATAATTATGTTCGGAATTTCTTCTATCCATAGATTTAAATTGTCTATTAGCTTGTTGAACAGCGCATATTGTCATATCACACAGATTACGGTAATAAATAAAATGTTTAGCTGTTTCATCTATTTCATGCTTAATTCCGGAACCATTATTCTTTAATAACTTACAATGGTCTAATACTGCTATTAAATATTGATTTCTATCATTCTTTATATACCTCTCACCATTATCGTCTGTTTCAAACTTCCCAAAATATCCAGCCCATGCTCTGAGGATATTATATACTCCAGTGGAATTTAAAGGAGTATCGTAGATGGTTAATTTATCATCTACTTTAGTTAACCAATCCCTAGCATCGTAGATATATTTAAGTTTATCGTCTGAAACAGGTTTATCTAATGAGAATATTTCAGAATAACTAATATCAATATGATATTTATCAAGGATATAAAGAGAGAGAAGTTTAGCGAGAAGTACTTCTTTTGACATTTCAAAGCTTAATGCGAGAATATTTACAGGTATCTCTGGATGTTCTAAGGAATAAACTAAAGGTTTATAGATATACATGAATATGGCCACAGAACTCTTACCTGCACCCGAATCGGCAATAACTGTGCTCATAAACCTTCTTTGTATACCATATATATACTTATCCAATTTAGGAAATCCGGATGGTATACCCATATTATTCCCTTTCTTCCCTTCTTCTACTTTTTGATAAAAAGAATCAATTAAATTCATATAAGAGTATTTATATCCACCGATCCCATACCCTTATCCCTAGCCTCTTTTAAAGCAATCCATGATTGGTTAATAACGAATGTAGAAATCCCCATTTTTATCATATCATTTTCTTTTCCCCATTGTAGCAGGTCAATTATTTCTCTATGTAATGTTGGATTCCATTTTATAGTCTTTCCGTAAAAGAAAAAGAAATCTTCCATAGATCCGAAATGATTCCCAGTCGTTATACTACGAGCATTTACAGGAGAATTATTAATGTATATAAAACTTGGGTATTCTAGGAACAATTCCTTCCCTAATTCCCCAGAATGTTTTAAATAAGACTTAATAAAATTAGCAGTGAATGGAATATCTAATGGATATGTTTTCTTATCTTCACCTTTTACATAATTAAACTGTAAATCATCTATCTCAAAATGATCTCCTTTTTTAATATTCATCTTTTTTAATACTCCTTTAGATTGGAGAGATTCAATTATATCATATTTAAATCCACCTATAATTTTACTATATCGTTCTAAAGGATCTATCCTTCCCTCAGGATATTGAGCGAGAAATAATAATTGTATAATCCACCATTCCTCGGCTGATAGATTATATTGTGTCATTAGATCTAATTCACGATCTAATGAGATTGAGATTTTTTCCATTAATGTTTGTTTATATTGTTATACAATATAACACAAACAAGCACGGTTAATTCTAGTTTATTAGATGTTACGTGAATGGAATAGTGTTAATTTAATTCTTCTATAAGATCTATATATTGTTCTCCAATTGCGTTTGGTTCTATATCAACTATATTAGCAAGCTCAACTAAATCATAAGCATTATAAAAGTTACCAATATCTTCAATTATATTTGTAGCATTTCTATTTATATAGCCCTTATTTATGAAACATTTAATTTCTTCTTCGGACTCTGCATACACAGTAGTTGAGACTTTTACATCACAAGGAATGGTTAACGATATATCGTAATATGGCATAAATCAATCTGAAATTTCTGTTATAGATTCAAGATCCTCATATATAATTGGTTCATCATAGTATGTATCTACGGTAGTAGATACCTCTACAAGATCTTCTATACTATTATAATACGCAATATCTCCATACTCTTCTGGTTCAGGATCTCTATCTATATAACTATTACGTTCAAAGAATTCTATAATTTCTTCTTTAGATTTAGCATATACCTCGACTTTTGCAAGTTTTGTACATGGCACATTCATTAATATTCTGTAGTATGGCATAATTTTTAAATTTTACAATCCTTACATCGAGTACGTATCCATCCATTTTTAGAATATGTAACTACATCTATAGGAGAACCACATACTTCACATATTTTCTTAGATAATTCTTCTGCCTTTCTAACTTTTTTCTTAATATTTTCTGGAGCATTATCTAAGTAAATACATAATTCTCCAAATTTCTCTTTTATCTGAAAAATTTCTATTTGTTGTGATTTATCTGGATGAGTCTTATTATATTCTTCTATATCAAATATAATAGGATAAACTAATCCGTACCATCCAGGACCATGTTCACAACCAAACTCATCATACGGAGTGTTATATTCTTTCATGTTAAATATTTAATAATTATAAATCATTTCCGGACCTTCAATTCTTTCTTCTAAGATTTCTTTTCCTTCTAAGACTCTTTGTAGCATTTTCTCAGTGATTGTTATATAATCATTATCTAAAGTACTTAATTTGTACCAAGCTTCTTCCATAGTATTCTTTATAACAAATGTAAAAATCTTACCTTCTTCTTTTATTAATTTTAATCTATTCTCTTTTAATATATTAGATGAATTATTACATGTAATAATTTCCACATCAAATTGCGACTTTATTTCATGAGAAATATCATTTACAGCAGATACTAATATCGGACTTGGGAAATTTATATGCTTCAATGCTTCGAACTTCTGTTTATCTGATAGTTTACTATTGTATTGAATATCTCCATACTTATAAGACTCTTCTATAGTTGGAGAGAATATAATAACTCTTTTAAATTTATTATACTCTAAAATCTTTTCAGTTAATTCTCTCTTTTTTGGGTGGAAAAATACAAAATCTTTTCTCCATTTAAGCTCTCTATAAACTCCAAAAGTACAAGCATTGACTAATTCTATTTTACAGTTCTTAAGTTTACTAAATTCTTCTCTTACTTCTTTAGATGATAAGCAGTTCATTGCTAGAGTAAGATCATAATTAAATAGTTTCATATATTTATAGAATTTCTGATCATGCTCTTTATATAAATCTAAATCATCTACATTTATAATAACTTTATACTCTTTATAATTATTAATCCATTTATTAGATATTGCTTCCTCTTTAGTAATTTCTCCAACAATTGGAAGAGATTTTAAATAATTTAAATCGTAAAAAGAAGTTATAGATAATAAGAATTTATAAGGAATCTTTAAAATACTGTATAAACTTTTCTCATTAGTTACATCATCAATTATCAAGAATGGGAATTTAGTAAAGGTAGATAAATTACTTAATATATAAGAAATACTATAAGCTTTACATTTATTATATAACTTCTGAGTATATAACCACATATTCCATTGATAAGAAGAAGAATAGTTTTGAGTTATAATAAATACCTCAGAAGAAGGATTTTTATCTAAAAAAATCTCTAATACTTTAGATAATAATAATTGTTTCCCAAATTGATTAGGGAGAATTATTCTACCTCTCCCATTATTTTTTCTCCAGAGTTCTATTAACTCTTTTATTCTATCTTCTTTTTTCATTATATGTGATTAGTGGTAATTAATTCAAATCCAAAGATACATGTATTTTCTTTACAATATTCAGGATCTTTTAGAATATATATAATCTTTATAATACATTCTCGATCAGTATATTCTCCTTTGTAATATTCTCTTAAAAGAATTAGATCTCCGAGTTTAAATGTTCTATCTATAATATTTCTTACTTCGAATCTCTTATCCTTATATATAATATCATCATAAAATTTTGGAAGTATTTTTAACTCTATCATATTAACTTATTTTATATACTGTCCTCTTCTATTCCATTCTATTTCATCTCCGGCTATATTAGCTATTATATTTCTGATAAAATCTTCTGGACCTTTCTCATGTTCTATGAATTTATTTAGAATTTGGATTGTTACTAATCCTATTGTTTTTAATTCCTCCTGATTTCTAAGAACTTGATCAAGTTTAAGAGATAATTCTTCGTTGGTTACCATATAAATATTTATAATTTCCAAAAATCAAATACCATTTGTTTTGGTTCTATTATATCTATAATTTTATTACATTCTCTAATATAAAATTTATAATTTATATCATATTTATCAATAGGAAGTTCTATATATTTATTAAATAATGTAGTTCTGTATCCGACATTAATTCTATTTTCTCCTTGATTAAATTTAGATAAATTTAAATCTTTACTATTAGATTTTATTTTTATTAATTCATACCCTTTATTAGATATATAATATCTAGTAATTCTATCTAATTTAATAACATCTTCTCCGTTTCTCATAAAACTTGTAAAATTTGAATTTGATTTATGTAACATACAAAAATCAAATATATCTTTATGATTATATATAGTTTCTGATACTGGAATATTATTAAGGAAATAATTAGATAAAGCTAAAGGTACAATTCTCATCGAAGGATTTTTATAACATTCGGAATCTATTTCAAATATTCCTTTATATTTAACATCTCCAGATTCGTATCTAGCCAAGTAACTGTTTACATCCCTCATTACTAAGAGATTATATATATTATCTTCTATATATAATCCAGTTAAGTCTTCCATTTCTTTAGTTACTTCTTTAACTAAAGATAAATGTGACCTTTTAACTAAATACGTAAGTCCATCAGTATTATGTTGTATAAATTTAATTTCTGGACAAGCATTTACTAATTTTTCAGTAAACATTGATAAAAATAATTGTCCAGCAATTGTTGTTTTCATTGTATATAAAGGATCATATAAGAAAGAGGACTCTTCTCCAGACTTACCGTAAATTCCATTAGCAGCAAGTTTGAATCCTTCCATAATAACCATATCTCTTTCTTTTTTAGGTTTCTTTTTTTCTTTTAATCTAGTACTTACTATCTCATTATAAATTTCAGTAAAGATTTTACCTAAATGTTCGGGATATAATCCTAATGTAACAGCTAAAGAGGGGTATAGCGATCCAACATCTTGATCATATATAATCCATTCATCGTTAGATTTATAAATTCCGGGATCAGCATTAGAATGTAAACCTCCGGTACCATATTCCATTTTAATATTATGAAATATAACACTTTCATTAAATTCCCCTTTAGTATTAGATATAACCGTAGAATTAATCTTATTTAACAATTGATTAAATTCCTTAGTTTTAAATGTTACCCATTTCGGAACACATTCTTTTAAATTAATACTATTTCTAGGAGATTTTAATTGTTTTATATCCCATTTTCTGGATCCAGTTTTATCACAATATAATTTAAGAATAAGTTGTTCTCCGATTTTAACATCTGGGAAATTTAAACATCCTAATTTATATTTTTTATTTAAATTTAATCTCAATGATATTTTATCCTTTCCTTTATATATTGGATTATCAGTTTTTCCAATTGTCATAAAAAAGAATAAAGTAGTAGCTTTTACATCATTAAGATTATATAAAAGAATAGATTTAATATCCTCTTCTGAACACCAATGAGTATGATTAAATGGCATTTCCTCTACATTTCTCATTCGCATATAAACCTCTAGTTGTTTGAGAGAACAAATTCGAGCTTTGTTATTTAAATGATGTATTTTATATAAATCTATTTGTTGAATAAATTTATTTTTATCTGCAATCTCAGAAAATTCCATCATAATTACTTCTTGAGATTTTTGATAAATACATTGAGAGAGAAGATGTCCAGATTTAGTTACATATTCATCATAATGATTTAATAAATGATGTATTACAGGATAATCATATCCTTCATTATTAAATCCAATTTGAACTAATTTCCTTCCTCTTAGATGATTATATAATAACTCATAATCATTTTTAGAATCATGTATTACAAATTGAAAATATTCTTTAGAATTTAAATCGTAACCAGTATATGTAAATAGGTTTGATAAACATTCTATATCGTATACTTCATAATCCATTTTAAAGCAATTTAAATCCTTTGGATTCAGCAACCAATTCAATCTGATGCTTTAAAGTTTCCCATCTTGAGATATGACTTCTTACACTAGTTCTTAAGTCTAACAATACCCTATATCTAAGAGTTGTTAGCTGTTCTGTAGTTAATTCACTATACTTTTTAGGATGGTTAGTAATTTCTAACATCCCTTTTATCTGGGATAAAGTTAATCCGGTTGGATTAGATCTTAATTTATCATGTTCTTTAAGTCTTAAATATTTATATACTTTATCCATAGGATTTAAGCTGGATAATTTATTTAACTCAGCCCACTCTTTTAATTTCTTATGATCTCCAGCCATTTTACTCATCCATAGCCCCATTCTAAGAATAAAAGATTTAGTGATATGAGGATTCTCAAACAATCCCAACTTCCCAATACATCCTTCATATACAGAATGTAAAGTTAAATCTTCATATTTCCTAGCTACCTTAATAAAGTTCTTAATTGTAGCAACTTTGGGATCTACATCTTTATTCTTTTCCAAGAACTCATCGATAGATAATGCGAAAGAGAATCTATCGAAATTCTCATTCTTAGCTTCGAAATCTCGAAGCATTAACTCGACTCCAATCTTTGTAATTTGGTCCTGAATTATTTTTAACACATTAACTCTTCCGGGATTTTCCTTAGAGTCATTATATAACATTTTATTACAGTGGGAATAAAAACCCTTAAGTTGTTCCTCAGTACAAGATACTAATTTAACCTCATTCTGAACATTTCCATTATCTCTATCTTTCGGATATAACCATGTAAAGTTTTTAATATCATTCTCTTTTCTTTCTTGTGCTTCTAATAGTCTTTCTTTTAATAATGTCATAACTTTATGTGTTTAAATAATTTTTATTTTAAGTTTATTATCTTTATCTTTTTTAATTATATTAGAATTATCTTTAATAAATTTAACAAGAGCTAAATGAGTATAATTATATGGAGTATATACTTCTTTTATATTTTCTCCAGAATTAACATACCATTTAGATACTCCTGCGATTATTATATAATAAGTAACATATCCAATATCCCCGATATTTATAGGACCTTGATTCCAATTTGGATACTTAGTTATCATATAATATTCATTTTCCAGATCTAAATCTTTAAATATATACGTACTGTATAATCCTTCTTCTTTCTCAACTACTTCTACTCTTGCTGTTATAGGAGTAGGATGTGTGTAGATATTTTTATTATACACTAGAGATTTTATCCTTTCATTTATAAATAAAGATTTAAGTGATTATTAGAATGATTAGTTTTGTATGTTTTATTTAAATAATATTAAATATTTAAACCGTTCCTACAACAAACCACCTAAGTGTATTTGCAGCGGACCCATATTTATATAATTTTAATGTAGTAGTAGATATAGATCTCACATATGCTACATATCCCCCTTCATTAACAGGATGTTGTACACTAACATACCCTTGAAATACATAGGACAAGGATTTTGGTAAACTAACAGTTACTTCTTGTGATCCAGATGTTACTGATACTTTTCCCCATTCAAAAGTTATTCCGCCGGGGAATGTAATATACCCATTAGAACCTACAGTAGTGTAATCTGGCTTAACACCATTAATTAGTTCATAAACTCTTGAGGATGTTATGTACTTAGTACTAACATCGTCCTCAGTAATAAATTCTTTTGCCATAGATATAATAAATTTTAAAGTTTATAATTAAATTTAGTTATAATATTTATTATTCTATAGCTGGAGATCTTATATTTTTACTTAAATTCCCCCCCCCTAAAGTATAAGTTATTTTCCTTCATGTGTTCTAATAAAAACTTATTCAACATAATAAAGATTTTTATCATTTAATTTTTCTTCGTATATATCTATTAATATAGATAGTACATCTATTCTTGAAGTTTTATCATCAGGATTCCACCAGTAACCATTATAATCAGTACAATACGGAGCAAATCTATCCTTATTAAACTCTGGAAAATAATGTTGTAATGCTGTAGATAGATTTGGTATTTCTTTTATACCATTATGATAGTAAAATTTTGGTTGACATTGAAAAGATGCCTTAAGAGCTAAACATAACCCTGATATACTTTTTAATTTTATAATACGTTTAGCATCTTTTAGAATAGATATTTTTAGTTCGTTTGGATAATAGTTAGGAGGTTCATGATTATATCTGTTTATATAAGTGAGCAGTAGATTAAAATTACAGGAATTATCTTTCCAGGAATTTTTAAGCCCCTCTCCTCCTTGTAGTATATAATTAAGATTATATATATCAGGATTTACAACATTATGTCCTAATATATTCGAATACCAAATCCTATAACTATACTCAAATTCCTCCCACGATCCATTTACATTACAATGAGTAAAAGCTTCTATTATATCAGAGCTACTAAAAGCTTTAGTAAGAAATTTTACACAATTTCTTGAAAAAACCTTTAAATCTGTAGAGTTTTCTACACCTTCCATTAAAAGATTCCGAAAATTATTTAGTCTAATTCTTTCAATTAAACAAGTGGGTCTAGTACGTTCATCTATGTACATATCTACAGCCTCATCAAAGTTTACTTCCTTTAGAAATTTCATACAAACGTTATGAATATATCTAATTTGGTATAATATAGGTAACATCTTTTTAAATATTAATTTAGTTATTTACTTAATCTAATATATTCTTCATATATAGAAATTAGTTTATTAAGTGCACTTATCCTAGAAGTTTTATCATTAGAATTCCACCAAAGTTGCTTATAAGATTTTTCAGGAATTTTAAATGTATTACAATTAAATTCTGGAATATACATTTGTACGGGTATAAAATCAGGTTTTATACACCCTCGCCCAATATAATATATAGGATTAGCTGATATTGCTATAGAAAAATAAGTACATAAACCACGTAAATAATAGCCACTTCTTAAATATAACTCTTTGGTATCTTTAATTATATTTAATAATTCCTCTTTCGAAAAACTATAAGAATATTTATGCTTATTTAAAGTAGCTTTTATTAATAATTTATATCTTTCTCTAACTGTGGAATTATTATATTCATCCTCATCAATAACTATAGAAAGTAATTCATATACACTAAAATCAATTTCCTCTGGCAATTTAATTTTAAGATATTGTGAATAACTATTTCTAATATCTTTCTTTAATATAAAATAGTCACCTGTTACGGATACACTTGCGAGGATATTTAAAATATCTGTTACATTTACTACCTTCTGTATATAAGATACTAAAAGTTTTATCCAATCTTTTAAATAATGATCTGAACCATCATTGAGAAAATCAATAATATTCTTGTAATATATATAATTTCTATATATATTATTTTCAAAGAAATAGTCTTTAAGAGTTTCTGAACTTATGTATTGTCTAGGATCTTTTTTATATAATTCATATAAGTATTTAGATAACTCACTATATCTACTCCATATTGTATCACAGTTCTTTGTACTCATATATTAATTTATCAAAAGCCTCTATCCTTGAATGATAATCGTTTATTGGCCACCAATAATGATCATATCTTTTGCTTATTCCAAAATGATCAGGATTAAACTCCGGAATCATTGAAAGAGGTTCTATATCTAAAGAATTACCAAGTCCTCTACCTATATGAAGTAATGGATTACATTCTAGAGCAATTTTGATACAATCACACATTCCTACTTCAATATTATTATTAATACTTTTTAAATATAGTTCTTTTGCATCTTTTAAAATGTCTACTAATGTAATTTCCTGTGGTCTATCAATTTTTATAATTCTTCTACATAACACTCTTTGTAATAATTCCGAAAATTTTTCATTATAAGTGTATTTGTTATATGTATCACTATCTATTTCTAATCCGGATAGAGAAAATAGTGCATATTTTTGAGAATCTGGTAATGTTATATCTATATAATCTTCATAACTAGCTTGAAAACTTGATTCTAAAATATCATAGTCTGATGATTTATTTGTATTATATAAAATATTTAAGATATCAGTATTATCCATTACATGTCGTATATAGCGGACGATATTATTTATCCAGTCTATTGTATATAAACTAGTTGGATTATACATATATATTATTAGATTTCTAATACATAAATCCATAGCATATTTATCAAAATCTTTAATTTCTGATAGTGATTTAGTTATATGTGAATCAAAAAATTCTAATGTCTTTATAGAATTTAAAGGCTCTTTATATAAGAAGCCGTATATTAATTTAATAGAATAATATAGTAAACTTTCCATATTTATATTTCAGATATAATATTAGTGATTCTTTCAATAGCTTTTTTAAAAGCATCATCAACTTCTTTTTGTAATTCTGTATACGTTGTATAACACTTATAAGATAAACTGCTACAATTATCAAGTATATTAGAAGTAAATATACCATCCATGTCTAAATTTTCCGTAACTATAGAGTGTTTGTTTAAGAGAGCAGTTTTTGTTCTTGCTGCTATTTTATAATTTCTAATTTGTTCTTCTGTCATTTGTTAAAGTGTTTTATTTTTGATCTTAGTTATATTATAATCATGGCGAGCCAATTCGTAGTAGTCTAACATAATATTATGTGCTAATTCTTTATGTTGAAATTCGACAACCTCTTCATCCAAGCTAATAGGACATTTCTTCTTAAGCCATCTCCACATAGGAATAAATCCGTAGAGATAATATTTTACATATTTAACAACATAACATCCGTTTTCATTCTCTAAAACTTTATACTTGTTATAGGAATTAATATCTCTATCACGAAGTTCTTGAGCAGCAAAAACAAGAAATAAAACAATTATTGTAAAAGCTATTATAAAATTAATTGGAAACATAGTTAATCCTCCTTTATTTTAAGTACATGTCCTGAGAATAGATTACAGAGTGTGACTTCATCTCCCTGTATAAGGATACAGCAGTCTTCTTCATCTTTAAGAGCACAATTATTACATGCTGTTGAGTCCTCGTTCTCTATATACGTTATCCCATCAATTTTTATTTCCTGTATTTCCATTTTACTCTAGTAATAAGTAATCCCTATATAGATCAATAAAATGAGTTCCTATGTAAAAAGCATCATCTTCTTTTCCGCAACATAATTTAGGATCATAGGAGACACCGTATAAAGTATGACATATATCACCGCATACAAGTTTACCTTCCCTCCACATAAAAGACGGGTAAAACGCACATTGAGTACCAAGAGGGGTAAGCTTCCAATTATCATTCAATATATTAGAGGCCTTATAGATCTGTATCAGTTTTAAACGTGCCAATTCAGACCTGTCATCATATTCTATATCAGGAACTGATCCTGTGATTTCACATGCATCCTCATAGGTCTTCACCAGTTCCTGGAAACTTAATGTAAGTCTCTCTATTCCGAAGATATCTTCAAGCTTTTTCTTAAATTCTCCGGATATACTTGAATAAATCATCCTAGCCTCTGCTTCTGTTATTGATAATACTTTCATCTCGTTATCTTTTTCTAATCCTTTTAGGAATATGTAACCTATTTCAGAAGGGGAATAAACTCTCATAGGATCTATAAGGGTTCCTAAATGTTGAACTCTGGATAATACCATCCATTGATCACTAGGGATACTCCCTCCATTTAACTTTTTAATGGTTTCATATATTTTAAGACAGTCTCTGGCATCCTCTGAATAGTCTGTCTCTAATTGCTTTAATAATCGATCCTTAAATTCACTCATAATATTTAATTTTATTCATACCACTCTATCTGGATAGTGTCAACAGCTTCGCTTATTATCGCATTTGTTCTGGCATCTTTCTCTGTTGTATAAATACATTTTATGCCTGATACAGTATCTTCACCATCTACATGATATATATTAATCCATCCTGTTTTCTTTTTTAAAGGCATTACAAGATCTAAGGTATGCATAAGACCATTACGACAAACTTCGCCTTCATTGGTATAAGTACGTAAATATTCCTGTGTGGAATATCCTTCTTTAACTAAAGCTACTATAGGATAATTCTCTGATTTAGCATCAAAGCAAATAATTCTTACTTCTTGTCCATTTCTTGTACAAACAGGTCTTCCGGCTTTAGCTTCTTCGAGATTGAATGGTTTATATTTATTATTTTCTTGTTTCTTCATATTTAATTTTCATTAATTTTATTTATATCTCCTAGAGGATAATCACTAGAGTATTAATATAACTATAGCCATTCTCTAACCATCGTATCTTTGTTACCCCCTACATATTTATCTGATAAATAACAATATATTTCTGTTTCTTCATTATATCCTAATCATCTTCATTTGTACGATGATAAGGGTAATCTAAACAGTTTGTATATTTCATGTGTACTTAACATATTTTATATAAATTATTACTTCTATATTATTATACTCCTTTTGGATTATAATAATTAATTAGTTTATCAAATGCTTTGATTCTAGATTCTGTATCAGTACGTGGCCACCAATATCCAATTAATATATCAGAAATTCCAAGTAAAAACTTTTCATTAAATTTTGGAATCTGTTCTACAATTGGGATATAATAAAGTACTTCTGGAACACTTCGTATATAATAACACATTCCCATTAATACACCATTATGTTCTATACAATCTAAATATGCTTCTTTTGCTTTTATTAATATGTTATATATTTCTTTTTGTGAATGGTGTTTGGAATTACGTTTTTCTTTTATATAATTTTTAATATTTTTATATATTAATGGTTTGGGAGATTTAGGAGTAGAGAAAATCTTTTTAATTATATTTCTACCCATAGATTTATATTTTAGGAAAAATTTCATCAGCATATGCCCATTTTATAATATCCTCAAAATGATATATAAGACTTCCAGGAACGGTGAATAAGTAATGATTTTCTTGTAATATAGCTAGAAATTTACCTTTCTTATGTAAACATAAGAGTAATTTATGATATTCTGGTAATTCCTCTTTAGTATTCCAAATATCATTTATTAAGTTATTTTCATCTTTTGGTATTAATATATTATAGAATTTTATAGAGTTATCTGTAATAATAATACTTCTGTGAGCGTTAATGATAGCTTCTTCCGGAGATTTTCCTACAAAATCACACAAGCAATCTCCTTCGGCACTGTCGATCCAACTAACATGCCATTCCTGATCAAAGTAATAAAGATTGGTGCATAACCCAATCTTCTACGATATTACACATACTATCACAGTGAGGAAGGCTTTCGAACAACCTTAAATAATCAATATCATTCATAAAAGTTTTATTTAAATACTACAATACTATCTCTACTAACTATAGTAGAGTCTCTAATAATCATAGTTATTTCTAATTCCGTTCTTCCACGATATACGTCAATAGCAGATGGTGTTTCTTTGTGTATATAACCATAAACCAAAACCCCAAAGATGTAACTAAGTAGAAACAAACAAATTGCACGCAATAAAAAATTATACTTATTCATGCTCCTTTACATATAAGTATAATAAAAGTAATTATAATTAGCCCTGAATGTAAAACCTGTTAATTCATAGTGGTAAGATCCACAATAAGGACATCTACATAAATTTACTGTATACATTTCTCCAATTTTTTAAATTTTTATCAGTATTATAAGTTAAGAATATTATTCTCATTCCAAGATAAAGAAATATCGCCGTTTACAAGACATTTAAATGTATTTATCTTCCTGTTCATGATATCATTTTCACATACCTGGAAAGCATGTCGAACTGATGGATACTTACAACTTCATTGGATTCTTCAGCAATACCGGAGTAGTCTCCTAATAAGGATGTGATAATTAGTGCTATCATAGTTTTTATTCAATTTTTTACTGTTGTTCTGATTCTTTAAATTTACCATCTTGTAAGGTATAGTACACATCTTCCTTTATCTCAATTCCATCTACTTGTTTAGTTACAACTGAAAATAGAATATATTTTTGTTTTTCTTCTGAATACTTCCATTCTGCAAGAGTAATCCATGACCCTATTTTTGCTTTAGCTGATGAATTAATACCAGCGCACATTATGACACAATCATTACCAGAAGAACTGATTTTAGCATCATTACCGGAAGAACCGATTTTAGCACCATCACCGGAAGAACTGATCCGAACGTAATTACCGGAGGAGCCTATCTGAGCGTAATTACCGGAAGAACCGATCTGAGCGTAATTACCGGAGGAGCCTATCTGAGCGTAATTACCGGAAGAACCGATCTGAACATTATAACCGGAGGAGCCGATCTGAACATCATCACCGGAGGAGCCTATCTTAGCACAATCACTGGAGGAGCCTATCTTAGCATTATAACCGGAAGAACCGATTTTAGCATCATCACCGGAGGAGCCTATCTGAGCATCATCACCGGAAGAACCGATCTGAACATTATAACCGGAAGAACTGATCTGAGCATCATTACCGGAAGAACCGATCTGAACATTATAACCGGAAGAACCGATTTTAGCACTATCGCCGGAGGAGCCTATCTGAGCATCATCACCGGAAGAACCGATCTGAGCGTAATTACCGGAGGAGCCTATCTGAGCGTAATTACCGGAGGAGCCTATCTTAGTACCATCACCGGAAGAACCGATTTTAGCACAATCACCGGAGGAGCCTATCTTAGTACCATCACCGGAAGAACCTATTTTAGCACCA
>ERZ860076.7-NODE-7-length-166208-cov-8.032452_pt1 | contig 166208 bp, 141 predicted proteins | sample MGYA00509982_ERZ860076 | MGnify/ENA primary metagenome ERZ860076 (study PRJEB30046, sample SAMN00715193) | human gut metagenome | study: EMG produced TPA metagenomics assembly of the A metagenome-wide association study of gut microbiota in type 2... | reverse complement strand
CAACATCTGCCAGCCCACAAGTTTGTACTGTGTACCGACTTCTAAGCCCTCTAAGGTTACGGTATCAATGATTGTAACGTCTTTTCCTGCTTCAATCTCTTTGTTGCCGTCCTTATCGGTAGCAGTCGTATGAATTTTGATGATACGCTCTGTGATAAGTACCGTCTGCCCGTCGTCCTCAATGTCCTTGTGTTCCGCAACTTTTACGGGTTCGTCTGGATTGCTTAAATCATACAATTCTTCAAAGGTAACAAGGTTTTTGCCACCTAAAGCAGACGCATTAAATGTATAGGAAATTTCCACTTTCATTTCTTCATCATCAGCGACAAAGGTATAATCATTTTCCACACGTTTTCCATTGATAAGAAGTTCTACATTTTCTTCTTTTAACATCTGCCAGCCTTTTAACTGATACTTTGTGCCTTTTGTAAGTCCGTCTAATTTGACAGTATCAACAATCGTAATCTCTTTTCCTGCAAGGATAGTCTTTTCGCCGTCTTTGCTGGTCGCTGTGGTATGGATAGAGATTTCTTTTTCGTATTCATCAGTCAGCGTTCCTAAATCAATCACAAGGTTATTTCTTGATACCACGATTTCAAAAGGTGGGATAAGTTCAAAACCTTTGTTACTATCAGAGCGTAATTCTTCAATGATATAGGTATCATAAGGTAACGCACCTTTGCTGTCATCTGGTTCAGAAGTTCCAAACCACACACCGTCCTCGCTGGTCTTTCCTGCGTTTGTATTGTGCTTATGAGAAGCCCATTCAGCAGAAGTGGAGAATTGCCCGTTATCATCAGTTACCACGACATGATTTTCGCCCGTCATCTTGCTTGTGATCCTAAAGGGAACATTAGCAAGACGCTTGTGTGTACCTGCACCGATTTTTACACCCTCAATATCTCCACGCTTAATCTGATTATAGATAGAATGAGCTTCGTCGGTTAAGTCCACGATTTTTCCATTTTCTGTGATTGTAAAATCAATCGGCTTTGCACCGTCAGTTAAGTAACCGTCGGGAGCTTCACTTTCAACGATACGGAATTTTCCATAAGGTAAAAGGTCAGAAGAAGTAGAAGCGACACCCTCAATATCGGTATGGATTGTTTTTACCACTTCATTTTTCTTGTATAATTTGCCCTCAACCAATACCGCATTATCATTTAAGGAAATGATGTCAAAAGCAGTATCTTTCAAGGTAGCACTTCCTTGTGGCTTTGTATCGCCCGTTTCTAAATCTCGTTTCTGAATTTTCACACCACCACGGATAACCTTGTCTGATACAGAAAACTGGTTACTTCCAGTAAGTACGGCAAGGTCGCCGTCCTCTGTAATCTGTGTTACATATAAGCCTTTTATCTGTTCGGACTTATCGCCAGCCTGCATATATGCACCGTCTAACAAGTAGCCGTTTGGAGCTTTCGTTTCCTCAACGGTTAGCGTTCCAAGTGGAAGAACCGCCTTGCCGTCCTGCATATAGAAGCTATCGCCAGATACCTTGTATGCGTCCGCTAATTTTGTGATGTAGTGGGTTGTCCCGTCGCTGTCTGTTTCAGTGATTGTCTTTGTAGTCCATGTACGAGTAGCTTCGGCAGGGAGATTGTCTTTGTTATAGAAGCCAGCATAATACTTCCATGTAAATTCCGCACCTGCTAGAGAAGCGTTCCCCTGCGGATTGCCTTTCTGTGTTTCCATATCAATCTTGAAAAGCTCAATCAAAGTGTCCGTTACTTTTGGTATATCTGATACTTTCAAGGTCGCTGTCTTTCCAGCTTCAACCTTTAAGGAATATACAGTTTTATCTACTTTATATCCTGCTGGTGCAGAAAGTTCCTGGATATAAACTGTGCCAGCCTTTACCTCTACAACATCTGTATTTCCGTTTTCATCAGTCGTAAGGGTGGCAAGCTGTTTCGTGCAGTCCTTATCAGAAAAGACACCATAGGTCGCACCAGCGACAGAGTAATTCCCGTTACCGTCTGTAATGCTGGTATTACTGGAAGTCTTTTGCAGTTTCGCATTTCCGACATTCAGTTTCGCCCAGAATTGTCCCAATTCCTGCCCCTCGCCAGAGTAGATATAACCGCCACATTCATAGCGTCCTTTATTCTCTTTGACAAAGGCTCTTGCACCAGAGAAAACTTCGTCCTGCGTTGCCTTTGGAATTTCATCATAAGAAGCTCGCACGTTGTCGCATTGCCAGCCAAGATATACGCTCAATCTCTGCCAGACTACACATTGTTCCAACAGATAGACTTGTTTGTAGTTCAGTTCCTTGTGAGCTTCACCATACTGTTTGACATACTCTAAGGATAACGCCACATCTGAAATCTGGTCAGCACTCATGCGTGAGCTTGCGTCAGCTCTGGTCTTGTAGCCGTTCTTAAAATCTGTATTGATGTCAATACAATAGGCAGTTTCGCCCTCGACTTTCATATAGCCCTCATTGAATGTCGAACCGATAGAACCGTCATTCATTACTTTTTCAATGATACCGACACGCTCTGCACTTTCCGTCCAGTATTGCTTACTTTCTGCATGGACGGGTGTAGTCGGTAAAGCAGTAACGACAGTTGCAAGAGCTAAGAAGCCCGTACACAATCGTTTTAACATCTTTTTCATAAATCTAATGCTCCTTTCATTTTGGGTAATAAAATAGCCGTCCAATAAGAACGGCTGAAAATAGAAAAGGAACGTCATTTTAGGCGTTCCATAGTCTATAAAATATTCAATTTTTTTCTTGTTTCAATACTGATGTGCTGTACCATATCTTTGCATATCTAGGAAAACTGGCGTATCAAGGCTCATTCAATGGTAGTAAATAAGTAGTAAATTGATGTATTTGTTTTCTTGAAAATGCTGATAGATACTGTGTTTTAGCGGATAATCAGATTTTTATTGTGTTTTTCAATATAAAAAATATACTCTATGCTTTCAAAGTCTAAATCAGAAATTTTACAATGCATTTTTTCACTTATCTCAGGGCAACTAACCACTTTTTTATTTTTTATTTTCACATTATATTTTTGATTGTCATAATAAGCAATCCCCTCACAAACCGGATACGACTTTGTATTATTGCTCTTTATCATGTTTTTTAAGTTCGCAATTATCGGGTTAAATATTTTTGTAAATGGTGCACCAATAATTTTACTAATGAGATTATTACATTCATCACAACATATATTCTCTGACATAAGCAAACCACCTAATGCATTCTGAATAATATGCTCTCTGCTTCTCTTCTCTAATATTTTTCCGCAATATACACATTTTTCCATAAAATATCCCCTAGCAGTGCTCGGTAGTGTCAAAAGACACTCCATTTTTTCTTTATAAATCTTTTATTTTAAGTGATTTTACCAATAAAAAAGCAATACCCCCCATAAAAAGAAGTATAATGAATTCACCACAAACCATTATCCTCATAGAAAGGTTATTGCCATGAACATTATGCTTTATTTACTTAACATCATTCAATATGAACATCAACAAAAAACGAACAATGTCATCAGCTGTCAGCTTAACTATGATTGTAATTCTCACATACTAGTCAACTTCTATTTCGAAAAATACAAATTCTTTATCCTTCCATATTCCATTTTTTTTATGTGCTATTTGGCTTTCCCCGTTTAAATTCTTAATCAAAAATATATCTTCATCATCGTCTTTTGTGATGTAATAATTTGCATTGTTTAAAACCATATAAAATGAATTATTATCTTGCATCTGAATAAAGCAATTTGCGTTGTCATTATCTGAATCTATTTGTATATTGCCACCATTATATAAAGAAATATAATCCGTCCAATGTCCACTTTCAATTGCTAAATTATCTCTTGTTTCAAAAAGGCTAGGCGCCTCTATTTGCAATTCCGGATAATTTGCCCAAAAATTCGTCGATAATAATTCTTCAATACTAACAAATCTATTATAATCTTTAAATTGTTGCTCTGCGATTCCTTTATTTGTTATATAAACACACGTACCTAATATCGTCATTATGCATATTGGAAACAAAAAAAAGTTTGGAAATTTTGCAGTAAAACTCCAAGTTCCCCATGTTATTAAAAAAATAATCGCTAAATACAAAAACAGACTTACCGGTATTGAAGTAAAATAATTTTCACTAACACATTCCTGATAAAGTGGTGTTATCGAATTTGGTATAGTTGGAATTATTGTATATGCTACAGCTGTTAAAGCAATCAAAATGCTTCTTTTTATGTTGCGTTTTTGCATTGAATTATTATTAAGTAATTTTACAAGTATTGTCGTTAAACTAATAATAAATATAATTATTATAGTTATCATCATCATATCTATCTTTGCAGAATATATATTATGTAAATATTTATACTTCTTGTTAAATAAATAATATCCCGGTAGTGATGATAACCATTCAATTTTTAATACATTTAAAATACCTGTTATGTTAAATATGTTAACTGACGTTCCCTCATACTTCGTCGGGAAAATTCTTCCTTGCAAAAAATAACAACTCAAGTAAACCACAGCTGTAACAATATGTGGAACACATTTTTTTAATACCATAATGTAGGATCCATTTTTATCTTGTTTAAGTAACGCTATTACAAAAAACAGAAAAATGTATGTAACCACAAACTCATATAAACAACATCCCCAAAAAAACAATATACAACTAAATATAATGTATCGCTTTTTCTCGACTTTAAAAAAACGTAGATAACACAACAATGACAACAAAAGTAAAATAAGCGGCTGACAAACTACAATTACAAATGCATTCGGTACAGAATGCTCAAAAGTAATTGGCAAAAAAACCAACGCTAAAATAGCACTTAGAATGCCAATTTTTTTGTTTTTAAAAATCTCACAAACAAATACACCGAATAAACCAATAGCTATTAATAATATAGCCATTTCAATAGCGCGAAAAACATATACATTCGTTGATATAAAAGAAATAAATTTAATATTTCCTAAAGCCCCTAGTATTCTTCCTTGATAAATATCTTCCTCAACTATCTGTTTTCGTAAAAAATATAACAATCCATGTTGTGAATTTAATCTTAATTGTACTTCATCGTTACATGTAATTCCCTGAATCATCATATTAGATACAACAATTAATATTAAGATTATCAAAATGCTAAAATAAACCCAAAATTCTTTCTTCTTCATTGAATAATGTCCTCATATTTTTTATATATTTTCTTATATCTGTCATTATCAAGTCCAGACATAAATTTAATAACTTGAATTTTTGTAGTTAAGTGCCATATCAGCATTGAAAAAGCAACCGAAATAACTAAATATAATGGCCACCAAACATCAGCTAACTCTGCCGGTGGACACAGCAAAGATATAACCTGCCACCCACACACACCAAACGCACTTAGCATAAGCGATGCTATTTTAAATCCAAAAAAATGATAGATTAAAATACCAAATGTATTTTTCCCAATATATCTCATCCCTTCTTTTATTTTATCAAATCTTATCCTTTCTAGTAATTTTGATATACATATAAGAAAGCAAATGCCATTACCTGCAATAACCATATCTTTTATTGGTGTATTTACGCTTGTTGATGCCAAATCCATTACCAATCCTTTTTTCTTAAAGATTGCAAATAGTGTTATATTAATTACTATTAATAACAGAATTATTTTTTTATTGTCTTTCTTAACTCTATCTCCCCATCTTCTATATAAATGCCCTGCCGAAAAATAAAGCTGAATAATACAATATTGTGCTATTCCACCAAAATAAACCGGGTTTATCCCCATATTATGATAATAATATCCCATATTATATAAAAATAGCACAGATAAAATATATACAACTCCCGCTCGATTTTTATCAAGCAATAAACATATTTTTGATAAAATATATGCAAAAAAAAGAGATGTTAAAAACCAAGTAGCTCCCAACCAATCACAATACATCGCACTAAAAATATGTTTTATATTCTCAGTCCATGATGGAATAGTCCCCCATGCTGATATGAACTTCAGCACATTATAATGCTGTAAAATTGCAAAAAGCGAAACACCACAAACACAATAAAAAATATATGGTAACAGTAAATTGAAAAATTTTAAAACTATTACCTGATCGTATGATTTTTTTTCTATTCCTGATAAATAACCCGATATAAAGAAAAATGCCGCTACATGAAACTGATAAATAACACCATTAAACCTACCTGTAGCGTGCCCTATAACAACCAGCAAAATAGCAATTGCCTTATAATAATCCACCCATTCTATTCTTTTCAAATTTTCCATCAATCATATTTATATAACAACTAAATATCAGCCATTATATTCTCCTTTCCAAAAGACACCATCAATCCCTTGCTTACAAAGAATAAACTATTATTCCCAACAATATACACCCTAATGCAACCCACTTTTTCTTTGTCATTTTTTCGCCAAATATCTTTACTCCAAAGAAAGTTACATACAAGTAACTTGTTGCCTCCAGGATCGGTCCCATAGATAAAGGAATCCCCTTATACGCCAATATTGACAAGAAAGTGGATACAACAAATATACTATATGCTATGATTACAAGCGGATTCAAATATTCTTTTATGACAGAATCATATTTTTTCAGAGCAGCCTTTTTTAACATTACCTGTGAGATTGCACTAATAAATACCCCAAACAGAAGAATACACGAATATTTAATAACTACACTATTCATCTCCAGCCTCCTGTCTTGTCTCACCATCTGCAATCGCATATAATACAACGCCTACAATTACAATAACTGCCCCTATAATCTGGTTCACAGACACCTTTTCCTGAAAAAATATCATTCCCCATATGATTCCCCACACAATCGTTACAGCTTTATTGGCAAATGCAGTTGTAAGTGCCAAGTGCTTAATAATCTGCTGCCATGCAATTGCATAGAACCCCAAAAGCAAAATAATACAGCCATAAAAAAGACAGAATTTAAAACTAAGAAATTTTTGTTTTGATGCCATTTTACTACAGACACCGGACAGAGAATATACCATTAACATCAAATGCAACAGTATAAATGTTTTTGCTTTATTCTTTTGCATATGTTACTCCTCCATCTGTATTGGAAGATATGGCATCAAATCTTCCACCGACTTGGCATGCATCAGACATACTCCCATTCTTGTTGAACTATCTGTTACCCGCGCATCCCCCTCATGGATATCCTTCAATACAATATATTCCGGATGCGCTTTCTCCAGTTTTTCCAAAATATCTTTATCTTCGTGATTCAGTACAAACCGCACCGCTGCAATCTCTGGTTGTTGAACAATACTTAAATCAGGCGCCTCTCCTACAGCCACCTGAATCACTGCCCGTACAAAATCTACCCCTGTTGATATACGTACCAGATCACTACCTATGTAATCGCCGCCCATACGTCCGCCTATCTCAATCAGCTTTATATCGCCATCCTTTGATATCTTCAACTCCGTATGAGATGCACTGTCTGTGATCTTCAATGTATCAAGTGCATGAAATACAACTTCTTTTACCTGTTCCAACACTGCATCTGACACGCCCGATGGCTCGATATGTCCGGTCTCGATAAAATGTGGTGCACCTGTAGTATATTTCTTTGTCATTGCCAAAAAATGATGCTCTCCATGATAAGAAATACATTCTACACTGTACTCATCCCCGGTTGCAAATTCCTCCACCAATGCGTATTTCTCAAACCCTTGATCCTTTGCATCTGTGATTGCCTGCTCCAGACCATCTGAGCTCTGCAGTTTCGTTATTCCCCGGCTTCCGGAACGATCCAATGGTTTTACAATCACCGGATATGTGAGTTGTACATCTTTCAAATCTTCCATTCCTGACACCCGGATGCTTTTCGGGGATGGACAATTCCCCTCAAAAAATGCTTTCCGCATATAATATTTATTGCTCGCTAACAAAGATGCTTCTTCCGTGTTTCCCGGAAGTCCCATTTTATTCGCCACATAATTCACTGTAACCGCAGCAAGATCCGATGCAATCGTACATATACCGCAGATTCCAATGTTTCTACAGGTGTTCAATATCTCATCTTTTTCTACGATGCTGATTGGATAAAAGGAATCTGCACTTTTTTCGCCAACATCGTTGGCCGCCCATGCAAATACATGCGTCTCATATCCTAATTCTTTTGCCCGTTCAATTAATGGTTCCTGGAGGTAGGATGCTCCTATAATCGCTAATTTTTTCATCTGTTTATCTCTTTTCTCTATTCGCAAACTGATTTATACAATCACAAATCCTTTGAATTTCCACATCTTCTATTAACAATGGGAAATTAATAATCTGCTTTTCCATTGTTTTTGCATTTTTATAAAATCTATGATTTCCGAATATTGGTGTCACATCTGGATACCAATCACTTACTGGTACTTTCTGTTTCAACAAGATATCAATAATCTTATGTTTCTTGTCTTGCGAAACAAATAAATTAAATCTCCATGGCACAGCACCATCATGGAATTTATATATTTTAATATCTTTTGTCTCGTGAATAAGAGCCTGATACAATTCCTTTTCTCTTCTTCGTTGATCTACTGTTTTCTCTAATCCCGAAATAGCTGTTTGAATTTTAATATCAATTTGGGGATATTGATACAAAAAAACATCTTTTAAATTGTATTTAAGTCCCTCCCATATATATTGGTCAAGATTTTGATTCCAGTTATTACGAATCAATCGATACAATTTGGAAAAGAACGATTCATTTTCTTCAATCTGCTGATTCCAGACCGGTAATTGTTCATAAATACTTTGCATTTTGCATATAGAACGATCTGTTAACAAAAAACCACCATTTCCAATATCTATTGTTTTAGAATATCCTGTGCTAAATATTGAATAATCCCCAAAAGAACCACATATTCCCTCTGGTAAAATGGCTCCCATCGCAGAGGCACAATCTTCAATAAATAATACGCCTTTTTCTTCACAAAGTGTACGAATTTTTTCTATATCTCTTACTGGGTTTCCGTACATATGCGGTATTACAATTGCAGACACTTGATCAATATATGCGCAAATCTCTTTAAATGTAACATTCCCATCCTCCTTGCTAACATCACAAAAAACAGGGGAACATCCTGCATATAATGCTGGATAAATCGTCGCATAACAAATATTGGCTGGGTACAATATTTTCTTATTTTCCATATTCTCTGATTTTAAAATTAAAAATATTGCCGTAGCAGCCCGTCCAACAAAAAAACAATTTTTTTTCAAACCTAATATATTCATAACTTATAACGTAACTGGGCGATCCTCTTCCCGAATATAATGATAATTATGATATTCCTTGCTTTCCCACTCTCTCTTATAATCCTTAAGCATATCTATTAAATCCACATATTTCGGTTCCCATTCTAATTCCTTCTTAGCTTTATCAATATTATAGACATATCCTCTACTTAAACCAGGTTTCTTCGGGCATTCAACAACCTCTGATTTAGTCGTTGTCACAAGAACTTCTGCTAATGCACGTGCCTCATCTAATTGTGAATATCCTACGCCAGTGGCAATATTATAAATTCCCTTTGCTTCTTTGCTTCTGATAGCCGCTTCTATCGCACTCAAAACATCTTTTATATAAATATGATCTCTTTTTATTGTGCTATCGCCCCACACTTCCATACGATCACCCTTTAACGCTGCTTCAAAAAACTTTTCAAATGTACTTTTTACATAAGAGCCATCTGCATTCAGATGCCCTAATATTTCTCCATACCCATGCACGCCAGTCAGTCGTAACGCAACCGCCTGCATTCCAAAGTCTTTATTATAATATTCCACAAAATTCTCTGCAGCAATCTTGGAAATAATATACGGCGAATGATCTCCTGTAAAAGAAATCCCATCCGCTTCCGATATTTTTCCTTCTTTATGGATATCGTTGTACACCTTATGCGACGATGTCACAATCACTTTTTTGATATTATTTTTTCTTGCAAATTCTAAAATCCGGTACACACCCAATGTGTTTATCTTAAAAAACTGCTCTACGGGCGTCTCCAGTTCGGCAAGACATGCAGACAAATCTATAATCGCCTCCACGCCATCAGCATTGATTTTGTCAAATGCATCTTCATCCTCCAGGTCACAGTACTGAAACTTCACATCCCTGTCTTCCAGAAAATGCTTTACTTTTTCTGATCTTCCCAGCGCTAAAACATCATATCCTTTTTCCTTTAAAAATGGACATAAATAACGCCCCACATATCCTGTTGCACCAAATACCAAAATCATAACGCGTCCTCTCTTTCTTCTTTTACTCCATTTAATTTTTCCGCCACAACGTATAAAGGCCTCTTCTTTGCTTCATTAAATATATTTCCGACATATATACCAACAACACCTATCGCACACAATAAAATACCACCGATTAAATATATAGATGCAATAACGCTTGTCCAACCTATATCTACATTACCAATTGCCAATTTTCTTATTACTAAAGAAAAAATATATATAAACGAAATCATTGCAATCACAAATCCCGCTTTTACAGAAAAAAGCAATGGTTTATTCGATTGGGATGTTATAAATTCAAATGCCATTTTTATCTTTCTTCTAAAATTATAAGAAGATTTTCCCTCAAATCGAGCGTCTGCATCCGCATCTATAGTTGCCTGCTTAAATCCCAGCCATTTTATAAATAGTGTATAGGCTCGATTTTGCTCTCTCATTCTACAATAACTATCAATAACCATACGCTTTGATATACTAAAATTACAAATGGCATTATCAAAATTACCATCTGTAAAATAATCATATATTTTGTAAAAGAACTTTGAAAGAAACTTTGTTAATGCCGTATCCTTTCGATCTTTACGTCTAGCAAACACAACATCATATCCTTCTTGAGCTTTTTTGTATAGGTCTGCAATTGCTTCTGGGCGATCCTGCAAATCGCAGTCCATTACAACTACCCAATCTCCCTTTGACTGATCCAATCCGGCAGTAATTGCTTTTATTTGTCCAAAATTTCTAGACAATCTCAGTCCTATGACTCTCGAATCTTTTTGACATACTTTTTGGATTTCTTCCCATGAATTTTGCGGGCAACAATCATCTACAAGTATTATCTCAAATTCATCAACAAGATTTTCTAAGCTTTTACACAATCTATCATATAATTCTGGTATGGCCGCCCTACAACCATAAACAGGTATAACAACCGAAATATCCATTATTGCCTTTTCCTTTTCCTATCTATTGAAATAATCCGTTACCTTTTTTATAATATAATTTAAGTCTTCCTGAGACATTCCATAATACATGGGTAATCTTGCCAATCGTTCACTTTCCAAAGTTGTATATTGATCTTTTCCGTGAAATTCTCCAAATTTAATTCCTGCCGGAGCAGAATGAAGCGGAATATAATGAAAAACACTATAAATCTCACTCTGTCGCATGAAAGATAAAAACGCTGTTCTCTCCTCCAAATCCTTCAATTTCACATAATACATATGTGCATTATGTACACACCCCTCCGGGATAGTAGGTAACTCTATTTTACCTGCTTCTGCTAATTCCTGAAACGCCTCATTATAGCGGTTCCATGACTGCAAACGATTCTCATTTATTTCATCTGCCTTTTCTAACTGTGCCCACAGATACGCCGCATTCAGATCACTCGGTAGATAACTGCTTCCATAATCAACCCACGTATACTTATCCACTTGTCCACGGAAAAACTTTGCGCGATTTGTGCCCTTTTCTCTCAAGATCTCCGCTTTCTCATTATATTCCGGATTGTTGATGACCAAAGCTCCACCTTCGCCCATAGAATAGTTCTTTGTCTCATGGAACGAATAACAGCCAAAATCACCAATTGTGCCAAGATACCGCCCCTTATATGTGCTCATAACACCCTGTGCAGCATCTTCAATTACCTTCAAATTATGACGCTGGGCAATGTCCATAATCGTATCCATCTCACAGGCTACACCCGCATAATGCACAACCATAATCGCCTTTGTCTTATCTGTAATCGCAGCCTCGATTTTTGTTTCATCAATATTCATAGTATCCGGACGAATATCAACAAACACAAGCTTTGCACCTGTTAAAACAACCGACGTAGCTGTACTTGAAAATGTATAGCTTGGCAAAATCACTTCATCGCCCTCGTGCAGATCACAAAGTATAGTTGCCATCTCCAGTGCAGTTGTTCCACTTGTTGTAAGAAGCACTTTCTGTGCATGGAAACGCTCTTCTAACCATTGATTACATTTTTTTGTAAATGGACCGTCACCACAGATCTTTTTATTCTCAACTGCCTGTTTCATGTACTCCATTTCTTTGCCAGTATATGGCGGTATATTAAAATTTATCATAATGTCTCCTTTATACTACTCTCCAAACACCGCTTCTTCTACCATCAAGCACAAACAATGGTACACCGGCAAATGAAGTTCCTGGATCTTAAAGGTCTCTGTCTCCGGTACTACAATCGCTGCATCAACCAGGTCCTTAACTTTACCACCATCACGTCCGGTTAACGCGATCGTTTTCACGCCTTTCGCCCTTGCAGCTACACATGCATACAAAACATTTTTAGAATTACCGGAAGTTGTGATACCTAAGAAAGCGTCACCCTCCTGTCCGTATCCGTACACCTGCTGTGCAAATCCAAGCAACGGATCTACATCATTCAGATACGCTGTAGAAAGCGCGACATGGTCAACTACCGCAATTGCCGGAAGTGCGCCCTGCAGTTTCTCCGCTAATTCACTACCGAGTTCTTTATTTGCATTTATAAGCTTCTGTTTGCTGTCCGCCGGCAGTTTCCTTGGTAAAACAAAAGATTTCATCAATTCTCCTACAATATGTTCCGAATCAGAAGCACTTCCACCATTTCCAGCTACCAAAAGCTTCTTGCCCGACTGAAAGCTCTCAAGCAAAATCTCATATGTCTTTATAATATCTTCTCTGCAAGCCTGCAGCTTAGGGTATCTTTCAATTAAACTATCCAAATATTGCATTTCCTTCATCTCGTATGCATCTCCTTTCTGTTCTAACAGCAATGATTATAATACCATTTAATTACATCATAATACGGCCAATACTCTTCCTCATTGTTCATAAATGCCATAGCTATTGCATTTTTATCCATGCTTTGTAACGTCTTATAGACAGCCTGTCTTGCCTTCTTTAGATCATAATGATTTAATCCCAACAGATTAATCGTATATTCATCTCCCACAATTTCTCCATTCGCAAAGTAAGAAAAAACATTCTCACACCGTCTATCTAAGGGAGATATAAATTGTTTCTCATCATAATCATTTTCCTTTTTTCTGCCACAAGTATTCTTATTTTGGCAAGAAGCCACAATGTTATTATAATCCAGAGAACGCTTACTGACAAATATCCCGGGATTTCTAGGTTCAATATGTTCGTTGTGTGATTTTTCAACACTTATTCGCGAACAACAGTATGCACATAATCCCTTTTGTTCTTCACACAATTTCTCTCTTAATGGATAAATCCATGTGTGAAATTCTTTGCTATCATAATTTTTATCTGGGTTCTTTCGTTTAAATTCCCCTAAGAATTCCGGTTCTTCTCCTTTGTGAATATATATCATTTTATTTTTTTCTCCTCTTAATTTCCATCCGCGCCATGATCACTTCTGGATTCGCATCACTTGTTTTTCTCGCAAGCTCGTCTATCTTACGTGTTGCTCCTTCATAATTGCCAGATGCAATGTCAATATTTATCGAATGTATCAGTGCACTCGTCCTCAGATTTATAGATGGTGTCCCCATAAAGTCTTCCAGTAACGTATTCGTATCATATCCATCCATCTGTTTTACCGGTCGAATATCTGTTATACCTTCATATTTCTCAAGATAAAACAAATTATAGTTTTCATCCACTTCACTTAACACTATTGGCGAATGCGTTGTAATAATAAATTGTATATTGGGGAAAGTTTCTCGTAACTTCCGTAACACCTTACGCTGCCATGATGGATGCATGTGTAATTCTACCTCATCTATCAGTACAATGCCTTCTCCTAGCAAAGGATTTTGTCTTTTGGGATTTGCTAACGCCAATCGCCGGGCAAGATCACCTAAAAGTGCCATCGTGCATTTCTCACCATCTGACATTTGCGACACATTCAGACTCATACCATCCTTATCTATCTTCATTTCTAACCGTGGTTTCCGAACGACTCTTAAATTTGTACATTCATCCAACATTGAGGCAATCGCCGTCCGAACAGCTTCTAACTGTATATCTTTATATTGAAGATTTCCAGTCTGAATCTTCATTTCATTTTCATAATCTTCCTGATTCCGATACCACTCAAAAAATGTTCGAAAATCAATTCTATTTTCAATCGCGCGTTCAAACGCTGAATATATGTCAAACGTGTGATGTGTTCTGATTCGCAATGGAATATCCAACACCAATCTATTAGTACCATAGTTTACAAATATTGGAATATCTCCCTGTTCCTCATCCGAGATATACTTCTCATGATATAATTTTGAAATTTCCTTTAGCGAATTCAAAGTGTGAACCTTTTTTCCGCTATTTCTTATGATTCCTCTTCTGTATTCTATGATTTGCTGATCTATATCAATCTCTGCATCAATATAGGCCTCCCTCGCACTATATCGAATATCCTCTAACCGCATAGCATAATTTTGTTTTAATTCTTTACGATTTACTATCTGATTTATAATATTCGCATATAGCAAATTTATCGAACGTAAAATCGTTGATTTTCCAGTACCATTTATGCCAAAAAGCACTGCACTTTTTCCTTTAAACTCAATATTCGCTTTTTGTACTGCCCGAAAATCACTTAATTCCAAATTAATTAAACGCATACTTTACGCCCTTCCTTATTTTTACAATGCTTTACAGATATCCCTCACTGCCTCATATAGATTCTCATAATCATAATGATCTGCGTTTCCCTTTAACAATGCACACATACAGCCTGCAGCCTTACCTGCTTCAATATCGTTAAGTCCATCCCCAATCATCCAAGATTCCTTTAAATCTATATTATATTCATTTGCTGCTTTCATTAACATACCCGGTTTCGGTTTTCTGCAATCACATACTTTTTTGTATTCTGGTCGCTCCCCTTCAAACCCCTTATCCGGATGATGTGGGCAATAGTAAATTGCATCTACATAAGCACCCGACTCACCAAGCAAAGTCTCCATCTTATTGTGTATATTATCCAGCTCTTCCAGACTTACTTCCCCTCTTGCAATCACTGGTTGATTTGTGACCACAATCGCCAGATATCCGCTCTGATTGATCTTCTTTATAGCATCTGCAACACCATCAATCAACTCAAAATCACGAATATCACGTAAAAATCCCACATATTTATTGATTGTGCCATCCCGGTCTAAGAAAATTGCCTTCTGCTTATTCTGAAGGTTTCTGGCTTTCACTTTCCCGGTTTTTACATCCTCACAGACAGCATAATACCGGTCCGGAGTTCCCATATCTTTCACATATTCCGGACTGTCATAGACATACATTTTTCCGGTACCACATAATGGTTTAAGTAACTGTCTGTCCAAATCCACTTTTGCAGTTGTTATCTCCATGTCCAATATCTTTGGAGAAATCACATGTAATCCGGCATTGACGCGATTCCGATAATATCCATCTCGCTCATCTTCCTTGGTAAGCCACTTCATTGCCACTCCATCTGCATCCGCAATCAACAACCCGCTGTCATATGGATGATTGTTTGGATGCGTAAACAATGTCACCAATCCACCTTTTTTCTTATGATACGCTACAAACCGATTGAAATCTACATCAAACATGGCATCCGCATTTAGAAGCAGAAAATCCTCCGTTAGCTGATCCTTTATTTGAAACAGCGCTCCGGCATTTCCTAGCGGTTCTTTCTCAAAATAATATGTGATATGCACATCAAACGGCTTTCCGGTCACAGGAGAAATTCCACTTCCATCCCCGAAATAATCCATAATTATATTTCCAAGATGACTTACCGTAATAATAATATCTGTAAAACCCTGCTCCCGCAAGCACTCTATCTCCCGTTCTAATACAGGTATTCCATCTATTTTTATCATCGGCTTCGGTATATCGCTGGCAACAGACGAAATCCTCGTACCTTTGCCACCCGCCATAATTACAACTTTCATGTCAATCGCTCCTACATTCTACATGTTTGGTTCATAACTTTCTGGTGTGAAATGGATCACACGTGTACCACCATTTTCAAATTCAAACGGTACATACATCAAATCTGCCAACGCATCCCGCACATACTGTTGTTTATCTGGTTCCACATAAAACAAAAGGAATCCTCCGCCACCTGCGCCAAGCAACTTGCCACCAAGGGCTCCTGCCTTCATTCCTTTGTCGTACAGCATATCGATAGAATCTGTTGATATCTTTGCTCCAGTCTGACGTTTCAATTTCCATGTTGTATCCAGCATTCGACCAAATTCATTTAAATCTGTATTTTTATCTGTCAATATATTCTGTGCTTCATCTACCAGCGCCAGCATCTCCAAACGTTGTTTCGTTTTATCAGCCACGTCTATTGTTGCCTGTACTTCAGAAGAAAAATGCGTAAATCCGGTAAAAAATAGCATCAGATTTCGATTAAACTCCCGTTTTCTCTCGGTTGATATGATAATTGGATCCACTGTAAAACCATCCGGATTAAAGTTGATACGGTTTAGTCCTCCATAAGCGGCTGCAATCTGATCCTGCCAGCCACCAGCCTCATTGCACAACTCCCGCTCCAGATATATAGCTTCTTTTGCAAGCTTATTTTTGTCTGCATACTTCCCCTTCAACGCATAGAATGCACTTAACATACCTACTGCAAAAGAGCTACTTGTTCCAAGTCCTGAACGAGCAGGCAGATCTGCTTCATAGGTTAATCGTATTTCGTGCATGTCCAAAAACTTCATCGCCTCGCGTATTGCCGGATGCTGAATCTCGTTTACATCCGTTACACGTTCTGTCTTTGAATAAGACAACTCTGTACTGTAATCAAAAAATCGTGGCAGATGACGAACATTCACATAACAATACTTGTCAAAGGTTGTAGATATCACGGAGCCTCCATGCTCATTAAAAAATGCCGGCATATCCGTTCCGCCCCCAAAGAAGGACATTCGAAATGGTGTCTTTGTTATTATCATACCCTAATCTCCTTATTGTTCTCTTACGAAAAATCATCTTTTACAATATTCCATACTGCCTCTATACTATTATGCTCCTTGATATAGGCCTGGGATTCTTCCGACATATGCTGCAGTATATCATTATCATTATACAATTTTACGACAGATTCCGCAAATTTATCGGCATCATTCTGAACTTCAACAAATGACTCTACTCCATCAATGCCTTCTGTTCCAACAGATGTTGACACAATTGGAATTCCATAATACATCGCTTCTACAACTTTGCCTTTCACTCCAGCACCGTACCGAAGCGGAACAACAACCATCTTACAAGAGTCATATAACTGTTTTAACTCCTCTTCTGTTACAAATCCTTTGACTACAATTCCATTTCCCGCCAACTGTTGTACACGCTCCGTTACCTTGGCGCCAACAATATAGAAATTCACATCCAATTTCTCTCGAATTTTCGGATACACATGCTCAGCAAACCATAAAACAGCGTCTTCATTTGGAGGATGTCCAAACCCTCCTACAAAAAGGATGCCTTCTCTCGTATCAAAATCTTGATTAATATCCTCTCGAAATTCCTCATATACATATGCTGTAATCGCTTTCACCGGAATAGACGCATCAATCTTATGAATTTCCTGCTCTTCAATATAGGAAGGATAATAATTGATAGCCGCCTTCTTCATGATTGATAATTCTGTTTCTTTCCATTCCTCTGACTCTGCAAGAAGTTTTTCATCATGATTCAATTCATATTCTCGACGAATACGCAGGAAATGCAAATCATGTCCATAATAAATACACTTGATATTCGTCTCATTCTTGATGAAATCAATATATTTTTTCGTAATGTGCGGCCGGTTTAAATATGCAAAATCGATATTATTCTGGTTCTCCAGAATCCACTCTTTCCAATGTTTTGCATACCATGGTCCATATAAGATTTCAATGCCAATCTGCTCCAGATATGACGCATATTCGCGATCCTGGTAGAAATTATCTCCTATGAACTTAACATTATATCCCTTTTCCACAAACATCTGCAAATACTGCCACGTTGTCTTGGAACCAGCGTCCCTATCAATCTGTGGGATATAGTGATCTATTACAAGAATTGTCTTCTTTCCCATGCTCCGCTCTCGCGCATGGAACAGATCGCCTTCTGTTTGTGCCTGCTTTGCAAATTCCTGCTCCCATTTCTTCTTTAGCTTAATCTGATTCTCCACCTGATACTTTTTGACACCGGAAGACAAATCTGTTCCATTGGATTTTCCTTCAAAATGTACAACCATTGATAATGGCTGATACATTAATTTATATCCATGTTTACGAACCTCGAATGCCAGATCCGAGTCCTCACAGTATGCAGGATTAAACAATTCATCGAATCCGCCAATCTCCTCCCACAAGCTCTTTCGAATCATAATTGCCGCGCCCGATATATAATCAACTTCCTTTACATAATTAAATTCCGACTTATTCGGGCTTTGACCGTTTCCATAGTTCCACGCATGTCCATCTCCCCAGATGATTCCACCCGCCTCCTGCAATGTACCATCTGGATATAGTAATTTTGAGCCAACCATACCAATGTCATTTTTGCGTTCAATCAATTCTACAAGACTACTTAACCAATTTGGTAATACTTGCGTATCATTATTCAAAAAGAGAATATACTTTCCGCGTGCCAGTTTCGCGGCATTATTACAGTTACGAAGGAACCGGACATTTGTCTTTGTTTTAGCTACTGTAATATTCTGCACTATCTCCGAAATCTGCTGTGTGATATCTGTGGAACAATCATCGCCTATAATTACTTCATACTCTACATCTGTCGTGTTCTTAATAATACTTTTCAGACAATTATAGGTATAACCAAACTGATTGTATACTGGTATTACTATTGAAACAGTTGGATTCTCGCTATATGGAAGTACTATTTTTTCCACATCAGAAATATTTGTGATTTCCGGCATTTCTGGGAACAATTCTAATTTCATTCGTTCCAATGATTCTCCAGCATCCAATGTCGCAGCATCCAGACGTCGTTCCAACATTGCACCATCTTCATTATGCATATAATGAAGTGTCTTCTTAATTCTAGATGGTGTACATTTCTTAATCATATAGATTGGATGCCTTAAGAATTTCTTCAACATCTTCCCCAGAAATCTACGTTTGCTACCTTGTGGGAATAATTTTTCTTTGAAATTCCACCAACGTCGAAGTAATCGAACACCTTTCGTATTAAGCAGATTCATATACGCACGTTCCTGCTCTAATAGTTGTTCGATATGTCCATTTTTATTATTTATCTCATTCTTAAAAACATTCAATTGTTGCTTTGTGTAATTATGTCTTCCCTGCTCCTGTTCCAATTCGAGCCTGCTTTTTGACAGTTCATATTGGACATCCTTCAACATCCTTTTTTGGTGCTCTACCTTGAAATTTAAAGTCTGTTCAATATGATACATATTCGGATCAAATACATTACATCTTCCAGAATCCATCATATTTTGAAGCATAATCTCATCAATTTCATCATATTCACACCTGCATTCATCGGCTATGTTAAATTCTCGATATAATCTTTCTTTTACAGAAAAATCTACCCCAGAATATTTTATGTTTCTATATAACAAAAATTCTACCGGAACGTCCGGGTACACCCATTCCTGATCAAAATAAACTAGATTCCCCGCATCATAAAAACTATTACAAAACGACATATCTGTAAGTGCTTGACTTAATATTTCTTTTTCTTGACTAAACACTATTCTTTTCAATCCCAATACATTACAACTAGTACTTGTATATGCAGTAGACGTTTTACGAACATCTCCCAAATATTGATTTAAAAGATATTTTGCCCCTTCGTAATCTCCCTTTTTAATCAGCTTACAAAAAACTATATCTGCGCGTTCTTTATCACAATAATTTTGTTCTAACAAATTGTCTTGTTTATGTTCATAGCCCAAATGCAAAACACCATTTTTTTTCAAGAACGAAAGATTATCTTCCAACGCTTTCAAATGTTGCATTGCCAGCAACGTCGCCGGTTGCTTAATTACCCTTTCCCCACAAACACTTGTAATTAAACGATATTCATCTCGATAATCTCTTTTTAATGAAGCATAATCTACGCTACACAGCCTATTGTCATGAAACGTTGCTTCTACAAAAAAAGAATTGGCAAAAAAAGGAAATACATCATTCGACAGTATATCCTTATATAGCTCTTTTTCATTTGCTATCAATAATGATTCCATTGGATAGGTAAACTTAATAGCATCAATATCTGTAGGCTTCGGAATATAATTATCAGAAAAAACTGCCATAGGGAACTTATAATCCGGAAGCGGATAATACCATTTATTATGATTAAATCCACATCGATATAACATATTTTGCAGACCATATCTCGAAAAAGTCTTTACGCCTGTTTTATAATATCTTCCGGTCACCGACTCATTATTATAACCTGAAATCCCATCAAACGGAATTGACGTATGATCTTCTGCAGCTCCACACCAATATTTCAACCCATATTGATTCTCAATTGCTAACAATAATTTTCCATTTGGTTTCAACAAACTACGGATTTGCCTCAATAATTTTAAATATGGATTTCCATCTGTTGAATTGATCCCAACATATTCTAAAACACCAATTAATAAAATATAATCAAATTTATCATCAAAAGTATGTTCATATATATCATCTGTATATACTGTTAGATTTTTCTTATCTTTATGTCGTTCTCGAATAATTTGCGCTCTTTTTTCTGACTGCTCCACAGATATTACAACTCTACATTTATCGCACAAAAGACCTGTCAAAGCACCCATTCCCGCTCCGATTTCTAATACACTTGCTTCTGAATTAAATGGATACCAATTAATCAAATTTTCTCTCGCATTTGTAAAATTATGGAATGCAGCACCTCCTAATGCTACAATTTCACTTTCACGATCTTCTTTTAACATATTCAAAATTTTATCTTCAATATTTCCATCTGAATATATTGTTTTTTTATCTTCCATAGAATACTTCTCCTATTATTGCAGTCTTATTTCTTTTTTATCGCTCACCCATTGATGTTTTATTTCATTTACTCCTATGTTCAATTTCTTATTTTCATTTGCCACCTTAAAAGATATAATAGAATTCAATACGTCAATTTTCTTTTCTCTTGTCTCAACACTAACATCAATATGATACGTAGAGTCTAATAATGTATTATCAATTTTAAGCTCCAATTTTTCTTGTTGTTCAAATTTATACTCTTGTCCTATCTCTAAACGTAATGAAAAACCGGCACAATAAATCCAATCATTTCTGGTAATTCCAACAGAAATACTTCCATATATATCTCTATCTATATTCTTTTTATATTCTAATTCGAGTATTATTGGTTCACCTGTAGAAAAAGATTGACACATTTCACGTTTACTATTCAGCATACGAACACTCGTTACCTCTATCTGTTGTGTTCCTTCTCGCCTTGCATCCGGACCACACTGCTCACATATTTCTCGACAAGAAGCATTTCTTTTATTTCTTTCTTCCTCTATTTTTCTGCGTTGTTCTTCCTGTTTTTTCTCTTCCGACGCTTGTGCTCTTACCTTCTCTTCTTCCTTACGCTTTCGTTCCTCCGCCTCTTTCTGCATCACATATTCCTGTTCTGCACGTTCCAGACGGTTATACTCCATCTTCTCAAGATAATGCTTATTTACCACTCTCGGAAGTCCATCTTCTTTAATTAATCCTTTTTCAATCCAGATAACGCGATCACAGATCTTCTCGATTTGACCAAGGGAATGAGATACAATAACAATCGTTGTACCATTTCGTTTTACATCTTTTAATTTCTGAAAACACTTCTCCTGAAAGTTAACGTCTCCAACTGCAAGAATCTCGTCAATCAAAAGCACATCCGCATCCACATTAATAGCTACCGAAAATGCAAGTCGCATATACATACCAGAAGAATATGTCCGCACCGGATTATCAATAAACTCTTCCAATTCGGAAAAACGAATGATATCATCCAAACGTTCGTCGATCTGCTTTTTGGTCAATCCAAAAATAGAGGCATTGATATAAATATTCTCTCTGCCTGTCATATCTTCATGGAATCCTGCTCCAAGCTCAATTAAGCTCGATACTTTTCCTTCAATCTCGATAGATCCACCATTCGGATATATAATACGGTTAAGCAACTTCAAAGTGGTACTTTTTCCGCAGCCATTTTTTCCGATTAGACCAATTGCCTCTCCTTTTTTTACATCAAAACTGATACCATTCAGAACCCATCGATCTTCATGTTTGTTTCGATTTGCAAATATGATACGCTCTTTCAGCATATGCCCCTTGTCAAAGTATATCTTAAATTTCTTTTTCAAATCACGAACTTCGATTGCGTTTTCCTTATTCATTACATTTCCTCCGCAAAGTTTCTCTCCATGTGCTTAAATGCAATTGCACCCACAAACAGAATCACTACTCCAAAGACCCCTGATAATAAAAGCGTCTTCATCTGTGGTATCTGCTCATAATACAAAATCTCCTGATAAGCCTGAATAACTGGTGTCATAGGATTAATATAATACACGCTGCGTAATCGTTCTGGTACCATCTCTACAGAATACATTATTGGTGTCAGATAAATCCATGCCATCATAATAACGCCTACAATATGTTCCATATCTCTGAAGTAGATCGTAAGGCCAGAAACAATAAATGTAAATCCTAATGCCATAATATATTCAATTATCATTACCAATGGTAGAAAAAGTAATGCCACTGCATTAAAACCTCTTCCTGACACCGCTATCACCAGAAAGATCATGATAAAACAAAACAACATATTAACAAAGGCACTTGTCACAAATGATATCGGCAATACCTCTCGCGGAAAATAAATCTTCTTTACCATCTCCGACTGGTTCTTAATACACATCGTACCTCCAGATACCGCTGTACTGAAAAAAATCCATGGTATCATTCCACTGATCAAATACACTGAAAACTGCTCAATTCCTGTCCGCATGATGAACTGAAATACAAATGTATATACAAGAATCTGACACAAAGGATTAATAAATGTCCATAAAAAGCCCAATACAGATGCTTTATACCGACCACGCAAATCTCTTTTCACCAAACTAAATATCATTTCTCGATACCCATATATTTCTTTAATTTTCTTTAACATCCTTTGTCACCTCTGTATAAATATCTTTCACTTTTTCCGCTATCTTATCCCATGCAAAGCGCTGTTCTATATCCATATATCCTTTTTCTGCCATATTCTGTAGCTCAAACCTCTTATTATAGGCACATAACATTGCTTCTGCTAACGCTTTCTCATCATTAACCTTGCATACAAACCCAATTTCAGAATTCACAATATCTGTAAACGCGTTAATATCTGTCACAATTGGGACTTTGTGATGTGCATAAGTAAGCTGTAGCACACCGCTTTGATAAACATTTCGGTACGGAAGCACACAGACATCTGCCGCAGAATAATAATAATCCACTTCATCGTCAGGAATATATCGTATCTCAAGCTTTACGTGATCCTTTATATGTTCCTGTTCTACAAGATCATAATATTTCTTCGAATCTTCCTTCCATGTATTACCTGCAATAACCAATAATGTGTCTTGTCTTCTGATAGGATTCACACGCAGAAATTCTGCATATGCTTTTAGCAATATGTCTACACCTTTTACCTTCTTTATCTGTCCAAAGAATAAATATACAAACTTTTCTTCTGCGATACCAAGCTTTTTTCTGGATTCTATCTGCTCATATTCTTTCGCATATTCCATAAAATGTCCATGTGGAATCATTTGAATCTGTACAGTATTCTCTGGAAACATCTTATGAAATCGCCCTACATTCTCTTCAGTTTGAAGTATTATTTCATCTGCTAATTCATATATTTTCTTATGAAAATAATAGTCGTAAAATTTTTTATTAAATGGCAATATATCATGAATCGTAATCACAATTCGTTTATTCATCTTTTTTATTCGACGAAGGAATATATAATCTACCGGTGAAAAAATAATCCACTGCGTATGTAAAACATCATACTCTTTCATCATCTTTCGGATCTTTCTAAGAGACGAAAGATAATTACATAATTTCTTAAGCTTGTCAATATTTTTTTCATCCGTATTGAACAAGTTTATCCGATTGCAAGCACAATTTTCGGCTTCTTTTTTCTGATCGATTGCCAAATGTACATCCACGCCCTGTTCTTGCAACGCATTAGCCAGACTATACGTATATTTATATGCAATTTTTGCTATTTGATCAACTAGCAGTATTTTCAACGTTTTTTACTCCTTGTACAAACAACTCTTCATACTGATCCGCTATTTTCTTCCAACTATATGCGTCTCGTATACGTGTCTTCGCCTTCTGTCCTATTTTTTTTCGTTCTTCTTCCGACAATCCATCTGCCTTTTCAATTAATTTAGCTAAATTGTACGGTTCTTTGGTCCAATACCACGCACTTTCCTGTGCCACCTCTCGATTAAATCCTACTCCCAAAAGCAGGTTTAAATCTGTACTTCCTAATGCTTCTAATAAACTTGGATTCGTTCCACCAACCTCATGACCGTGAATATATCCACATGCATGCTTACGAATCTGCTCCAACAATATTTTATCGTACACAGTTCCTGCAAAACAAATTCGATTATCTTTCTCATATTGTAACTTATCCAACAATTCTTTTTGCAATTTTCTATTTTGATTGCAAATAATTATCAGCTTTCTGGAAGTATTGCTTCTCATAAATTCACGAATCATTACCTCATAATTATTTTCTGGAACAAACCTTCCCACGATCAGATAATATTCCCCTTTTTGAACATTATATTTTTTCAGCCATTCATTATATTGTATTGATACTCCTTGTGAAGTTCTCTTATCTGTCACAATCTCTGCTCCATATGAAATATAGGTAGTATGTGGTAAGTATTTTTTGTATTCTTTTTGAATATATTTCTCAATATTTACACTATCACACACCAATAAATCTGCATACTTCACCATCAAACGCTCAGACAACTTCCAATATTTTCTAACAAAGTAATTCCATTTTGACCGTTTCCACTCATGTCCATCTGGATTCACAAACATCTTACCACCAAATCGATGGATTTTCTTTAAGTAATATCTGGCAAATGGTCCAATTCTACAAGCCAAAATATATATAATAGGATTCTCAATGTGATTCTTTTTTACATATGAAACACATGCATGCAAAGCCGCCACATCATAATAAACTGCCTGTGCTGGTCCAAGATTTGGCACTTTAACATAAAAACACCTTGCGTGATGGTATTCTTTTTCCTCTGCCTTTTTTCCTTTACACGCAACGTGATATTGAATTTTTTTATTCTGCTGATGATATTCCGTAAGCCGATCAACAAACGTCTCATATCCGCCATATGCACCTGGAATACCTTTTGAACCAATTATAAATACATTTTGAATCATATCTTATTCCCGTATATCCCGATAGATATACATTCCTCTTATCTCTGCTACTTTTTCATATCCAAACGCCTCAACCAGTCCAAATGTATGGTTCACTGGCAACACGATCAGATTTACGCCTTTACTTCTGGCCAACTCAGTGAATCTCGCCGGATCGCCACCATTCGCTCGCATCATACAAATAAGTTCTTTTATCTCTTCATCTTCAATTGGTTTAATATACCCCTCTGCATCTCTGCCATAGATCATATGGATTCTTCCGTTATATTGACGAAGATAACAATATATGCTTGAAGGTGCTAATACCACCGGCTCTTCCTCTAATGCAAGCAGTTCCTCTGCGATTTCGCAACTGTCTTCTGGTATTTTATATGCATTTTCTGCCTTTACAAATACACCAGGCTGACTATATATATTGTCTCCTGTTATAAACAAAACGGCAATAAACAGCATCGTCAAGACCGTGCAAACCCATTCCTTTTTTACCAATGATCCTAATTCAATAACTGCACACGCAATCACAGGAATTACAGGAATCATCCATAACATCCGCCAAAATGCATATGTGATCAGTCTCATCCACAAAAGCCCATACAGCACCGGATTTAAAATTACCGCCATGATAAGCAAGGACGGATATACTATCATTCGACGCTTTTCCTTACCTCGAAAGCAGAGAAATATCAAACTTACGAGATAGAAATATACAAGAGGGCTTCCATTTATATATTTCTGTATATAATTTTGTACATCTTGCATCCACTGTACCATTGAACGCTCTCCATATTCATAAATCTATTTTACAAGCGCATATGACAATCCATATATAATCGTTGGTATACATGCCAACAAAATATATGGGATTCTTTTCCATTTTTTAGTTATTAACAAAAACCAGACTCCATATACTCCAATCATAATGCCCGAAAAAAAGATTCCCATTCCAGACATCAGACACATACTCATTGCTGCCGGTATCAGTATAAGATATCCGCCCTTATTATCTGCATAATGATACAATCGAAACAGCAAGTAAGTAAGAAATGGTATCATCACGCATGCCACAACCGCTTTTCCCTGCCAGATTCGAACCAACGAAAAATACGACTGGTTATAAACAGACTGTCCAAATGTCATATTGGCTGCTGCCGCAACTGCCACAAACAAAAAACTCTTCGTTTTATTTTCATGTGTAAATAGATTCCCCAGTAAATAATATGACATATACCCTGCCAGCAAAAGGAACGCCGGATACACCGTGTGCGCTAGAATTGTTGGATGAACATGCATTAACTTTGCCAGCATCGCCAAATATATAGACCACGGTGAACTAATATCTTTTACCATTTCTCCAATCCAGGTACCTTCATGCATCCCTGTCGCGGGATGTGTCAGGAACATAGAACCTGTATTATATGCATCCATTGCATTTACAACAAATCTGGAATCGTCTTGGTCAATATGCATACTAAATATATATTTATAGCATTGATATCCTATTAGCCCGACCGCCAAAATGGCAGACACTATCAACCAAATTTTTTCCGATCCAGACAATTCTTCGTTGTTCGATTTTTTTGTTTTCTTCTCTTCGCGTGTCAAATGCATCCGCCACACAAAGAATACAATCATAACAAAAATTACAATCAGCCATAACACAGTCACGCCAACCAATTTCTGCTTTGTCAGGATCAACGGTACCGATACCAACTGAAATACTGCCCACATAAGCACCTGCCCCATTACATAGGAAAAACTAAACGAAGCAAGTTTATCTTTGTGAAAAATACCTGCGACATTTGAAATTAGCCTTCCTAAAAGGAGAGGCAGACCTATCATTAATACTATTGTCGAAATAATCTCATATACCATCTTTTCACTATATATCTTTCTATCTTCCCGTTTCTTTCAAGACAGTGAAAACTGTTTTGAACAAAATCTTGATGTCCAGTGATAAGCTCCAGTTATCGATATATTGTAAATCCATCTTGACCACATCTTCAAAATCCGTAACGGTATTTCGCCCATATGCTTGCCACATCCCTGTAATTCCAGGCTTCATAGTCAATCTTCTTTTATGATGTCCCGCATATTGCTTAAACTCATCAATCGTCGGTGGTCTGGTTCCTACCAGACTCATATCTCCCTTTAAAACATTGATAAACTGTGGTAATTCGTCAATACTTGTCTTGCGCAGAAACTTTCCAACCTTTGTAATGCGCGTATCGTCTGTCACCTTGAACATCAATCCCTGCATCTCGTTTTCAGCTGCAAGTTCCCTCTTACGTTCCTCTGCATCCACATACATGGATCGAAATTTGTAAATATAAAAAAACCTTCCACCTTTTCCAACTCGTTTTTGCTTAAAAAAGATTGGTCCTGGCGAATCCAATTTAATAGCAGGTGCAACAAAAATCATACAAATACTCATAATGATGATTCCAATAATGCTTCCCACAATATCTGCGCAACGTTTAATAAACAATTTTTTATACGCATACAGCCGATGTGCAAACGTCGCAACAACAGAATCTCCCAGTTTTCCAAACGCCACATCAAAATCACTGAATGCATCCATGATATCTATCTTGATGTGCACGGTTACGCCCATATCTTCTAATTCCAGAATCATAGGGCGCAAGTGTTCCACACTATCATAGCCAATATCAATATATACTTCATCTGCTACACCTCGACGAATATATGTCATAACTGTTTCCGCAGACGCCACCACCGGAATACCTCCGATTTCCTGTCCTGCCATGTCCTGATCCACAATCGCAAACGAATCAAGCCGACGCATCCAATCAGCCGTATCCTCCCGAAGAGAAGAATTTCTCTCCGCACGTTCCTTCGTCGTAATCGCAATCAAACGAATTGCATTCCCACTTTTATTGTGATTAATCAAAACACGCTTAATAATAAGACGGCAGATATACACACTCACTATTACAAGCACGAACATGATAACGTACACGCCTCGCGGGAACAACTCTTCTTTCCTTCGAAGTAATTCATAAATAGCGATAATACATGCAAACAATATATATTTCTTAATTACTTCTTTGAGTTCTACAAAGTACCCTCGGCTCGTAAAATTCTCTGCCCCCGTATCAATCACGATAAGCAATAGATATGATACGAGCACAGACAATATATTTCCATTTAATTCATTAAATGCAAACGAGTAACTAAAATGCTTATATCCTATCAACCAAATTATTCCAGCCGCATAAAAAGATATTATCAAGCAAATCAATTCTGTAAAAAATAATATAAAATTCTGAATTCTTTCTTTGGTTTGAATCATTTTTATAATTTACTATCTACAACCCACATGCCCTTCTCTGCATCGTAAATACGCTCTCCATTTCCGGTTGTATAATCATCATTTACCGTAAATGTGTCTGCCAATTTCTGACTCAGGACTCCTGGTTTTGCAATTTCCTCAAACATTTTCTCTGCCAAAGAGTTATCAAATTCCACCTGCAATCCTCTTGTAAGTTCTGCAAAATTTGTTATATATTCCACAATCGCATCCTGCATCTTCAAAGATTCCTGCAAACTTTTTGGAATTGACTTTTTCATAACCGGAACATACGAATCATTTTGTTTTGCCATGCAAATGACCTGACCATGTGTTGCCGAAGTCACCGCCTCTAAAAACAATTGAATCTCATTCAGCATCGGATATTCATTAAATGTATACACACTATCACAGGTTCCTCCTAGCTTTGGCGGCTTAACTTCATAACCAGTTGCCAGATAACAACCACGGATTGGTTGTTTACTCATACGCATAAGGAAGTATTGGATTGATCCTGCATATCCCACATCCACAACACAAATATTTTTTGAATCATATCCTGCCGTTTCCTGTGCATAGTATTCCTCATACCGTGCCTTTTCTTCTTGAATATGCTTCATACAAACATCTTCATGATCCCGAATTACAGTCATAACCTTCTGCAAATCCTGCGGCATGTGTATAATCTGCATTGGATCTTCACAGATTTCCTCCAAGCCAAGTCGTTCACGGAACAAACCACCTATTGTTCCCGAGTAATTATTCTGTATAAGTTGCTCAATATCACTCATCCCCTGAATCTGTGCAACACCTGCCGCACGTCTGGAAGTATAAAAATAACTATTTTCTATCTCAGGCACGTGGAATGCCTGTACATATTCTTTGTATAATCTTTGTAGAAATTGTCCTTCTCTCGCAAGGAATAACAATTTCCCCGCCTTTTCACGACTAATAAAATCTGCAAACACCATGAACATCGGAGCAAAGAACGATGATGCTACTTCTTCGCAATCTGATAATCTTGCATGTCCCCTTGCTCCAAGTGCAAATGGGGAATTATACAAATGTGCATTGACAAAACTTCCTAACATCAATGAATTCTCGATTGTTGTGCCTACATATTCCTTGTAAGTCTCATACTGGTCTGAGAACCTAAACTCGCTACGCGGAGAAAGCCAAAGCACAGCATGCATGCCCCTATCAATTACAAGCTGATGATCGGAATGAGGATTATCACCTATATGAACTGTTGTTTGTCCTTCCAATTCATTCTGGTAATACTCCCACATAGATTCATCATCTTTACGTAAACCCTTCTCGCATGATATCCAAAGATCGTCGTAACCATCATATCCACACTTCTTCAACATTCTCCGAATGATTGGAGCCGTTAGATACATATCGCTCACAAGAATGATCCGTTTTCCTTGTTCTTTTAAACGATCAAAAATAGCCTTTGCATCCTTACGCGGTATACATAATGCATATTCCAAGTCTATTTCCAGCTGCTTGAGTTCATGGATTTCCTTTGCAGAAAACGTGCTGTCTTCCATCATGCAGTCATAAATTGCATCAATATTGCAGAACTTTCCTTTTTTCTCATTTGCCTTTTGTTCTGCCCTTTTTCTAATTGCCAGATAATCAACCTGCTTATCATATCGAACCGCAATCAATCTGCGCATTAACTCAAAAACATCATCTGGCTGATACACCAACCTTGTAATCAATGTATCAAATATATCAAAAGTAACCGTATCATATCCATCCAAATATGCTGTATTCTGTACAGTCATATCAAAATATTTATGAAATCCTCTGTAACTGATATTTTTTGAAAAGACTTCCACATCTGGATCTAAAATGTACTGATTATACCCCTGACATATCATCATTCGTGAAATCACACGTTCTAATGCATGTGCCAACGTTCCGTCAATTTGTCCATGCTCTTCATCAAAATCTTCATATGTAAGATTTAAATCAAATAAAGGTTTAAGCGCCTCAGTTTTAGCCCAGAAAAAACTTCCTACTGGATATTGCAGCATTTCACTGTCAAAAGACATTCCCATCCGTCCCAATATCTCTGCAGACTTCGGAATATTTCTAAGCCAATGATATACGAAAACATCTAAATCATCTGTTTTTTCTCCATATACCAGCCCTGCATTTTCTTCATCCATTAGCCGCAATGTCTCATATACACATGGAGCATTTTTCAAAACACCTTTCAAGGACCATTGTCTCCATGTTACATTATCTGCGCCATTATATAATGATTTTTTTGTATGAATATGCAAAAGGTAATCATGTTGCAACAATTCTTCACGAAACAGCACATAAAATGGTGCAATGTCTCTTCCACGATTTGGTGTTTTCCTTACAACAACCGTTCGAACATAATCTACATTCATCTTGATTTTTTTTCGAATCGCTTTTATGTTTGCATCCTGTTTGCAAGAAACGTATAAATCGAATGGTTCTGTAATATGATTCAAATATCCACAGAATTCGGCTAATAAATCTTCATAATACAAGTGAAGATGTACTGCAATTTCTTTTCCGTTTTGCTGTGTCCTTCCAGCATTTTTTATCTTTTTCAAGCCTCTCCACGCACTTCGTATTGCAGGACTCTTCCTTGCAGCTGCCGTAGCCTTTCGAATCGGTGCTGTCATTCTCCAGCAACGCGAATTCTGTATACCCGCTGCCAGAATTCTAGTATCTGAAAGTTGCGTTTTTAATTGTACTATCTGAGATTCCTGCGCGTCTGTCTTTTCGCGTAATTCCGCACATTCACGAATCATGGCTCCCATATCAGAAGTATTTACTGCTTCCCCCATACGATTGTACAACTCATACAAATTCTTCTGATCTTTATAACAAAAATCGTATTGAAAATGATGCTCCATCTTCTTGAACGTCTCAATATTTTTTCGATTAACCCCCATCCATATGCACAATTCATCAATTCCAATGTCTGTCGGTTTGCATATAAGCAAATATTCCTTCGCAGCTCTCCACAGCACAAAATCAATTGGCACAAGGAAGTCAAACGTCCACTCATAATCAATCACTGTCCATATATCTTTTTTCACAACGATATTAGAGAATGTAAGATCAATATCAACATATTGAGCAGAAGCCATTCCTTCTGGCAACACAACTTCGCCAAACACTTCCTGAAACCTTTCATCCGCAACAAATGGTTTTTGCACATATACTGTACGAATTGTATCTGCAAAAAGCTTAATCTGCTCCATGAATTGTGACATGTCTTCCTGTGCATATTCATTCATGATATCTACGAGAGAAGTCCCCTCTAAATATTCAAACTGAATATACTCTTCATTCAGTTCTGCTCGATTTGCACGCATACAGCTTCCAGAAAAAATTTCCGATAATTTCTGATAAATTGTGTAAATGTTTTTTATATGTGCACTTGCATCTTTTGAATCCGGATATTTTCTTACAACACGTTCCGTTTCCGTTTCAAGAATATCTGTACGAATTGCATACTTTGCATTTCGTTGATTCGAATATTTGGAATAAATCAGTTTAGTCATTTTCTTCTCCCTTTGCAACAATCAAAAAAGAATTTGAAAATTCTGGAAATAATCCAGCTGTTATCAAGCTGTTAAATACTTTCTTTTCATCAAAAAATTCCATCCGGTTCCAATCAAAATTTCTATAATTTGTAGATAATTCATCTATTTTCGGCAAATATTCATCGGAGAAAATTTTTTCAGGCAACTTATAATCGGGATATGGATAATAAAAATCAACTAACTCAAACCCTTCTGATTTGAGCATATCATCTAATTCTTTCTTTGAGAAGGTTCTCACGCGGCAATTCTTATCTTCATATCCTTCTATTCCTTCAAAGAAATTTCCAGTATGATCTTCCCGACATCCTGCCCAATATTTCAGTCCTAATTTGTTTTCAATTGCTATGATTAATCTACCACTTGGAGTCAAATGTTTTTTTATTATTCGAAGGAATTCCTCATATGGATGCTCACCATTGATATAACTGCATGCATATTCAAACACGCCTATCAATGTAATGACATCGTACTGTCCTTCCAAATGCTTTTCTACCATTTGAAAATTTCCAACTTTAATTGTCACATTATCACAATCTCTGTGGCGATATGCATTAATCAGAGAGCGTTTCATAGATAGTTCTACTGCATCTACACTCTTCGCCATCTTTGCAAGTGCTCCTGTGATTGCTCCACACCCTGCGCCAATCTCCAACACACGATCTTCTTTGGTGATTGGCATTGCCGTAATTATATTTTCTCTTACATTTGAAAAGTGATACAGGATTGTCCACGATTTTCTCTCTGTAATTACACGATTGTACTCCGATGGTTTGAATGATTTTGCAATTTCCAGCATCTCATTTTCTATCTCACCATCACTATACAAATCCTCTCCAGGATAATATGTGTCATCAATTGTAATAGCTCCGATTGTCTGCATAATTCTCCTTATATTTCCTTACCTTTTTATATAAATTAGTTATTATATGTTTGAACAGTTATTTTAGAATCCATGTCATAATACCCCACTGTATTTTTATCTGAAACAACCGCGATATTGCAAACATCATACAATCGATGATATACAACAAAATCATCTGCTTCAAAACTCGTACAGCCTAATGAAAGCAAATATTCTCCACCCTGTAAACTCATTTTTTGTCGGAAAGTCACATCCATAATCTTTCCGACTTCAAAATTTGTTTTTTCATACATCGTGTTGGTCCCTGTAATCTCAGTTCCTTTAGAATCTTTAATAGAATATGCAAATATAGGCAATTGAATTGGTTCATTCATTCGAACTTTCATTCGAATATAAAAGTCTTTCCCCTTTTCTACCGAATTCGTAATACTCCCTTGATCATCGAGGATTGCATAATCAACAATTTCTGCCTTTTTATCTCCGTACTCTATCGCATTTTGATTATTTGTTAATTGCCGCTTCCACGTTCCATCTTCACTCTTTTTATTTAAAATCTGTTCAATATTAGGAGATTTTGCCATATTCTCCTGTTCTTCTTCAACATGATCCAAATCTAACTGTCCAACCAAAACTTTCTTATACATGTCAACCATTTCTTTTGGTTTTCCTTCAGCTAGTTTCTGTCCTTTATTTAACAGTACCACTCGGTCACAATATTTACTGATGCTTCCCAGATCATGGCTTACAAATAAAATAGTTTTTCCCTGCTGTTTAAAATCTTCAAACTTCTTATAACATTTCGCCTGAAAAAACACATCTCCGACAGACAACGCTTCATCAACGATTAAAATTTCCGGATCTATGTTAATTGCTACTGCAAACGCAAGACGTACAAACATACCAGACGAATAAGTTTTAACCGGTTGATGAATAAAATCTCCGATATCTGCAAACGACAGTATATCATCAAGCTTCTGGTCAATCTCACTTCTCGAAAATCCGATCATCGTTCCATTGAGGTATATATTCTCCAACCCTGTATATTCCATATTAAAGCCGGCACCTAATTCCAATAGCGCAGAGATACGTCCGTTAATCTCCACATTTCCACTGGTAGGATTCAAAACACCTGTAATAATCTTGAGAATTGTTGATTTACCAGCCCCATTCGTTCCAATGATTCCAACGCACTCACCTTTTTGGACATCAAAATTCAAATTATGAAGTGCATAATGTTCTCGATATTTTATTTTCTTTGACAGCCCCAACGATTCCTTAAATCGATCTGATGGTTTGTCGTATAATTTATATAATTTAGTTACATCCTGTACGCGAATTGCAAAGTCGCTCATAACTATTCTCTCCTGTTATAATACATCTGCAAAATGTATCTTTAGTCGATTAAATACATTTACGCCAATCACAAAAAATAATACTGTGATAACCCAGAACACAAGTGTCCATAAAGGCTTTTCCCAGAACCATACCTTATCAAGTAACGCATTCCGAAATCCTTCTACAATATAATACATCGGATTCAATTTAAATATCTTTGCCAGAGTTGGATGATTTACCAAAATATCCGATAAATTCCACATAATTGGCGTCATCCATACACCCACCTGCAAAACAATGTTGATAATCTGAATCAAATCCCGGAAGAAAACTACCACTGCAGATGTAAAATACGCTAACCCCAATACCAGCAAAAAGCTACATATCATATAATAAATAATCTGTAACCAATATAAGCTCGGAGTATAGCCATTACACCAGCACAATATCATAGTAAATACAATAAATATTACGTGTACGAACATTGCCGACAGCACTTTCACCAGCGGTAATATATCGATGTTAAATACAACTTTCTTTACCAGATAGTTGTACTCGATCAATGCATTTGTTCCACCGTTCAACGCCTCTGAAAAAAAGAACCACGGAACAAGTCCTGCCATCAGCCACAGTACAAACGGGTGCCCGCTCGGTCTACCCTGGCGCAATCCCACGGTAAACACAAACCAATACACAACAACTGTGACAATCGGCTGCACAAATGCCCAGATCACACCCAAATAAGAACCTGCAAACCGTGTCTTAAAATCATTCTTCGCCAGATTTCCGATCAATGTCCGATTTTGAACTAATTCGATCGGAAGATTTATAAATTGTCGAAACCGTGAAGTTGTTTTCTTTTCCATGCCTATTTTTTATACTCCTTAATACCACTCCACTTGGTATCCTTCTCTGAGAATGTCAGATCTTCTACCGTCATTCCTTCTGGCATCGGCCATTCTACGCCAATTTCCGGATCAGACCAGAGCAGTCCGCCCTCATCGTTTGGATGATAGAAATCTGTACATTTATAACAAAACTCTGCATGATCGGATAATACGATGAATCCATGCGCAAAGTTCTTTGGAATGAAAAACTGTTTCTTATTCTCTGCAGACAAACGAACGCCAAACCATTTACCAAATGTCTTTGATCCTTCCCGCAGATCCACCGCCACATCAAATACCTCTCCACTTACAACACGCACAAGCTTATCCTGTGGATAATTGATCTGGAAATGCAATCCTCGAAGCACACCTTTCTTAGAGCTGGACTGGTTATCCTGTACAAATGTACAATCAATGCCTGCCGCTGCAAAATCATTATAATTGTAAGTCTCCATAAAATAGCCTCTATCATCGCCAAACACAGAAGGTGTGATTACTTTCAATCCCTCAATCTCTACACCATCTGCTTCACAAGTTTCTACTGTGATTTTTCCAAATTTCTGTTCCATGTCCTTTTCCTTTCATCTATTTCTTATATTTTCTGTCCTTTTTTATTATTTAAAATAAAGTATAAATTTAAAATAGCTGTTAACAATAAATCCTTATTATTTTGATATACATAATTATTGAAATTGTAGCATATAGCTAGCAAAACTGCAAGTTTTAGCTGTTTTGTTCACAAAAACGAGATAGCCATAACGCATTATTTATATTCTTCCATTGTCTTCTCTTTTTGATAGGTATAAAATAATAAGTAATATTGGAGACGTATCGAAGTGGTCATAACGGGGCTGACTCGAAATCAGTTGGCCGGGGTAACCTGGCACGCGGGTTCAAATCCCGCCGTCTCCGCTAATAAAGAAAAATCCTCCCAACATTGCATTTCCCCTGCAACACTGGGAGGATTTGATTTTTCGATTAAATATCTGCTTCCTTCAAATATCTGCTTACCGCATCTGTCCAGACTGGAAGCGGTGTGAATCCATTTTCTACAAGCTTCTTCTTATCCAAACGGCTGTTGTACGGTCTTGCCGCCTTGCTGAGTCCGTACTCTGCTGTAGTAACTGGCGTTACCTTCGTAGAAAGTCCATACTGGCGATAGATTTCCACGCAGAAATCATACCATGAGATATAGCCTGTCTTGGCTCCAATTGCGTCAGCGCCCTCTGGAAGCTCTGCATTTGTGGCATGGTAATAACCATATTTTTCGGTCTCGCACATATCTACGAGCAGACGCGCTAAATCATAGGTATACGTCGGCGTGCCGATCTGATCACAGACCACGCGTACCTCGTCGTGCGTCTTGCCGACATTGATCATCGTCTTGATGAAATTCTTGCCATTTAAACCAAATACCCACGCGATACGGACGATGAAATATTTCTCTAATATAGAAGAAACTGCCAATTCTCCGTCCAGCTTTGACTGTCCGTAGACATTGAGCGGCTTGTAATCTTTGCAATCCGGCTCCCAAGGCGTCGTGCCCTGTCCATCAAATACATAATCCGTTGAGAGGTACAACATCTTGCAGTCCAGCGCCTTGCACACTTCTGCAATGTTTCTTGTGCCGTCCACATTTACCTTTTTTACGGTCGCCTGCTTGTCCTCATCTTCGGCTGCATCCACGGCTGTCCATGCTGCACAATGGATCACAGCGTCCGGTTTGATCTCCATGATCTGTTTCTTCACGGCTGCCTGATCAGTGATGTCCAGACTTACATATGGCATTGTCGTAACTGCAGACCCATCCTGCACGCCTGCATAGGTCTCTCCGAGATCGGAACCCACGCCTTCGTGTCCTCGTTTGCTCAGCTCATTCATCACATCATGACCAAGCTGTCCATTTACACCCGTTACAAAAAATTTCATTTTTGATATCCTTTCCATTCAAATCTTTTTATATTTTTTCAAAAAATTTGTCCCAATTTTGATTTTCTTTTTCCATTTTAACAACCATCTATGTGTGCGTCAAGCGATGAAAATCGTCATTTTTGACTTAATTTTATTAAGTTAAATTCAAAGTATGCTCTCCAGCGCGTCAATTATGCCAGCCCCCTTGTTTTTTTGCTCACTTATGCTACGATGAGATTGTCCGAGGCAAACACCCTTGGGCAGGAGGAGAGCTGGGGTTATTGATGTTCGAAAGCAATAACTTCAAATGTGTGTTTACATAGAAACCGGACGGAATGGGGAACCGTCCGGTTTTGTATTTATCTTTTATCTTCGCATTGCATCCCCCCTACATCTCGATTATAATATCCTTATATTACTTCGGAAGAAAGCGGGGAGCTACAATTATGAAGATCATCTTTTGCAAATGGGGAAGCATCTGCGAGAAGGGAATCGCAAATGCGTTGCAGCGGTTAGGCATTACAGTTATCACGATGAACCGCAAATTTGAGAGCGTTGATTACGACAAAGGCTATCTGGAAGCACTGGCGGATCTGATTCAGAAAAACCTAGATGCGTCCTGTGTGTTCTCCGTGAATTTTCAGCCAATCGTAGCGCGGTGTTGCAAGGTGTTTAAACTACCGTATCTGTCCTGGACGGTCGACTGCCCAAGCTTCCAGCTCTATTCCGAGACGATTGCCTACCCCACAAACCGAATCTTCGTCTTAGATCGTATGCAATGGGAGAAATTCGCCCCCGTCAACCCGGACTGTATCTTCCATCTGCCGATGGGCGCGGATGTTGCAACATGGGACGAAATAAAGGTAACCGCCGAAGATCATCAAAATTACGACTGTGATGTTTCTTTTGTCGGTTCGTTGTACTCTGAGAAAACACGCTACAATTCCATCGAAAAAGATCTGCCGGATGCGATGCGCGGCTATGTCGACGGACTGATTGCCGCCCAGTTAAACGTCTATGGGTACAATCTGTTGGAGGATTCCATCACTGACGAATGGGCGCAGGAATTCAAGAAATATGCCGATTGGGCACCGCTTGGCGAAGACTACGCGGAAGATGTGAAAGGCATCGTTGCCGACACCTATCTCGGCTACAAATGCACCGAGCAGGAACGCATCCGCACCTGCAATGCAATTGGCGCGCATTTTGAGGAATTACGGGAACAAGGGATAAACTATCAATTTGACCTGTGGACGCTGACTGATACCTCACCACTAAAACATGTCCGGTGTCGTGGCGGCGCTGATTCCAACAATATGATGCCGCAGATCATCAAATGCAGCAAAATCAACCTGAACATGACAAACCGCCCGATCAAAACCGGACTGCCACTCCGTATCTTCGATCTCATGGCATGTGGCGGCTTCGTACTGTCGAATTATCAATCTGAAATCCCGGAGATTTTCGTCCCGGACGAAGATATCGTCCTCTATGACAGCATCCCGGATATGCTCGCCAAAATCGACTATTATCTGGAACATGATGATGAGCGGAAACAGATTGCGAAGAATGGATACGAGAAAGTGAAAGAATATCACAGTTACGATGTAAGAATTGTGACCATGTTAAAAACAGCCGGGATTATTTAATCCCGGCTTGTAATCATTATGGATTCCCTAAAACGACTTAACACCTCCGACATCAAATCAGACATATCTCGCGATGATCTGACTCTCATATTCTGCATCGTGAATATCTTCCACCTGATCTCCCCCAGCAACCTCATTGTTGTACTTTGTCTTTACCTCAGTTTTTCTGCCTTTTCCAGCCAAGAACCATTCATATTCAATATCCACATGACCGATATCTAACGCCTGATATCCTTCAATTGCCAAATCATATGCCAGAACCGTTGCTGTTGGTCCAAGTGCAACCAGCACCAACTTATCCTTGCCTTGCTTTTTGGTTTCTGCAAGCAATTCCTCATATCGATCAAATGCATGTTCTGCCGGTCCCAAAATTCTTACAATGCTTTTCGCTCCAGCAAACAAATCATTTCCGATGCCAAGACGACTTTTCTCCCCTTCCACAATCACCAGGTTCCGCCCCTGCCATATCTTCTTCAACGCATCAAATCTCTGTTTCGGTGCGTCTGTATTATTATCATGATAACTGGCATACGGGCGCGTCACATATGCATCGTAATATGTCCGATCCATATCTAACAAATCATAATTCTGCTTGCGCACCTCTTCCGTCAGATACGCACGGATATTGTAACGGCACTCTGTATTATACTTAGATAAATCCCCATAAATATCTGGAATTCCTAATAAAATTTCTTCGTTCTCCATATGTAAAACTTCCATAAGCCGTCTGGCAAGCTCCGCATCCGCATGCTGAAACTTCTGCCGGTTTACACCGGCGATTACCGCAAACTCACCATCCCCGAACCGAGCCATAGACTTCCGCTCAGATATGATTTTATCAATTGCTTCCTGACCTGATCGTATCGTTGGCAGCTGCAACTTATCCTGTGTGGCAAGCACTTCGTATTTCAGATTGTCCACAGACAGATTCATAGCATATTGATTCGTCGACAGCTGTGCAATCTGCTGCTTGCACGCATTCGTAAGATTCGAAAGCATCGTCTGTAATTCGCCGCCCTTCCGTTCCAGTTCATCTATCTGCATTTTATCTGTCTGTGTTCTACACATGCGCTCTGTAACCTGTTCAGCAAACATTGGCACATCAACACCCGAGATACAAGAAATTCCATACAGATCTGCCATATCCATATATCTTACATTGTCCGTACTACGATTCGTAATATATCCATCTACCTGCCCAAACAAGCTCCTCTCATCTTCAGGATTGGCAACAAATAGATTCACATAGCAATCCACATCCTCATACTTTGAGAAGATATCATCTAATCTCTCTAGCTTTTCCTGCAGATCAGCATCTTCCCTGATATACAGCAAAAGTTCGTAATTCGTATCTGCATAACTATTTACAAATGCTTCAATCACATTTGAATATGTCGGATAATCCTGTTCAAAATCCGGTATATACAACAATCTCCGATCTGGTCCGGACTTTGTCTTCTCCATTGGAATAATATCCGCCATCGGAATCTGTTGAAGTTCCCGCTGTGCATCCGGCAGAAATGTCTCTATAAAGGTATCTATATCTCCATACAGCAATCCAGCCGCAGCACGTACCTTCTCTGCAGTCCAATTCCACCACCGGATCAGTTCCAGCGCTTCTATTTGTCTCTCTTCAAAACGATAGCCAATTACTTTTGCAGGATTCCCTGACACAATCGCATATGATGGCACATCCTTCACAACAACTGCTCCCGCTGCCACGACAGCGCCATTGCCAATCGTTACCCCGCTCATTATTGTAACATCATCACCGATCCAGCAGTCATTCATAATAACCACCTGACCTTTACGCCTGATTCTCTCTGGTCTGCGATATGGAGCCCCATTAATCCGCCCCTGACAGACACGTCTATAATCGTGATTCATATCCACAATTATCTTAACATCGCCCGCAATTGACGTATAACGTCCAACCTGCAGATTATATATCATGCCGGAATCAAAAACGACCTCTGCCCAGGCTTCTTCAATATAACTGTCTCTGCCAATCACCAGCACAGGGAAATTCTTCTGTTCACCCAGAACATCACTCATATATGCTGTATCCGTCTGTACACTATTTTCAGGTATATTTAACTTTATGCGCATGATTTTCTCCTCACGTACCAGATTATACTAATATTCTATCTCTGTCGAAGCAAGCATCACAGGTTTCTCGCGTAACGTAAACTCATGTACATACGGAGATGGAGAACCATAATACGCATCACCGTTCATCGCCAGACGCTCTCGATAAGCCGCGAGATCTTCCTGCTTCTGCGGTTTCTCCAACGTACACCATGCCTTGTTTGTCTCTGCATAAGTACGAAGCATTTCTGTTAACCTCTTAACCCGCTGCAGATCAACCTCCCAGTCCGATAATCGTGGTGGATAGAAGCATATCTGCACCTGCAAATTCTCATGGTTATCTGCAAATATCTGTAGTCTGGATTCCACATGCGCAAGTGCGCGCTTTCCAAGATTGGCAAGCTCAGTTTCTCCGATGCAGTAAAGGATCGTCTTCTGGGATGTACCCTTTCCTGCTTCACTCTGGAATACAAACTCCGATACAGAGATTTTCCGCTCCCAGATTGCCCTGTATGCTTCTCCCGAGAATTCCACCAGACACTCCAGATACCGCTGCCGCATGTTCTCCGACTGCACATAGATCTGATCTGCATACATAAGTGCCGGTGCCATCACATAATGCTTCATGTTATATCGATCCGTTGTGTCCTCTGCTCTGAATTCCTTCACCTTATACGCCGGAACATAGATCAGATTCTTCGTATACTTCCGAAGATTTCCCGCATAGTATATCGGCGGAATCGTCAGACATGGATTCTCACCATCATACGGATCCTGAATATATATCGTACCCGGTGCCAGAAGTGCCGGATTTACCTTCTGCCATGGCATGAACTGTATATTATCCGCAAATTCTCCGTACAGATTCTGTATATGATCTTGTATACGCATTGTGTTTGCATCTTCCGTGTTCTGCCCATACTCTGCATGTCCATAAATATCTTTGAATACTGTCGGTACACAGGCGATATATACATCCGTATCTGCCTTTTGCCGTTCCTCATCACATAGATGTTCATACGCATGCCACTCCCGCATCCCTGTACATATAAATAGCACAGAACGGCGTGCAATGCAGAATTGCTGTATCTCCGCTTTCATCTCTGTATAGCTGCGAGCAAACGCCTCATACGAAGCACGAACTGTTGCATCTGCATCCGGCACATCGACTGACTGCTGTCCTGCTTCCGGTACACCTGGTTCCTGTAACCGGATATTCAACTGCTCATACAGCGCATACAACGCATCACAGTATTCCTGTATCTTCGCAACCACTTTCTGCACGCATGGATTTGTTTCCCCACGTACCTCTTCGAGCAATGTGCCAAAGTCTACGACCAATTGCTGTAATTCCGGCAACACCGATAACACATCCTCATACTGTTGCTCCTGCATCTGTGCCGTACAGTTCTCCATCATCTCATCAAGTACCGATACATATTGTCCGGCAATGTCTGTAAGTGTCTGCTCCTCTACATCCTTTTCCTGCTTACAGGATGACTTCTTATCCACTTCCTTGCACACACGACCTGAGTTGTCACACAACGAATGCTGTGATGTGTTATCGAACGCATTTGCATTCCTGCACACATGACCTGTGCTGTCATATAACATCTCTGGCCGGAACGTAAACTCCGGCAGAGGAAAATCCGCTACCGCCTGCAGGTTCTTCCGCTGCCCTTCAAAATACGGATAGTCGTGTCCACCCCAGACCTTCCGTATCGTCATATAATCCCCATAACGATAGCGAAGTGCCGTGTCATAATCTGCAGGCACCGGTATCGTAATCTCTTCAAACGGCAGCCGCACAAGCGTATCATAGCACTTCTTCGGCAATCCCCGATTTCCTTTGAGCACCCACGGAAAGATCTGTGCAACCGCATCCGATTCATCTGCCGGCACCCGCGCCATCTGTAATTCCGCAAGCCGGTACAGGGGAATTCCGAGTTCCCGTGCATTCTTTGTCCTCGGCAACTTCGTCTGGTATTTATTTTCAAGTTCCTGTAAAAACATTTCTCTTACAGAATCCTGCATGCGTCCCTCTATGATCTGATCTGCCACCGCCAAAATATGCTTGATCTCCTCGCAGCGCGCTTTCTCCTGTTCCTCGTCCCTGTACAGATAATCCATCACGAAGATATCAACCGTTGCGATATATGGGAAATTATGATACTTGCGCAAATGCTCTTCTTCAAAACAAATCTGATTACAATTCACCACGCGCGACAAAAAGAGCCAGTGATTCTCCTTCGTTGCATAATCGTGAATCGCAAACTCTCCCGGAAGCTCATCCTTCGCCATTTCCTTAAAGCGCTCATAATCTTCGCGCAGCATACCGATATCCAGATCATCATCCCACGGCACAAATCCACCATGGCGCACGGCACCGATCAGCGTCCCCCACTCCGCGAAGTATCGAATATTACATTTTTTACAGATGCGGTCAATCTCTGCAAGAATCTGAAGCTCTGCCCCCCACGCCTGCTTGATTGCCGTCGGCACGTAAAATCCGTAACGCACCTCATCCTGATAAAATTCTGTGGTTAATTTCATTGCATCCATTTCCTGTAACTACCGAAAAAATCTCGCATCTGAATATTTTTCTATAAAAAATATTCGCGAAACAGTTTTTATCTATAGAAAAAGTCGCTTTACTCGTTCACACCCATGATCTTCACATAGTCTTCCGTCTTGTCTCGCATGATTGTAAGCCCCTGCATCAGCTGCTCCATCGGAAGTCGGTGTGTAATCAACTTCTCCGGATGCACACGCCCTTCTGCAAGCGCACGCACCACATAATGCCAGTCATCATCCTCACTGCCGGTAAAGGACGAATTCCACGTACCGGATACGCGAAGCTCATTCCGCAAGATTTTCCAATACACCGCTTTCGGAAGCGTCATGTCTGAATATGGATTCCCCACAAATACAATACTGCCACCCGGTGCAGAAAGTTCTACCGCGTGCTGTACCGTCTCGTTTTTCCCGACACACTCAAAGAACAGATCTACTCCGACACCATCCGTCCGTTTCATAAGCCAGGCAGCGGCATCTTCCTTTCTCGAATCGCAGAAATTCTCCTCCGGAATTCCCAGTTCCCCGACATGGAGCTTCTGTGCATCTTTATTTCCGATCACATATAAATCCTTTACACCTGCATCCTTCAGGAACATCGTAAGAAGCAGTCCAATCGTTCCAAGTCCCCAGACAGCAACCCGGCTCTTCGAAATATCCCCCGCCAGCGCCATGCCTTTCCGCATCGCATGTACAGAAACCGCCATTGGCTCCAACATAGCAGCCTGCTCGTAAGTCACGCCCTCCGGCAACTCAAGCAGGTTCTTCTCCGGCACTGCCACATACTCCGCAAAACCGCCATCACACCGGGAGCCAAGATAATTATAATTCCGGCACATCTGGTACTGTTTCTTCTGACACGGTCCGCACGTCCCACACGGAATTAAAGGAAATATACCAACCGGTTTACCCTGCCATTTCGCATCCACATCCGTTCCACACGCACAGACCTGTCCGGAAAACTCGTGTCCGATAATAATCGGATGCACATGCGCCCCTGTCACAAAGGCACGGGGAATATCCGAACCACAGATACCCGCTGCCTTAACCGCAACCAAGACTTCATCTGATTTTGGCTGTGGTTTCTCCGTCTCTTCATATGTCATATTGTTTGGGTTATGTAATATCCATGCTTTCATATGTGGGGTCCTCCTTTGTCTACACCAACATCACACGCCCGGTATGCAGAATCTTATAATCCTCCGCATGATGCATAAAATATAATGTCTCCAAATTCTCTCCTAAATAACCAATATAACGATCTGCTCGTTCCCAGCCCTTCGGATCCGACAGTTCTTCTGTACGCTCCAAAATCGGGAACAACCATGCACAGTAATCTCGAAGCACCTCTTTCTTCGCCAGAAGGATATTATAATTGTACATATAATTTCCCTTGAAAATCCGATGATAAGTCTTCATATATTCCGGATGCAGTTCTTCAAGTGCCTGCACCATCGCATCCCAGTCCGAAGTTTTCACATACCGCTCATGATGCTCGAAAATATCCGGTTCACACATCGTCGGACATGGCAGCACCACATCCACATCGTGCTCTGCAATATAGTTCATCTGGTCATCATTGATATCGAGCAGACGACGGTATTGATATAATCCGGTATATCGCAGTTGCTCTTGTCTCGCATCTTGAACAGACTTACCGCCATAATCTGTCACATCATGCTGCAGCTGATTCTTCCAGATCCAGTAAAGTGCCGTCAGTTCACAATAATTCACATTCTTTGCCGAGATGTTTTCTCCGATATCATCCGTCAGTGCTGCGACTCTCTCATCCGTCAACGCAGCTCCAACCTGAATCGGCTGTACCCATGCAGGAACCGGGTAATCGGTCTGCACCTGCTTGTCCCGGTAGAACTTCGCCATGTAACAGTATGCGTCAAATTCACGCTTCTCCAATCCGATTGCAGTTTTATCCAGCGTCGCTGCTTCCGGAAGTACAGCAAACTCTCCACGCTTTGCATAATACGCACCCATCAGCTCCGCTTCCAGCTGCCATGTCATACAGATATGATTGTGAAATCCCTGTTCGTCCAGAAACTCCACGATCTTATGTTGAATATCCTGCGGCGTCGCAATCAGAATACAGAGATCTTTGTCTGTCAATTCCGCAAGCTCATAGACTTTCAGATTGTTCAATATTGATGGGTTTCCGCTTCGGGAAGTTACCACAAATCCCTCCAGATGAATTTCAGGGTGAACTGTCTGAATCGCATGGGAGGTACCAAGCGCGAGGCTTTTTGCTCCGAAGATTATTAACTTGTGGGGGAATTTGTACTCTATCATTTTTATTACTTCTCTCTGTTTTCCTTAACAATCCAATTCCAACAACGCAGACATAAATTGTTCCATATATTCCTTTGCCCCAATCGAAACGCGAAGGCAATCTCCAAACTCACCAACATTTGCATATGTTTTTATCAGTATTTTTTTCTCTTCCTTCATCCTTGTAACAACTTCTCCGGCACCTGTTTTTGGCTCAATAAAGATAAAGTTTCCTGCCTCACCCTTATGGCGATATCTATTTTTATCCAATGCCTCTATCAAATATTCCCTGCCCTCTCGAAAAATCGCAATCAAACTATCCACCATTCCTGGAGTTTCAATAATTTTTTCAGCAAACAACATAGCAAATGCATTTGTGTTATGTGGTGTACAAAATTTCTGCACCAATTTTACATCCTCTGGGTGTCCCACAACATATCCTAACCGGCAACCTGCCATAGAGAACATTTTTGAAAAGGTTCTCGTCACTAAGACTCTTCTTTCATTCAGAGCATACTTAATAAACGTTTTTGGATAAAAATAATGATACGCCTCATCAATAAGCAAGGTAATCTGTTTTTCTTTGCAAACCTTTAAGATATGTTCAAATTCTTTGTCTGTATACACGTTTCCCATTGGATTATTAGGATTCAACAGGATTAACATCTGTGTATTCTCTGTAAGTACATTCAATATATTGTCAACATCCATCGTCAAATCTTCATTGTATGGAACTCCAACAAAATCTCTTCCATACATCTGAGAATAAACCTGAAACATAAAATAAGAGGGAACAACTCCCACTATTCGTCCATGCGGTGCTGTAAAAGCCTGTATTATGTATCTAATTCCCTCTGCAGATCCGTTTACCAAACAAATATGCTCTGGATCCGTCCCAAGAAAATCAGCTAAAACTTCGCTAAAATGCTTTGTTTCCGGATATTGAGAAATAAAATCCGGGGTAATTTCTTCCAAAGTTTTCTTAATAAATTCCTCCGGAAGTCCACCAGGATTTTCATTCAAATCCAGTCTTAAAAACCCTTTCCTTTCATTTTGGTCAAACACTCTTACCAAATCTATAATTTCTTTATTTGTATAGTACATACTTCTTTCTCCCTTGAACATTATATTGATGAATAATCATGCCATGGATAAAAGGCTACATAATTTTCACATCCTAGTTCTTTCAACTGCATCTCAACTTCCTGATATTTTGAACACGTAATAATGATTGGTATATCTGTTTTTTGAGGAGCAACAACCTGCACGCCATTAGCCTTTAACCCCTGATAATCTTTATTATTATCAAAAATATATTTAGGTTTATGGATATCTGTAAATTTTTCAAAAAAAACATTATAGTATGCACCTATACCCCACAGTGCATATTCTCCTTTAACATATTGTTGTAATCTTTTATATTCTTCCTTAAGATCCAATTTAAGAATAGCATTTTTAGCTACCGGACAGTCCTTTTTTTTAACAATCATTCTATTGTTAAAAAGAGTTCTACCCCCATCTTTTGCAATAAATGATCCTACATATTTTGCACCTCGTTTTTCGTAGTATTTTCGTGCATAATCATTTCCTTCCACATACAATATCTCTAGCTCTTTAATACCCTCGCTTACCAATATTCCTATTAAGACGTCAAACAATTGACTACCTATTCCTTGCTTCTCCATCTTTTCAGACACATGAAAGTAATCTAATATCGCATTTTTATTTGGCATATTAAATAGACAGAAACCTAAAAATCCAACTATTTCTCCATTTTTTATATATACAACCGTCCTGCAATCTCTTCTATTTAAATAGACTTTCCATGATTCCCGATAGACATCCTCACTCAAAGTTTCAAAATATCTTTTTATATAAATTCCCTTATAGGTTCTCCTAATATTACTTATATGAAGTTTTGCAATTTCTGCTGCATCCTGTTCATTTGCAAATCTAATCACTTTACCACATTCCTTTATCATTTACTGATCACTAACGTTCCACATACATCAGGGATTGGGATTTTAATTATACGATGTCCCACTTCCTTTTCATATTCATCAACCGCTTTTTTTACACCCTTTAAATGATCTGATTGGTTATAATCATGTAACATAATATACCCACCTTCATTCAGCCTCGGATAAAAATATCTCAAACCGGCTAAGATAGGTTCATAAAGATCACAATCTAACGATACTAAGGCAAACGTCATTTCTTCCTCTGGAATTGTATCCGGGAAATATCCCTTTCTTACAATACACTGATCTCTATATTTCATTTTCTCCAACACTAAATCGATGTATGTATTTTTGAAATTATTCCAACTGTCAAACCATTCTTGAGTAGTAAATCCATTATCTATCTCAACATTCATGTCATTATTGTCAAAGCCATCAAATGTATCAAATAAATATAATTTTTTATCAGGAAACATCTGATTCATGCACTTTGAGAAATCCCCCCTATACACCCCCAGTTCTGCCAAATTACCTGGCACATTATTATTCTTAATTTCTTCTATAATCAATCTCAATGTTCCAAATCTGCAATAATCATCTGTAACAATATATTTTTGACCAAATAAATTCTGTGCATTATCACATCCGAATATATCTATATCCATATTCATTACCTCTGTAACAACATATTTCGCACCTTTCGGTGATCGATCAAAATATTCATTAAATTTTTCCGCAAACACGCTGTCATAAGAAATATCTGCATTTCCCTTTGTAAGACAAAGATAATCACGATTCAATTTTTTATTACACAGAATAATTTTATCTTTGCTTATTCCTGCTTTAAGTAAATTATTAATTGTTTCTACATATGAATTTGTCACATAAATTTTATCAATGTTTACGGGGATTTTTTCTACTTCAACTACTTTAAATCCACGAAAAGCTTCTCTTGATTTTACAGTTTCAATTACACCTACTAACTCCTCGCCTGCAAAATCATGATTATCGATAAAATAATCCGCTACCATTCCTGTTCCATAAATTAAGATTTTTTTCATTTGTGTCTCCTTATATCTCATATAAATCTACATGGTTATAAAAATCATTTACTATTTCTACCATTGCTCTTGAAACATCTTTTGTTATATACCCCGGATCCTTTCCGTTCTCTATAGCTCTGCAAAATGCCAACAACAGAAAACGTATCCCCTCTCCATCCAACTGATAGAAATACCGTTTGTTTCTTTCCATATTTTCAAAACGCACCTCAAAGTAATCTGTTTTCCACCACGGAGCAGGAACATATATATACCCTTCGGTTCCAGCAATAATCAGGCTTCCTTCTGACTTCACGCCCTGTCCAACCTGAATAGATGCAACTGCAGAAGGGAACACAAAATCAATCTTCGTAAATAAATCAAACTTTGGATTCTCCTTCAGTAAATTGGAGGCGATCGTTTTTCTTATAAACTTGGTTCCTAATATTTGAAAAACCGGAAGCATTGCTGTCGGTCCCCACTCACATATGGAATTCCATTGTTCCTCAAGGTTATTTTCTATAAGCAATTGCTTATTCTTCAAAGATGTACATGTTGCTTCGACGAGCTTAACCTGTCCTATCATACCACTCTTTATAAGTAATAGTAACCGCATGTATGCAGTAGCATATGCCGTGCGCAAAGAACTCATTAGAATACATTTTTTCTCCTTCGCCAGTACTTCTAATTCTTTTAATTGCCCTGGATCAAGAACCATTGGTTCCTCACACAATACATGTTTTCTTTGCTCAAGTGCCAACTTGATAAGTTGATAATGATTTTCAGGAAATGAGTGTATATAAACTGCATCGACTCGCTCTAATAATTCATCATAGTTATCTGTTATAAAAGTAATCCCCTCAAAATCCGATTCTGCTTGTTCTATATTTTTCTTATAAAGCGAAACCGATTCTATAGAATTAACAAATTTACTTTCCTTAAAAATACGTTGAAGATATACGTCGTCTCCTGCAATTCCTAATTTTATTTTTGACTGCTCACTCCTTAACCCTGAGCTGGAAACTCCCTCCGTCCGTTCAAGATACACCACTTTACAGTACTCGTTCAGGTAATCAAATTTTCCAACCCAATCACTGCCAACTGTAAAAATATCTATACCATAGCGCTTAATATCATCAATCTTTTGCCCCTCATATTCTTCAACTATAATTTCATCAGCAATATTAAGCGCTTTTACAGCCTCAATTCTTTCCATCAGTGACTGCTTTACATTAATCTTACCCCTGTTACGATCAAAATCCTCGGACGTAACTCCTACAATTAAATAATCACCCAATGCTTTTGCTCTGGTCAATAGATTTATATGCCCGAAATGCAAAAGATCATATGTTCCATATGTAATTACCTTTGTCATATAAATCTTCTCCTTTATTTGAAAATTTCCAACAGTTCATCCGTTTTCTTGTCAAACAAATTTCTCAATTCTATATGTCTTGCTCCAGAAACTAATAATTTTTTCTGTTCTTCTTGAATAACAACTGTTAAATCAGAATCACATCCCTCAATATACTCAACCCTTTTCGAAATCAATTTCTGCTTTATATTATTATAGCTTTCTTTCCGCACCAAAGATTTGCCATCCAATATATATATACAATATATATTATTTCGTCTTAATTTTACATAAATATCATATGCCTGATCAACTAGATCCTCACTCGAAGCCACTATTCCTACGTACTTATTATTTTTTCGAAATCTTGTTGAAACCGTCTCTGTAAGATGTTTACATGTCAAGTCATCCGGATAAGTTAAATAATCTTTATAGAAAATTTCAAGCATTTTATCTACCTGATTCGGAACAAAACATGTAAATCCCTCATACTCTACTTTTTTTAATGGATTTATATAATTTGCTGGAATCCAATTATCTCTGTCATAAATATAGGAATCCATATTGTCTAATCCCCAATAGACATTATTACTTTGTAAAGTGATTGCATCTTCTTGCTCGATTGCACTTATAACCACCTCATTCCCCCTTGTCGTATATCGTTTATCTTGATATTTTTGAATTACTGCATTATGATTCTTAAATTCAATTTCATCTTTATAATAGTCATATGAGAAAAAATCAATACGTCTAAAATCAATCTCTGAATATCCAAGCGCAATCTGCATACAATTTGGAGAAACGATCATTATAAATTCTCCTGGATGTTCAAGAATAATTTTTCGCAATTTTTCATCATCTGTCTTATCAAATGATGCTTTAACTTCTACATAGACATAATGTTTTTTCCCGTACTCTAAAAGCCGCATATATTCCACTCTGAATAATCCAAAATCAAGATCATCATCCCACGGAATAAATCCACCATGTCTGTAATATCCAAGAAGTGATCCAGCAATAAGAAACGGATGTAACGCCAATTCCTTAACATCTCTCAATATCAATTTTGCTACTCTTGCCGTATCTTCTTGAACGTACGCCAAATAACCCGTCGCCTTTTTCAACGATTTGATATCTGCAAGCTGTTCCAGATAGTCCAACTGTTTCTCAAAATTATTAGCCATTTCAATGTACTGATTTTTTTCCAGTCGGTATCTCTTGGCATCATCTTTAAGTTCATCTAAAAATTTAGAGGGATCTATTTCTACTCTATCTATTAACGCATCGTTTATAATAACAAAATCATCTATCCCTTCCTCAAGTAATTGCCTTGCTACCACTTTTGAATTTGCTGAGTTCATAGTGAGCAAAATTATACTCTCCGCTACAATTTCCCTTAAATGGTCAACTGTAATATATGGTATTTCATATCTACTCCCCTCTGTTTTACAGGCATTATCGCAAAATGCATACACATTCTTTTTCTCTAGTGCCTGTAAAACTCTTAACCCATACGCACCACTGCCAAATAAAATAATTTTTTTATTCATGCTGTCTACCATACTTTTTTAAAATATACTCCAACGTATACTCCTTTTCCTCACCTAACACTATCTTCTCACTATCTGCATATCCAGTGCAGAATTCTATTGGTTCAGATGTAACAACCGCAGCCGCATCTTTATTTGCCCATTCCGAAAATTCAACTCCCAATTCAACAAGTTTAGCTTTTATTTTTTCGGATTGTACATCCAAAACAACATTACAGTATTTATTCTCAATTATATATACTGCATATATACCTTTTTCTCTTAATTCTTTATAAACATCCAACATCTGGAAAATATCATTCTTATTCGTCAAATACAAATCGATTTTCGGAAGTATCCACTTTATAGCCTTTGCAATTTGAGTTAATCGCTTTGGAATTCCTATATCCGATGGTGTCCCTCTGTATCCCGGAATTTCATATGTCAAATACCCATTTATATCATTGGGTGCAGGAAGAGATATATCTTCAAATTGCGCCAACTTCGTTGGAAATATCGTTTTTTTGTCTAACCATGTATTTACATGCAGGCATTCATATGGAATCATAGTATCGAGAGAAAATCCTATTTTATTTGAATCATCCACTATATGTTCATTTTGTCTGACTGCCTCACGTTCCAAATCGAACTTCTTTTGTACATCTTGTTCTATTTCGATTTTTTCTTTTATTTGAAAAACAATATTCTTGTATTCATCAAACTTATAGTCCTCGTCAAAACAATCAAACGCAAAAAAATCCACAACCGAATAATTTAAAATTGAAGTACCACAATACAAACTTGCACAATATGGATTAACTGCGAAAATATACTGGTTGGGATATTCCTCCATCAATTCTGTTAATTGCTTATATTTTTCAATTCCATCGCCCCTTCTCGTCACTGTATGCCAATGGCTATTAGCGTATTGAAGCAATTTATTGTAATCTCTTCTTAACATTCCAAAATCTACATCGTCATCCCAAGGCACAAACCCCTTATGTCTTTCTGCTCCAATCAAAGTTCCTCCAATCATAAATAATTGAAGCTTTAAATCTGCAAGTTCTTCTAGGACTTGTTTCGCATATTTGGTATTTTTCATCTGCTCCTGACGCAGATATCCCTCTGCTTTGCCAATTTCATATGGATTAATAAGTTCCCGCATATATTGAACTTGTTCGGTTCGTTCTGTTGTTAGCTGTCGAAAATATTCAGATTTACACCAGAATCTATTTTCTTTTGCTTGCAAGTAACAAAGGGTATCTTCCTGACCATATTGTATTACTCTTTCCCTTACCACATCATAGTAAAAGACATAGTCTGTACATCCCTTAGATTCAAGTTGGTGAGAAATTTCTATTGCATTTTTATCATTTGCAGCAATTAAAATTATGTAATCATGTCTTTGTTCTATTAAATTTTGCGGACTGATAATTCTTTTACCAAATCGACTCTTGCCATGTAAAGATGCATTATTGTCGCAAAATGCATCCACATTTTCGAGTCCCATTACATGTAACGCAACCGCCCCCGCTTCTCCGGCTCCAAATATTCTAATTTTTTTCATAATCCTTCACCACCAGCTATTTATTCACATACTCCCCCCCATATATAGGGTGCAGACAACATCCAAAACATTTTTTAAAATCATTTAATCCCTTTTTCTTTCCTCCTCTAACATATGTATATGCTCCACCCGTTTCAAAATAAAATTCATTGGGATTCATTATTGGATATTGCATATCAGGATGCGTTCTATAATCTTTTGATACGATTATCATCGACTCCCATAATAAATATTTATTAACGCCAACTTCCTTATCATTTACAGATGCCCCCCACCAATAATAAGCTGTATTTTTATATAGTAATATAACTGTTGTTGCTATTGCCTCTCCATCTTTATTTTCCAGGAAAAAAACTCTACACCTTTTTTGAGGAATTAAGTTAAAAAATATATTGCGATTATATTCATCATAAATAATTTCTTCAGCAGCACCTGTTCTTGTATATGTAATTTCATGCAACTTTTTATATGTTTGAAAATCTTTCTCAACCGCCTTTGCCTCAACAACAACATACTTTTCCGACTTTCTCAACTTTCTAATCGCTTGTCTTGTTGTTTGTTCGCAATTTCCAAGCAATTCTTCCTCAGTTTTATTCATTTTAACTATCCATGTATATCGAATAGATGGATTAAATCCTAAATCCATTAAGGGATTAATTCCCGTCACTCTTCCCGGCCAATTATTTTCACTCAAAGGCGGCATATATGCATCAAAGCAACGGACACTATATTTTTTAACCATAAAATCGATATATTGTTTATACAGACCACATACCTTTTTCTTTTCTTTTACTGTTAAGTTATCATCTATGATAGTTCCCCACCTTGAATGCAACCTATAAAATTCATCATTTTGTGTAACTCTTTTTTCTAAATGTAACATTGCAATAAGAACAATTTTCCCATTTTCTTCATTAATGATGCAAAAAGACCTATTCTTATCATTAATCCACCTATCCAAAGCAATGACATCATACAAATAATATGCATACCCTCCTCTACAATTGTAAACAAAATCATCCCAAACTTTGCTATCCATATCATTATACTGCTTAATAACTGGTTTCATAAACTCTCCTTTTTATTCTCATAGCTTTTATATGTTTAATTTTCCTCGAAAAGTTTCACAAATTCATTTAACCTAACGAAATCATTTTCCTTATAAACTTTAGATTCTATCTTATTTTTTTTCATAATCATATCATGCTTAGAATTGTTAATGTTAATATCAATTATATTTAATAATCTATATTGAGAATCATAAATATTTATTTTTCCTTTTTTACAGACCACAAAACCTATATTTTCATAGTATTTAGCAAAATATATATTTCCATCTAACACATATGAATTGTTAGGGCTGTTTATATTATATATAAAATTTTTCTTTTTCGATCCATATAAGAAAACTATATCCTTAGATGCCGCTATCCCATTAAAATAGCTTTCCATTGTATCAAATATCTTGTCAATTTCTATTATTTGAGTTTCTTCCCTAGAATTCCATTTTATAAAATAGTTACCATGGTGTGACATTATGTAAAACGTATCACCTACATTTACTATTCCATCATTTTTATATTTATCCCGTTGTTTACATTCATCAATAAATATTTTTTTAATTTTAGCATTATATGTATCGATACACATCACATTACTTTCCAGCCGATTAGCAACATACAGCTTATTATCCAACTCTGCTGTACTCTCTCCCCAAAAAGCATATTCCCCCTGCTTTTCTAACAATTCTGTAATCTCCCCACTTTTAACATTCACCTTTAATATGCCTTTGTATTTGAATCCATATAAATATGCCATTCCATTTTTTAATGCTCCTCCAACAAATTTTGCTTCCATATTTGGATCGACAAAATCATCAAGTGCTAAGCCCTTCCATGTACATGTTACAAAATTATATATCCATAATTTCTTTGCATTACAAGGGACCAACATCATTTCATCTCCATCTATATAGATTCCAAAATAAAGTCTACTCACCATGCCATCTTCATCTGGCATATTCGTCATTATTTCAACTTGCAAGGACTCCTTGTTTATTTTTAAAATAATATTCATTTCCCGAGCCACGCAGTACATGTATTCATCCTTTATTGCAACACACTCTGTAATCACTTCATAATTTTTATTTCCCATTGCCAACTTCACCCCATTAAACGAAACTATATATCTATTAAGCCAAAAAGGCCAACTCCGCGCACAATCTCACAGAATCAGCCTTGTTATATCTCATCCGACCTCCATGTCATGAATCACGATACATCTATATGATATATCGACATTTTACATATAATGCTTAACCAACAAACGCCGGAGAATTCGATATCTTCTCCAGCGTTTATGCACATATCTATAAACTTATATCTAATATTTTCGATCTTCCCGAAACCGTTCCAGATCCCCCTGTGTTGTGATCTTGTAATTCTTCTCATCCCCGGGTATCATGGCAATCTTCATTCCTGCCAGAATTGCCGGTTCAGATGAGCCATTGATTGTGTAGATATCATCAGGGAGTAACGCTTTGCAAGCCTCATAATATGGTGTGAATCGAAAGACTTCCGGTGCCTGTCCGGCAAATAACTCCTCTCTGCGAAGCGTACTGGTGATTATCTTTCCATCCACACTTTGATAGATCGTATCCTTCATCGGAAGTACCGGCATTACGCCATCTTTCCCTGGTAACGCCACAAAGCAATCGCTTATTATCTGCACCGTCAGATTTGGGCGCGCAGCATCACAGATCATGACATTGACATCTTCGGACATTATGCGTCCTGTTCTAATATTCTCTTCAATATCTTCCAACGCATACAAGATAGACAATTGTCGGTTGTTACCCGGCGCGGAATATCCCATGAATATTTCTTTCCAAGTCGAGGCTGTCAGATGTTTTCGGATATCCGCTTCGATATCGTCCTCCCACATATCTGCACAGACTATCCGTATTCCGTCAATCTCCGGTGCCTGCACACAGGTTGAAAGCACATATGTCAGAATCATCTTATCATTTACTTGTATATACTGCTTCGGGATATCTGCACCAAGCCTGGTTCCGGTTCCTCCTGCTAATATAATTGCAATGTTCATATCTCTACCCAATCTCCCGTATCTCACGCAGGATATCGCCATATGGACGGTTCTTCCCGAACAGAACCGTCGTACCCAGTACGAACCCATCGACGCCCTTCGGCGCAAATTCCTTAATTTTATCCTTGCCACAGGCACCATCCCAGTAGACCTTGATGCCCATTTCGTCTTTCATAGATACCAAGCGTTCTACTTTCTCACCAACATAAGGCAGGTACATCTGTCCGGCATTCCCCGGATTCACGGTCATGACAAGCACCTTGTCCACGATATGTAACATCTCATACACCGTCTCGATACTTGTTCCCGGATTGATTGCAATCCCCGGTATCATGCCTGCATTTATAATCTTCTGCAACGTCGTAGATGGATGATACTCCGCTTCCGGATGGATGTATACCGTATCACCTTTTCGAAGGTGATTCAGGAACATCTGGATATTGTTGTTCGGATGCTCGATCATCAGATGGACATCTAGTGGTGTTGTCGTTGCCGATGCGATATATGCCATATCATAGAGTGACATCGCGAAATTCCCTACATATCGTCCGTCCATGATGTCGATATGGAAGGAATCAATTCCCGCCTTATCCAGTTCCTTCACTTCTTTCTCCAGGTTTCCAAAATTCGCACACATCATGGATGCATTCAATTCAAACATAATACATAACCCCTTTCTCGCTTGTTCCCCAAACCACTTCTACCTATACATCTACATTCTCTATCATAACCGGTTTCTTAAGTACTTCACATTTATGTGCCAGGCTATCGGAATCTCCATAATATGCATCACACACATGGATTGCAAGCTCACTATCCTGTGTATTATCATAGATCCCCCATGTCTGTTCCTGATAATTTCGGACAATCGACCGATATTCTTCGATTCGCTCCGGACATGCCTTCTCGACCGCCTGCCCGAAGAGCGGATGCGGTCTCCATAATAGTACCACATCTTCCTTGCTTTCTTCAAATATTTTCAAGCTTCTTCGAATCTTATCAATCGTTGCACCGCCATGCTGCATCAATGTTGCCACATTCGTGCCATACAGGATAATCTTCTTCCTGCTGCCATCTGCACGACAGATCATGTTCTTCCAGTTCGATGGCATATTCCGCAGATATTCTTCCCGTTCCTGCTCCCGCTCATATCGTTCGGCATCATCAAGTGGGGAGCCATCTCCGCGAATTTTAGTCTCCCAGATTCCCCGTGTATCTTCCCCGGCGAACTCTGTCAGATAATCAATATACGCCTGCCGCATAGCCTCTGACTGTACAATCGTCAGGTCTGCATGCACAACACCTGGCATACGACAGTAATAATCCATCACCTTCCGTGCCTTCTGATTCTCTTCACTTGGCACATCCACCTTGAACCACGGGATATAGATCAGCTTGTCTGTATAATTCTTGATCACAGAAGAATAATACTGCGGAGCCACGGAAGTCGTGTAGTTATAGCTGTCATACGGGCTTTGGATAAAGATGATATCCGGATGCACCTTCTCGATATCATAGGTCTGATAATCCTGCACATCGAGATAGTCCGGATACTGCATACCCTCGTAATAAGCTTCCTTCTTCGCACCCTGCGCATCCCGCAGATAATACGGAATCGGAAGCACCGTCACTTCCGTCCCCACTTCCTCTTTTTCTCTCCGCCATACACTGTCAAACGCCTTCCAGTTGGATGCTTTGTATGCCAGGAACAACACACGCTTCTTCGGTACACATCGCTCCACACATTCTTTGAACCCATCTGCGATTTCTGTCAATACACCTGCCAGATCATCCACATCAATTCCAACACCCTGTTCCACGGCCTGACCTGTCAATTCGCCTATCTGATATAGCAATTCACAATACCGCTCCAGAAGCTTTACAGGTTCTGTCCCTTCGCCCAATCGTTCTTCCAACAGATTACCTATCTGGACAGCGCTTTCCTGGCAGACTGACAGAAGCTGTACCGCTTCCGTATATTGTCTCCCCGCAACTACTTTCAGAAGCATGTTATGAGCCTCTTCCATAAGGCCTGCGAGCTGTATCGCTGCCTCATACGGCTTCTCCTTCTTCTGTCTGTGACTTAGATCTAAATCATCCTTGGAGAAATGATACTCAAACGGATATGGCGATACCAGTGCTTTCAAATGCTCTTCCTGCCCTGTAAAGAACGGATAATCGTGTACACCCCCGCTTTTTACAATCTTCATATAATCCCCATATTCAATCTGCAGCACACCATCGTATGCCGCCGGTGCCGGAATCTTCGTAGTCTCGAATGGCACCATAACTGTCGTATCAAAATATTCTGCCGGGTATAGGTGATTATCGAAGTATACCCAATATGGCATGAGCGCTACATGGCTGCCACCCTTGCTTGCATACAGGGAAAATACTTTCTCTCCTGCCTGAAACAGTTGCTGCCTGATACACTGTGTATAATCAAATTCTACTAAGCAGAGTTCTTCTATCTGCTTCAAAACATCTTCATACTCTCCTATATTACTGTTGTCTTCCTTTATTTCATCCCCTGCTGCCATGATCAAAGTTGCTAAAGCTTTCCGTTCTTTCTCTTCTTCCTCATCCTCTGCTATATAATCAAGCACAAATATATCAATACCTGTTGCATATGGGCAGTCATGATATTTCTCCAGATAATTCGAGTCGAAATTCAGACGATGTCCATTCGTCACGCGCGTCATATATTCGAGATACAGTTCCTCTTTATGCATATTCAATACAACAAAACTCTTCGGAAGCTCCTGTTCTGCCACCTGATTGAACTTGATATAATCCGGACGAAGCATGCAGATATCCATATCGTCGTCCCAAGGAATATAACCTCTGTGCCGGACTGCGCCAAGCAGCGTGCCACAGTCTGCAAACCAACGGATATTGTGTTTCTTGCAGACTTTGTCAATCTCTTCGAGCACCTCGAGCTGCGCTGCCCATGCACGCTTCATGGCTCCCGTAATATAGAATCCTTCCCGGATTTCATCTTCAAAATATGTATGTGGAAACTGCATATAATTCCTCCTGAAACAAAACAAGCTGGCCCATATAGAGCCAGCCGTATTTTGTCAATAATATTTCAATTACTGAAGTAATGAGAGTACGCCCTGTGTAGACTGATTTGACTGAGCCAGCATAGACTGAGCTGCCTGCTGAAGAATGTTGTTCTTCGTGTAGTTTGTCATCTCAGTAGCCATATCTGTATCACGAATCTGTGATTCAGCTGCTGTCAGGTTCTCAGAGTAGTTCTCCAGATTGTTGATCGTGTAGTTCAGACGGTTCTGAATAGCACCCAGTTTAGAACGAGCTGTAGATACATCCTTGATAGCCTTTGAAATAGCTGTCATTGCGGATGCCGCAACCTTGTGTGAAGATACTTTAAGAGCATTTACACCGATGCTTGTAGCTGTCATAGAGCTGATTGTGATTGACATGTTCTCACCTGCAACTGCACCTACCTGAAGCTGCTTGTCCTTGAAAGAACCTGTCAGAAGCTTTGTACCGTTGAACGCTGCCTTCTTAGCAATAGAATTAATCTCATCTCTAAGCTGTGTCATCTCATCATCGATAGCCTGACGATCATCAGAAGCATTTACATCATTGGCTGCCTTTGTAGCAAGCTCACCCATACGCTGAAGGATGCTGTGGATCTCATTCATGTTACCTTCTGCTGTCTGAATCAGGGAAACACCGTCCTCAGAGTTCTTAACAGCCTGATTGATACCACGAATCTGATTTCTCATCTTCTCACTGATGGAAAGACCTGCAGCATCGTCTGCTGCTCTGTTAACCTGGTATCCGGAAGACAACTTCTCAGTTGACTTAGATACTGCCTTAACATTCTGTCCCAACATTCTGTTTGTGTTTGCTGCCTGCAAATTGTGCTGTACTACCATAATAATTCCTCCTTGAATTTATTCCCGCGTCCTTGCGAGAAGTACTAGGGCACCGCCCCGTGTATAGTATGTATGTTAGAACCCGCTTGGGTAATAACCTTGTTCACAGGAACTTGTTTGTTCCTTACACCTTATATATCGGACAAGGATTCATATCCTTAACCCTCTTTTTATTATTTTTATAAAAATTATTTTTTCTGATCATAAAGCAGGGAATCATTCACCATGCCATTCGCCATCGATTTATAATACTTGTTCGCAACCGTCTTCGACTGCTTGACCTGACGCACGCCCTGAAACTTCATGGCAAAGACCTGTTCCATCGCCGCACGGTTCCGTTCCTCGACTGCCTCAATCTGCATTCCCAGATCTACACACTGACGGATCAGATTCTGGATTGCCTGCAATTCTTCCCGATAGCGCATTGGATCCGCCTGTATCTCCTGCTTCACACGATCATATACAGAAGAAAATCCTTTATCTCCTTCATTGATATTACCAATCAGTATCTCCTTTTGGTCTACCAGCTCAGCGAACGCATCTTCCCGGAACTTCTCTTCCGCGGCAAGCTCTGCTTGTTTATTTGTAAGCGCGAGTATCTCCTCTAGATACCGCCTCTTGCGTTCTAGAGACTCCCGCAGAATCTTCACATAAGTTCCGATCTGATCCATGTCTGCCTCCTAACTCAAAGTAAGCTGTGGTCCCCGCGCACGTTTCATAACTTCCTTCCAGATATCACGCATATCGCGCAGCTCTCCGAGCGCACGGTTTAAGATGTCCATATCTTTTTTCATATTCGCCTCGGTCAGAAGTGCAAAGATATAGTCATACATCCGCTTGAAGTCCTCTGCCACCGGATATTTCATATCCAGCGTTGAGGTAAGCTCTACTATAATATTCCGGCACTTCTGGATATTCGTATTCGTCTTCTCATAATCCTTCTTCTCCAGTGCCGTCACTGCAATATTGCAGAATTTCACAGCACCTTCATAAAGCATCAAAGTAAGATCCGCCTGTGTTGCTGTCTCGACTTTTCTTGTTTCATACGCTTTTGCCGCCATATTATATGCCATGTTCTACCCCTCCGAATAACCGACGTCCCCGGCTCATATACGCGGAGACGTCATGTCTTTTATCTATCCTGTTTCTAAAATATAGTTATATTTCTATCTGCCGCTGTCTTTAAACTGTAGTCCATCAGCTTCCGAATAAAGACGAAAGATAGGACTGCTGGCTCTGCATCTTCGCCATCGCAGCTTCCATCTTGGAAAACTGATTGTAATACTTATCCTCTAAGTTCTGCAGCTTCTCTTCCCACTTGTCAATCTCATCATCATAATCGTCGATTTCACTGTCAAGTGTCTTGTCGTTGTAGAAGGTCTGTGTACTCCGGACACCCTCGATTCGCGTCATAGATTTTCTGAGATAATCATACATCTGTGTTCCAACGCCTTTATTGTCTGTCGTTCCACCGATAATCTGGCTGACTAAGTTGTCATTTCCTTCAAGTGCCGCGCGAAGCTTGTTTTCCTGTGACGCATAATTTTCATCATCTTCGTCACCCAGAATGTGCAATTTACCATTCTCCGTATAATCACCTGTCACGATACCGATCGATGCAAGCGACATCGTCTTTGTGCTACCGTCTGCAAGTGTCACCTGTACACCCTTGTTCAGCATGGTACGCATGTCAGAAAGCAATGTCTGCAATGTAGAATCCCGGCGCAACAATCCCTGCTTTGCCTTCTCTTCCCACTTCTCGATCTGCGTGTCGGACAGCTTGCTTCTCTCATCCTCTGTTAAGGCATCATACCCGGCATCCTTCTCACTATAGTATTTGTTCATCTCATCGATCAGCTCATTATAAGCCTTCACGAATTTCTTGACGTTATTATAAGCGGCATCTGTATCTGCAGATACTTCGACATTCACATCTGTATCGGTCTTTGCCTTTGCAGTGATGGTCATGCCGTTGATAGTCATCGTGTTGCTGTCACCCGTGTATTTGACGCCGTTATAATAGATGATGGCATCTCTTGCATCCACCTTCTTAGAACCACTGCCAAGTCCCAGTGCCTCCAATGCACTCGCATCACTCGATGTGATATTGAAATCATTGGCAGCACCGGTCTTCGATGCATTGACATAGAATCTTCCCTGTGCGGCATCGAAGCTTGCGGAGACACCCATCTTGGAGACAGCTGTCGTGAAATCATTGATCGTTGACTTGTCATCTACAACAAAATCCTTGCCATTGACTGAGAATGTGGTTCCAACCTTGATTCCAAGATCCGCTAATTTCGTGGTTCCCGAGATATCTGCGCTTGTAAAGTTATCTGCCACCTTCGCGGTAAATGCAGCGCTCACTGTATTTCCGGCTGCTGCATCCTTGTCGTAACCGACGGTACCATCGATGCCAAGTGCATCTGCCTTCACAGTATAAGTTGTTCCACTCTTGCTGCCATCATCTGCTGTTTTCGCGGTTGTGTTCGTGAATGTCAGCTTTCCGTCCTTAATGCTTGCAGACAAGCCTTTGAAGTTCTCTTCCTTCGCAAGCTTCTCGTTTAGTTCGGAAAGGGATGCAACACCATATGTCCCGGTTCCGCCAAGCTCATATTCCACCATGTTGGTTCCATCGGAGATAGAGATCTTCTGTCCTGCCAGACTCAGATTCTGTCCGGACGCATCTGTCATATCCGCAAACTTTGTAGCAAGTCCTGCGTCATTGTATCTGGTATAGGAATTCCCTTTTATCTTGATATTGTCCCCCGTCAGATATGCAGAAGATGCGGTCTGCTCTACGGATACCGAATGTGTACCGTTTGAAGCATTTGCTCCGACGCTGACAGACACCTTTGTCTCATCGCTTGCCACTGCTTTCTTCGCATTGTAGCTACTTACAGTCTTGAATGCAGAAAGCTCTGTCTTGTAGAAGTTATAAATCTTCGTATTGAGTCCGCTCCAAATCTCCTTCCTCCACTCAACGTCCTGCTTTTTTTGTTTGATTTTATTTACTTTTTCAGAGCTGGCACTGACCAGTTCTTTTACCATGCTCTCGGTATCCAAGCCGGACGCGAGACCTGTCATACGCATTGCCATATTGATTCCTCCTGTTCAGATATCTGTTTATCTTCTCTCATCAACCAGAAGTCCTGCCATCTCCCATGCCTTTGCAAGCATATCGAGTGTCTTCTCCGGCGGAATCTCACGGATTACTTCATCGGTGTCACTATCTGTAACGGTAATCGAAATCCGGTTTGTATCCTCATGATACTTGAAGCTAAGCTGGGTGTGATGAAGCGGACTTGCCTGCTTTACGGTCTTGTTCAGATCATCGACCGCTGCCTTGATCTTGTCCGGTGCAACTTCCTTATCGGTCTGTACCGCACCTCGATCCTGCTGGCCCGGCTTGCTATTATTATCGCCACTACTGCCTTTTCCAAAAACCGGTGGCAAAGTCGCAGCCTGCACCTGTTGCTGTCCGGCAGTACTGCCTGTGTTCACATCCACCGTCTCAGACTGCGGACGTGTCACTCTTGTCTGTGAACTTACATTTAAGGCTCCTACGCCTCCGATTCCATCCATTCCCATAATCTATACGCCTCCTTGCGTGAACCTTGTATGCCTTCCATCCATGAACGGCATACGCCTATAGTTTCCTATTAGTTGTATCGTCAACTAATCACTCATACTTTACCACTTTATAAGAGTTTTTTCAAACTTTCTACGTCGAGATTCGCCACAGCTTCGCGGTTTTCTTCCTGAATCTGTGCGTAGATTTCCTTGCGGTAGACAGGCACACTCTTCGGTGCGGAGATACCGATCTTGACCTGATCGCCCTTCGCCTCGAGCACAGTGATCTCAATGTTATTGCCTATCACGATGGATTCGCCTTGTTTTCTGGATAGTGCTAACATATTACTCACCTGCCTTTTCTTTCATCTTCTGGATTGCCTCGTAGGCATTGAATTTCACCTTGTAATCTTCGTTCTCTACGATCACCTGAATGGCTTTTCTGCCCTCTGTGTTGATGATGATCGGAGCCTTCAGATTCGCTGTCATCTTCGTTAAGTCCGAAGGAATCGACAATGTGACAAACATCAGAATATCTGCATCTGCAGGATCACCGATGTTCTTCATCAGCTCGTCCTCCACGATCGGACCGTAATCATCAATCAGTTCAGATGGATGGATGATCGGAAGTGCCAATGCAGGCTCCTCCATCGACTGTAACCAGCTGATCTTCGAACGCTCCTCGCGGTCGCTGTCATAAATAATCGCAAATTTCTTTAAATTTTCAAAACCGATCAGCCCCATTGGGAACTCCAGGATCTTGTCCTCCGCGATGTCGACGGTTCCAAATAATCTTGTTTCTGCTACCATGCTTTATCCCTCCTCTAAAATTAGAAATCGTTCCTCATCATATGTATACAATAATAACGATTTCTCCGTTCTTCGAACTCTCGAATTCGTAACAGACATGCGCATTCCGGGCTATCGCCCTACATGCTTATGTCTGTTTATCCGTCATATAAATAAGCAGCTCCGCCTGCAAGCAGTCTCGCTGCTTATTTGCATGACGGAATTATTTTCTACAAATAATCAATCAACGATGCTCTGACCAGATTGCTCGTAGCTGCAAGCGCTGCCTCATATACGACGTTGGCCTCCTTGAAGTTCAGCGCTGCCTCTTCTGTGCTCACATCCTCATTTTCAGACTTCAATTCCTTGAATGTGCTGTACTGCTCTGTCACGCGAGTTCTGATCATGTCAAGCTTTGTCATGCGGCTTCCGACATCGGACTGGATGGCAGATACCTGATCCATATAGCCCTGGAAGTTCGTGATATTCTTCGCAAATGTCTTCTGCATCGTCTCTTTCTTGATTGCAATTTCGACGTTGATATCTTCCAGCATGGCGTTAATCTGCTTTACCGCATCATCATTCGACACATACTGGGTATCTGTAAGCATATTCTTTAACTTCTTCTCTGTCTTTTCCGCTGCATCTAACTCCTGCAGCGTATAGATCAGATCGTTGATGTTGTTGCTCATATCATCGTTGATAATATTTTTGCCTTCCGTATTAACCTGAATACTCTGGCTGAAATTCACTTCATAATAAATCGACTGTGTCCGGTCATAGGTATCATAATCTACCGTCTTAATGCTGCCATCCGACTGCTCGGTGTACTGCGTACAGTCAAAATAATGCTCCGGGCGGAGGTCGCCTGCTTCGAATTTATTTTTCGCGTAGTCAACTACGATATCGTCTGCCTGCTTGAGTGTGTTATACACGTTCTCACCGAAGATAATCTCGCCGGTCTCCTCGATGATGTTGATTTCATCCGGTCCAACCTGATAATACGTATCTGCATCCGCCGTTGTCTTCACCGTCTGGGTAAATCCACTCAGATCGATCGTGTTACCATTTGCGTCCAGTGCTTTCAGGGAAAGTGCTGCATTGCCCTGACTATCCTTACTTGAAATGCCCTCATATGCCAGATTCAGGCGATAGACCTGTTCCTTGTCCGGCTTTACATAGGTACTTGTGCCTGCCAGAATCCCATCTACATCTTCATTGTTCACGCCGTTTAATACGACCGTTTTCATATCCAGATCATCCGCATTCAGATGCTGTGTGATCTTATAAGAATATTTCTTGATATCCTCTGTCTCGTTAAATGCCAGAGAACGATCCGTCTTATAGCCAGAGAAAATATAACGTCCAGCGTAGGTTGAATTTCCCTCACTGTTGATCATATCCTGCATCTCTTTTAACACATCAATGATCGCGCTTCGGGCGGAGGTATTGAACGAATCCGTCGAGCCCTGTGTACAATAGCTCTGGATATCTTCGAGTCGTGAAGTGATGTTGTCCAGAGAGGTTGTCGTAATCTTCAGCCACGACTCTGCATCACCGATATTCTTATCCTTGTACTGTTCCAGCTGCGTTACCATCGTACGAAGCTTTAAAGCACGCACAGCAACAACCGGATCTTCGGATGCCTTTGTAATTTTCTTTCCTGTCTCCATCTGCGTTGTGCGGTTGTCCACATTTGCCATCGTCTTCTGCATATTCCGCAGAGAGTTATTGGAGATCATCTGATTTGTAATTCTCATATTCCTACCTCCAAGGCGTCAGCCTTATACACCAGTCTCGTTAATCAGTTTGTCATATACTTCATTCAATACAGATATTACCTTAGATGCCAGCCGGTACAGTTCCTGGAACTTCGTCAGATTCGAACCTTCCTCGTTCTTATCGACACCGGAAATAGATGCTCTCTGGTTATCAATCGTGTATCGGATATCATCCTGATTTGCTGCAAATACCTCATTTTTCTTTGTATCGACCGCCATGTTTGTTGTGATTGCCTGCAGGAAATGTGAGACATTACCCTGCTGGAACATCGATGTATCCGTCAGTCCAGCCATCATCTTTTCTAAGATGCCCCTTGCCTCTATGTTGCCCTGATCGATATCTTCCTTGTAAGACACAACAATCTTCTTCGGATCGGTCTTCCACTGCTGGTTCAGCTCCCAGTTCAGTCCGTTCAGACGGTAATAGCTGTCGTCGCCGGAAGAAATCGTTCCAGTTCCCTGCATGCTGCCCTTCAATACGAAATCGTGTCCATCCGGTGCCTGTGCGGTAAATGCATCAAGTCCCGGATTTCCATCGGCATCGGCACCCGCGCTTGTCAGGTCGTTCATGTACTTGGAGAATACACGCACCAGCTCGTTTAACTTTGCCTGATAATACGGAATACCCTTTGTCATATTTTTGACGCCAATCTGTGCCTGACGTCCGTCGATACCTGTCGGGAAGATAGCTGTTACTTCCGCATTCTTCTCATTGATCATTGTCATATTTTTAAATGTAAAGTTGTTCAGTTTTCCATCTGCATCATACTCGGCCGTCCAGCCGTCGTACAGATAATCTTTACCGTTCAGGGTAATTGTTCCCTCGCTTGGAATGTTCAGATCTTTCATGGCAACACTCTCTGCAAGCGATACTGTCACTTCCGGTGGATTGTCCGATACAGCAGTTGTTTTTCCGGAAAATACCTCACCATTGTTGCCGTCACGGATGTTGAACAGACCTGCGATTCTTCCGGTTGTATTCGCCGTATTGAAGAATTCTCCCGCAGTATCATCCGCGTTCTTCCAATAAATATCAACCAGACCATCCTGATCGTTCTGGTTCACCTTCTGCTCCCGTGGAACTATGGTCAGTTCATTGTAACCAAGCTCATCGACCAGGATTTCACCATTAATACGGATCGTCAGAGTCTTGGCATTTGCTTCGACCTGATCATTTCCCACACCATACATGATGCTTCGCTCGTCCACATCAACATTGATATATTCGGATAATGTGTCGATACATACGCCCCGCTTATCACGCAGGTCGTTTGCATTTCCACCCTTTAATTCGACTGTGATAATCTCCTGTGTCAACTCGTAGATCTGCTTTGCAAGCGAGTTCACTTCGCTGACTGCAAGTTCAACCTCATCGTTGATCGTCTTCTGCGTCGATTGGAAATTGCTTGCAAGCTCATTCACCATGTCTGTGAAAGAATCTGCCGTAAGCGCAAAGGAGATTCGCGTTGTATAATCGGCTGGCTTTGTCGAGAGATCCTGCATGGCATCGGACATCTCTGCCATCCATTTTGTATAGCCTGCCTCGGAAGTCATTTCGTTCATATACGTCTGTAACTGTTCGAGATTGGCATGCTGTGAATTGTACTGACTGTACTTGGAATTTGCAGACCAGTATTTCGTGTCGTAATATGCATTTCTCTGACGTTCTACGGCTGAAGCGGTAATACCGGTTCCCATCATACCATACGTCTTGTTCAGGCGTAAGGCGTCCGATGCGGAAGCCTGCACGTTCTGTCTGGAATATCCTTTTGTATCCGCATTGGATATATTGTGCGCGGTTGTATTCAGCGCCGTCTGGAAATATGTCAGTCCCGAAAGACCTGTATTGAGTCCTAAAAATGTAGATGGCATCGCTTCCACTCCTTCTTTGTCAATTGCGAATTATCGTTTCTTTTATGCACCCAGCTTCTCGATCAGATAAGCAATCATCTCGGATACGGTGTTGATGTATCGGGAGGACGCATTATATGCATGCTGGAATTTGATCATACTGGATAACTCCTCATCAGAGGATACGCCAAGCAGCTGCTGTCTCGTATTCTCGGCGTCGGACACTGCCTGCTGTCCGGTTTCCATCATGGATTTGTATGTGTAACCACGGTCCGACAGATCATCCATCATACCGCTGTAATAATCTTTGTAATTGCACTGCACCAGAGAATTCGGGCTGACCGTTGCGAACTTATCGTTCCACCGTGCCAGCAACTCATCTGCGATCGTCTGTGCCTCCTCACCCGATACACGGGAGAGTGGAAGCAGGGACGGATTCTGTAACAGCTTCTCGTTCACCTTCAGGTTTCCGATCGTATAAAGCGAATAGAAATCGTCCGGATTTTCTTCGTTATATACCTTGAACGTCTGTGTCGTTCCATCTGCCAGCGTCAGTGTACGCTCTGTGTACCGCTCCACGCTGTTTCGCGTAAACAACTCGGTGCCCGGATACTCATTACCTGAACCCATGCCGATACCTGCAGTATCCTCGTCCAACACCTTTACGGTAGAACCATCTGCCAGCGTCACGGTTTTGTTCGGACACAACGTATCGTTGATCTGTGTCACCATCGCATGAATCAGCACATCAAACTGTGCCTCCAGATTCGTAATCGTGTATGGTTCCACATACGTATTAAAATATTCCAGATCTTTTACATAATCTTTGACGTCCTGCTCGTACTGCGCCATCGCCGTCTGATAATCCGCATTGTTAGCAAAATCTTTCTCCAGCGGTTTCGTCGGCTTTGTCGGTACGTCCGTGTAGTTACTGATAAAATAACCCCGCGACATCATAAGACCATTCAGAGAACCGATATCGCTGTTACTGTCCGCGGTCGGTACCCGGTTTATATTAAACAAAGGATCGCCATCCTGCTCCCATACCGGCATCAGGAAGTCCGTCGAAGAACCTGTGAATCCGTAATTCTGCTGATATTTCTCATTCTCACACACCTTCTGTGTCGTCAGTGTGTAGGTTCTTCCAAGCGTAACCAGTGTATGTCCTTCCAGATACACCTCTACCGTACCGTCTTCGTTGTTTACAACTTCGGAATTCACAATAGAAGAAAGCTTATCAAGTGCCTGATTCCGCTTGTCCTTTAAGTCATTTGCTTTTTCCACATTTCCTGCCTCAACCGCACGGATCTGCTGGTTAAGTTCATAGATGGTAGATGCAAGATCATTGACTGTCTTGACTTGATCCTTGATCTCCGTGTTCAGATTCCGCTGATACTCGATCAGACTGGAACGTATCGTCTGCACACGATCGATCAGGGTGAGTGCATTGGAGATAAAGGAGCTCCGCGTTACGATACTGTTCGACTCCTTCTGCAGCTCCTGCATGGATGTCCACATATCGTTTAACGTCGTGTTAAAATCCTTACCCTCTAACTCACCGAAATAATTCTCTATCTCTGAGACGGTTTCATACTGCGCCTTGTAGTAGCTCATACGCCCGCTCTCTGTGCGGTAGGTATCATCTGCAAACTGGTCGCGCACCTGTCGGATCTGCGCCGTTACAACTCCCATACCTACGTTATTGATATAATATGAGTCCGTTGCGACTCTGTTATATGACTGGTCTGTCAGGAGTACCTGCTGTCTGGTATAGCCCTCAGTCTGTGTATTTATTAAATTATGTGCGGTTGCATTTAACGCATATTGACTTGTCTGAAGTCCTGTTACGCCAACGGACAACCGTCCCATCGTTCCTGCCATACGTTTACTCCCTTATTCCCGTTAATTCTGTACATCAAATCTGCCCGGTACATCGGCACCGCCTGCATATGCAGCGTTGCTCTTGAACATCTCTTTCGAATACTCTGCCGTCTCCGGCGCCCGGTTTAAATTCTGCATCAGATTGATGTTATACTCGATCATTTCAAGTGCATCCTGAATCAGATTCTGATTATGTCCGTTTACTTCCCGCACCTTCCGTGCAAGCTTCGCCAGCTTCTCGTTGATCGCAAGCAGCGGATCATGGAATTCCGGCTGTCCTTCCAGAAATGTAACAACGTCCATCACCTTGACATCATCTGGTCGTTTGCCTAAGATATTCGCTACATTTGTCATTGTCTCGCGCCGTCTGTGTTCCACGCTTGCAAGCGCATCTGCCAGACGCTGCTCCTTCTCGGTTGTCTCAGACAGACGGTCAAGATTGTTCGATACAATCGCACCCGTCTTCTCCATCGACACCTGCAGAAGCTGCTCATACAATGCATACTCATCATTCAATTCCGTAATCAGATTCTCAATTATACTTGCCATGTCGCATCCTCTTTTAGATATTTGTCTTGCTGTAACTGTCCAGTAATTTCTGTGCGAAATCATCCACGCTCACATCATATGTGCCGTTGTCAATCCGGCGCTTCAGATCCTGAATCTTGGACTCTCTGACATCTGGTGTATTGCCCAGTGCTGTCTTTGCTGTCTGCATATCTTTTCCCATGCTTGAGAAAGATACCTGATCCAAAAAGCTTCCTGATCCGGTTGTTCCAGAAGTCTTCGTCTTCTTGGTGCCTGTGTTGCCATAGATCTGACTGATCATATTATAAGTTCCTATTCTCATTGCTTCTCCCTCCTTTTTCTTATCTTTCGCAAGCCGCAGTCTCCTGCAATTACGATTCTTCAATATGAATATCGGAAGTTTTCCCTGTATCATAACCCTTTTTATGTAAAAAAAGACACATGCACCAGCATTTGTGCATATGTCTCTTCTCTTGTTTATGTATTTTATCCAGAAGCAATCCCTGCCTGCTTTTCATCCACTGGATTAGTCAAGAAATCGCATCTTACCAGCGGAACTCTTCCGAACCGCCTGCTGGCGTTCCCGCTTGTAAGCGTTTGTCATCGCATCTGCCAGTCCGCCTGCACACTCCTTACAGAATCTTCCGCTGTGGATCATCTTGCCACAGCGCTCACATTCCAGACCAACCAGAGAATCATCGGTAAAGGATAAACGTTCCTCGCGCACCCAGTATTTGATCTGCTTGATCGTAACATCACACGCTTCCGCTACCTGATTGATATTCTCGCGTGGATTCTCCTCGATATATTTCTTTACTTTCTGAAACTTCTCTTCCAGCTTTTCTTTACATGCAGGGCACAGCTTTTCGCCCGCAATATAATTAAATAACTTCTTACAGTTTCTGCAATTCATCAGTTCCATGATTTGTTCCTCCCTCTATCTATTCTGACACAATCTCTATATCACTTTCATCTTCCGGTTCCGATTGCTACACTTGTATAATAAACATCCGGGATTCCCGCCGCATGCAGACTCTTCGTACATGCCTCGATCGTAGCCCCCGTCGTGTAAATATCATCGACCAACAATACTTTCTTATAGCTTACACTTTTTTCTATACATTGAAAAGCCTTTTTTAAATTTTGCTCGCGGTGCTCCGGGTCCAGACTTTTCTGCGGTTCTGTATTTACCACACGCGCAAGCAGCTCCCGTTCAACCGGTATATCCAGTTTCTTTCCAAGTGCATCTGCCAGAAGCTCCGCCTGATTGTAACCACGCTTCTCCAGCTTGCGCTTATGGATTGGGATCGGAATCAGCGCATCAATCCCCAGACTCTGCAATGTGAGTCCATGCCGTTTCACGATCTGTCCTGCATAGAATGCTGCATAATCACGCTGATTGTGATACTTGAACCGCGCCAGACTCTCATCAAGTGGATACTGGTATTTCATCGCCGGAAAGCCCTGTATATATGTCCGTGTATGCCGCGTACAATCCTCACACAGCTCCGCTTCCTCATCAGTGATCTCGCACCCACACCGCATGCAAACTGGCTGTGCCGGATAATCAATCATCGGTCTGCACTCGTCACACACCTGTCCAGCCTGTCTCCCTGTCACATCGCCACAAAGCGGACAGGTCGGCGGATATATCCAATTCACAAGTTTATTCCATACTCTCATTTAACTCCTCTAACCGAAGTGCCAGCGACGTGTACCGCTTCTGCTCCTCGGAATTATCAACCATCTGGTTTACCAAATTTACATCACCGACGATAATAACCAGCTGTCTCGCACGCGTGATTGCTGTGTAAATCAGATTCCGGTTCATCAGTTTCCGGTTTCCGCCAAGCAGCGGAATGATAACTGCCGGATACTCACTACCCTGTGATTTATGAATCGTCACGGCAAATGCATGCTCGATCTGATCCAGCTCTTTATAGTTATAAACACTCTCTCGTCCGTCGTCAAACAGGATTGTCAGCTCCTCATCGTAATCACTGATATCGGTAATCACGCCCATATCTCCGTTAAATACACCGACACCTTCATCCAGCACATAGCCTCTGCCGGTACCTGTCTTGGAAACACCGTAAATCTTCCACTCCTGTTGGTAATTATTCTTGATCTGCATGACCTTGTCGCCCTTTCGGAAGGTCACATCGCCACGCACATGCTCGGGCTTGTCCTTCGCCTTCGGATTCAGACGGTTTTGCAGCTTCTGGTTCATATTCTCCACGCCGACTTCGTATTTCCGCATCGGACACAGGATCTGGATTTCCTGCGGTGAAAATCCATAGTAATTCGGCAGATTCTTCATCGTGAGTGTCTGTACTTCCTCGATGATCTGCGATGCTGTCCGCTGTGGGATAAAGAAGAAGTCCTTGCTCTTGTTCGTCAGGATCAGATGCTCGCCACGCTGGATCTTATGCGCATTAAATACGATGTCGCTGCCATCCTCCTGCCGGAAGATCTTGTTCAGCGTCGTAACCGGGAAGCAGCCCGAATTGATAATATCCTTCAGCACATTTCCGGCACCCACGGAAGGAAGCTGGTTTACATCCCCGACGAAGATCAGTCTCGTTCCATATGGAACCGCCTGCACGAGTGAATAAAAGATATACGCATCAACCATCGACATCTCATCCACGATGATCGCATCACATTCGAGTGGATTGTCTGCATTTCGTGAAAAATGCATGCCGTGATCGTCCTGATTTTTGCTGTCCTCATCCATCGCACCGCTGATTTCCAGCAGACGATGAATCGTCTGTGCCGGCCATCCGGTCGACTCGGTCATACGCTTCGCTGCACGCCCGGTCGGTGCACAAAGCTTGATCTCCATACCTTTCTTGGAGAAATATTTGATAATAACATTGATGATCGTCGTTTTTCCGGTTCCGGGACCACCGGTAATAACTGCCACCCCGGCTTCGATCGCCGATTTTACAGCTGCCCGCTGCAGCTCATCCAATGTCAGTTTTTCTTCTTTTTCAATCTTCTGAATTTCTCGTTCCAGCTCGTCCTGTTCCATATCATAGCGAAGCTGCAGATCGGTAAGCAGTCTTGCAGAATTCAGCTCCACATAATAATTCGATGCCAGATAGACGACATCTTCTTCATCGATCTGCTTGATCATGATCCTGCCTGCGATCAGCAGCTCCATCAACTGCTGTTCAAACAGGGAAACCGTCTGTTCGTACGCCGATTCCGCACTTGTCGCGTCTGCGTATTCTGCATAGCCAAGTGCTGACTGTCCATAGATGCCCTCGACATCCGTCGCCGTGTCACGCGTCAATTCCACACAGCGACGCAGCAAAAGCTGTTTCGGCAGGTACATATGCCCTTCGCCGCCTGCCATATTCAGCACATACAGCACAGCCGACCGCAAACGGAATTCAGAATCCTGTGCAATTCCCATGCGCTTTGCGATATCATCCGCGATCCGGAATCCGATACCGGAAATATCCTCCGCCAACTTATATGGATTGCCGCGCAGGATATCATAAACTTTATTTCCATATGTATTGAAGATGCGAATTGCCAGATTCACCGAAATTCCATACTGTGCCAGAAAAATGGCAACCTCCTGAAATTCCTTCTTCTCCATGTACGAAGTAGCAATCGCCTGTGCCTTTCGCTCGGAAATTCCGCTGATCTCCGCAAGACGTTCTGGTTCCTCCTCGATGATCCGAAGGGTGTCATCCTTGAATTTCTTGACGATCTTCTTCGCCAAAACGGCGCCAATGCCCTTGATGATACCAGAGCCTAAATACCGCTCGATTCCAAGTGTATCCTTCGGCATCTGAATCTCGCAGGAGGAGAATTTGAACTGAATATCATACTGCGGATGATTCACGTATTCTCCCTCTGCAATCACATAGAGACCTTCACCGGCACCCGGCAGGGTGCCAACGAAGATCTCTTCACCTTCTTCGCCTTCCACGGACATCACACAATAGCCCGTTTCGTCGCTTTTATATACGATTTTTTCTATGTAGCCTTCTCTAATCATGTCATGATCCTATTTGTATTTTATGCATTTTGTGTCTGCGTAGTTGCCGCAGCCTGTTCCTGCTCATGCAGTTCCTCCGGCGTGATTGCCGCGTTCTGTTTCTTCATGGATTCGTATAACTGCTGTGCCAGACCAAGCTTGCCCTGATCGCTGACCAGCTTTGCATACTGCTGTGCCTGCAGGTCATATGCGTAGTCTGCATATGGGTTGTCGTCCTCGTCGCTGTCAGACTTGATCGTGGATTGTACCTGCTTATACACCTGCTCGACCAGATATGCTTCAAACTCCTTGCATGCCGCAAGCATCTCCTCATCAGTTGCTTCCGAGGAGGTTGATTTCTTGATCTGATTGGTTAAGTTGCTCGTCTGTGCCTGTGTCACATAGGATGAATAATCTTTATTTGTAAGGTTTGTGATGTTTTCCATAAGGTCACCTTTCCTCTACCTAACGAAGAGCGTTAGCCTGTTGCATCATTTCGTCGGATGCCTGAATTGCTTTGGAATTCATTTCGTATGCACGCTGTGCCACGATCAGGTTAACCATCTCATTTGCCACATCGACATTCGATGCCTCCGTGTAATACTGATGCGTCTTTGTCTGCTTCACTGCCGCATTTCCATTCTCCGCAACTGCCGCGCCACTTGCGACGGTTACCGAATAATTGTTGCTGCCTTCCTTGGAAAGACCTGCCGGATTATTAAACTGGTAAATACCAAACTTGACCGGACGTCCATTCGCATCTGTAATCACTGCTGGGTTCCCTGTACCATCCGGGAATGCCAGAGTGCCATCCTGATTAACTACCAGATCCGTTGCCACACGATTAGATGGCAATATGATTTGATTTCCATATGCATCCAGAACCGGATTTCCGTCAGATGTACAAAGCATGTTTCCATTTGCAACCGGCGAGATTTCAAACGAACCATCTCTTGTGTACTGCAATTCTCCACTCTCCGTGCGAATCTGGAAGAAACCATCCCCTTCCAGCGCTACACTGAACGGATTCTCCACATGCGTCAGGTTTCCCTGTGTAAATGTACTTGTAATCGCTGCCACACGGCTGCCAAGACCTACCTCTGCCGCAACCGGCTTGTTCTCGCCTGCATTGTTCGTCGATGTCGACTGCAGGTTCTGATACAGCAGTGACTTGAAGCTCGCCTGCTGTGATTTATAACCAATCGTATTAATATTTGCTACGTTATTTGCAATTGTATCTACATTGACCTGCTGTGCCCGCATACCGGATGCAGCCGTCCAAAGTGATCGCATCATACGCTACTACCTCCTATTATCTTCCACTATAACCGTCCGATTTCATTGACTGCCTTGTCCAAGGTCTGGTCGATCGTCTGAACCATCTTCTGATTTGTCTCATACGCTCTTGTGACCGCGATCATATCAACCATCTCTGTGACCATATTGACATTTGACATTTCCAGATATCCCTGATTGACTGTTGCATCCGCCTGTGTCTGTACGGCGCCATCCACGGCTTCGTACATATTCTCACCATAGCTGGATAATGCGTCGTAGCTCTGAAAATCAACCAACTGCAATTTCGCAACATACGTATTGCCAGAGTAAATTTCTCCCGCCTGATTTACGCTGATCTTGACCAGATTTGCATTCGGAATCTGTATACGATTACCGCCTTCCGCCAGCACATAATCGCCATCCTTTGTCACAAGATAACCGTCCCTGGTTACAGTGAAATCGCCATCGCGCGTGTAGCGTGTCGTTGTCGTTCCACTCTTGTCTGTTGTGCTGATGGTAAAAAATCCGCTGCCGGATAATGCCAAATTGTACTGGTCTTCTGTCTGTCTGAAATTTCCCTGAGACATATCATAATACGTCTCTCCGATCTTCACGCCGAGGTTCACGCCGCCGATGCCCTGCTTTATGTTCGGTCCGATCGTTGGATCGTCAATCTTGACTGCCAGCTGGCGGTCAAAAGACTGCGATGTAACGTCCACCTTTTTGTAGCCGGTCGTGTCCGCGTTCGCCATGTTGTTTGTCACAACATCCATTCTCTTTTCCTCGTTGCGAAGTCCGGTCCATGCCGTGTACAACCCTCTTACCATCGTTTTCCTACTTTCTACTTTCGCTCACTCAAAAACTCAATATACTTACCTGTACCGATTGCCACTGCAGTCAGTGGTTCCTCGGCTGTCATCGTTGTGATTCCGGTGTTCTCCTCGATCAGATCTTCGAGTCCGTGCAGCAATGCACCGCCACCAGTCAACACGATTCCACGGTCTGCGATATCAGCTGCCAGCTCTGGTGGTGTACGCTCCAATACCGAATGTACTGCATCCACGATCTGGGATGTCACCTCGCGCAGCGCCTCCTCGGTCTCATCCGAAGATACCGTTACCGTCTTTGGAAGTCCGGTTACCAGATTTCGTCCACGGATATCCATGGAGATATTCTCTGGTCGTTTGTAACAGGTTCCAATATTGATCTTGATCTCCTCTGCCGAACGCTCACCGATCAACAGATTATGACGTTTCCGCATAAAACGAACGATCGCATCGTCGAAATCATCGCCCGCTACCTTGATGGACGATGATACAACCACGCCATCCAGTGAAATAACTGCGATATCCGAAGTACCGCCTCCGATATCTACGATCATATTTCCGCATGGTCTGGAAATGTCAATACCGGCTCCGATTGCGGCTGCAACCGGCTCCTCAATGATATAGACATCTCTGGCACCCGCCTGATAGGTCGCATCCTCAACAGCACGCTTCTCTACATCCGTAACACCGGATGGCACACATACACTAATACGTGGTCTTCTACCGAAGAAGCTCTTGCCCACTGCCTTCTGGATAAAATATTTCAACATCTTTTCTGTCGTTTTATAATCGGAGATAACACCCTGTCTGAGCGGACGCACCGCAACGATATTCCCAGGTGTTCTTCCGAGCATCAGTCTTGCCTCTTCCCCGATTGCCATGATCTGTTCGGTATCTCTGTCATAGGCAACTACGGACGGCTCCTTCAATACGACGCCCTTTCCTTTGACATAGACTAATATACTGGCGGTTCCTAAGTCGATTCCAATGTCTGAACTTGCCACGTCTTGTTCCTCCTATCTATATATCGGAAATTTCCTAATTATCCTTAGCTTTTTTCATAATAATCATGGTTGCAGCGCCTCCCTGTAACCATTCAATCGGCACTTCCGTGATATCCATGATCTCGTCCAATGCTGGCACATAGCTGCACCAGTTTGTGATCTTCCGTCCGGCAATATCCTTGCGGACACCATCCATATGCTCAAATTTATCGCGCAGATTCTTCAGGATCTTGCGGCTGTCGCCACCAGTCAGATCATATCCAAGCATGTCATTGAGTGCCTTGTTGGAGAAGAATACATAACCCGTGTACAGATCCCGGATAAAAATGCCCTCATGGAAACTATTGTATGTTTCTATCAGATGTTTATTCACATTTCGCACATTATCATCGCCATCTGCATTTTCCAGCATATTCTGGATCAGCAGAGAGATACTCTGTGAGAAACGAAGTTCTTCTTTTGTCCAGATTCGTTCCGATTTCGACTCTGCAAAAATCAAAATACCGTACAATCTTCCTTCCAGATAAATCGGATATGCGATCTCCGCCCGGAAATTATACCGCATCAGGTTGATTACATCGCGCTGTGTCATATTGGTACGGTCAAGCATACAACAGCCATTGCCGCGCTTGATCGCGTCTACCACAAGATACAAACGCTCCGGAAGCAAAGTCAATATATCGTCACTCGGCATCTCACCGGATACATCGAAATAACTTCGCAGACTGAATGCTTTTGGATTGTCCTTGTCAAATGTATATAAGAACATGCGGTCCAAATCCATATGCAGCGCGACCTCACGCAACGTCTCGCCAATGACCTGTTCTACATCTTCGCTTAATTTGCTGTTGATCTTCGACAATGCATTGTTGACAATGCTCTGTCGTGCAAGCTCCTCACGCAGCTTCTTGCCCGCGCCACGTGACTTCGCAGATTCCACAATAGAATTATAGCTTTGCAGCAGGAAATCCGATACCAGTTCTGCTGTCGTCCAATGAAGCTCGTAAATTTCCTCCAGATGCTCTGTCTCATCCGGTGTATAAGAGCCAAGCACCCAGAACCCCTGCAAATTATCACCGACGAAGATCGGTGCCATTGCCAGCTTTCCATAACCGCCTTCCTCGCGGTCAAAGATATGTGGCTTCATCTCTGCCAGTACTTCTTCCTTCATCGTTTTGAAAAACTCTTTGTAGGTTGGCGTCTCAAACAGATCATAGAAATCACCCAGATCCGTCGCAGGTCCGACTGGTGTAGATTCCACCTTGCCATTCTCATCAACAAACACAGAATACAAATTAGTGAGTTGTGAAAATCCACTCATGATCATTTCCATCTTCTGAATCTGCGGAATCATGCCCGGATTATCCAGCTTGCTGATTACCAGGGATCCCGTCGGCGAAATCTGCATGCGTCTGTTTGGCTCTTCAATCGCCCGTTTGATCTCCGCCTGTTTTTCTTCTTCCTTCTCCGCAGAGATATCGCGGATATAAAACTCTACTTCATATGTATTTTCTTCTTCTGACACAACTTCGATACAGATATTGACCCGCACCTGTCGAAGCACCCCATCGTCTCCAACCATACGATATTCGTGCACGTAATCCTGAACACGATTGTCAATCGCATTATGAATGGTCTTCATTACCATCTCACGATCCGACGGATAGATATAATCCTCGGACAATTTCATTCCTTTGTTCAGCATCTCGACATTCATACCAATCTCGGATGCGTTCGGTGAAACATATACCAGACTGGAACCCGGCATATCGATAATATATCGTTTTACAAGCACAATATATTTTGTCTTTTCAATCGCTTTTCTGAGGTATTTGTTTTCAATTACCATGCCACTCGCCCCCTTATCGTATCGTAAAGCCTCGGTATCTAATAAGGCTGTCACACGCAATGTGCGACAGCCCCGTCTATACTGCTTTCTGAATCGGACTAATTGTTGCTGATCTCAGGGAATGCCTGATCTGCAACCTTAATCGTATTGTCTACGGAAATAACTACATTATCAAGTGCTGCTTTCATCTGTGCCATATATTCGCTTACACTCTCGCACTCACGCTTCACAGACATACGTGTATTGTATGCCTCTGTTCTTGTCTGATTCCGCATCTCCTCACACTCTGCAGTTGCCTCTGCGCGCATATTTGCACAGGTTTCCTCTGTATGATCGTTCAAAGACTGACATGCGCTCTCCGTCTCTGCACGCAGGTTGTCTGTCTCTTCTCTTGTCTCACGCTTCACGCGCTCACACTCTGCATATGTGGATTCCTTGCGCTCCTGACATTTGCTCTTTGTCTCTGCATCGAGTCTCTCACAGGCTGCAACTGTCTCTGCATGCATACGCTGGCACTCTGCGGTTGTCTCCTCTGACATCTGACGGCAGGCATCACTTGTCTCCTGTGTCAGTCTGTCGCATTCTTCCTCTGTCTTTGCGCGCAGCTCCCCGCACTCCTTCTGTGTCTGCTTTGTCAATGCATCTGCACTCTCACGTGCCTCCAGCAAAGTTCTGGAAATTGACTCGTAACGGCTCGCTGACTCTTCTTCTCTTGTCTCGTACGCTGTCATCTTGTCACGGAGCTGTGTCACTTCTACCTGCAGCTCATCGTTTACCTTCTTGAGGTTCTCGATCGTGCTGGAAGATTCGTTCAAGTTAACCTCTCTCATCGTGTGGAGATTCTTTACTGTCTCTGACAGCTTCAATACGTTTGCCTTTAAATCTGCAACCTCTTTCTCGTGTTCTGCTGTCAATTCGTCTATATAATTTTCTACTGCCTTCTTGTCATATCCACCAAACGATGTGGTCTTCAACGTTACATCCATTCTGCAATTCTCCTTTCGAATGTCCATTATCCAATATGTTTCTTAATTATATCATAAGAACTTCGTTTATGCATCATTTTTTTACACGGGATTTATGATTAACAATCTATATACAAATTACTTTAACGGACGTTTGAATTGACGATAATGGTTCACTCCGGGACCGCATTAAAAGGTTTAATAAAAAGTATGTGTGTATTGATATTTGCTTTCACTTTATGATACACTAAGGGTATGTTTAATCATATAAAAATTATTACGAGGTGATCTTTAAATGAACTTTTTCATGAAAATTCATGCAAAAAAATACAAACGATTTTCTCTTTTGCCGATTTGTATGCTGTTAATTTTTTCATTAACCGCATGTACAGCGAATGTGGAGAAGCGGTATCAGACCTACATCAAGAGTTTGATCGCAATCAATTATCTTGGTGCAACCAAGGATTACATTGCGGCGTCCGGTGCCAATCAGGAGGATGCAGATGCCCTTTATCAGGCAAACATTGACCTGCTCACTGACAATATCCTCACCTATTACAGTGTGAATATTGACGATGCGCCAGAGATGCGGGAGCAATTCGAGTCTCTTGCCAAAAATATTTACAGCAAGGTTAATTACAAGGTAGATAAAGCAAGAAAAGACGGCAGTGTTTATCTGGTAGATGTCACGATTTACCCGATCAACCTGTTCGCACAGACCTCTTCTGAAGTAACTGCTTATGTCGACACATTTAACAACGATGTGAAGGCTGGAACTTATAACGATTATTCTCTCACTGATTACGAAACATTATTCTCGCAGGGCTTGATTGACATCCTGAATGCCGGTTGTGAAAATATGAGTTATGCCGACCCGCAAGTTATAACTGTTGAAATTATTGAAGATGGAAATAAATATTACATCAGCGACCGCGATTTCATGCAGATTGATGCTGCTATGATCAGTTCCGCAATCGTGACTGAGACTGCAACTTCAACAGATGCGAACTAAATAATGAAGCATGCAGGTAATATATGAAACAACATATAAAAACGACCGATTGGTTTTAAACCAACCGGTCGTTTTTGATATATTATTTTATTATTCCTAGCTGATCATTGCTCCAGCCGGCATATCCTTCTCTGCGGTAAGCAGTGCCAGATTTCCATCGAAATCCTCTGCACAAAGAAGCATACCTTCGGATAACACACCTGCAAGCTTTGTCGGCTTCAGGTTCGTGATAACAACAACCTTCTTACCAACCATCTGCTCTGGTGTATAGTAATGCTTGATTCCTGATACGATCTGCAGGGTTCTGCCCTGTACCTTTACCTGTGAGCAAAGCAGCTTCTTGGACTTTGCAACTTCCTCACAGGAGATGATCTCACCCATCTGCAACTGCATACGGCTAAACTCATCAATTGTGATCTCTTCTTTCACTACAGCATCAAGTGTAGGAATCTCAACCTTTTCTTCCTTCTTTGCCTTCTTCTCCGGCTTTGGCTCTTCTTCAACCACTTTGGATGGGAAACGCTTCTCGATCTCCTCGAGCATCTTTGGTGCATCGATTCTTGCGAAGAGAATCTCCGGCTGATCCGTTACCTTATTCCCGGATGGATACAGGCCAAAGTTCGAAAGTTCTGTCCCACCCCGCTTTTCTGCATTGAGCTGCTTTAAGATCTTCTCAGACGTCTCCGGCATATATGGCTCCAGAAGGCTTGCGCCAACCACGATGCTCTCTACCAGATTGTAAAGAACGGTGTTCAGACGATCTGCATTCTCCGGATCCTTGGCAAGTGCCCAAGGCATTGTCTCATCGATATACTTATTGCAACGCTTAAACAAAGCGAAGATCTCTGTGATCGCATCTGCCACGCGGAGCTTGTCCATGCATGCATTTACACGGAGTCTGGTGTCGGTTACAACAGCCTTCAAGTCATCATCGACCGGCTCATGTGCACCGGCATTTGTCACAACGCCATCAAAATATTTATTCGACATGGAAATCGTACGGTTCACGAGGTTTCCAAGTGTATTTGCAAGTTCTGAATTGATACGCTCAATCACAAGCTCCCATGAAATAACACCATCGTTCTCAAATGGCATCTCATGCAACAGGAAGTAGCGGACCGCATCCACGCCGAACAAATCTACCATATCATCTGCATAGATTACATTTCCACGGGACTTACTCATCTTTCCATCACTCTGGATGAGCCAAGGATGTCCGAACACCTGCTTCGGAAGCGGCTCGCCAAGCGCCATGAGGATACATGGCCAGTAAATGGTATGGAAACGGATGATATCCTTGCCGATCAGATGCAGATCTGCAGGCCAGTAACGATGGTACAATTCGTCCGAATTGCCATCCACATCATAGCCAAGACCTGTGATATAGTTGGTCAACGCGTCGATCCATACATATACGATATGTCCCGGATCAAAATCTACAGGAATACCCCATTTGAAGGATGTTCTTGATACGCACAGATCCTGCAGTCCCGGAAGGAGGAAGTTGTTCATCATCTCATTCTTGCGGGACTCCGGCTGGATAAAGTCCGGATGTGTATTGATATGCTCGATCAGACGGTCAGCGTATTTGCTGAGCTTGAAGAAATATGCTTCTTCCTTTGCCGGCTGTACCTCACGGCCACAGTCCGGGCATTTGCCGTCCACAAGCTGTGCTTTCGTGAAGAAGGATTCACAAGGTGTACAGTACATGCCTTCGTACTGACCCTTGTAGATATCGCCCTGATCGTATAATTTCTTGAAAATCTTCTGTACCTGCTTCTCATGATAATCGTCCGTTGTACGGATGAATTTGTCGTAAGAAGTGTTCATCAGATCCCAGATACGCTTGATCTCAGCCGATGTCTCATCCACGAATTCCTTCGGTGTGGAGAGATTCTCAAATGCTTTAATCTCGATCTTCTGACCATGTTCGTCAGTTCCTGTCTGGAAACGTACGTCGTATCCGACGTATCTCTTGTATCTGGCAATGCTGTCTGCAAGTACAACCTCATACGTATTGCCTATATGAGGCTTACCAGATGTGTATGCGATTGCGGTTGTAATGTAGTACGGTTTTTTAGGCATATGAAACCCCTCCCTTATTTTTGTTTTTAACCCACTCTTAATTTAAACTTCTGGACATCGCGCTCGTCATCAACTACCTCGATCTGACCGCCAAGTCCACGGATCTTTCCATCGAAATCTTCGTAACCACGCAAAATATACTTGATATCGTCGATCGTACTGAATCCTTCCGCTGCCAATGCTGCAATGACAAGTGCGGCACCTGCACGCAGATCCGGTGCTACCAGATTCGCGCCTGTGTATCCATCCACGCCAGTAATCACTGCGGAATTACCTTCTACTTTGATGCGTGCTCCCATGCGGGAAAGCTCGCTTACATATTTAAACCGGTTTTCAAATATACTCTCCGTAATCACGCTCGTTCCCTGTGACAATGCAAGTGTTACCGCCATCTGCGGCTGCATATCTGTCGGGAATCCCGGATATGGAAGTGTCTTAATCTGTGTTGCCTTGAATCTGCCGTCCGCCATAACACGAACTGCATCATCGTATTCGATTACGCGTGCACCAATCTCATTCAGCTTCGAAGAGATTGCCTCTAAGTGTTTTGGAATTACATTTTTGATGAGAACATTTCCCTTTGTCGCTGCCGCCATCGTCATAAATGTTCCCGCCTCGATCTGATCCGGAATGATCGAATACTCCGTTCCTCTCAGCTTCTGAACACCACGGATACGGATGACATCCGTTCCGGCGCCCTTGATATTTGCACCCATACTGTTCAGGAAGTTCGCTACATCTACAATGTGTGGCTCCTTCGCAGCATTCTCGATCGTCGTCTTGCCCTCTGCAAGCACGGCTGCCATCATGATATTGATGGTTGCACCAACCGTTACCACATCGAGATAAATATGATTTCCAATCAACTGGTCTGCTTTCGCAACAACCTTACCGCCATTTACAATCTCTACTTTCGCACCAAGTGCCTCAAAGCCCTTGATATGCTGGTCGATCGGACGCAGTCCAATATCACAGCCGCCCGGCAAAGCAACCTGTGCATAGTTGTATTTACCAAGCAAAGCTCCAAGCAGATAGTAGGATGCTCGTATCTTCCGAATATATTCATCATCCACACAGACATCCTCGCCGGTTCTGATTGTTCCGCCGCAGATAGAAACTGTATGGTTATCAATGTATTTTACCTTAGCGCCAATTGTCTCGATTGCACGAAGTAATGTCTTTGTATCTTCTACATATGGTACATTCTCAATAATGCATTCTTCGTCTGTCATGACTGCTGCTGCAAGGATACCGAGTGCGGCGTTTTTCGCACCGGCAATCGAAACTTCACCTTCCAGAACATTGCCGCCTTTTATAACATATTTTTCCATTTCACACCTCTGTGCTGCCAGTTATTTTTTACGCTACTAGCCCATAATCTTAATAATTATAACACATTCCATTATTTTGTAAAGCATTTTACTTGTCTGCCTCACAATAAATGCATCGATAAATACGATTTTTTTCATCGGCTAATTTAAATATATGCACAATTCCTGGTTCTGTCGATGTGATACAGCGAGGATTTTTACATTTTTTCACATTGATCAGTTTTTTGGGCAATGCCAGCTTCTTTTTCTCGACCGTCTGTCCGTCCTTGATGATGCTGACTGTGATATCTGGATCGATGTAACCCAACACATCCAGATTCACATCGTACTCCTTATCAATCTTCAGGATGTCCTTTTTGCCCATCTTGCTGCTCTTGACGTTCTGCAGGATGGCAACGGAACAGTCGAGCTTGTCAAGTTCGAGGTCGTGATATACCTGAAGTGCCTTGCCAGCAGTAATATGATCCAGCACAATACCATTTTGAATACTATCTATCTTCATGATTTTTCCTCCTTAATGCAAATCCATTTCCTTACTCTGGGATCTTGGCAAGCTTGTCCGCAGACAGATTCAGCTTCGCACCATTCGCCTTGAGCAGTGTCAGCATCAGTGCCATACGCACGAATTTTCCATTCATAACCTGACGGAAATAGCAGGCACGTGGATCGTCATCGATTTCCACAGAGATCTCGTTCACACGTGGAAGCGGATGCAGGATTGCAAGGTCAGACTTTGCATTTTTCAGCTTCTTTCCATCAAGAATGTATGTATCCTTCAATCTGACATAATCCGCCTCGTTGAAGAAACGTTCCTTCTGTACTCTTGTCATATAAAGCACATCCAGCTCGCTCATCACTTCTTCCATCGACTCTACTTCTTCATATGGAATATTCTTTGCTTCGAGCACTTCGGAAATAATGTATTCCGGCACGCGGAGTTCCTTCGGTGCAATCAGGATGAATTTGATGTTCTCATAACGGGACAATGCCTTGATCAGGGAATGTACGGTACGTCCAAACTTCAGATCGCCACACAGACCAATCGTGAAATTATCCAGTCTTCCTTTCTCCCGCAGGATTGTAAGCAGGTCTGTCAATGTCTGTGTCGGATGGTTATGTCCGCCATCCCCCGCATTGATAATCGGCACGCCACTCACCATGGAAGCACGCATCGGCGCACCTTCCTTCGGATGACGCATTGCGATGATATCTGCATAGCAGCTTACCACTCTTGTTGTATCGCCCACGCTCTCGCCCTTCGTTGCTGACGTAGAATCAGCCGAAGAAAAACCAAGTACATTTCCGCCAAGCTCCATCATTGCTGATTCAAAGCTAAGTCTTGTTCTTGTACTTGGTTCAAAAAATAATGTTGCAAGTTTTTTGCCCTTACACGCTTCGCTATACGCTTCTTTGTCGTCGATGATATCCTGTGCCAGCTTCAAAATGCCATCAATTTCTTCTACGGTCAGGTCTGTTGAATCAATTACATGTTTCATTTCTGGTTTCCTCCCATTGAACGCACGTTGTTTTTTCGGAATATCTCATCGATTGCAAACCGGTCTTCCCGGTTGCAAACGAGGATATATGTTTTTCGATTCGCACGAATCTTCAGTACGATTACATTGCTGTCCTCCCCCTGGTTCTCCAGGAGAAAAGACCGCATGAATTCCCATTCGATAAATGTGGTTCCGACCAGCACTCCATCTTCTGTGATGCCACTCTGTATCCGGGTGGACAGCACGATGAACAACACAAACATCAATACCGCAGGCACAAATATGTAGATCTTAAAATATACCAACACAACAAGTCCCACAAGTCCAAGGTTCGCATAGACGACCTCAGAGATATTTAATTTGTGATGCAGCCGGCTCTTTATGACGATCCCAGACTGTTTTTTCACGGCAGAGACGCAGACAAGCGCGCCCGTACCAAAGCCAAGGAAAAGCACAAACGCCAGTACCGAAAGCCACACATCCATATATTATACCACTTAAATTCCTTTTATCAATGTATACATGACAGCTTTTTCTGCGTGTCTTCTGTTTTCTGCCTGATCGAGAATATGATCAAGGTTCTTCATCTCCACGTCCTTCGAAATCTCGAAGCCTACATGCATTGGCATGTCGTGGAAGACAAGTGCATGACTGCCCTCTAAGAACTCATCGTTCAACTGATATGGCATCATCTTATCCATGAGTTCTTTCTTCTTATCCTGATATGCAGGATCGTTAAAGAACTCCATGTCAAGCCATGTATCGGTGTAGCAGATATCCATATCCTTGACATATTTCTTCACTTCGTCCATCGGCATGTTCGGATCAAGCTCTACATAGTAACCAGTCTTCTTTGCTTCCTCATAGAAGTCTGGACCGCAGGCAGTATCATTTACAAGCGGGGTAAGTCCGTACAAAGTTCCCTGTTTCATCTTGGAGAAGAATTCTACCAGTGAATTGAATACGTTGTTCTTTGCACCGATATATAAGAACTTGACATTCAGACTACCAAACTTCTCGATGATCGTCAGTGCATCTGCCAGAATCTGGCAAGGATGGTACGAGTTATCGCAGCCATTGATAAATGGTACCGTTACATTGTCACCGAACAGCTCAACGGTCTCATTTTTCACGAGACGTGCCATGATGATGTCCACATTGCGGCATACATATTTGATCTCAGAAACCGGCTCGCCAAGAACAAAGTTGCTGTCCTTCCAGAGCTGGTTGTAGTAGGTTCCGCCAAGCTCTGTCATTCCTGTCGTGAAAGAAAGGAATGTACGGGTACTTGTCTTCTCAAACAACGTATAGAGCTTCTTGCCCTCCAATGCGTGGCTGTACTTCTCCGGGTTCTTCTTCATATCCAGTGCAAGATCAAGGATCTTCTGCAGCTCTTCCGCAGAGAAATTCTTGAAGTTCAACATATTCTTCATGATATCTTCCTCCTTTTTTCTACAAATATTTCTTTAAGTCGTCTACCTTGTCGGTCTTCTCCCATGGAAGGTCGATATCGGTTCTTCCGAAATGTCCGTAAGCAGCCGTCTGCTTGTAGATTGGTCTGCGCAGATCAAGCATCTTGATGATACCAGCCGGACGCAGGTCGAAGTTCTCACGGATGATCTCTACGAGCTTATCATCTGCAAGCTTACCTGTGCCAAATGTATCTACCATGATGGAAGTTGGTCTTGCAACACCGATCGCATAAGAAAGCTGGATCTCACACTTCTCAGCCAGTCCGGCTGCTACGATATTCTTTGCTACATAACGTGCGGCATACGCTGCGGAACGGTCTACCTTTGTGCAGTCCTTTCCAGAGAATGCTCCGCCGCCGTGACGTGCATATCCACCGTAAGTGTCTACGATAATCTTACGTCCGGTTACACCAGAGTCACCGTTTGGTCCACCGATAACAAAACGTCCGGTTGGGTTGATGAAGAACTTCGTCTCATCGTCGATCATATCCTGTGGAAGGACTGGATCAAATACATATTTCTTGATATCCGCATGGATCTGCTCCTGCGATACATTCTCGTCATGCTGGGTAGAAAGTACAACTGCCTCTAATCTGCAAGGCTTTCCGTTCTCGTCATACTCTACCGATACCTGTGTCTTACCATCTGGTCTTAAATAAGGAAGTGTGCCGTTCTTACGAACTTCTGTCAGCTTTCTTGCAAGCTTGTGTGCCAATGAGATTGGATATGGCATAAGCTCTGGTGTCTCGTTTGTTGCATAGCCAAACATCATACCCTGATCGCCAGCGCCGATTGCCTCAATCTCCTCATCGGACATATGATTTTCCTTTGCTTCGAGTGCCTTGTCAACACCCATTGCGATATCGGTTGACTGCTTGTCAAGTGCAACGATCACACCACAGGTATCGCAGTCAAATCCGTACTTTGCACGGTCATAACCGATCTCACGAATTGTCTCACGTACGATTGTCTGAATATCGATCTGTGCCTTTGTTGTGATCTCACCCATAACAAGTACCAGTCCGGTTGTTACGGCTGTCTCACAGGCAACACGGCTCATAGGATCCTGCGCTAAAAGCGCATCTAATACGGCATCGCTGATCTGATCACAGATTTTGTCAGGATGGCCTTCGGTTACTGATTCTGAAGTAAATAATAACTTCTCCATTTGTTCCTCCTTTGGAATGCATTTGTCTATGGTTCTTTGTCTCTTTTTCAGCGGCAATTCATAAAAAATAAATCCGGCTGCAAGCAACCGGATTTGAAAGTCGTTATCAAATCTTCTTATTGCTCGACAACTTAATCTAAGTATCGCTCAGGTCGGCACCTTCCGTCTCCGGGGTTGCCGTGGCTTCTTCGTCCCTTATGACTCCACCACTCTGAATAAGAGAGACATGTTTAACATATATCATATATTTCTAATTGTCAATGGTTTTATTTGCTAATCTCGTTGTATTTGCGCATATTCTGGCGATTTTCATTCCTGTGTGCCATGCTTTTTACGGATAAATCGAATCAGCGCCGCAACAAGCATCAGAATCAGCACGCCTACTGCTGCGCCACAGCTATCGAGTAGCACGTCCTTTACCTGTCCGCTCCGTCCAGGAACAAACAACTGATGAAACTCATCCGTCGCCGCATACACCGTCGCAGTTCCCCACGCGAATAACGCAGACACCTTTCGTTTTCTTCGGACATCCAGCCATACACCACAGAGCAGCATTGCAAAGACGGCATATTCCGTCGCATGTGCCAATTTTCGGATCGGATGATCGACCTTCGCTGCAAACGCAAGCTGTGCTTCCTCCGACCAGTTCTTAAAATCCGGATGTACAATGCGTCCAAACTCCATACCGACCGTATAACTGTCCTCCGTCGATTCCTCGCCATTTCTGGCAGAGAAACAGAAGATCATAATCGCGAACAGTACCGACAATACAAGAAACACAATCTGCCGTTTCGACAGCCTCCCCGACTGCGTCTGTTTATCCTTAGATATGCTTCTTGATTGCATCTGCCAGTGCCTTCAAGGATTCTGATTCTGTCTCGCCCTGCTTCCATGTCACCTGTACGTCATCCCCTGCGTGACGTGGAATCACATGCATATGGAAATGATGCACGGTCTGACCGGCTACTTCGCCATTGTTCTGCACGATATTCAGGCCCTCGCAGCCAGTCTCTTCCTGTACCGCTTTCGCAACGTGGGTTGCAAGCGAAAATACCTTGCCTGCAGTCTCCTCATCAAGCTGGTAGATATTATCGTAGTGCTCCTTCGTCAGAATCAGCGCATGTCCCTGATTGGCTGGTGCCAGATCCAGAATTACACGGCACTCTGGTGTCTCATATACCGTTGCAGATGGAATCTCTCCATTTGCGATCTTGCAGAAAATACAATCATCTTTTTTCATCTTTACTTACTCCTTTTTATTTTAACTACTTATACTTTACCATTTCTGATAAAGCATGGCATCGTTTTGCTCTTAGACCTGGTATCCACGTTTTTCGTAGTTTACACCCTGTATACTCTCGTTCAGGGTTCCTTTCCCATAGGTAAGTCCAGCGTACACCTGATGTACATTCTGCATCACAGCGCCCTCGTTGTCAAGTTCGTGTAAATGTACAAATCCGACACGTAAGTCATCGACCATCTGCACACATCGATCCAGTTCATCCGGCTGTCTGCGTACTTCCGAGCGCACAAGCTTCCCATAGATAAATCGTAAAATGGCAATCACATTTCTTCCAAGCGGATCTTCCTTCGAGAAACATTCAATCAGCTCCTGCATCGCACGCCGCGCCTGCCCAATCGTTTGCAGGTATGTGGTCATATTCTCCGCTTCGTACGCTGCCATCGCATCCATGCCGTATGTATGAAATATATCACATAGCACCAGAATCAGACCGCTGTGGTTCTCCTGGCTGATGCGCCGTGTGAATTCCTGTTTTTGTTCCTGTGTCATGGTGGTTTCCTCATATTCCTGTCTTATACATATTATCCCAATCCGGTCTGCGCCGCCTACTGCAGCAGCTGTAACAGCGATTCCGGTCTGTCGTTCGCCTTCTGCATCATGGAGATTGCCGCCTGCGACAAAACCTCCTGCTGCGTATATTCTGTCATCTCCTCAGCCATATCCGTATCCATGATCCGCGAATAAGCCTCCGTGATACTCTCACTTTGCACTTCGAGATTCGAATGCACATCATCCAGCCGGTTCTCATACGCACCCAGCTTCGAACGTGCAGCCGAAACTTTCTTCACTGCCTCATCAATGATATCAACTGCCTGACTTGCATATTCATGTGTGTACATGATCAACTCATCCACGCCAAGTGATTTTGCATTCAGCTCTGGAATGTCGATGGCTAACTGCTCACCCTCGTTGGAACCTGTCTGTATTACCATCGTTCCAGCCGACAGCACTTCGATCTCTGCTGTTACAGCTCCACCATTTTCGGCAACAGCGCCCGGATCTGCTTCAATCGTCATAGAGAAGCCGCTTCGGTCTGTGACTTCAATCTTATTTCCATTTGTCTTCAAAGTTGCAGTCGTAGAAAATCCATCTTCTGTGATGTTCAAAGCTGCCTGACAATCCTTGCCCTGCATCATCGTGCCATCTGTCACTCCAAACACCGCTGCCAGCTCCGGATTTCCCACAGAGATGCTGATTTTCTCACTGCTGCCATATCCCTTTGTGCGGAACACCACCGGTGCTCCACTGTCAAAGCTCTCCTCTGTCGTTCCGTCATTCGACGCAAAGACATCAATATTGATCTTGGCAAGGCTGGTCTGGATCTTTCCATATACATCCTCCATCGTCATGCCCTCCTCGATCTCGATTGCAAATCCATTTACCTTCAAAGTTCCTGCCTGCTCTTTTGTGATCACGGCTGTAGAATAGGTAAATCCTGTCGTCATAGATGCCTGCTCTGCATCGGCTGTGACATTGATCGAATAAACACCCGTGCTTACCTCTGATGAAATGTATGTTGCTTTCACACCATTGACGCTGGACAGAGAACGTCTCGTCAGATCCCCATTCAGCAGTGTCTGTCCGTTAAATGCGGTCGTATCGGAAATCTGTGTCAGCTCAGCCGCCAGGGAATCAATCTCCTCCTGAATCGCATCACGATCGACCTCATCATTGACATCGTTTGCCGCCTGCACAGCCAGTTCCCGCATACGTCCTAAAATGCTGTGCATCTCCTCCATGCCGCCCTCTGCGGACTGGATCACAGAGATACCATCGTTAGAATTCAAAGCCGCGCGGTCAAGTCCCCGGATCTGTGCACTCATCTTCTTTGAAATCGCAAGTCCTGCCGCATCATCTGCCGGGCTTGTAATCTTATAACCAGAAGAAAGTCTGGACATCGACTTTGCAACTTTATTATTTATTTTACCGAAATTAGTCGTGGCATTCATCGCCAGCGCATTATAATTAATTCTCATGGTCTGCCTCCTTAAACTCGTTCGTTATGCTTCAGCTATCCAAATGTCTGCTTCTTATCCGGCATCATGTCCGCGGCACATTATACGTCCGCATCCCGGTTTTACTATGTTATATATCGGTAAGTTTCGCCATAGCCTTAACGAAGAATATTGCCGCCCGACACAGTTTTTGTGTGTCCGCTCCCCCGTTCGTTCCACGCGCCGCTGTACGGCTTTCTCCAAGCGCAACTGCCGCATCCGCATATTCACTTCCGGCAAGCAGTTCCCGGAACGCATCCGTCTGTCCAGCAAGCCATGTATTCGCCTCCGAGGAACCGCCAAGAATCTCACCCGTGCATGTTCCCGCTTCGTCCATCCGGATCTGCGCCTGCAGCATACCATGCACCCCTGCCGCCATCCGGATCGTGATGCCGCGGGCTTCTACTCCGCCCGTCTGCATCGTCAGATTCACTACCTTCATACCTGACTCTGTCTCAACCGGGAGCTGATACTGCCTTCTGCCCGCCATGGCTCCCAATATTCGGAATCCTGCCTGCACGACCTTCATGCCCTGCAGCTGATCTGATGTTATATTTCCTTCTTCTGCCTGATCATACATCTGCTCTACCATCTGTTGCCGGATATCCGCATACATCTGCGCCAGATCTGCGTCTGCTTCGATCTGTTTCAGCAGCATCTCCGATTCAAACGGCAACGCAATCTCCTCTCCTGTGAGGGACTTCGCCATAGCATCCGTCTCTGCGTCAACTGCATCCTCCTTCGTATGGTCCTGCCATCCAATCTGCTTCCATACCTGTGATGCAAATGTATAGAAATTCATGGACGCCTGATAATTGACAGCTTCTGCTTCCGGTCCTACCGACATTCCCTGCAGTATATAATCCGCCGCTTCCAGATTCTGTGCGCTCTCTTCAATATCATTTGCCTGCAGAAGCTGTTCTGCCTGTGCAAGCATCGGAGAATCAGAGATTTTCTCCCATGGGTTTTTATATTCTTCCTGCGCAGCCATCGGTTCATTTCGGCTCATATATTCATCTTTCTCTCCCATGCGGAGCTGTCCGGTCCAGTTACCATCCGCACCAACCCGTCCCGCATATGCACGCGCGATCTGATCATCCATCTTCTCCCCACGTGTCTGCAGATCCGCAAGCATACCGAACGAATCATCGACCACAGCCTCCATCCCGGCGGCCTTCCGGCTTCGCATCGCAGTAATCAGATTACGCACGGTAAGCCGGCTGTTGTTCGCGAACAGATACCCGGCTTCCCGGTCGCCGGATTTCTCTAACTGCTTAAATACCCGGTACAACCCGATATATCCTGCGCGTTCCTCGCTGCTGATCTGTCCACGCTTCTCTACATCACGCAGATACGTTGCAAAATCGTCTGTCTCCTTCACACCTGCTTTGTAATTTTTGTCCCGCAGTGTCTGATTGAGTTCATCGACTGTCATATCAAGCGGGTTGATACCATCCCGGATCATAGACAGCACCGCATTCGGATGGCATGCGGCAAGCATATCATTGACCGCTCTGTCATACTCTATGATCTGTGCGATATTTTCCTCCGTGATTTCCATGCGGTTATACCCGAGAATCTGTACCGCTCGTGTATGTTCCTCATCCACCGGCAGCTCCATATCTGTCAGTATATCTTCGATATTTGAAAATGCTTTGCGGATACTATCTCCCATATCCGCACGCGGGGCTGTACCAAGTGCCTCATATCCGCGCTCCATCGCTGCGAAATCAACGGAACGCCGGATCGTCTGTGTCGATATATCTGCCACCCCATCCGACACATTGTTATCGGACATCCGGCGTTGCATATCACCCGCCTGTCCACCGATCTGGTGTTCTTCCTGTACAAGCTTCGCAAATCCATGTACCGTCACCGACTGCAGCGCGTCCGTACCCGCCAACACGCCAAGCCTTGTTGCCGGTGCCGTGCCAATCGTCTGCAGATCTGCCTGCATCTGCTGATAGATTGCCTTGTTTTCTTCGGTTGGCGCAACACCCTGCTTCGCAAACATCTCCTGCGTAAGCTGTGCCTCTGCATTTCGCAGCTTCGCCACCACCTGCGCCAGTTCACGAGTATCAATATTGATATCCACGGAGAGCATCCGTACCGCAACACTCTGTGTCATGGAGAGCCGGATCTCCTCTAACTGCCGCAGTGCCGTTACCTCCCGCAGCGTCTGATTCTGTATGTCGGAACCTGCGCTCCGGCCATCCTGTAACTGTGTACCCTTATCCGCGGTTTCGTCGTATGCTCCCACCGGCTGTCCACCGGTCTGTCCATCCCGTACCCCATCATAATGCGCCGCCACCAGCGCAGCGATTGTAAGCGGCCGCTCTGTACGTACTGCCTGTGCCACATCCTCTGCTGTAATCGAAGCTGCATCCTGTCTGAGCTTTGCCGCTCTCGTCTCAAGCTCCTGTGTCTGCCGCTTCTCTGCCTGCTGTGCCGTCGGCAGTTCACCGATATCCTTCCCGATCTGCGCCTGCATCTGCATATAAGCCCGCACGGAATCCGTCGTGACCGGAATATCATTTGCCAGAAGCAGATTTGCCCCGGCCATACTTGTTTCATCCACGACAAATCCAGCCTGCATGATCACATGTGCGAGCTGCGCCTGCAAGCCGGAATCTGCATTTCCATCTTCACCCGAAGCATACACCGATTGTCCAGCGCTCTGCTGCGGCCTGGATATTGTCTGTTGTGCAGCCTGTTTCGCCGCATATGCGGTGTCTCCTCCCAATTCATCCACCGCGGCAATCTCTCTTTGTCCACTGTAATGCGCCTTGTAGAGTGTCTCCTGCGTGAGTGGCTGCCGATTCTTCAACAGGTACAGAATGTCCTTGTTCCCCACCTGCAGCTTCACATCTGTCCCGGCTATCTGCGCCCCGCTACTTGTAAAAACCAGATTCGAGGCGTCTCCCTCCTCGATCTGCGCCTGCGCGAGCACATTTACAAGCGCGTCCTTACGCGCATCTGCACGCATGGAAGTAACCAGCCCTTCTATGTCCGAAAGCGATGCCGAAGCGACATCCACGCCCATCATACGAAGCTTCTTTATCTCCTCGGAAGTAAGGGAACGCGCAATCTCCCGTGCATCTGCACGCGCCTGTTCTTCGTCGCTTGTCTCTTCCTGCTGTTCCTGCTTCGCCTTCTCCTGCATGTCCTTGCGGTACTCATTGAAATTATCCATGACCGTCTGCGCATTCGTGTCGACCGAAGAATTCCTGTCGTACTGCACCTGCCCGACCTTCTCGAAGGCATCGAGCTGATCGACCGAAGCAGTCTTCATCTTTGTTCCACTGTAAGCATTTGCACTGTCACTATACGCTTTGATGGCATCCTGTGAATTTTTGATATTGATATTCTGCATAAAATGCTCCTTGCATCATTAATTTGTATGATATTATTCCTATCTTGCATCGTTCCGGTTGCCCGAACTGGTTCTCTGTCTTTTATATCGGCACAGTCCGCCCAATCATTAAGAAGCTGCATGGTGTCTGAAGCACAATGTCCAAGACGCAATGCCTGAAGCACAATGTCTGAAACGCAATGTCCAAGACGCAATGCTTGGTGTTTGCATGAAGATTAAATGCAAAAAGCATGGACGGCTCATTATGAACCAACCATGCTTTTTCATTACTATCTCATGCGCATCTGTCACTGCTTACCGGTACAAGCACATGTATAATATTTCATCATTTAATTGAAAAATGGTGTCCCGGGTGCTACCGTCCCATCATAGATCAGACCGGTTTCCGGCAACTTCCCTGCGTTACTATCAACCCGCATATTTGCGACCTGTTCTTTGGATAGTTTCATGTCAGCCGGAAGCTTATCATATGAATCTGAATACCACCAGTTTCTTCCGTAATACGACTTCACTGCATACCAGCCACCTCGTTGCGCATCATATTCATACAGGACATCCTGTGTGACGGTTTTGCCGGATGCATTTGTAAATGTTTTATTCCGGACAAGAATATCCGAAGTCGGATGCTGTGCATAAGTTGCCTTCAGGTCAATACAGTTATTCTTATTGACATATCTTCCGTCCACCCATACATCCTCCATATGGTGGACGCCGTTTCCAACACCTGTATATGCACTCACATACGTATATGCCGTTCCATATCCCCAGCCCTCAGCAGCAACCTTCAGCCAATTGCCTGCGCCAATCTTTTTCTCAAATTCATCTCCGGACAACTGATTCCGATATGTCTGTAACTCATCGGTCGATTGTTTCTCATATTGATGAATTTTCCTTTCCAGTTTATCGAGGGACGAAGAAAATGCGTAATCATTCGCTCCACCGTCAAAGGTAAATAAACTTTCAATATATTTGGACATAACCGGATCCGTATTTCCGTTTCCGGCACCACCATATGATTTCGTTGTTCCGTTCCATGTTACATCGACCAGATAATGCGCCGAGCCTGACGAAACCGTACAATCCGGCTGCAACGCTTTCGCTACATTCGCCATAACGCCCGGAACTCCTACGGATGACAACACCATCGGATGAAGGTATTCCAGGAACATCATCTCATCCGCCGACTGCCACATCGAATAGTGTTCATTCAAAGACAATTCCGGGTATGGAGATGTTGCCAGCAGCGGATACGGGCGATTCGGATCCGGCTTCGATGTGTCAACGATGTTTTTCGGATAGACAGAAAGCCGCCCCAACGCTGAGTTCACACTTTGCAGATTGTCGAACAATCCTTTTGATTTATCCGTGTAATTGTTAATCAGATAATCGGTCAGACTCTCCACCGATTTGCAGGAAACCTGAACCGGTGTATCCGTATAAACCGGCATTGTTGAATACGACACATTTCCCGAATAAGTGACTTTATAGGCACGATCAGCCTGCTGCAATGTATATGCTCCGCCATCGGAACCCGATTCAGACATCTCGAATATATATCCGCCCTTCACACGTCCGGTTTCTTTATTCTCGTATTTGACATCGAAAAATCTCCGGGTCGTCGGGATAAGATAAGCTCCTTTTCCGGCCTTATACTTACTGTTTTTATCCTCAAAACGAACATAGGAAACATCCGGATTATTCGTCTTCACATAGAAATACTCATTGAAAGGCTCCAGCAGAGGAACGATTTCATATGAATATCTGGTAACATCGTTCTTGTTTGCTCCGGTTGAGCCCGTTGAACCCGATGTTCCGTTTGAACCGGTGCTTCCGTTTGATACCGGATTTTCCGGCAAAGCAATTTCAGGCCGGTTCACAAAACCCGTTCCAACTGTAGATACGATACCTGCAACATTTCCCGGAGCCGCCCCGTTCTTTTGAACAAGAACGATCTGGATTGCCTCTAACCTTTTTGCATATCCGGCCGTTCCAGCAGCTGCTCCATTTCTTGTCCATCCAAGCCAGCCATACGACTGTGCATGTACGCGGTAATAAACATCATAGTGATTGGCAAGTTCTCCAGTAAGGTAAATCTGGATTGCCTCCAGCCGTTTTGCCTGCCCGCTTGTTCCGGACATCTCGCCATTCATTCTCCAGCGGGACTCCCAGCCATAGCTTTGTACATGTGTGCGATACACAATATTTCCCGTATATTGTTGATTGGTAAGTTTTATCTCTATACCTTCCAGGCGTTTTGCACGTCCGCTTGTACCTGCCATCACTCCGTTGTTCTTCCATCCCTGCCAGCCATAGCTTTGTACATGCGTACGATATGTAATGTTGGTCGTCTCCCGACCTCCGACATTCACATCAGAGGCGCCATTGAGCGATACGTAGTTTCTCCCATACCTGCTTACGATACCATTGACATTATTCTGAACCGTTGTTCCCCTTGCGACAACAACAATCTGAATTGCCTCCAACCGCTTAGCAAGCCCTGCTGTTCCGGCTGCCTGTCCATTTTTTGCCCAGGCAAGCCAGCCATATGACTGTGCATGCACACGATAATAAATATCGTAATTCTGTGCATTTGCACCGGTTAACTCAATTTTAATCGCTTCCAGACGCTTTGCTTCGCCCTGTGTTCCGCTCATCTCACCATTCGAAACCCACGGGAGCCAGCCATATGTCTGGCAATGTGTTGTGTAACGAACCCCCAGGTTGTCTCCGGAAACTGTAATCCGGATTCCTTCCAGCCGTTTTGCTTTTCCACTTGTTCCGGAGGCTTCTCCATCACGCTTCCAGGCAGATTCCCAACCAAATGTCTGAATGTGTGATTTGTATTGTACCGAAACCCCTGCGGCTTCCACACTTTGAACCGGGGCATATGCAAATACAGACAGCGCCATCACAATCGTAAGTACAAGTGCCCATACTCTTCTCTTATTCATAAATACCCCTCCCTTGTCACCGCACGCTTACGCGGTATAGATCTTCTCCGTCACCGTATGAGATTCACCCGGTGCAAGCTCCTTGTAACCAGATTCCTCTGCTGGGATTGGCTGGTTTGGTGCATCGATGATCCATGTACAAGGCTCTGGACAGAAGTATCCTTTGTCTCCATGATCGTTCCATACAACCCAGAATTTGAAATCCTTACATACTTCATAGCAGATACGCTTGCCTGTTGCAGCATCCGTTGCCACTGCGCCATAGAATGGCTTGCCATCCAGACTTCCTTCCTCTGCAAAGAATACGTCATTGTCAATATCATGCAACACTGGAACCTGTGAACCAGTCAGATACTGTCTGTCGTGATTTGTCTGTACGAGCATGTCGCCTGTCGGAATGCAGGACTTTGAAAGCTCCCACTTCTCGCCAACCGGGATATACAGACGCATATCCAGACCATTTCCATCCTTTGTGAACGGTCCGTTGATCGTTGTATGGTTGCACATACCATATGGCATCTGCTTGTCAGATGTATTCGTCATCGTAAATGCATACTCCAGACCGTCATCGGACAAAGTAAATGTGAACTCTGCCTTGAAGCTGACTGGGTATGTTTCGAAAAATTCATCGTTCTTGTCATATATGTACTCTGTCTTTGCGATTGCCTTCTTGCCGTCCACGGCTGCACTCACAAGTGTATGCTCACGCTTATGCAGGAAACCATGAATATGGTTGCCAAGCGGATCATTCAATGGAAAATGATAGGTTGCATCGCTTACCTTCAGCACGCCATTTGCAAGGCGGTTTGGAAGATACAGGGTCGGAAGTCCATACACCTCCGGGCTCTTCTTCAGATCCTCAACAGAAAGGGATTCGTCATAACGGAAAATCTCAATGTCATTTTCAACATCCTGCATACGGATGACATTACTGCCTAAAAAAGGTGCCACGATTGCTTTGTACTTTCCTGCTGTCAGTGCAACTGCCTCTTTCCCTTTATAATCAATAATCTCTGCGGAATAACTCATTGTTTTTTCCTCCTTTTCAAGACTGCACCTTTCGTGCAGTTTCACTCAAAAAATTTCATTTCAAATCACATAAAATAATAGCACATCGACCATACTATGTCTAGGAAAAAAGAACACAAGACATGCTTTTTGCGTATGATATGGATAGGCACGCATGCAACCGATTATTCACAAGTCTTTTCGAGTTTTACCATCCATTTCTCCCCCTTGCTAAGATACCATCCGCGCGGTTGCATTTTTATAAAAAGGGACCGATTTGTTTCGGTCCCTGTAATTTATTATCTGTGCTATTATAATTTGAATTTGATCTGCACTGGCTCCTTCAACGACTGTCCGCCTCTCGACTTCACATTTTTTGTGATCGTCAGGAAATAGTATTCGTTCGTCGAATACGGCTCCAGCGGTTCCACCTCGATAATCTCATTTTTCGTATCATAACGGATATAGGATCGCAGCTTCTGGTTCTGCGAATTCGTCACATACATCGTATCCTTGTTCACCGTATGCGGGTCCAGCGGAATATTGAACCGCACGCGCCACACAAAATTCCCCGTCTTAAAACGCAGATCCTGCTTGACCTTGTTCGCAAGCTGTGGTGGAATATCTTCTATATCAATCAAATTTTTTGCCATTTGCAACTCCCTCTGTCGTAATCCAATGCCGCATTTCCAGCATCCATCTTCTGTACTCACTCATGTTTTAGTTTATCACAAAGCGCATGCGCGAACAAGAATTTTGCCGCTGTCTGTCAGAATTTTGTACACGCATTTTCTTTACATCACAGATTTGTAACACTACAATAAAATTGTTACGAATTTGTTATCGTACATTTCAATATATCGTCACATTTTCCATATATTTGAATAGCGTATGCCATATATGGGAACACTGACTGCAAGTACATATTCCGTAGGAGAGCAAATCATGAAACATAAATTTCAGTTTTCCTACAAAAGACAAAAATTACTGACATTTACTTTGGTGGGAAGCAGTCTGCTCGTCTGTCTGATGAGTCAGGCACGCGAATTTCCATCGATCAAATTACCGCAAAAAGAATACCGACTAACCGGAACATCCCTGCAAAGTGTAAAGGAAATCGTTCCTTATTATGATTCCTGCAACACCGTCTACGATGATTCCCTCTATCAGGGCGAGATCGTCGTCACACAGGAAGGCACCGCTGGCAAGCAGGAAACAACTGCTTTGATCACCTATTTAAATGGACACGCTGTGTCCGAGGAGATCATCGATTCCCGCGTCATCACGCCCGCGATTGCCCGCGAGGTACATGTCGGAACAAAGGAGCGACCGGACTTTCTGATTCCAGTCGATGATTACGTCATCACTTCTTACGTCGGTCCGCGCTGGGGCAGAACGCACAACGGAATCGACCTCGCGGTCAATGTCGGCACGCCTGTCAAGAGCAGCACCGCCGGAACCGTCATACAATCCGGTTGGAACGGTGGCTACGGCATCAGTGTCTATGTGGACTGCGGCGATGGCATGGTCATCCGTTACGGACATCTGTCTGAAACTTCTGTTGAAGTCGGACAGACCGTCGCACAAGGCGACCTGCTTGGACTTTCCGGCAACACCGGAAACAGCACCGGACCACATCTGCATTTTGAAATGCGGGTGAATGATGAGGTTGTTGATCCATTGGAATACGTGAAGTTACAATAAAATAGCAGGGGGTATTTGATTGGAATAATTTAATTTTTACATTTGGGTGGGGCGGAAATTTTCATAAGAAGATATGTAACAGGATTTCCAATCACTGCTTGTCCCAACACACACCCAAGTGTATTATCAAAGATATCATCAAATTCAAACAAGCCCCGGCACAGCCAAAGCTGCAAGCCTTCAATACTTGTAGAAATCAGAATTCCAGTAACCAACGCCAGCCAAATACCTCGTTTCCGTCCACTCGCAAGCGGCAGCAATGCACCAATCGGAACAAACAACGCAATATTCAGCAGAATCTCCCAAAACAAGCTATGTGTATATCCCTCTTCAAAGGCATGATACACTATCTTCCACGACCAGAACCATTCATACTCCGCCTGCCTTGTCCCTGGCTGCCGCATAAACACAGTCGAACCAAATACAAGCATCAGATATGTCACAAGCAATAACACAGAAACCGCCTGCACCCAACGAATATGCTTGCGTAGCACTTGTATCAATAAAATGGCTGTTACTCCTATCAAAACCGAGAAAAATACAACCGCTTCAAACGCGGTCCACTCTGGATAATATTTTATAAATATCTGATTGAGATCCATATGTTTCCCCTTTCCTTGTGTAGTATAGCACAAGTTTTTATCCTCAGATATAACCTGTCTTTTTTATCAAAATTACAAAAACCGGACTTGACGATTCTGCATGAAATATAGCAGAAAATGCACGGAAATGAAAAAGTATGCTCTCCAGCGCGTCAATTGTGCCACCCCCCTTGTTTTTTCTTCCACTTATGTTACGATAAATGTGTTCAAAGCAAACACCTTTGGACATCTTGGGGAGAGGATGAGTTGCTGATGTTCGGAAGCAGCTCAGATGTGTGTTTTATATAGAAATACCGTGTGGATTGGGGAATCCACACGGTATTTTGCGTTACTGTTTTAATTTGATGTGTCTTGACCTATAGCTTAGTCAAATATTATTCTGACAAACCTTTATAATAATCAATTACGTTTACAAACGGAATAACAACTTTTCCGCTGTCAAAAATATTAGATGTTATTGATTCTATTTTTCCTCTTGCAATGCTAATCAGAGCTGCAGCTCCATTTATGATCACAAGCTGTTTAAAATCTTCTTCCTCAGTATCTTTTTCTGACAGGAATGCTCCTTCTAAAGATAGTTCTAATTTAAAATTTCGATCTTCTGACTGCTCTATCTCTACTTCAAAATCTATAGCCATTTGAGCAAAAAAGCCTTCGTCAATGGTTTCAAAACTAGGTTCATTAATATTAAGCCCAAAACTTCTTTTTGCCTCTTTTTGAACATTCACTATATTATTTTCAACCGAAATCTCTTTAATTGTTGTCCCAACTAATTTTATTCCCGTTGCAATTCGATTTAACTCCATTATGCAATCGCCCCCTTATCATATACAAGTCGTAAATAACCATTATCCCGTCTTTTCTTTCCTACCTTTTCGCTCTCCCATTCCACAATATTATAATCAGATTTTACACATGGTTTATCCAAACTAACAAATAATTTCAAGTTTGTCTTTTGACAAATTTCATTTAATGTTCTTATCGTGAAATTATATTCCCTACTTTCCCACTTAGAAACCATCGCCTGCGTTACGCCCATATATTCAGCAAACTTTTGTTGTGTCATGCCCATGTCAAGTCTGCATCTTTCAATCTGCGCAGAAATCTTTGCTAACTCAACAATCGTTTTTACTTCAGACTTAGAAATACCTTCTGAAACCCAATTTGACTTCTTTGCATTTGCAATCTTTTCTGCAATTCCCATTTTCATATCCTCCATCTATAATCCTTTTAAATTAACTAAACAACCACTTTAGCCTCTTTTGAGCAATTTCAATTGCTCTTTGATAATCTCCAGCATTTTTCTCTAAAAAGGCAGTAAGCAGTATTATGGTGTCATCTTCAATCGTATAAAGTACTCTTACATTTTTCCTGGATTCTGGATGTCTAATACTATATAGTTTATCAAATCCCGTTAACTTTTCAAATTGTGGCAAATCAATCGCTCGATCTTTTTCCTGTTCTAAAACTGCCAGATCTGCAATCAATTTTTTCTGATATCTCTGCCAAGTCTCCTCCTTCGTATTGTTATAATATAACTTATAAGTAATATTTTCAATAGTTTTTTATATTTATTATATTCAAAACTTTATTTTATATTCAATTTGATAAACTTTCTCTACTCGCCTCCTCACACTTTACCATAACAAGATTTGCCAGCGTTAACAAACTATCCTGTGACAAAGAATACATTTCTCCACATTTCCTAATAAATAAGTTTTAGCATAAAAATATTCTTCCCACATGGGATGTGTAATCTATCAAAAATATTACTACTATTATCTATCCCCCACTCTTTAAGCAAATTTATCTTTTCTATTTCTTCGATTTCCATCTTTTCATCAACCGTCCGATAAGTTTTCTGAGATATCCCATATCTATAAACAAATAAATGATTTTTCGTGTTTCTCTGAAGCCAATCAATCAACACATTTCTCCATGTTAAATCCGACTCTCCAAGCGCCAAACCATATGTACAAATCGTATCCGCAGAATTGATTATATTCACCGCCTCAACAACCCGCATCCTGTCATATTCTTCATTAAAAAAAGGTTTAACAAACGCTCTTTTTCCATTTCTTGAAAGAGGATATGCTGCTTTCCATTGATTTTCATTGTCAATTCCTAACGTTGGATCATCCCCTAATTTACCATGAATATGGATTATCTGAGGTGCCCGATATGAATATTGATCAAACGCTTTCTCCATAGCATAATCAAAAACCTCTGTATAATTAAACGAAATCACCTGGATATTTCTACGCAGCCCTGCATCTCTTATACTCATTGTAGAATTCACATTATGAGATATTCCTTTGTAAAACCCAGAAAACGAATCCACCATCTCATCATGAATTATTTTTTCTTTTGCTTCATCATTTATCCTTTTGAAAAAAAGTTTCTGTTCTCTGCCTAGATATTCTCTCATATATACAGAAAAATCCCTGACACATTCAACAAACTCATTTTCTGTTTTTAGAGATTGCGCATAATCACACATCTCCATCTCGAAATCACTCCAACGATCTATATCCGATGATATTTCTCTTTTGAATGCCTCAATAATAGGAGATTTCGAATCTGAATTAACATATTCTTTATATACATCCGAGAATCTCGTATTCATACCACAATTTAAATCAAAACCATTTCCAATCAAAAATAATGTCATTTTATCCCCCTTGTATAATCTTCAAAACTATTCAGCTCTACTATTCCCGCCGTGTATCAAACAATAGTAACAACTACTGTGCTGCATACGACAGACAAATCATCATCACAATTTTAAATGCGAATTTTGTCTCACTTTCGTACATGGGAATTTTTCAGAAGTTCTCAACTACCAACATTTTTTCTAGAAAAAAGAATTTGCAATAAGAATGATAACTATATAGAATTCCCCTCACCCCTATAAGTCATGCTCCTACACATGTCTTATAACCATTATTCTACGCAAATCTACAATTTTTTCAAGCACCATATTTTATTTCTTCTTCGAGCAAAAGACACTTGCGTTTCCGCAAGTGTCTTTCCATCAGAATGCCTCTGGTTATCCCTGTATTTCATATATTACTATACAACATATCCTTATGCTGTCTTCTGCGCAGCCAGTTCTTCCACCACCTCTAACGGAAGGCCTGTTCCTTGGGAAATATCTTCGTACGAAAATTTTCCAAGTGCCAGAAGGGATCTGGCTGTTTCCTTTGCAACTCTTGCTGCTGTTTCTTTCTCAACCCGTTCCGCCGTCTCTTTCTCGACTTCCTCACACATTTCTTCTAAAATCCTGCACATACGTCCTCGACCTCCTTCCGTCTCTTTTAAATATTTTACCTCATCTGCCAACACTTTGCTATACATATCCTCTGATTTTGTACAATGGAAATCATGCATCAGTCTGCCAACCGGCGTATCTACATTACGATATTCACCGTTTACATATAAAATATGCAGACCATCATCAAATAACACATGTTCTTTTTCCTCAATTGTTCGCTCGATATGATACAACGGTTCTCCACATCCATACTTATCATCCTCTGTAATAAATATAACATACGATTCGGGAAGATCATCGAAATCCATTCCTTTTTCCAACAAATCCCGGTCAATCATGCGGGGTTGCAAGCAAAAATAATTTTATTAAGACGTAAAAAACCGCCGAAAGCTTATGCTCCCGACGGTCACCCATCCCTAATCTCTTCTAAATATATCTCTCGTATACACCTTATCCACCACATCATCCAGACAGGCATCATACCGGTTCGCAATGATCGCCTGCGACATCTCCTTGAACTGTGCCAAATCATTCACAACCTTGCTGCCAAAGAATGTGCTGCCATCTTCCAAAGTCGGCTCGTACACGATCACGGTTGCCCCCTTCGCCTTGATCCGCTTCATAACGCCCTGGATTGAACTCTGCCGGAAATTATCCGAATTACTCTTCATCGTCAATCGGTAAACACCAACGACAACTTCCTTTTCCTTCAAAGCATCGTAGTCTGCATTCGGTCCATACGCTCCAGCAATCTCCAGCACCCGATCCGCAATATAATCCTTCCTCGTCCGATTCGATTCCACAATCGCTTCGATCAGGTTCTCCGGCACATCCTGATAGTTCGCCAACAACTGCTTTGTGTCCTTCGGCAGGCAATATCCTCCATAACCAAAGCTTGGGTTATTATAATGTGTGCCAATTCGGGGATCCAGACACACACCGTTAATGATCTGCTGCGTATCCAAGCCCTTCATCTCCGCATATGTATCAAGCTCATTGAAATACGATACTCGCAGCGCCAGATATGTATTTGCAAAAAGCTTGACCGCCTCTGCTTCCGTATACCCCATGATCAGCGTGTCAATATTCTCCTTGATTGCGCCTTCCTGCAACAGCCCTGCAAATGTATGTGCCGCCGCAACCAGTCGCTCATCATCCATATCCGTTCCAACAATGATACGGCTTGGGTATAAATTATCATACAGTGCCTTTGATTCCCGCAGAAATTCCGGACTAAAAATAATGTTATCACAATGATATTTCTCCCGGATGGATTTCGTATATCCCACCGGAATTGTAGACTTAATTACCATAATTGCAGATGGATTATACTTCATTACCAATTCAATGACCGCTTCCACTGCAGATGTATTAAAGAAATTCTTCTGACTGTCATAATTCGTCGGTGCCGCAATTACAACAAAATCTGCACCAGTATAAGCCGCCTCTGCATCCAATGTGGCAGTCAGATTCAGCTCTTTCTCTGCCAGATACTTCTCAATATACTCATCCTGAATCGGACTCTCGCGATGATTGATCTTCTCCACTTTCTCTGGAATAATATCAACTGCCATCACCTCATGATGCTGTGATAAAAGTGTTGCAATTGATAAGCCAACATATCCTGCTACTGCAATCTTCTTATTACTTTCCCCTGCTGTGTATACCAATTTTTCCTCAAAATATATCACTTCTTATATATTTGAATGTTGGAGCATTTTAAATTTCCACCAACTTATCCAACACTTGGCATAAATCCCTATTATACTTTCGATTACAAAATTCTTATTCTACTAATTTCAATATAGACTTTGGTGTAATCCCCAATATATATGCATCTCTAATCTGATAAGCGTTAGCTAAATATACCAGATTACTTAATTTTAATGGAATATTAATTTTAATATCTGACAATCTCAGTAAAAACTCTTGCCTATCAAGTCTAAAAAATGCCTTTGCAACGTTTTTGTTTGTATCAAAATACGACAATATGTTTTGCATTTTTTCTGCATCCTGTATTCGTATACGAAAAACATTTTTTAACATCGGAATCCATTTAGATCGCTTATAATCCTCATACGCCATCTGTTCAAACAAGCTAGAGATTGCCCAGTCACAATTTTCTAAGGTAGCAAGTATTCCATTTAATGTTCTACTTTGATCATCAAAATCTTCCCACTCATCTAAACATTTGTATCTAAAATCGTGCTCTATTTCATGCCATCCTTCAGAAAAAATAGTTCTAATTTGGATTTCAAATATCTGATCAATCGGATATTCCCATACCTTGTTATCAAAATTTGCTTTAACGCTTTCTGGCAACTTACAAACATAATTAATTCTTTGAGCCCTAAATTTTTCAATATCAGGATCATCAATAGATTTATTGTCTACTTGAAAATGTTGCTGTATAAGTTTTTCGCATAATTCAATATCATTTTTAAAATACAAAACAATCCGAATTCCAATCAAATCCTGCAATTTATAACCTATTTTTCCTTGTCTCTTTCGATCCTCAATTTTTTCAATTATTGAATTCGAATTTTTAATACGTGCAAAAACCTTATAAAACAACCCACACTTATCTAAATAGCCTCTTATTTCGTATTCTAAAGGTCTTATTGCCGATACTAATATTCCATCAATATCTTTTTCCAATCGTCCATATGTAGTTTCTTCCATTATTGCATCCCCAATTTCTCTTTAATTTCATTAATTTTATCTTTATTTAAATACCAATAATGACCATCTTTAAAGATTAGTTCTTTTCGTTTCAAGCTTTCTAACGCATTTACAATACCTGTTCGTTCTTTATTACTGTGCGTATTTAATAATAACATTTCTGGCAATTTCCCCTTAGAAAATCTTTCTCCTTTTCCCCAATATCTGCTTAACACCGTTTTTTCATAATCATCTTCCTCATAGCTTATCTCATCCACATAAGATGCCAATTGTGCAAATTCCTCATGTCCACTACAATTTGCAAATAATAAACGGCAGTTTTCTGTTGTATCTCGATCAACCATCACATCATAAAATTTGCAATCATAAAAATGACAATCAACAAATGCGCTCGTCATTATAATACATTCCTTAAAAGTGCAATTTCGAAACGTACAATTTCGAAATTTAAAACTTCCATCAAAAAACATATCCGGATTAAATATTCTATTTGAAAAATAATGTTGTTTATAATCTCTTTTTATGGTGTTTGCCAATTTAAGTTCTATTTCTAATTGTTGTTCATAGTTTAAACGGGTAATATATGGCATCACAATATTTAAAAGAGTGTCCCTCTTATCTTCTGAACGACTCGCATAAGCTGTACATGCAATCTCAACGTATTTCCCATCCATTTTTTCAAGAATTGATTGATTTTTCATTATGTTATCTCCAATAAAAATCCCAAAAATGAAATCATTAATAAATCCTATCTCATTTTTTCTTGGAGATATTCTATTTAATAATGCATGTCCTGCAAGCTTCGTTGCAAACTCTTCTTCTGTTGGTCTTTCTTCAATCGAAATGTATCGTTCTCTGTAAATTTTAAAATTCTCATGAATAATATCCATGAATAAATCTCTAATGAATGACAATTCCTCTGAAAAAATATCGAAATCCACAAAATTATATGCAAGTTTTTCCATTATCTCATATTGTTCTTCTACACTTAATTGCAACGCCTGTCTCTCCCGTTCTCTTTCAAGCAAGGATTCAAAATAGTATTTTATTACTTGTTCAACGTTGCTACAAATTGATTTAAACTTATCTTCATCCATTCCCCGCATAAATGCCAACAAAATAGGATTAACGATACTTGAAAAGGGAATTCTTTGTTTCTCCAAGTAATTTGCTTTTTCATATCCAATCCAATCCTTTATTGTTGGTTCCTCTATAGAAACTCTGGTTATATTGCAAAAAGGCAAATGCTTATTTGCCCATTCTTCAAATATATCTCCTGTAAAAATAGCACTTTTTCTTGAAGTCAAAACAATTTTTGTAGAACATCCTTCCTGATAAAGCTCCGCTATTGTATCCAACATTGTTTTGGATTCATCATCAGCAATATCATCATATCCCATATCTTTGTTAGATCTAGAAATCAATTCATCAAATCCATCTATAATCAATGGTACATTCCCATTTTGTATTTCAGATATAACTAAATCCGATGATAATGTAGTAAATTTCCTATCTATCTCATCTAACAAAACATAACGGAACAAAGCTGCTTTTCTATTTTTGGACAATTCCGTAAATATCGGAGCATACGCTGTATCCTGATCAGCAATTTCCTTGACAATTTCATACGAAGTACAAGTTTTACCATAACCTGCTGCCGCCTCCAATATAATTAACTGCGGTCCTTCTTTTCGTAATTGCTCTAATATATTACTCGACAGCTTCCCCTCCCCTGTTGAATTATTCCATGTAAAGGTAGGCTGAACATATTCATATTGTTCATCAAATAATTTTCTTGACTGCAATTCACAGAAATTAGCATAGTCTCCAAGAAGTCTTTTATGTATATTTTCCACCGAAAAAAAACCATTAAATAGCAAATGTTGCGTTTGCTCACATGAAATATAATCTATAATTCTGACCGAATAGCCAATATCCTCATAATCCAGCTTTATGTTTTCCACAGATTTTTTATCATCAAATCTAACAATCTCCACATTATGAAAATATCCATTGCTATAGGTAAACACAATAAACTCATCCGTTTCTTCTGTTTTCTCAAATCCATATATTTTATACAATTGTTCCACTTTATCTTTTTCTGTTATTTTCTCCATACCTTCATTTTCTCCATATACATTATTTTTAATTTTCACTATCAAAACACTCTGATTAAAGGGAAAATTCTTCTAAACTCTAAAAACAAAGAAAGATAGACATATAGAATTCCCCATGCCCCTATAAGTCATACTCCCATACATGACCTATAACTAACATTCTACACAAATCAACGTATTTTTCAAGTACTCTATTATATTTCTAAAAACTTGAATAATCTAAGTATTCGTGTTATATTATGAATTAAGAAGAGTACCCACTCCAAAGTGGATGCTCCCAAGAATGTGTTTTGTCCTTACGGACATCGCCTCACCTGTGGATCAGACAGGTGAGACATTTTTATTTCTTCTTGTTTCTCTTATCGAGAAAGGCAAGAAACGCTACAATCAAACTTCCAAAGGCAATGAGCAAACTCAAAATACCTATAATTATCGAAATAATCTCAAAAGCTGTCATACTAACGCACCGTCTCCGCTCCCGCTTCGGTCCTCGCTGAACAAGTGTCCACCGGACACCTAGCGACCTTCCTATGTAATCCAGCGAACTGGCGTAGATATTGGGAGGCCGCCACCCGTCATGGGCACTCCAATGCATGTTTCCATGCATATTTAGAATACCATATATCCCATGTTTATTCAATCGCAAATCGAATATTTGTTCGGTTTGTTTTTATCATTTTAAAACAAAAAAACCGCCGAAAGCTTACGCTCCCGACGGTCTCCATCCCCTAATCTCTCCTAAATATATCTCTCGTATATACCTTGTCCACCACATCATCCAGACAGGCATCATACCGGTTCGCAATGATCGCCTGAGACAGCTCTTCAATCTCCTTCTTGACACTCTAGATTGAGCTTTATTGAAAATTATCCTACTTACATTTCAACACACCCCAGTACAAAATCCCTAATTAAGAATATCTATTGACTTTTTTTCTTTTTATTTTTCGTATTAAATCCATCATTCTTTCATCTTTTATAATAATAAAAAAACCGAAATAAATGACAAACACCATCAAAGAAATTACACATATTACAAAATAAGAGCTTCTCCTTAATATGCTTTCCTTAATGAGGAAATATATACCTACACATATTCCAGTAGGTATTAAGCCTTTTAAAAAAATTTCAATACACTCTTTATAGTTTATTTTACTGGTTTGTTTTTTTAACAGAATTGCATCTATCGTTGCTCCTATGACAACAGATATAGTTGTACCCAGTGTTATTGCAAATATTCCAAGATATTTCGCCATTAAATAACTAAAACAAATATTTACTATTGTCGCTATAATAGCACTTGCCATTGGTCCTCTTCTATTCTTGAAAGTATATAACCCCTGTGTCGTAAAATCCCTAACTATAATAAAAGGATATCGTAAAACATATCCTTTTAACGCTAACGCGGTTATTGGAACCATGTCTTTTGTGAACTTTCCTCTCAAAAACAATACTTCAACAATTTCAGGTCCTACCAAACAAGCAATTAAGCATATGGGTAAAATAATTAAAATTAAATAACTAATTGCTTTCGTTAACGTATCTTCCACCACACTGCTTTTTTCTTCAACCTTTTTATTTAATAAATGTGGAAATAATATAGATCCTATACTTGTTATAAAGACTCCTACAAAGCAATCATCAATGGTATGACTATATGCCAAAGCAGAAACACTTCCCTGATTTAGCCCTGAAGCAATAGCATTATCAACCAAATAATTTATATAAATAACTGAATTTCCAATTATTATTGGAAGCGCTATTTTTCCAATTTCTTTTATTTTATTGTACTGTTTTATTATTACTAAATGAAATTGGTATAAAGTTCGTAAACACAAAATTTCAATAATTATATATACTACTAAAGTTATATATTGAGCAAGAATTAATGCATATATACCTATTTTTTTTGAAAGAAAAAGACACGCAAGAATCACAAACACACTATAACATAACGAACGACTTTTACATACAATATATTTTTCATACGAATTTAATATTGCATTTAACACCATACTCATTAATGTTAATACAATTATTCCCGAAAATAAACGTAAATACTGTGCTAATATAATTTTGTTTTCCCCTGAAAATGAAGGTGCCAAAATATTTGAAATCCATGTTGCACCAAACATAAAAATAATGGAAAAAAATATTCCCACTCCGAAAAAGAACTCATATATCTGAGAAATCAAATTATCGGCTTTATCTTTTCCCTCTTGTTTTCTATAATTGACATAAATATCTATTAATGCAATACTAACGGATGCAATAATAGCATTAGAAATTCCATTTATAAAATCACTTGCAACAAAATATATATCGACCTCTTTATTCGCCCCATAAAAATTTGCAATTACCATTTGTTTTATGAAGCCTAATAATTTCATTATAACTTCAATTACCATTAGCCAAACAGCAACTGATATCAGACTCTTCTTTTTTTGCATCTTTCTTTTCCCCTATTTTAGAGTAGCTTAAATCCATTTTGAAAAATAGGAATCAAATAACTTTCTTTTCCTGCGCCAAAATAATACATCAAAAAACGTGCAGTAATGATTGCATATAATATAACTATAATTCGCAATTGATACTTTTTAGTTATTTTATCTGATGGGATTAAATTTGTTACATAAATATAATCAATGATTAACGCAGGTCTTAATAATCTCTCAAAATGCGGACTAATATAAATAAGCATTACAAAAATAATAGAAATAATATTTATATTTCTAACAATTGCAATTACTCTCATATCATATCCTTTTACATCTGAATATTTATTAATTAAGTAAATTGTTCCTAGCATTATCAATAAATTGAAAAAAATATATATCCACCAATTATCCCTACTTCCTATATTCAATAGATAGTTAGAAACCTTTAATGAATCAATAAATGAAAATTTACTCGCAAGCCTAACTATTAAATTTCGTCCCAAAACTAGTAATATTCCACCAAGCAAAATTGCTTTTTTCAAAAATTTTTCCGATTTAAAACATAATAAGTATAATACATATAAAAAACAAGACTGCTGAATAAATCCCGATATAATACATGTAATTAAAAACAGCCAAACTCCTTTCCTATCTTTTTTCACCATTAATGCAAATCCCAAAACAACTAAGCATGCCCCCATAAAACTTCTTATTTGATCTGCATCTAAAATAAACGGGAACAAAAAGTACAACCCTAAAACCATTACTTTATTATTTGCTATCATTTTAATGGCATATCCAAATATAAATAACGCAATGCCGAAATAAAACGCCAAAAATTGTTGAAATGACAGCCCTATTGTTCTAGCTATATAAACTAAAAATTGAAATCCAGGTTCCATTACATTTCGAATAGACTCATTATTAAAATACTTGTACATATTTATATATGTATACCTATCAGGAGAACTTATATTCCCCCAAAATAGAATCCATATAAACGTTAAAAAAAGTACAAATACCAATTTATTACTTCTTTTAACTAATGCTATAATTTCAAACAAAATAGCCATTAATACATTCAATATCATAACTTTAATCCCTTATAGCAGTCGCTATCTCTTTACCATAATAATTATCCAAATATATTACATTATCAAGTGCTATACTACTATTTCTCATCTCAATATTATTATAAAAATATTGCGGAGCAACTGTATATCCATGTCCATTTAAAATTACTCCCCATAACGCAAATGTTGAATTAGAAACCACAAAATTAGAACACTGCATTAACACGCTCAACCCCTCTGTAACATTTAGATTATTCACATATACGATATTTCTATCTGAAAAAACGCCAAACCAATTTTCCTCTATAATTTTATTAATATCATCTGCAAAAATAAAAATATTTTTACTACCATATTTTTTTATCATATAGTTAACACCCGAAATATAATATTCTCGTGTACACACGGGCCATCCAAATTTTTTGTAATCATTACCACATCGTATGCTTACTCCTAAGTTATTAACGTCCTTTAGTATTTCTTCTTTATATAGATCAGTTTTCTTACTTTTGTAAATTGATATTTCTTGTTGTATTCCATCTATTACCCCTCTAATCTCGCTTATATCCTGAAAATATCCACATAGATATATCCTGTTTAACCATATCCTAACTTTCTTATATTTAAAAGTTTTTCCAGAAAACCATAACCCTAAAGACATTAATATTGACGGTTGTCTAAATTCACGATTAAAAATCTTTAAATAAAATTTATTAATAAGTCTATAAATTAAATACAACAATGAAACAATTTTATTTTCATGCCTAATTATTCCTATTCTAGAATCCAAATTGTAATTTAAAATCTCTAAATTTCTAATATGTTTCTTATTATAATATGACACATCTAAATATATTTTTGCCTCTGGATATTCAACCAACATTTTTTTTGCATATGCATATTGAAAAAGTTGATTTCCTAAACCACCTCTAATTTTTACAACTATCTTCATTTTCCTCAATAACATCCTTTATTATTAAATAACTGTATCTTCTATCGAACTTCTCTTGCGCACATCTCCGTGCATTTTCACCCATTTCTACTCTTAATTCTTTATTGTCACTCAATAATTGAATTTTTTTCGCCAAATCATTGGCGTCATTACTATCGCAATTAAATCCCATCTTATACTCATCTACCAATTTTCTGTATTCCTTTGATTCTTGTGTATTTAATACAGGGATTCCGCTAGCTGCATAGTCTGCATGTTTATTTATTATGCTTTGCGCTGCCCCATGCATAATTGGATTTACTGCTATATCGCACGATTTTAATATACCACACATTTTAGGATAAGGAAGACGACCTGTAAATTTAACATTTAAGCCTTCTGCTTTTTTTTCAAATTCATTTCTGCTTGGTCCATCTCCCATCACAATAAATTTTAAATTAATATTATTTATCTGGCGCATGGCATTGAATACAATTGATAAATCATAACTAGAACCAAGCGTTCCACAATAAGCAAGCCAAATTTCATTATCTTTTCGAATAATCAAATTATTTTTTACATTATCATCAAATGTTCGTAAATCCGTACCTAAAAACACACTATGACCTGTTTTGCATTTCCTGTTTACAGAAATTGCCCTATTAACATAAGTATCTGATACTGCAATTATTTCATCAGCTTGTTTATATGCTTTATTTGCTATTATCTTTAAAGGGGTAAATACAAGAGTACTTAACAAGGGAATATTAAATACCATTTGAAAAGCTTCAGGCCATAAATCCTGTATGTCGATAATAAATTTAATATTATTTTTTTTACAATATTTCCCAACCTTTGATGCTAATATTACGGAAGGAATCGCACAGTAAACAACATCTGGCTTTCTTCTTTGCTTTAAATATTTATATACATTATTTGAAAAGACAACATTACTATATAAACGTTTAAGGCATATATTTTTTTTATAATGAGGAATATCTAACATAGTATACTGATAACCTAATTTTTCTTTATCTTGTTCTTTAAAACTTCGTTCTTCCTTTATATCATGTTGAAAAGAAGTTGTGACAAGCTCTATATGTTTTTTTTCATTTAACAACATTCTTGCAATATCATGAAATCTACTATTATGTTTAGTCCCAGGTGTAAAAGAATATTGGGCAATCATTAAAATATCATCTTTCACAATTATTTCCTCTTTTCTAATTATCAGGATGCCAATTACATACGGTTTTCTTAAATTTTCCGGACTTTAGTAGGGGAATATCATTGACATGTTCAATAATAATTTGAGCATCGTTACCCAAAATTCCCTTTAGATAATTAATTAACGTACTATCGCTATAATATCCTTCTGCTCCATTAACCTTTAATACATATTTTTTTTCTTCTTCTTGGATAAATTGATATTGTTTTAATTTGTTAAAATTCCACATATACACACTCCACGTATGTGGTGACAATGCATTTCCTTTAGTATCATATATCAAATCTACCCTTCTACCTTGTACATTTGAAATTACTTCTGATCCCCATCCACATTCTGATTTCTTATTTTTAATAGCTAAATCACCTGTGTCATATCTAATTAACGGAAATGCATAATTAAATAAATCCGTTACCACTACTCGTCCCAATTCTCCATAATCTGCCACTTCATTTGAATCCAACTTTAATATCTCTACTCTATAATTTGCAGAATTCACATGAAATTCTTCACTGCTAATACATTGATGAGCAATTACTCCATTTTCTTCATTTGCATATCTAGAAACCACATTGCAGCCAAACAATTCCTCTAGCCTTCTCCTCGTTTCCTTTGTTTGTATTTCTGATCCTGTAATAATTGTTTTTATATTAAAATCCGTTCTTGTATCCCCTTGTTTTTCAAGATAGTTTGCCAAATACTCAAAAGTTGAAACATATCCCAATAAAACTTTTACATTTTTCTTTGTTTTTAATACTTTCCTTATTTTTTCGAAATTTTCATCTGTAAAATGCAATATATCTATAGGAATTTCATTTTTCATCCAAAATTTCAACTTTGACTCTCTATTATTCACTGTCCAAACCCTAAAAAAAATGAACTTATCTCCTATATTGTTATTTACTTTCTCATTAAAATAAATTAATTCTGCTAAAACTCTACTTCTTTTCCTCATATCTTGAATAATGGTAAATGGAGTTCCTGTAGATCCAGATGTAGACATATAGTGCTTTTTCTCATTTTTATATTTATAGGACTGAAATGCCTCATAATTTTCTTTTAAAATATTTTTGTCAATAACTGGACAATCCTCTAATTTTGATATTCCTGCTAACGTATTAGCATAATATGCGGTCGTTTCTTTGGCATGGTTAATTAAATTCATCTCATACCTAACCTGTATCTTTCTCATATCTTCGTAAGGTAAATTCATTATTTTTTTTATATCTTTGTATGCCTTCCTAATATTCCCTCCTTTTACAAAATCAGCCATCCAAAAGCCAAATCTTCTTATCACTGAATCTAACATTCTCTCACCTCTCACATAATCTTTTCTTTTTCGTCAAAAATATTTTCATTCGGCAAAATAATCGGTTCAACATCAACATCTCTTAAAAAAACATACGGTTTTTCATAATGATAAAATTGATCTCTAACAATATTATCACAGTTACCTTCTTCCATAATTTTAATTGTATCCTCAATTAAATCAAATCCGACATGTGCCATAACTCCTGTATATGCCATGTGCCGAATATTTATTTCCGTAACTTTTAACTTACCATTTTTATCTTCTTTTAAGTCAAACGATAAAATTCCATGAGCTGATACATCTAATTTTTTCTCTAAATACTTTATACACGCATCACAAAATTTATTTATTCTATCCTCATTTAAAAATCTACCAAAATGGGTATTCCCTGTTACATGCGATGGTGCCGTATTCGCCATAACATATTCTACACATTCCAATGCAGCTCCTTTTACATATTCACCATTATAATAAAGCATCTCGTTTGCAAGATGTCTTCCTGTAAGGAACTCGCTTACAGTAAATTCTGGAATATTTGCATTGATAAACAACCAACTTTTATAACTGCTTATATCATCTAATCTAAGAGAACCTAATCCCCCTGTTCCCTCTGTTGCCCGAATCCAACAAGGGAATCCAATCAATTTTTCTACATCATCAAAACGAGGATTCTCCTGTGTAACCTTAATTGTCTTAGGTATAAACTCTGTTCCCTCCAACAATTCAGCCATAATGGACTTATCCCTCAAAGATTCTGATAGTTTTTTACATCCCATAAATGTCGGACATGGAAATTTACCATATTTTTCAAAATAATCTCCCCACTGAACAATCTCACTTTCCGGTTGCACAAATGCATAATCAATGTGTTTTTCCCTAATAAGTTTTTCCATCCACGGAAAATATTCCGAATCATCACAACGAGGACAAACATAATATTCATCCAATAAGCCTTCCATAAAAAATCCGATAGCTTTTTTATTTACATCACATCCAATAAGTATATAATCTGGATGATTTTCTCTTATTTTTTTTGCTATTGATCTCGGTGTGAGTCCGCCTATTCCTGTTATCAATAATCTTTTCATTTTCTTTCCTTTCTGTCCGTGTTAAGAACATCTATAATTCTACGCATATCTTCTTCGTCATATCTTTGATCACACACTAGTGACAATTCTGCTTCATATAAATTTGATTTACAACTCTCCAATGGTTTGGGCCAATGAACAGGACAATATATATCATTTTCTATTAATTTTTTTCTAAAAAAATCCCTTTTGCCATTTAAGACAAACACCGGAACAAATAAAGGACATTCCATATCAGATATATCAAAAATCATAGTCATATCTGGATTGTTTTTTAATCCTTCATATAGTATTGACGCATTTTTTTTCCTTTGTGAAATGTGTTTTTCTTGATCAACATGTTTAATAATCGAATACGATTTAGTGTCAATCATACAATCCATATAGTTTTGAGACAACCATTCATTACAACACCGATATTTTTCTAAAAAAAGTTCTTTAGAAAAATTTTTTCCTTCTAAATACTCTTTTTTTTCTATCATTGCCTCTTCTTTTATGGTCAAAATTTTGTATTCTGGTTTCTTTTTCGGTTTATTTATTAGTTTCTTTCTTAACGATGCACAATATCCTCCGTAAAGAATCGGAACCCACTTTCGTATCGACGCAACTAAATAACAACTTTGTTTGTTATATATATCCCTAGAAAATAAACTATGTGTTATATCCTCTATAACTATTCCCCCTCGATTAATAAACTCTTGCATATTGGGCATTTTTATATTAAAGCCAAAATAGTTACACCAATATAAGCAATCAACATCTTCTGGAATATCCACCATAATTTGTAACATTTCATGATACTCAACAGGATAAAAACATATATTAATTCCTGCTTTCTGAAAAGGATCTAACATAGAAGCACAACAATACGATGGCATCATTACTTTCTTAATATGATGTTCATTATTAATTATTGTTTCAATTGCCGTGCGACCGCAAAAAGTAAAGGTATAATCCTGTACTCCAGAAGGAAATTTAATTCCCATTCCTTTCTTGTCACACTCATATTGAAACTCACTTCCTATTTCCATATTTTTCACCTACTGATTAATAATAGAATATGATAATTCGTCAACATAACGTCCTCCCTTATATATTCTATCTCGTAGAACTCCCTCTCGTTGAAATCCACACCTCTCAAATAACCGAACCGATACGTCATTGTATGATATAATATTGGCATATACGCAATGTAGCCTTAATTCATCAAATGCATACTTCACCATTGTTTTCACTGCATCTGTTCCATAACCTTTTCCTCGTACATTTCCTTGCTTCATTTTTATATGAATATGCCCCGTTCCATTTTTTTGATCAATTTCCCCCAAAATCACTGTACCGATAGCATTTTTCAAATCTTCTTTTATTGCAATTATGCAACGTAGTGTAGACGCATTTATCTCCTGTCTTTCTAACCATTTGCGTTGATCACTTTCTGAAACTGGCCAGGAACTCCCCCCCAGCAGTTCTTCAGTTTTAGGATCATTTATCAAGTTTAACAGCATCTCATTGTCTTCATTTTCTAATGCTCTTAATACAATCTTTTCACCATATATATACATATTCTATACCTCCTCTTTTTTTTGTTCTCTCCGATATTTATCAAAATCAATTGTTTTTCCTGTTCCCCTTACTACAACACCATCTTTTCGAAAAACCTTAACTATCGTTAATAAAACTATTTTCAAATCCACTCTAAAAGTAATCTTATTTACATATTCTAAATCATATGCAAATCGTTCCTCCCACTGTAATCCGTTTCTACCATTCACTTGAGCCATTCCACTCAATCCAGGTCTCACATCATGCCTATGCATTTCTTGACTTGTATAATATGGTAAATACTTTACCGCCAAGGGTCTTGGTCCAATGAAACTCATATCTCCTCGCAAAATATTAACAACTTCTGGCAGTTCGTCCAAACTAGTAGTTCTCAAAATTTTTCCAAATCTCGTCAGTCTAATCTCATCAGGTAATAAATCGCCATTGTTATCTGTAGCATTAGACATGGAACGAAACTTATATAGACTAAAAATTTCTCCATCCTTTCCTGGTCTCTCTTGTTTAAATATAACTGGAGAGCCTAATTTTATTCTTACTAAAATCGCAACTATAATATAAATCCACCAAAAGAGTAGCAGAATAAAAATTGAACACATCACATCAATTATTCTTTTAATGTTTTTTTCATATACTCCATATGGTTTATGTTGATTTGTCATATTTCAATCCTCTTATTCAAAACACTTTTTCACAATCTCAATCACGATATCCTGCTGCTCCGCAGTCATATTGATATCACTCGGCAGACACAATCCTCGTTCGAAGATATCCATACCGACATCCGCTACACCGCCAGCAATATACGCATTACTTCTTGCTCTTCCATTTCCATCCTTTGTGATGAATGGATTCAGTCTGTAGATTGGCTGCATATGCATCGGTTTCCATACAGGACGTCCCTCAGCATTATACTTTGCCATTGTCTCTAAGATTTCAGTCGGGCAGCTTTTTCCTGCTTCTGGTGCATACATTGCTTCCTTCTCAGATCTTACCTGCTTGCACATTGCATCCTCATCGATGATCATACAGCTAAGCCAGAAATTTGGCTCCATCTCGCCTTCGACATAGGGATTCATCTGAACCGGAAGATCTCTGAAACCTTCTTTATATCGCTCGTAGATTGCTTTCTTTCTCGCGATATGCTCCTCCAGATGCTCATACTGACCTCTGACAATACCTGCAATGATATTACTCATACGATAGTTATATCCGAGTTCTTCGTGCTGATACCAAGGTGCCGCCTCTCTCGCCTGCGTCGACCACTTTCTAACTTTATCCGCAGTTTCCTTGCTGTCTGTCAGAAGCGCACCGCCGCTACTGCCTGTTATAATCTTATTTCCATTAAAACTTACAATCGCATGTTTACCAAATGTTCCTGTTTTCTTCCCCTTGTAAGTTGCTCCCATGGATTCCGCTGCATCTTCGATCAGGATTGCACCATGTGCATCACAGATTGCTTTGATTTCATCCAGTTTTGCCGGTGTTCCATACAAGTTCACAAGTACAACCAATTTTACTTCCGGATAGATCTCAAATGCTTTCGTAAGTGCTTCCGGATCCATATTCCATGTATCATACTCTGTGTCGATAAATACCGGCTCGCCGCCCTCGTAGACAACCGGATTTACGGTTGCATCAAAAGTTACATCCGAGCAGAATACCTTATGTCCTGCCAACGTGCCTTCGCCTACTTTCGGCTTTCCGTATAATTCCTCACCAGCTAATTTCATAGCAAGATGCAAAGCCGCTGTACCTGCCGAAAGCGCAACTGCCTGATCGACACCAATGTATTCCGCTGTGATTCGTTCTACTTCATTTACATTCTCTCCGGCTGTTGTGATCCAGTTCAGTTCGAATGCACGATTTACATATTTCTGTTCCTCTCCGTGCATCGTAGGGCTTGCAAGCCATACCTTTGATGCAAATGGTTTCATATCTCCGTTATCTTTAAACATGTTTCCGGTCTCCCTTCTCTATATTTATGCATACAAAAAAGCCTTAGATTTCTCTAAGACTCTTTGTTTTTATTTATTCCGCATACAGCTCTTCCAGCGTAACCAGCGTTACTTCACCTTCCGCAGCTACCTTCTGCAGCCCTTCGGTAAATCCACCCTTGGAGAATATATAATAATCATATTTTTTCCCTTTGCCGAAGACTTCTGCATACTCCCGCAGCAGCTCCAGCTCATCAACACCGATCTTCTCATTTCGGTATTTGCAGGATCCTATGATGTATTCGTCCCCGGTGGATGGAACACCCACGATATCTATTTGCACCTGTTTTTTCTTCACAGAATCCGTGCCCCACCACTGTCCGACTTCGGCAAGCGGAATTGGGAGCTGCTTCGCGTAATATAACAGGTATTCCCGGCACATCTGCTCATATATTAAGCCCATATAATGTGGAATATGCTGCTGCACTGCCACCTCATATATATCCTCGATACGCCCGGAATCAATCGCATTAATATTCGCCGGTACGAACCGATACCAGAACCGGAAGAAATTATCCGCCAGCATATAAATCGTCTTTTTTCCCGGCTTCTCCGTGATTGGTGTTTCCTTCCTGACGATTCCAAGCTCCATCAAAGTCTTCAGATAATTCATGCAGGTGCTACTGGTCTCTCCGACCTTCGATACAATCTCATTCAATCTCGACGCGCCCTCCGCAATCGCTTTGATGATGGCATTATAGAAAGCCGGCTCACGAAGCTCCTGCTTTAACAGATTCGCCGGTTCCTCATACAGATATCCGGAACGATCGAACAGATTCGTCCGAAGAGCTTCCTGTACATCCTTTTTCACATTCAATTTGTTGATATAGTGCGGTACCCCGCCGGTTATACCATAGATAAGCGCGTTGTCCTCCAATGACAGCTCCGGATGAAAAACCGCCGTATCTCTATAATCCAGAGGCTCTATCTTAAACTGACAGGTCCTCCTTCCATATAGTGGGCTTTCCTGTCCCAACACCTGATGCTCCATGAAGCTCATCGAAGACCCGCACAAAACGAGAAATAACTTCGTATCACTCCATCTATGGTCAATCAGATGCTGCAGCATGGCTGACATCGCAGGCTTCGCTTTCGCAAGATACGGATATTCATCAATCACAAATATAAGCCTTTGCTTGTACGCCAACGCGGTAATCTCTGCAAGAGCCGCATCGTAATCACGAAACACCGGAGCGCTCTCCATCTCCGGATGCTCATAGCTCATAATCGCCTTGGAGAGCGATTCGAGATTTTCTTTTTCTGTTGTATTTAATGCCGAATAAAAGATGGTTGGCTTTCCCTTGCAAAACTCATTGATCAATGCGGTTTTTCCAACCCGACGGCGCCCATAGATGATTGCACATTCAAAATCCGCATCTTCATATCGCGCATTCAGCTTTTTCAATTCCTGTTCTCTACAATAAAAATGGCTCATACGATCTCCCATTTCAAATATAATCTAAATAAAGTTAATCGTGTTTAACTTTATTTAGATTATATTTGAAAATGATTTATACGTCAAGACCAATTCTAATAGCTTTTTTCACGCTTTCTCCACGATTTCCAGTCCGACTTTCATCTCGGACACCCGGTTGAAAAGCTCGACTTCCAGGATTGCCATACGCTTGTGACGATCAATCCGTTTAATCTTTCCTTCCATGCCGACCAGTGGTCCTTCTTTTACGATGATGCGATCTCCTTCCATCACTCCGACTGACATCGCAACATTTGTTGTGTCTCCAGTCATGCGCCGCAGGAATCGTTCTTCCTGTTCATAGAGTGGGAAGAATTCCTCACCACTTCTTAATACCTTTGCATGCTCTGTTGCGCCTCGGAGTGCCTGTCGTACAGGTTCCACCTGCGCTTCTTCCAGGTCGATCAGCAGATACCCCGGGAAAAGCTTTTCTTTCCGCATCTGCCACTCTCCGCGGAACTTCTGCTTACGCTCCCGCGTGAAGATGTGAATTGCTTTGCAATTATCTCTTCCGATCTGCGCGTAGAGTTCGTCGCGTACGATTTCCTCCTTACCGGTCAAGGTCCAAATTACGTAATACATAAAGGGTTCCTCCAAAAATGGTATGCTTCGCCATCCGGGAAAGTTTCTTTATTTTTTCATCCCCGATTCTTATCTTCTGTATGGCATCACCGATTCTGCAACGCGCACGCGGCGACGATTGCTTCTTCTGTGAATATGCGAGTATCCGCAGACATAATCTGCGGATAGATATAGTTACTCTGTCTGCTTACCAATATACGTTGGTACGAGCTGTTTTATAAGCGAATAGATGCGTGCCTCGTTGTTATCATTTGCCTCATGCTGCAACACCTGCAGACCATCGAGGAACTCCTGATACTCGAAATCCATCGGCTTTGCGATATGGATCAACTTGTTTTCTGTCCGCTTTAAACCTTCTTCCGCCATGAGCTTTTCCTCATAGAGTTTCTCACCCGGACGAAGTCCAGTATATTCAATCTTGATATCAACATCCGGCACATGCCCGGACATCTTGATCAAGTTTCTGGCTAATGTATCAATCTTCACACTTTCTCCCATATCCAGTACGAAGATCTCTCCTCCCCTGGCAAATGCACCAGCCTGTAACACCAGACTGACTGCCTCAGGAATCGTCATGAAATACCGGATGATATCCGGATGTGTAACAGTCACAGGTCCTCCATGCGCGATCTGCTTCTGAAACAGCGGGATAACCGAACCATTACTGCCAAGTACATTTCCAAAACGAACCGCTACAAACTCGGTTCTGTGTTCCTCTGTCGTAGCTGCCGCCTCCTGAAAATCGAGTTCATCACCCTCTTCATTGTGTCCGCTGTACTCAATGAAATGATAGGCTCCCTGCCGTTGTACCATGTCCATCGACTGCACGATCTTCTCACACATACGCTTGCTCGCACCCATGACATTTGTCGGATTGACTGCTTTATCTGTACTGATCAGCACAAAACGGTCGCAGTGATTCCGGATTGCCGCAAGTGCGGTTTTATAAGTACCAAATACGTTGTTTTTGATCGCCTCGCAAGGACTTCCCTCCATGAGTGGCACATGCTTGTGTGCCGCCGCATGGTAGACGATCTGCGGTTTATACTCTTCAAACACACGCTCGATTCTGCGGCTGTCACGTACCGATCCAATCAGTACAGTCAGATTCAGTTTCGGGAAGTTATGTCGTAATTCCTGTTCAATCTCATATGCGTTGTTCTCATATACATCAAAGATGATAAGTCGTTCCGGACGGCTTGCCGCGATCTGTCTGCAAAGCTCACTTCCGATTGATCCGCCTCCACCGGTTACCAGCACACGTTTGCCCTCGATATAGCCGGTTACACTGGCAAGATCTGTCTTGATCGGTTCTCTTCCGAGCAGATCTTCCATAGAGATCGGCCGGAGCTTACTCAGCTTCACATCACCATCCACAATCTGGTAGATACCTGGCACGGTCTTCACAACACAATCTGTCTCGTTACATATATTAAGTATCTCCCGACGCTCATCCTTTGTTGCCGTTGGAATCGCAAAGATGATTTGATCAATCTTATATTTCTCCACAGCAGCAAATATATCGTCTCTTGTTCCTGCTACCGGAATACCCTCGATAAAACGTCCATTCTTGTTCTTATTGTCATCAATAAAACATTTCACAAGCATGTTGTTGAGCTTGGATGACCGCTGGATTTCCCGCATCAGCGTCTGTCCTGCCGCACCGGCTCCAATAACCATGACATTGTCCACCTGCTTGCCATGTGCCCGGTTTCGTTCTGTGACAAAGATACGATACGAATACCGCAGTCCGATCACACATACATATTCCAGAACAAATCCTAATATATAGTAGGAAATCGGCATACGCTGCAGGAAGATCGTGATTCCACACAGGTTGATCAGTCCTGCGATCAATGTCGCGTTCGTCATTGGCAGTAATTCACGGATGCCAAGGAACCGCCATATTCGTTTGTACATACTTGTGAGCCAGAAGACTGTCAGCGTGATAACCGTTCGAACCGGTATATATGCGATCCACGCTTCCAGATATTTGATATCAATTGCTGAGAACCGGCAGTCAAACCGCAACCACAATGCAACCGCATACGCAAAATTAACTACAATTGTATCGTACACCATAAGCATCACTGCGACAATATGCCAGTGCTGAATTTTGAACTTTTTCTCTCCCATGTTTCCCATTTCTCCCTGTCACCGGACGCCACGCCCGGAAATTTTATCTTTTGTTACCATTCATCTCCAAAAATATAGTATAGCAATTTGTGAATTGCAATAGACCTTGCAAAATTGACACTTAATCTGTCATAATTGGTATTCGTCCTTGTAAATAGGGAGTTTTCTGGCATACTTTCTGCATTTTTCGTTTGTGCAATTTGTTGCCTGAATGCGAGAATTTTTGTTGTGCTTTGACTATTTTTATTATATAATGAGGGCAGTGTTTTATGAAAGGAAGGTATTATACATGAAATTTGGTTACTTTGATGACGCAAATCGTGAGTACGTCATTACAACGCCTAGAACTCCATATCCATGGATCAACTACTTAGGCACACAGGGATTCTTCTCCTTGATTTCAAACACAGCAGGAGGATATTCCTTCTACAAAGACGCTCGTCTTAGAAGAATCACTCGTTACCGTTACAACAACGTACCTATTGATATGGGTGGCCGTTACTTCTATATTAACGAGAATGGCACCATCTGGAATCCAGGCTGGTCTCCAGTGAAGACAGAGCTGGATGCTTACGAGTGCCGTCATGGTATGGGTTATACCATTATCTCAGGTAAGAAGAACGATCTGAAGGCAGAAGTAACTTTCTTCGTACCACAGAATTACGATGGCGAAGTACAGCAGGTAGTTCTGACAAATGAGAGCGACAAAGCTAAGACATTCTCCTTCTTCTCATTTGCTGAGTGGTGTCTGTGGGATGCACAGGACGACTGCACAAACTTCCAGAGAAACTTCAGTACTGGTCGTGTAGAGGTAAAGGATTCTACCATCTACCACAAGACTGAGTACAGAGACAGACGTGATCATTACGCATTCTATTCTGTAAATGACACCATCGATGGTTACGATACAGACCGTGATGCATTCATCGGTTTGTACAATGGTTTCCACAATCCACAGGCAGTTGAAGCTGGTAAGGCTAACAACTCCTTTGCAGATGGCTGGTCACCAATCGCTTCTCATTATAAAGAGATCACACTTGCTCCGGGCGAGTCTAAGACACTCATCTTCATCCTTGGTTATGTAGAGATGCCAGTTGAGGAGAAGTTCGAAGCAGATGGTAAGACTATTAATAAGGTAAAGGCTCTTGCTATGATGGACAAGTACAACACACCTGAGAAGGTTGCTACTGGTCTTGCAGAGCTGAAGGCTACTTGGGATAATCTCCTTGGCATCTTAAATGTTGACACACCAGATGACAAGGTTAACCGTATGGTTAATATCTGGAACCAGTATCAGTGTATGGTTACATTCAACCTTTCACGTTCTGCTTCCTACTTCGAATCAGGTATCGGTCGTGGTATGGGATTCCGTGATTCAAACCAGGATATCCTTGGTTTCGTTCACCAGATTCCAGACCGTGCAAGAGAGAGAATTATTGATATCGCTTCAACTCAGCTTGAGGATGGCGGTTGCTACCATCAGTATCAGCCACTGACCAAGAAGGGTAACTCCGATATCGGTGGTGACTTCTCCGATGATCCATTGTGGATGATCCTTTCTGTTTCCGCTTACATCAAGGAGACAGGTGACTGGGGTATCCTCGATGAGATGGTTCCTTATGATAACGACGAGTCTAAGGCAAAGCCAATGCTTGATCACTTGAAGGTTTCCTTCTACAAGATCGTAAATAACCTTGGACCTCACGGACTTCCACTTGCAATGCGTGCAGACTGGAATGACTGTATCAACCTTTCATGCTACTCTGACACACCAGGTGAGAGCTTCCAGACATATACAAACCCTAAGTTTGCTGCTGAGGGTGGCTACTCTAAGGTTGCTGAGTCTGTTATGGTTGCTACACTCTTTACCTATGCAGGTCCAAACTATGTATCTATCCTGAAGCACCTCGGCAAGGATGACGAAGCTACAGCTGCTCAGGCTGAGATTGATAAGATGAAAGCAAACATTATGGAATCCGCTTGGGATGGCGACTGGTTCATTCGTGCATACGATGCAAACGGCGAGAAGATGGGTTCTAAGGAATGTGAAGAAGGTAAGATCTTCATCGAGCCACAGGGCTTCGCAATCATGTCTGAGATCGGTAAGGATCAGGGCTGTGATATGAAGACACTTGCAGCCATCGATGAGAGACTGAATACAAAGCATGGTCTTGTACTGAACAACCCTGCTTATACAAAGTACTACATCCAGTACGGTGAGATCTCTACATATCCGGGCGGATACAAGGAGAACGCTGGTATCTTCACACACAACAATGCATGGATCATCTGTGCTGCTGCTTACGCTGGTCAGGGTGATCAGGCATTCAAGTACTACTCAGAGATCGCTCCTGCATTTACAGAAGAGACATCTGATATCCACAAGACAGAGCCATATGTATATGGACAGATGATCGGTGGTAAGGATGCTGGTTCTGATATCGGTCAGACAGGCAAAAACTTCGGTCAGGGTAAGAACTCATGGCTGACAGGTACAGCTGCTTGGAACATGGTAGCTATTTCTCAGTACATCCTTGGTGTACAGCCTGACTTCGACGGTTTGAAGATTGATCCTTCTATCCCTTCTGCTTGGGATGGTTTGAAGGCTTCCCGTCAGTTCCGTGGCGACACATATGATATCGAGGTTAAGAACCCAGATCACGTATGCAAGGGTGTTAAGAGCATGACTGTTGATGGCAAGGCAATCGACGGAAATGTAATCCCTGTTGCTGGTGATGGCAAGGCTCATAAGGTTGAGGTTGTTCTTGGTTAATTGATAACTGACGAAACAATTCACAGGTAAAAATAGCAGCGGCTGCACATCGTGCAGCCGCTGTTTTTGTATGCAATGGATACATTTTCATAATCACATAAAAAAGGCACCACCCGTTGGGTGATGCCCTCATATGTAGAAATTCGGTTCTAAGTCTCGATTAGTCCTCGATACCGTTGTTCTTAAGGTAATTAACAACATCCTCTACAGTTGCCATAGCAGCTACGTCATCTGCAGGGATCTCACAACCATACTCCTCTTCCAAAGCCATAACAAGCTCATAAAGATCCAAAGAATCTGCGCCAAGATCATCCTTGAAAGATGTTGAGAGTTCGATTTCGCTCTCGTCAACGCTAAGCTGGTCTGCAATAATTTCCTTTAACTTTTCTAACATACTATTAGTCTCCTTTTACATTTCATTTTATAACTGCACTTGCATATCGGCTAAGTGACTCTCATACAGAAAATATACAACAGCCCTATACTATATGTCAAGCTAGTATTCGTATTTTTAATAAGCGGGGTTAAAAAGCAATCCGCTCAAACTCTGGTACAGGCATTGGCTTTGCAAAATAAAATCCCTGCGCGATATCACAGTTGGAATTCTTCAGGAAATCCACATGTGCCTTTGTCTCGACGCCTTCCGCGATTACCTGCAAATGCAGATCCTTCGCCATACCGATGGTGTGATTTACCACAATCTTGCCCTTCTCCGAAGCGATCTCACTATCAAGGAATTCCTTGTCGATCTTGATCGTATCGACCGAGATATTTCGAATCAGATTCAATGAGGAGAATCCGGAACCGAAATCGTCCACCTCCAGCTTAAATCCCAGCTTCTGAAGACGGTCAAGCACACGATTCAGCTCCTCCGGCTTGTCTAAAAACAGGGATTCTGTAATCTCCAGATTCAGCATATCCGGTGTGAGATCGTATTTGTGGATCAGCTCCATCAACGCCTTTTCCAGATCGTTGTGCTGAATATGATATCTCGATATATTCACGGATATCGGCACAACCGAACGTCCCTGATCCAACCAGCGGCGGATATTCTTACACGCCTCTTCCCACATGTATTCATCCAGCTTCAAAATAAAGCCGTTCTTCTCAAATAACGGAATGAAATCGTTCGGCGGGATCAAGCCCTTCTCTGGATGCTGCCATCTGCAAAGCACTTCGGCACCACACAGGGAGTTGTCCTTCAAACGATACTTCGGCTGCAGATACATCTGATATTGATGCTCGGTCAGCGCCTTCTCCATATCCTGCTCGATCTGTCCGGCACGCAGCATCTCCTCGCGGTAATGCTCATCATAAAATGCACAGAACTTCATGATATTACCCTTTACGGTACGCTCTGCCATCATCGCACGGTCGCACATCAGATTCACTGGAATACTTCGGTCGTCCACCAGATAAATACCGAACTTTGTCACGATATCATACTGGAATGGATTGTTGCTGATCTTCTTGCGCAGCTTCTCAATCTCTTTGATGATCTCGCCCTTTTTATCATAGCTCATATAAAAGACGAACATATCCGAATGCAATCTTGCGTAATTGTTCTGATTGCCATATGTCTCCTGCAATACCCGCGCTACAAAACGGAGCACCTGATCGCCCTCCGCAATACCGTGGATATCGTTAATATTCTTAAAACGCTCAATGTCTAACAACACAATTGCATAATTATTGTATAAATCCTGAATCGCAACCTGCGTCTGATCATAAAACCGAATCCGGTTCGAAATGCCAGTCAGCTTGTCCACCTCGTCTGGTGTATGGTTTATCAGCTTGACTGCCTGCTCCATCATATTCTGCATAACTACCTGCTCATTGTCGCCAAGTGCGACCAATGTTGCAAGCACAGCGTCTCTACCGTCAAACCATGCAATATCATGATAACGCCACGTTGCCACGCCATCAAGCAGCTCCTCATAACGCTCCCGCACCAGCGGTGCCTGTGTCTTGATATGCTGCATCGGGCAGTCCATACACGGAGTTTCCTTCGTACAAAGCACCTCATGACAAATCATGCCGACACGATTTCCCATCAATTCAATCGCCTTGTCATTCTGATACAGAATCTCAAAGCTGGAACGGTCAATGACGATGCTTGCCTCACATCCGGCATTTAAAATGGAGTGAATGACCTGCTTCGTCTCCTGCATGTTTAATTCATCGGTTATCATACCGAAATTCATATATTCGCTTCCTTTTATCAGGTAAATATTTATTTAGTAAACAACACAGATTTACTATAACAATGATGGAATTTTATGTCAATCGAAATCAGTCAAATACTTACAAATACTTGTGATTTTCTATGTTTTTACTAGATTCTTTTCCTCGTTTTATATAATTTTTTGGTTGACAGAATGTGTATTATTCACTATACTAAATAATAAGAATTATTACTATTTTATGATATAGTATCAATACTATTCGTATACAGATAATGTGCAGAGTACGTTAACTCATATATTGTTCAGAGTGTGTTAGCTCATATATTGTGCATACAGTGTATTAGTATATATAGTAACGGAGGTATCTATGGCAACAAGCAAATATAGTCATCAACGAGAATCAATTATAAACTTTCTGACGGGCAGAACCGATCACCCGACTGCGGATGCTGTCTACCAGTATTTGCGGAACGACCTCCCAACGATCAGTCTCGGTACGGTCTACCGGAACTTAAACCAGATGGCAGCGTCCGGCAGGATTCTGCGTCTGCATGTAGACGGAAAAACCGATCACTACGACGCCTGCACCGACCCACATGCCCACCTTTTATGTACGAAATGCGGTGCCGTGCGTGATATCCATATGAATTTCGAGGATGATCTGATTGCACAGGCTGCAGAAATCTCACCATGCCGCGTGGATGGCGTATCTGTATTGTTTACTGGTTTGTGTGAAGAGTGCGCAGACTGTGTCGACGATGAACTTTGATGGGTGATAAATCATAATTGGTGTTGAACTGTAATTGATGAAAAATCGCCGGTTCATAACAATTTCCCCAATATTTGACTTCTGTGTCTGTTTTACTGGGTAAATTATACGTAAAAACTAAAAAATCCCCAACCATTTACGCTCTCAAGCAGCTTCCGGTTGGGGAATTTTTTGTTATATGAATTTATTCCCCAATCAGCCACTTTCTAGCCAGCTTCCATCTGGGGAATTTTTATTCTACTGCATTTTTTACCCAACAGTCACCCAATAATCAGTACTACTGCATCAGAATCATTGGGTTGATTGGCACGCCATTCTTCATCAGCTCGAAAAATACATGTGTACCTTCCTCGGTATAGTAACTGCTTGGAGGAGCAACCTCGCCGATATTCTGCGCGGTTGTAATCGTATCACCCTCGGCGACAGTGACATTCATCAACTGTCCGTAGATTGCTTTGAATCCATTTCCCATGATTACAGTCACCGTCGTTCCATGCTCTTTGTCCTCGCTGACAGACTCGACAACGCCCTCATAGGCTGCCAATACATTTTCTCCCTCATCTGCAGCGATCAGGATACCCGGATTGCAACGATAAGAACGAAGTGTCTTGAAGTATACGGTTGTGTCCATGCTGTATGGCAAGATGACCTTTCCATCTACTGGCCATACGAGCGTGCCACCTTCGTTGTAGGCATTCGCAACAACCACACCATCTTCATTGACGATCACGCCATCACTGCTTGTCTCTGCAGTCGCTTCAGATGATGCATTGCTGTCACTTGTACTTTCATCTGTATTTTGTGCGCTTTCATTTGTGCTGTTTTCTGTATCCACACTTTGTGCATCTTTATTTGCAGCTATTTCCTGTGCTGTCTGATTGTCCGCATCGGTATCACCAGCAACTGCTTCATCGGAATTTGCCTCTGCTGTTTCCGGCATCTCCACCTTTGTCTCAGCAACCTGTTCCGTTGTTTCTGTTACCTCTGGTGCATTCAGATCCACCGTCTGCTTGTCTACTCCAAACTCGCTTTTGTAAGTATTGTAATTATAGATTACCATCAGACCAACGAACGCCAGAACGCCTGTGCCTATCGCAATATACAGTCCCTTTGTCCGCAAAAATTCTTTGAATCGGTCCATACTCTGCCTCCTTTTGATTTGCTAATGCTAGTATGGACACATTATTTTCCTTTTATTCAATTATTTTCTTTTTGCTCGATTATTTTTCCTTTGGTGGCGATCACCGCACGCTCATAACGCGCCTTGACGGATTTGTAATTCTCCCTGCCCCATTTTGCGATATAATCTCCTTCCGTATAATATTGAAATTCCAGATCTGACGCCTGTATTACGGTCGCGTCTCCCATCGCATAATACACCTTCGTCCGAAGCGCGACCGCCTGTGCCTGCAAATAGCTGTCATCCGCGCTTGCATCCACGATTCCCGGCATGATATGCGCTACATATTTTTCCACATCCACCAGCTCATTTCCCGCTTTCGTCTGCACCAGCACATCTCTCCCGGTTGAAATGCGTTCCAGCGAGACAGTCCCGTCCCCCTGCTTTCCATTCACGCAGAATGTGACGAGACACGGCACCACGATTGCACAGACAACCGCCACTAAAATATATGGAAATACTTTCATATACAACAACCCTTTTCTTGCTCGTTTTATTATATGTACAAACGCGGAGCAGCATGCTGTATTTTTGTATGTGTGCTCGCGATTGCTTCCGGCTTGACATATTCCGTATAATGTCTATAATAATAGCAGAGTGTTTGTCATATATGGCTGCGCGAAGGGGCACACCACCACGGGTGTGGTTTTTTCGCGTGGCTTTTTTGATATTTTATAAACGGAGGTTTCAAATATGGAGAATAACAACGATGTTTTCATGCTTGGCGGACATGAGTTTCATTCCCGCTTTATCTTGGGTTCCGGAAAATACAATTCCCACCTGATCCGTGCGGCAGTCGAATATGCCGATGCCGAGATCGTCACGCTCGCCCTGCGCCGTGCCAATACCAGACCAGAAGAGAATATTCTGGACTTTATCCCGAAGAACGTAACGCTGCTGCCGAACACATCCGGCGCAAGAAATGCAGAGGAAGCAATCCGTATCGCCCGCCTCGCCCGTAAAATGGCTGGCACTGATTTCGTCAAGGTCGAGATCATGCGCGATTCCAAATACCTGCTTCCTGACAATCAGGAGACGATCAAAGCGACAGAAGTCCTCGCGAACGAAGGCTTTGTCGTTATGCCTTACATGTATCCAGACCTGAATGTTGCCCGTGATCTGGCAAATGCAGGCGCCGCCTGTATCATGCCGCTCGCATCGCCGATTGGTTCCAACAAGGGTCTTGCAACGAAAGATTTCATCCAGATTCTGATTGATGAGATCGACCTCCCGATCATCGTCGATGCCGGTATCGGACGCCCTTCACAGGCTTGTGAAGCAATGGAAATGGGTGCCGCTGCCATCATGGCAAATACCGCGATTGCAACTGCCGGTGATATCCCGATGATGGCAAGCGCATTTAAGGATGCGATCATCGCCGGTCGTAAAGCTTATCTGGCAGGACCTGGGCGCGTACTCGACAAGGGCGGCGCAGCTTCCGATCCTCTGACCGGATTTTTGCGATAGGAGGAAAATAACGAATGGAACAAGAATATACAATAGATAATTCCTACCTCTCCCCGGAAGCGCAGAAGCGCAAGAAGGACTTGGAGGAAAACCCGGCATCCCGTACCAACCATATGGAATATATGGACGGCATGGAAGTGCTGGATTCTGATATCAAGGACAAGGTGCGCGCAGCCATGCAGTCCTATGATTACAACGCTTACACCGATGCGGATGTCCGCACAGCCCTTGCAAATGCGAAGCAGGGACACTGTGGCATTGAAGATTTCAAAGCACTTTTATCCCCTGCCGCACTTCCACATTTGGAGGAAATGTCTGCTCTGGCACAGAAGGAGCGGTTGGCACATTTCGGCGACTGTGTATACATTTTCACCCCGCTATACATTGCAAACTATTGCGAGAATTACTGTGTGTACTGCGGTTTCAACTGCTATAATCACATTCACAGAAAGAAGCTTACCGAAGCAGAAATGGAAGCAGAGATGAAGGTCATCGCAGATTCCGGCATTGAGGAAATCCTGATGCTGACCGGCGAGAGCCGCGCCGTAAGTGACGTGAAATACATCGGCGAAGCGTGCAAGCTGGCGCGGAAATATTTCCGGAATATCGGTCTGGAGATCTACCCGGTCAATACTGACGAATACCACTATCTGCATGAGTGCGGTGCCGACTACATCACTGTCTTCCAGGAGACTTACAACCCAGACAAATATGAGACGCTTCATCTGATGGGACACAAGCGTGTATGGCCATACCGTTTTGACGCGCAGGAGCGCGCGCTTCGCGGCGGCATGCGTGGTGTCGGATTCTCCGCGTTACTTGGGCTCGATGATTACCACACAGATGCACTTGCAACAGCCCTGCACGTATATTATTTACAGCGGAAATACCCGCATGCAGAAATGTCTATTTCCTGTCCGCGTCTGCGCCCGATCATCAACAACGACAAGATCAATCCAAAGGATGTCCATGAAAATGTCCTCTGCCAGATATTATGTGCTTACCGTCTGTTCCTGCCATTTGCAGCAATCACGGTTTCTTCCCGCGAGGAAGCGCGTTTCCGCGATGGCATCATCCGCATCGCCGCAACTAAGATTTCCGCAGGCGTATCGACCGGTATCGGTGACCACAAGGAGAAATACGAAGCACACGAAGTAACAAAGATAGATTCTGTCCAGAAAAGTGTGAATAATAGCGCACAGACAGACGATGGTCTGGCATGCGCAAATAACGGTTCACCGGCTGATGCTGCAGATGCTGGTGATGAGCAGTTCGAGATTGCTGACAATCGTAGCTTCGAAGAAATCTACGATGCCATCCGCGCGCAGGGCATGCAGCCGGTATTGAACGACTACTTGTACACAGAGGAATACCATAATTAGGTTGTGGGGATTCTAATTTAGACTGGTAACATCATGGCTTTATTAGTTATTGGTTGGGGAAATTTTAGCTATTTAGATTTTTTACCCAAGTTTCCTTAATTTAATTGTCTACTTGTTGGGGAGATTTCCTACAATACGGTTTTTCTCCCCAACTTGCTATAGTCTAATTACCTATTTATTGGGGGGTTTTTGCACTATTCAATTTTTTACCCAATTTGCCATGGCTTAATCGCCTACTTGTTGGGGGAATTTTCCTATAATATGAATTTCTCCCCCCAACCTACGCCATAGCGGACATATCAAGACTAGGGAATATTTACAATTATCAAATGATATTTTCGAAAGGATTACAGAATATGATGACACAAACACGAATCGCAGTAACAAACCGGACTATATGTTATGAATTATACAAACAGGCAGGCTTAGCAAGTGCAGAGGACACACCGCTCACTTGCTTATCCCGCCAGATTCGTGTGCTTCTAAACAATAATTCTTACGACAAAATTCTAGTTCGTGAAAAGGATCTAAGCGTAGAGGAATACCATGAATTTATCGCTGATATTTTCTCTGCCCAACATTCCTATCGCTCCGCAACTAACTTGACCTCCAATAACTGTACATCTCCAAAGAATCCGCTCACCATTAACTCAAGATCAGATAATTCTACCCTCACAAAATCAATATGCTCCGATGGATTCAACATAATGTCCTCCCGCATCATTGTACACAATTTTCCAGCGGTTGCCGAAGAATTTGGTACAGATCTGCATCTGCCATTTTTCATGTTTACGAATTTACTTTGTCAATCAGGCAATTCAGGACAAAATAATTTTCAGAATTCCCTATCTAATAGTTCTGTCCTGGCTTCTGATGCTTCTGGTACCTCTGTTATAACTTCAAATAACGATCTGACTCATGGTACCTCTGTTATAACTTCAGATAATGGTCTGTCCCATGAGAATACTACATCCGCAACAACATCTTCTGACGGCTTCCGAAGAAAATATCCGCACATCAAAAGGATCGGAACCTCTATCCACAGTGTAGAGGACGCAGTCTTTGCAGAATCACATGGTGCAGATTACATCACCGCCGGACATATCTTTACAACGGATTGTAAAAAAGGGCTTCCGGGAAGAGGTATTGACTGGCTGAAGTCAATCTGCAATGCTGTTTCTATTCCAGTGTACGCCATCGGTGGAATTTCAGATGCAAATGTTTCCATGTTATACGATTGTAATATATCTGGATATTGCATGATGTCGGCGTCCATGAAACCAATTCTATCCGAATAATTGAGCGTTCCATTTTAAGGAATTAAGTTTGTTTCTGACAGATTACCTACTTAATAAACCTAATTAAACTCCTTACAATTTGGAGCTTTTTCCCTTTTGGTTTACTTTACCACTACTCTGTCACATACTTTTGGGATTTACTATATTGTAACTTCATCACATATTTTTGATTTTTCTCTGTTGCAACCTCATCACTCGTTCTTCGTTTAGTGCAAATCTTATATTTTCTCCATTTTCCCCCAGCATATTCCCACTTGAATTTGTGCAAATCTCCTAAACTTGCATTTTTTACTCAAAAAGTTCTTTACAAGCAATCATAATCCATGCTATTGTCTATATGGTTAATTCATTTAATTTCTAAAGTGAATTTATCTACATGTTCTTATTTTTACCCATTATTTTATTACATAATGAACATTATAACGAAACAGGCATAATTGTATCAAACTATGTCATGTCATAACACTTTTTCTGACCCGGATTCTACTTCCCCCGGTCCCATATTTTTCTTTCTGACTAGGGACATTTTCTATCAGTTTCCTGTCATGTTCCTAGTCAATTTCAAAAACTATAATTATTTTATTTAACAACGGAGGTTTTTATGGACGTACAAAAAATGCAAAAGGAACTCGAACATTTATTAGCTGAAGTACACTGGATACAGCAAAAGCTAAAGAATCTACCAGAGGAAAACATATCTTGTGAACGCGACAAACAATACATTCGATGGTACTTAATATCTGAAGGGAAACGAAACTATCTGCCACGCTCACAAGAGAAATTAGCCAATAAATTAATGCAGAAAAAATACTATCTCGCCCGTCTAAAAGATGATTTGGATGAAATTACATTTCTAAAAAAATGCTTGAAAATTGCACCACCACACACACGAAGAATTGACAAACTTCTATCTCCAGATTCTTCCTATCACAATCTTCTACTTTCAGCAGTTTTCAATGATGAAGTTTCATGGTCAACAACCGACTATCAAAGATCCAATAACTATCCAGAAAAATTAATTCATAATACTTATGCGGGGATTCTGGTACGTTCCAAATCAGAAGTTCTTATTGCCAATGCCCTATTTTCAAAGCAAATTCCTTTTCGATATGAAGCATGTTTGCAACTTGGATCTCATACTGTCTATCCGGACTTCACGATCCGACATCCTGTCACAAAGAAAATATATTATTGGGAGCACTTAGGAATGATGGGGGAGGAAGACTATCTCGACAATGCCTTAACGAAAATCCGACGTTATTGCCGGAACAATATCTATCCTGACGGCAATTTGATTCTTACATATGAGTCGCTTCAAACGCCACTTGATTCTGAACTTGTCCTACATATCATCGAGCACTACTTCTCGTAGCTTCCGGTTGGGGAGTTTCTCTCGCTCTACCACTTTCTACCCAACCTGCTTGCTTCTCTTTACCTTCCGGTTGGGGATTTTCTCCCGTTCCGCCATTTTCTACCCAACCTGCTTGCTTCTCTTTACCTTCCGGTTGGGGATTTTCTCCCGCTCTGCCATTTTCTACCCAACCTGCTTGCTTCTCGTAGCTTCCGGTTGGGGATTTTCTCCCGCTCTGCCACTTTCTACCCAATCCGCCCCAATATCCACAGAGACAAGATGCGCTCTGCGCATCTTGCTCTGATTAGCGGTCGTCAAATGCACCGCATAAATGGGGGAATTCCCTCCATTCTACTATTTTCTTCCTAATCCAGCTTGCTTTACTCCAAAAAAGGCTGCCACCATCGGTGACAGCCTTCTCCCATATAACCGGCATGTGCACGCACAGCCGCTCATATATTCCTATCTATAAAATTACAATGTAACTTCTACTTTCTCAAGCTTCCAGATCTCCTGTGCATACTCTTCGATTGTTCTATCAGAAGAGAACTTACCTGCACAAGCAGTGTTGAGCATAACCATCTTAGCCCAGTTAGCCTTATCCTTGTAAGCCTTGTTTACACGCTTCTGTGCATCTGCATAAGAATCGAAATCCTTCAATGTGAAGTATACGTCCTTCATTACAAGAGAATCATATAAGTCACGGAACAATTCCTTATCGCCATTTGAGTAAGTTCCATCTACCAGCTGGTCAAGAACCTTCTTAACCTTTGGATTTGAATTGTAGATGTCCATTGGATAGTAACCGCCATCCTTCTCATACTTCATTACTTCCTCAGCTGAAAGTCCAAAGATAAATGCGTTCTCCTTACCAACTTCCTCTACGATCTCTACGTTTGCACCATCCATCGTACCAAGTGTAACAGCACCGTTCAACATGAACTTCATGTTACCTGTACCGGAAGCCTCACGGGAAGCTGTTGAGATCTGCTCCGATACATCTGCTGCTGCGAAGATGATCTCTGCGTTTGATACACGGTAGTTCTCGATGAATACAACCTTGATCTTGCCCTTGATAGACTTATCATTGTTGATCACGTCTGCTACAGAGTTAATCAGCTTAATTGTAAGCTTTGCTGTCTTGTAACCAGCTGCTGCCTTTGCACCGAAGATAAATGTTGTCGGCTCAAAATCCATATCCGGATTTGCCTTCAACTCATTGTACAGATGCATAACATGAAGGATGTTAAGCTGCTGTCTCTTGTACTCATGAAGTCTCTTAACCTGAACATCGAAGATAGAGTTCGGATCTACATCGATACCATTGTGTTCCTTGATGTACTCAGCCAGACGAACCTTGTTCTTGTACTTAATGTCCATGAACTCCTTCTGAGCCTTCTTGTCTGTTGCGTACTTCTTCAGACCTTCAAGTACCGGAAGATCTGTGATCCAGCCGTCGCCGACCTTCTTTGTAGCCCAGTCAGCAAGCAATGGGTTTGCATGGAGAAGGAATCTTCTCTGTGTAATACCGTTTGTCTTGTTGTTGAACTGCTCCGGACGCATCTCGTAGAAATCACGAAGCTCACGCTTCTTCAAGATTTCTGTATGAAGTTTAGCAACACCGTTTACGGAGTAAGATCCGGCGATAGCAAGGTGAGCCATCTTAACCTGACCATCATAGAGGATAGCCATGCTGCGAACCTTATCCTGGTTGCCCGGATACATATCTTCAATCTTAAGAACGAATCTACGGTTGATCTCATCTACGATCTGATATACTCTAGGAAGAAGCTTCTGGAAGAGGTCGATTGGCCACTTCTCAAGTGCCTCAGCCATGATTGTATGGTTTGTATATGCGCATGTTCTGCAAGTGATATCCCAAGCATCATCCCACTCAAGATTCTCCTCATCAACAAGGATTCTCATAAGCTCTGCTACTGTTACAGTTGGATGTGTATCGTTCAGCTGGAATGTAACCTTGTTTGGAAGATCATGGATATCTGCGTTGTTCTCCTTGAACTTCAGGATTGCTCTCTGTACAGAAGCGGATACGAAGAAGTACTGCTGCTTTAAGCGAAGCTCCTTACCTGAATAATGGTTATCGTTTGGATAAAGTACCTCAACGATGTTACGGGCAAGGTTTGCCTGCTCCACTGCGTTCTGATACTCACCCTTATCAAATGAATTAAGATTGAACTCCTGTACCGGCTCTGCATCCCAGATACGGAGTGTATTTACAACATTATTGCCATATCCAATGATTGGAAGATCATATGGAATCGCACGAACTGCCTGATAATCCTTGTGTACGAAGTAATTCTTTCCCTCTCTGCATTCTGTCGCTACATAGCCACCGAACTTAACCTCTACTTCATACTCCGGACGCTTTACCTCAAATGGATTGCCGTTCTTCAACCAGTTATCCGGCTTCTCGATCTGGTAACCATTCTCGATTGCCTGCTTGAACATACCGTAACGATAACGGATACCACAACCATATGCAGGGTAGTTCAATGTAGCAAGGGAATCCAGGAAACATGCAGCCAGTCTGCCAAGACCACCATTACCAAGTGCTGCATCCGGCTCCTGATCCTCGATCACATTCAAGTCAAAGCCAAGCTCTGCCAATGCTTCCTTCACCTGCTCATAGCATGTGAGGTTGATCATATTATTACCAAGTGCACGGCCCATAAGGAACTCCATAGACAGGTAGTAAACAGTCTTTGCATTCTTCTCCTCGTATGCCTTCTGCGTAGCGATCCAGCGATCAATGATATGATCCTTCACTGCGTAGGACACTGCCTGAAATACCTGTTCCTGTGTTGCTTCATCGATAGTCTTACGGAAAAGGTTTTTGACGTTGTTAATGACGTCCTTCTTGAAGCTTTCCTTATCGAAATCAGCCATCTTCTTCATAGAATTAATCCTCCTTGTTTATGTGCGTATGTGCATCCGAAAATGCCCACACTTATCTTACGTAACATGTCCATATCATCCCCGTTGCTAATCCTCTCATTACCGTTATCGTAGCTTATCCGGCAGCACACCATCATCCGGCATACAATCCTAATTCTCTACGCGATACTCTCCCGTCGCAGACATGTCATTTCAGGGCATCCCAGCCCCATTCCAACACATTCAGTGTAGCAGACATAATTACACGATACAATGAAAAATGTATTTTTCGTTACATCTGCCCATGAATGTGTGAATTAACAAAAAATTTTATACAATTTGCTTGCAAATCCTCTGTTTGATTTGCAGAACTTTACTTATTATTTTATTTACTTACTTCCACGCCGATCGTAACTTTCTCGCCGTTGATGTTCCACTCTTTTGAGTTGTCACACGCTGCATCCATCACAAATGCATCGCCAAGTACGACTCGCTTGATCTCATCTGCGTTCTTCTCCATAACCTCTGCGATCTTCGCATTGCCGGTTACATAGACCTTGATGCGGTCTGTTACCTGGAAGTCAGAATCCTTACGCATCGTCTGGATCTTGGAGATCACCTCACGCACATAGCCTTCCTCGATCAGCTCCGGTGTCAGGGTTGTGTCGATAACAACCGTTACATAGTTATCACCCTCTGTCACATAGCCTTCCATCTTCGCTACATCGATCAGCAGATCTTCCTCAGCGAGTGCAATCTCTGTATCATCGGCTGTGAACTTGATCACGCCGTTTGCCTTGAGCTCGCTCATCGCTTTGTTGCCATCTACATTTGCAAGGTATTCCTTGATTGCGTTCAGATGCTTGCCATACTTTGGTCCGACTGTACGAAGCTGTGGCTTGAATGAATATGCAGTAAATGCAGACAGGTCTTCCTTGAACTCTACATTCTTCACATTCAGCTCGTCACGCAGGATATCTACGAAATAATCATCCAGTGTCTTAGCAGCCTTGATGTACATATTTGCGATTGGCTGACGGGACTTGATGTTTGCAGTATTTCTTGCGGCACGTCCAAATACAACGACCTTCAGTACTTCATCCATGCTTGCTTCAAGCTCCGGATCGATCATGGATTCGTTCACCTCTGGGAAGTCACACAGATGGATAGATTCCGGTGCATTCTTATCTACCGTACGAACCAAGTTCTGGTAGATATCCTCTGTCAAAAACGGAATCATCGGTGCTGCAGCTTTGCAGAGTGTCACAAGTGCCGTATAAAGTGTCATGTACGCGTTGATCTTATCCTGTGGCATATCCTTTGCCCAGTAACGCTCACGACAACGTCTGACATACCAGTTACTCATATCATCGACAAACTCAGCGAGTGCCTTGGTTGCCTCTGGAATACGATAATTACCAAGGTTATCATCTACGGACTTCACCATAGAATTAAGCTTTGACAACAGCCACTTGTCCATCACGGACAGCTTGTCATACTCCAATGTATACTTCGTTGGATCAAACTCGTCAATATTTGCATACAGTACATAGAATGCATATGTGTTCCAGAGCGTACCCATGAACTTTCTCTGGCCTTCGACCACTGCATCCTCATGGAAGCGGTTTGGAAGCCAAGGTGCGGAGTTGCTGTAGAAGTACCAGCGGATTGCATCTGCGCCGTATTTGTTCAGTGCATCCATCGGATCAACCGCGTTCCCCTTGGACTTACTCATCTTCTGTCCGTCCTTATCCTGTACGTGGCCAAGCACGATAACATTCTTGTAAGGCGCCTTGTCAAAGAGCAATGTGGAGATTGCCATCAGGGAATAGAACCATCCTCTTGTCTGGTCAACCGCCTCACTGATGAAGTCAGCCGGGAAGTTGTCCTCGAAGATATCCTGATTCTCAAACGGATAATGCCACTGTGCAAATGGCATCGCACCGGAATCGAACCAGCAGTCGATAACCTCCGGTACACGCTTCATCTCGCCACCACAATCCGGACACTTGATCGTCACTGCATCAATGTATGGACGGTGCAGCTCGATATCATCCGGGCAGTTGTCGCTCATGGATTTCAGTTCCTTGATGGAACCGATTGCATGACGCTTACCACAAGAGCACTCCCAGATATTCAGTGGAGTTCCCCAGTAACGGTTACGGGACAGCCCCCAGTCCTGAACATTTTCCAGCCATGCGCCGAAACGTCCCTTACCGATACCTTCCGGAATCCAGTTTACGGTGTTATTATTCTTCACCAGTCTGTCCTTCACTGCGGACATCTTGATGAACCATGTATCTCTTGCATAGTAGATAAGCGGTGTGTCACATCTCCAGCAGTGTGGATACTCATGCTCAAACTTCGGAGCGTCGAACAGAAGTCCTGCCTTCTCCAGATCAACGAGTACCGGCTTATCTGCATCCTTTACGAACAATCCTGCGTAAGGTGTTTCCTTTGTCATATCACCCTTGCCATCGACAAACTGAACGAATGGAAGGTCGTATTTTCTTCCGACGTTTGCATCGTCCTCACCAAATGCCGGTGCGATATGAACGATACCGGTACCATCGGACATCGTTACATAGGAATCACATGTAATGTAATGTCCCTTCTGTGGAAGCTTTGCCACGTACGCCTTTGTACACTCGAAGAGCGGCTCGTATTCCTTGCCCTCTAATTCCTTACCCTTATAGGTCTCGAGGATTTCATATGCAGGTGTTCCCTCTGCAATCTTCTCTTCCTTGACAAGCTTCTCTGCCATGCCGCCAAGTACCTTGTCAAGCAGAGCCTCTGCCATGTAGTAAGTATAGCCGTCTGCTGCCTTTACCTTGCAGTAGTTCTCATCCGGATTCACACAGAGTGCCACATTACTTGGAAGTGTCCAAGGTGTTGTCGTCCATGCAAGGAAATACGCATCCTCACCGATCACCTTGAAACGTACCACAGCGGAACGTTCCTTGACTGTCTTATACCCCTGTGCTACCTCATGTGACGAAAGCGGTGTTCCACAACGTGGACAATAAGGTACGATCTTGAATCCCTTGTAGAGAAGTCCGTCGTCCCAGATCTTCTTCAATGCCCACCATTCGGACTCGATAAATGTATTGTGATATGTGACATACGGATTATCCATATCTGCCCAGAATCCTACCTTGTTGGAGAATTCTTCCCACATACCTTTGTATTTCCATACGGACTCTTTACATTTGCGGATAAACGGATCTAAGCCATACGCCTCGATCTGCTCCTTGCCATCGATACCAAGCTCCTTCTCGATTTCAAGCTCAACCGGAAGACCATGTGTATCCCATCCAGCCTTACGAATGATCTTATGTCCCTTCATTGTCTGATAACGTGGAATCATATCCTTGATCACACGTGTCAGCACATGGCCGATATGCGGCTTGCCGTTTGCAGTTGGAGGGCCGTCATAAAATGTATAAGTCGGCAGGTCTTTCTTCTCTTCGATACTCTTCTCGAAGATCTCGTTCTCTTTCCAGAACTTGAGTACTTTTTCTTCCCGGCTGGTGAAGTCCAGCTTTGTAGAAACCTTTTCGTACATACTTCTATATTTCCTTTCTTATTATGTTTGATTTTCATGCATATCTGTATCTGTCATAAAAATAGATTTCCGTCTGATTCACAGACCTATCCAAGTTTTCAGTATAACGCATAACCCAAGGAAATGTCAATAAAACCCTGCCATGTCACTTTCGCCAGTTATAAATATATTTTGTTATCCATTCCGTGAAAACTTGCTCCTTCATTTTTGTAAAAAGGAAATGACATACGACTGTAATTTTGGTATAATAGACGCAGATTGTCAAAAGCTGACACGGAAGGAGTTTCATATGATTAATTTTAAAGTTGGAATTATGGGTGCCGGAAAGATTGCCGGTGTGATTGCAGATACACTCAGAGATTTAGATGCATTTGAAGCATATGCCATTGCATCCCGTGATACAGAGAAAGCAGAAGCTTTTGCCAAAGAGCATGGTGTTACAAAATATTATGGTTCTTATGAGGAACTAGTGGCAGATCCGGATGTCGAACTCATCTACATCGCAACCCCTCATTCCCATCATGCAGAGCACGCAAAACTTTGTCTGAATGCAGGAAAACCAGTGCTTGTCGAGAAAGCATTTTCTTACAATGCCGCTACAACCGAGGAAGTTCTGAACCTTGCAAAAGAGAAGAACCTGTTCTGCGGCGAGGCAATGTGGATTCGTTTCATGCCAATGTACCGCCTGATGGCAGAGTACATCCAGAAGGGTGCAATCGGGCGTGTCAATAATATCACCTGTTCCCTTGGCTACTCTCTTCTGAAGGAAGAACGGCTGACCAAGCCGGAGCTTGCCGGTGGTGCACTGCTTGATCTTGGTGTATACCCACTCAATCTGATCTCCATGATCTATGGTGGCGAACCTCCGATGATTGGTTCTACCTGTGCCAAGCTTGACACAGGCGTGGATGCGCAGGAAGCATTGCAGATTTCATACAAAGGTGGCAGATGTGCAAACGCATTTGTCACAATGATGTACCAGCCTGACAACAATGCAAAAATCTATGGTGACCGCGGATATATCGAGATTGACAACATCAACTGTCCGGAGACATTCCGTATTTACAATCAGGATCACAAGCTTGTGCTTGAGACAAAGAAACCGGACAAGCAGACAACCGGTTATGAATTCGAGTTTATCGCTGCCAGAGATGCCATCATCGTTGGTCAGACCGAGTGCCCGGAGATGCCGCATGCAGAGACACTCCGCATCATGCAGATCTGCGACTCACTGAGAAATACATGGCAGATCAAATATCCGATGGAATAATCATTTCCCGTTAGAACTACACGCCGCCGGGCGCACATTTAACAAACACCGGACAGAGAGAACGCTTCTCCTTGTCCGGTGTTTTAATTTCCATTCATATATATGTTTGCCGGTTCATTCAAAAAACATACGACGATTCTGTCTCCGCTGCCATAACTCCTGCATCGTCGGAAACTGTTCATGCAGCGACCTCACATACGTCGGTCCAATTGCAATCTGATCCGAATTGCACATCGTAATAACGCGGTTTGTATAATCAATATTGCGTACATAGTTTGCATTAATGATTCCACTGCGGGAACATTGCAGGAAATACCATACATCGGCAGCCTCCAGAAGCTGTTGTAGGGTAACATATCGCACAGGATATTTCCCACCATTATTCAGACAGACCTCCATCGACCGGTTAGATGCCAGTATGTGACTGACCTTGGCACATTGGATCGGGTATATCACATTCTGGTTCTGGATATACAGCATGCGTGCCTCTATTTTATCCTGCCGCAGCATCGGACATGTGTGCGGACTCGTGCACCAGAGTTCCTCCAGAGCCTGTACAAGTGTTTCACACAACCGATGTTCGAGCGACAAAGTATCAATTACCGCAAAACAACACAGCTCCCTATCACAATAACCATTCGGATCTTCCACGTCAGATATCAATATCATAGGCGTATCCCGATAACGCTTCAACCTGCGCGCGGACTCCATAAACCGGTATGCATCTACAATATTCTGGTGAAACTGCTCCTCCGCTGGCCCGCACACCATTACATCAACCTGATGCTCTACAATAATCTTATAGGCCGCACTATAATTCCTGACAATCTTCACAGAATATTCCAGCGCTAACTGACTTACAACCATACGACTACGTTCTAATATCTCTTCATCCCCCATGACAAACAACACAATTTTTCTTTCCCTCAACACATTCTCCCCCTCGTAAATAAAAAGCAGAAAAACCTCCTCCTGTCTTTCTGCTTTCTTGCCCCCTAGTTACAATATTTCTCTATCAATGTAAGTGCTTCGTCCATCTTGTCAACCGGAATCTGTCCGGGTGCCGATGCCTCCGCAAAGCTTGCAAATGTGATTGCACTGCCGAACACCTGACCGCTGATCCGGCTGATTGCCCCCATCTTCCCCATCGACATCGTGACAACCGGTACCTCTGCATACGCTTCCTGCATCATAGCCGTTGCAGCAAGCAGATTCACCACATGCATTTTATTCTCCGGCATCACAGCAATCTTTGCAACATCCGCGCCAAGATCCTGCATACTGCGCAGCCGGTTCACGATCGTGGATGCATCCGGTGTGGTCTGGAAATCATGATTTGACATGATGATCTTTACCCCTTTTTCCTTTGCAATCCCGATCATTTCCTCTGCCTGCTCTGCCCCGGAGAATAACTCGATATCCACCATATCTGCCGTTGCTTTTTCAATCACGTGCCGGTTGATCTCGTAGATCGTCGGCGTGGTAAAGGCAAGCTTCTCGCCGCCCTCCGCTTCACTCCGGATCGTAAATAACAACACTTTTTCTGGCAGAATCTCTGCTACCTTCGCAAGCAATCTATCTAACACTTCATAGTCAGGCAAAATATCCAGATAATCGCCACGAAGCTCCACCATATCAATGGCAGAGCTTCTCTGTGACTGTCTTATCTGATCCGCCTGCGCTATGATCTCCTCCGCCGACCGTCCGACCAGCGGCACACAGATCTTCGGCCGGTCAAAGCCGATGATACAATGTTTGATCTTACAATAACGAATCATATAATTTTCCTCTATTTTTACTGTATCTTCTCATAGTACTTGGATTCCAGTGCCTGCAACAGCTGCTCCACAGTATAGTCATCGTCATCCAGATAGATGCTTGCTTCCATACTCAGGAACACACCCGGTTCTACTTCGATCACGGCTGTAACATCCATACATTTCATCTGGAATGCGTTATAAGTCTGTACGTTATAAAGCACATCCTTGTCTTCTACTTTCGCTGTCTGGTTTAACTGTGTATCCAGAATCTCGTAGCTGTCGATGTTGGACATATCATAATAGACAGAATCCAATGCGTCAGATGCAGATTCTGCAGTATATAACCCATACTGTATCGTAGATACCTGCTCTGTCTCAAACATAACACCATACTCATTCGCATACTCGAAGTTAAATCCGTCGATACATCCCTTGATCTTGTATTTCGCACTTCCATCATAGGTCATAACTGATGCATTATCGAGGGTAATCTCATCTGTATTATCGTCGCTGAAATCTGCATCGCTATAGGTAGCTGTGTCTTCGTCGATATCCTCTTCCACCTGATTAAGCAGATCGGAATTTGTTCCAAACAGACTGTTCAATGCATCTATCAGATTTACAAATGCTGTATTGTCAGATAAACGCTCTACCCAAGCATCCATCAACTTCTGGCTTTCTTCACCAAATGTCTGCAGATCGTCCTCTGTCATGGTTGCAAGATCATACACCTTTTTGCTTGCATCCATCTCCTGTACAGAAATCTTCGATGTATCGATCGTTGTATCAATACTTCCATTGCAGAGCGTCTGGTTGGCTGCCTTCAGCTCGAACGAATCAATCGCCACAGTATAGCCGACACCCTTGTTGATGTCTTTGTAAGCACCCTTGTAATTAAACACATAGGTATCTGCGCCTACAATATTGGCATTAACCGTATTCTCAAATGTATTGTCCGCCTTGTTAAATGTCTTCTCCCAGTCAACAGACAGGTACGAAGAAGCGGAGATCTTTACCTTTGTCGTAACTGTATCACCAGACTCTACAACATCCTTTGTGAAATCCAGTCCAATCTCCTTGTCACCGGCAAATGCCTTTACATTTCCATATGTATTTCCGCTGATATCATGTGCCTCGAACTTCACGCCAACGGAAGTGTCTGACACATCAAAACTTAAGTTTCCTGACAGATCATCCTTACCAGCATCCAGCCAGAAATCATAATCGATCTTCACCATATTCAAGATGTTGATCTTATCGCTACATGTGATCTTAACAGCTCTCTTGCCCTTCACATATACTTTCACACACAGATCATGCTTAATGACACTTGGCACAGCCGCTTTCAACTGATCCATATAATATGTATAGTCGTCTGCACTCATACCAAGCTGATCAAGCGTATCCTGCGAACCTGTTACCGCTTCTGTCAAACCATCGATTGCAGATACACACGCATCCTGCAGATCTTCCTTTGCCCATGTCACATAATATTCCTTGGCTGTTACATTCTCGCCATTGACTGTGATCTTGGCACTTCCCTGCTTCTTAAATTCTGCAGCATCCCAGATTGTCTCCAGCGCACTCACATATCCACTTGTAAGACCTGATCCATCAGAACCAGATGCAAATGCGTTTAAACTGTATCCGGTAAGTGCCGATGCGTCCAGACCAAGTGACTGTCCAGCTGGTGAATTCGCAAGCGCGCCCATCGGATCGTCCGCCGGGTATACAAGATAACCTGCAAGCAACTCCGGTATACCGACTGTCATCGTATCTTCATCGCCAAAAACCTCATACGACAGAAAATCATCGCCACCGATCGTTATCGCACCATCTGCAGAAAGCTTCTTATTTTTCTGATCCACTGCGTTATTCTGATTCCAACCGATTGCGTAAGCATTTTCACCTTCACCAGCGTTAAATGTCAGGTTGAAACTGCTATCTCCACCTTTCTCATTATACGCCTTCATCACCTCATCGAATCCGACTACATCGTTTCTCTCTCCACCAGTGCTGTAGGAAGAAAATGTCTCTTCCATCGCATCTAATACGACTTCCTTGTCCGACTTTAAAAGCTTTGGAAGGAAAATGACGCCACATACAACCAGTGCAACGATTGCAACGCCAGCACCGATCAATGCGCCCAGCTTGCCCTTTGTCATTGGCTTCTTCGGTTTCTTACCGCCTGTCTGTGGTTGCATCGGCTGCTGTCCGTAATATCCAGTCATGTCCGGCTGTCCCGGCTGCTGCCCGTAGTATCCAGTCATGTCCGGCTGTCCCGGCTGTTGTCCGTAATATCCAGTCATATCCGGCTGTTGCGGATTTGCATATCCAGTCATGTCTGACTGTGGTGGATTCATATATCCGGTCGTATCCGGCTGCTGTGGATTCACATATCCAGTCTTATCCGGGAATCCCCCCGGCTGCTGTGTGTTATTTTCGTCCATTCTATCCCTCCAACTATATGTCTACGCTTAGTAAACCTTTGCTTCTTCCTCGCCATTTAATACACGAAGTGCGCCCTGTGCCAGAGCAAGAAGCTCGTCCTCGCCACCGTATACTGTAACAGGTGCGATGAACTGTACTCTCTTTGTGATCTCTTCGGTTGCATACTTGCCATATGCGATACCACCTGTCAGGATGATCTGATCAACCTTACCAGAAAGAACCGCTGCCTGTGCTCCGATATCCTTCGATACCTGATATAAGAATGCATCAAATACAAGCTGTGCATGCTTGTCACCATTCTTTGCCATAGCCTCGATGTCTCTTGCATCGTTGGAACCGCAGTATGCATTAAATCCTGCCTTACCAACAAGCTGCTTGATCATTTCCTTCTCTGTGTACTTTCCTGAGTAGCACAGACGAACCAGCTCACCGTTTGGAACACCACCGGCACGCTCCGGAGAGAATGCACCATCGCCATCCAATGCATTAAATACATCTACAACCTTACCACCTGTATGGGCACCTACAGATACACCGCCACCCATATGAACAACGATGAGGTTCAAATCCTCGTACTTCTTACCAACTTCCTTTGCATAACGCTTTGCAACTGCCTTCTGATTTAATGCATGGAAGATACTTGTTCTAGGAAGCTCCGGATGTCCGGAAAGTCTTGCAACATCCTGCAACTCATCAACAACAACCGGGTCTACGATATAAGCAGGGATTCCAAGCTCGTCTGCGAAATCCTTTGCCAGAATACCACCAAGATTTGATGCATGCTCGCCACGCTTTGCCTCTACCAAATCCTTTACCAGCTCATCTGTAACTGTGTATGTACCACCTGGGATTGGCTTCAGCAGACCACCACGGCCTACAACAACATCCAGTGTCTTGATATCGAAATTGTTCTCAGCTAAAACCTTAGCGATAACATCCTTACGGAAGTCCTTCTGTGCAACGATGGAATCAAACTGTGCGATCTCCTCTGTCGAGTGACGCAGTGTCTCCTCGAACAACAATGTCTCATCTTCAAATACACCAATCTTTGTAGATGTAGAACCTGGATTGATGATCAATGACTTATAACTCATTTTATTATCCTCCTGCTTATTTATGCTTATAATTTATTTGTTTTTCTTTAAGTTTTCAGCAACGATCGCTGCAAGGGCAATCGAATTAACCTTTGTCTCAAATGTATCGGAACGGGATGTCAGGATAACCGGAGCCTTTGTACCTGTTAAGATACAGCCATTCTTAACCTTTGCTGTATGAACCAGTGTCTTGTATGTGATATTACCTGCGTGAATGTCCGGGAACAGTAAGATATCTGCATCACCGACAATCTTACGGTTCGTTGCTCCCTTATGCTTTGCAGCTTCCGGATCAATTGCAAGGTCCATGGAAAGCGGTCCGTCCACGATACAGCCTGTAATCTTACCCTCTTCATTCATCTTTGTAAGCTCAGCTGCGTCTACTGTAACAGGCATCTTCGGATTTACTACCTCTACCGCTGCAAGCGGAGCTACCTTTGGACACTCGATACCACATGCATGTGCAACTGCAACTGTGTTGCTGATGATATCCACCTTGTCCTCCAATGTTGGGTATGGAATAAATGCAACATCAGTCAGGAAGAACATCTTCTCGAAGCCTTCAATCTCAAACAGACATACATGTGACAAAGCCTTACCAGTTCTAAGTCCCACTTCCTTATTGAGTACACTCTTCAGGAATCCCTTTGTGTCAATGAGACCCTTCATGTACATATCTGCCTCTCCATCATGTACAAGCTTTACTGCTGTAAGAGCTGCTTCTGTCGGATCCTTCACGTCAATAATCTCAAAACCCTCTAAACTCATATCCATGCTTGCAGCGATTTCCTTGATCTTATCAGCATCTCCGACCAGAATCGCATCCGCGATATCTTTATCCTTTGCTGCCTTTACTGCTTCAAGGACTGCATCATCCTGTGCAACAGCTACGGCAAGTTTCTTCTTGCTGCATGATTTAATCTGCTCAAGTAATCCTTCAAAATTCTTCATTGTTCTGTTCTCTTCCTTTCCTCTTCCATCCTCTTTTTATGAGTCTTTGTTGTTCTTTACGTCCAAGATTGCTGAAACGGTGCATAAAGCAATTGCTATAAATCCCATAGCATGATCAATATGCTTATTTATCTGCTTTCTTCGTTTTTCCTTAAGCTTCCGCTCTTTGCGCGACATACGCTTTGCAGGTTCTCTGTAAAGTGATTTCGCAGGCTTTGCCTTCTTCGGTTTTTTCGGAGTCTTCAGTCTTGACATCTGTTTCACCTTCTTTGACGAATTTATAATGTGTTTTCCGCATTATTCCGGCTTGTGTGAACACAGCCTATATAATGCTTATTATACCATTTTAAGCAGGCTTTCGCAACATCTGTTCCGGCGGCTTCGCGAAATAAGCCACCGTCAGCAGAATCGTCATGCAGACCCAGCTGATCGGTTCCGTAAGTGCCACACCGAAATAAGCAAGCCGCGGCACCAGAATCGTTGCAGAAAGTACCTTGATTGTCATCTCCACCACGCTCGAGCACACCGGTATTACTTTCCGCCCCATCCCCTGCAGACTGCACCGCAGAATAAATAGCGGTCCGAGCACATAGAAAAATACAATACTGATCCGGGAATACATCACCGCAGAATCTACAATTGTCGGATTATCGGTAGACGCAAGCCATGTAAATACCGGCCTGCCAAATGCAAAGCAGATAATTACAAGTACCGTTGTTATTCCCGTTGCCATAACAACGGCATGACGAATCCCTCTGCGAATACGTGCCGGTTCCCCGGCTCCCATATTCTGACTTACAAAGGTTGTCATTGCATTTCCCAGACAATAAAGTGATACCGTAAATATATCGAACACTTTTCTTGCCGCTGTATGCGCCGCAACGATTGCCGTTCCCAATCCATTGATTGCGCCTTGCAGCACAATCGTTCCGAAATTCACAACAAGCGACATAAATCCCATTGCAAGCCCCGTCGTAAGAAGCTCACTGTACTGTCCTTCCACCGGTTTCCACTCGTCCTTCTCCGGTATAATATCCCGGAACTTAAGCAGGATATAACCAAGACAAAGCACTGCCGAAAGTGCCTGCGAGATGATTGTCGCCCAGGCAGCACCCTGAATCCCCATATGAAATCCATTCACAAACAGCAGATCCAGTCCAATATTCACGAACACGGAAATAATCAGACAATAAAGCGGCGTCCGGCTGTCGCCAACCGCGCGCAGTACGTTTGCACACATGTTATAAACAGACACAAATATAATGCCATATAAAATGATTCGCACATACGCAAGTGCCGGGCTCATAATATCTTCCGGTGTTGCCAGAAGTTTCAGGATCGCAGGAATCAAAAGCAAGATTAACACGGTAAGCACAACTGCCCCTGCCAGCGTCAGCAACACAGTACCTGCCACCATGCGGCGCATCCGCTTATAATCCTTTCCTCCAAAACTGTTCGCAATCGGAATCGCAAATCCAAGTGTCAGGGAATTCAAAAATCCGATTAAAGTGTTCGATACAACACTTGTGGCACCGACAGCCGCAAACGCTTCGGTGCCAACAAATGTACTTACAATCTTACTGTCCGCAATATTATATAATTGTTGAAATATGCTGCCGAATATCATCGGGATGGCAAATAAAATTATCACCTTTGCCGGGTAGCCTTTTGTCAAATCTTTCATCCTGTTTCTTCATTCCTTACAATACAAATATTCTCTGGTATAAACACAACACCCCATTCTGCACAAGAAGTACGAATGGGGGTTGTATATATGTAGCATTAATTACTCTACCGTTACAGACTTCGCCAGATTTCTCGGCTTATCCACATCCAGTCCCTTTGCTTCGGATGTGTAATATGCAACCAACTGCAATACAACCGCCGTTGCAAAGGATGTAAATTCGCTATCCATCTTCGGAAGACGGATATGCTGGTCACAAATGCTTGGATCATTCACTTCCTCATCCATGCTGACAAGCACAACATACGCACCTCTTGCCTTTACCTCACGGATATTCGAGATGACCTTCGCATAGACATCCTCCTGGGTCGCCAGCGCGATAACCGGAACATTCTCGGAGATTAACGCGATTGTTCCATGCTTGAGTTCTCCTGCCGCATATGCTTCGGCGTGCACATAAGAAATCTCCTTTAACTTCAATGCCGCCTCTAAGCTCATCGTGTAGTCCAAACCTCTTCCGATATAGAACGTATCAGTTGCAAACTTGATATGATCTGCCACGCGCTTGATATCATCCGCGCATTTCAGAGTTTCCTCAACAATATTCGATGCATTTGTAAGCTTTGTCATAAAGCGTTTTGCATCATGCTCTGTGATAAGTCCCTTCACCAGTCCGATCCGGCATGCGATCAGATACATCGCTGCGACCTGTACCGTATATGCCTTCGTCGATGCAACCGCAATCTCCGGACCTGCATGTGTATATAATACATAATCGCTTTCTCTTGCGATTGTGCTTCCCTTCACATTGACGATAGAAAGCACCTTGGAACCGCGATTTTTCGCAAGCTTCAATGCCTCTAACGTATCAATCGTCTCGCCCGACTGGGAAAGCACGATTGTCAAAGTCTCCTCATCGATAATCGGATCTTTATACCGGAACTCGGAAGCACAATCTACATGCACCGGAATCCGAAGCTTCTTCTCGATCAGATGCTTTCCTACCATACCTGCATGCATCGCTGTACCACATGCCACAATAGAAATACGCTTGCAATCCTTAAATATTGCATCGTCAATTCCATCCTCTGTGAAATCCGGAAGTTCCTGATTGATACGTGGTGCAATCGTATTGCGGATTGCATCCGGCTGCTCATAGATTTCCTTGAGCATAAAGAATGGGTAACCACCCTTCTGTGCACTTGTGATATCCCAGTTTACAGTCAACATCTGTGGGGTTACTTTGTTTCCCTTCAGATCCTGAATATCAATACCGTCCTTTTTGAGTGTCAGAATGTGATACTCCGGTACTACGAAATACTCCTTTGAGAACTCGATTAATGCGGTCAGATCGGAAGCAATCACCGAACCTCTCTCACAGGACGTTGCAACCATCGGGCTGACGTTCCGGATCGCATAGATCGTATCCGGGATATCCTGAAACATAATACAAAGTGCAAATGCGCCGGAAAGTACCTTCACCGTCTTCTTGATTGCCTTGACCGGATCACCCTCATAGAACTTGTTCAAAAGTGCTGCAACGACCTCAGAATCTGTCTCTGATACAAGCTGGTCCGCAAGTCCGTACTCTGTCACAATCTGACGGTAATTCTCGATAATACCATTGTGAATCAGTACGACCTTTCCGACACGGTGTGGGTGTGCATTCACGTCCGTTACCCCACCGTGGGTTGCCCATCTTGTATGACCGATTCCGCAGGTAGCAGGCATTTTCTCTGCCTCGCAGAGCTTCCGTAACTCCTCTACCTTGCCGGTACGCTTGCGCACCTGAATCTGATCGTTCGACAATAGTGCTAATCCTGCGCTGTCATATCCACGGTACTCCAACCGTTCCAGACCGCCGATGATAATATCCTTCGCTGGTTCATTCCCCGTAAAACCAATAATTCCACACATAATATCTACCTCTATTCTATTTTTAATTTTCTATGATTCCATTACTGATTACAGAACTTTGTTTTGCAGTTACCCACATATTTTTTTCTGTATACGCACTCAGCTTGTGCGGAAACGCATCCGCCGAATCTTTCGATCACGTTTCTCCTCGTCATCCTGAGTTTTTTCCGTCCCCTCAGGACCAGGCGCTAAGGTTCTTACCTTTCGAGTTCTGTGTCCTCCCATATCACACAGTTGCCTTATTCTATCATACCAATATTTAAAATGCAAACGAAAAGAAAGGGCAGATGCACCTGAACATCTACCCTTTCTTCTCTGCGTGCTTCTTACTTAGAAGCTTCCTTGAGCAGGCTTGCGCGTGCGGCTGCCGGCTCCTTTACCTGATGGCTGTGCCATGCAGATGCGCTATTTACAGTCTTCTTTGCAGTGTTGTAACCAATCTTTGCTACAAGTTCCTCAATCTTCTTCATACCTTGTACCTACCTTTCTTTTTCCTATCATTGCCAACACTGCTACAAAGGTTACAGTTCCAATATACACAGTGCCAACAATCACACATGATCTCCAAAGAAATGCCAACAAAGAGCCAATCCCTAAAACGAGAAATCCGTTTCGTTTGTTCCGCTTTTTCTGCACTGCGGTCAGTGGCTTATTGGCATGTGCAACCGGACCGAGTATCGCAAATACACACAGATCCGCGGCGAGCACAATCCAAAGCACGAGTGGTACTTCCGCATATGCTTCCATGTACCGTGAAAGTATCATGACCGCACCCCAGCCACCATAGCTGACGAGCATGCAGACCAGCGACGTCTCCGCATGATACCCACCGAATGCACTGCGAATCAGGTAAAATGTTCCCAAAAAAAGAGCGGTCTGTAACAGGTCCTTCGTGACTATCCCAAGCAGAATAAATCCGATTACCTGACACATCTGTTCAAGAAACACTGCGTATCCATATACATAGATATCGTAGTCCTCTTTCTGGATCACATCTCTTCGCAGCAGATGATCTGTGATTGCATATGCAAGACGTTCCATGGACTTCCTCCTCACTTCATTTCCTGCTACTACAATACCTGATTTTTGACATTTTACAACCTGTCTGGCAAAGTTGGTTGTTTTTTGAGCATACTTTTTACTTTTTCGACGTTATACGACAATGTTCGAGATGAAGAACCCGTTTCGTTCTTCCTCATAGAAAGAACCTTCCATATCCCGGATCAGCTTCTTTACACTCTTTCTTCCAAGTCCGTGCAGACTTGCATCTGCCTTCCGCGTGCGAAGCTCCGGGTTGTTCTCCATAACCGACTGACTGATCCGGTTCCGGACAGTTACCAACAGCAAGCCCGCACTCTCGTAGATCTGCAGCTCAATCAGTTTGTCTTCCTCCAGCTCCTCTGCTTCAATCGCATTTTCCAACAGATTCAGCAGTGCAATCGCAAACTCCATCTGTCCTTCCGGCAAATGTGCACTGATTTCTGTCCGAAACGTGATCTGTTTCTGCCGGCAGATTCCATCGCAATGATTGAGCACAGCATCTAAGATTTCATCGCCTGTCATATAGACACCTTCTGGCTGGAGCTTCGTGTTTAAGACGTCCTCCACATATTTCTGTGCTTCTTCCACATTTCCATTCGCAAGCATTTCCTGAAAGAGCGTGAAATAATGGCGCAGGTCATGCCGGAGCATCCGGTTCTTCTCCTGCAGACGCATCATGCGCTCCATTCCCTCTTTCTGCTCTTCCTGCGACATACGGAGAAGCTGATTTTCCATCAGCAGCTTCTGGCTTTTATTTAATTGATAGGTTGCCACGTACACAAACACATTGATCGCCAGAATTCCGACCATCGCGATACCGATCGCAATCTTTCCCTTTTTGTCAAGATACGGGTAATCCAGCATAATATCTAAGATAATACCGATCAAAATACTGATCACGAACACGACAGCATTCATGACCGGCATCGCGGATTTCATCTTCGTTTTCTTCAGGATCACCATAACTAACAGCGTACACAGAATCAGATTCAGCTTCGAACCCATGATGTAATGCAGCCGCTGTATCGCATCCATCTCCCATTCCATGCCATTTGTCCCACGCACGACATACCCGTAAACTGACGCAAAGATCAGTCCACATGCCATAAGCAGGATATTCCAGATTGCGACATAGATGATCTTCTCTGAGATTTTCCCATTCGTGCATACAAAACCAAAGAATATGGTAAGTAAAATATAGACAATATTGTTCTCCGGACTATCCGAAAATACTTTCTGCAACACAACATTTGCCACAGGGATGATCAACGCCAGAACGACAAACACCCAGTTCGGCATGCTCTTCTTTTTCCCAAGTATCATCGTCAGAAACACGATACCTAATATAGCATCCAATGTATTTGCAAATATTTCAACGAGATTCTCCATACCTGATCCTCTCCAATAACATCTTATAATTCTTCATCGTCTCTTCCTTATAGCTTCCACTGATCGGCAATACAGTTTCATCTCTCAGAATCAGTTCCTTTTTGCCAATCTGCTTGATGTACCGTATGTTTACCACATACGCGACATGCACGCGTATAAAGCCATATTCCCACAGCTCTTTTACGATCTTTGCCATGCTCCCCTTCGAGACGATCGCTTCATCCTCCGTATGATAGATGATCTGATGTTTGGCTGCCTCTATGTACATAATCTCTTCCACCGAAGCATCCATCACTTCATTCTTTGCTTTTTCGATCAGAACGTGTCCATCCGTCATCCGCTGTTTTGACAGATTCATCAATGCCGTATCAATCTTCCACGGTTCCGCCTTCTGAATAAACCGAAATGGTTTGTATTTGAGCATATCATAAACCATCTCGCCACGGTTCGTAAAAAATATAATCTGAATTGACGGATACTTTTCCGTCAGTGCACTGGCAATCGCATCACCCGATATATGTGGCATGTCGATATCCAGAAATGCGACATCCATCTCATGTTTTTCCGCCATTGCCATTATCTCCGCCGAAGATTTTGGATTCCACAGCGTATAAATACTCACATCGATCTGCTGATCTTTGCCAAACTGCTCCACATGCAGTCGGACCATCTGCAGGTCGCGTCTTTCATCATCACATATCAATACATTCATATCGTTTCTCCTGTCTCATCATTCATCCCCTGTTTTCTAAATGCCCCGGATATGCAGCCCTGCTGCCTGATATGCGCAAAGCTTCTCCACGGTCTCTGCCGTAATGATCTCCCCGGTATTCACGATGTAACTTCCGGGCGGATATACATAGATTGGTGCTCTTGCCAGCGTTCCCGCCAGTTTTTGCAATTCCTCCTGCCCGGCACATCGCTCCTTCTCATGATCCCCTTCTTTCGTCAGAGCGACATCGCACATCTGCAACGCCCGGTATAACTGTTCAAAATCTTCCTGCCCGTCCCGCACCGTCGAGATCAGTACCACATGTTTTCTGCCTGCCATCTCACAGACGACATCCCCTTTATCCGCAAGCATCGCAAGCAGCTCCGGTCCCGGCACAGCTGCAGAATATACAAGCCGTGTCTCGTCATATCCATATGCACCTGCTGCACATACGGCTTCTTTCTCTATCATTGTGATCTGCGGAAGCTTCGCACAATTCTCCCGGAATTCCCGCAGATTGTTTTCATATTCCGTAAAATCATGGTCTTCCATATAGCAGATTGCCGCTTCCATATTCATCATGAAAATATACGACGGCGAAGAACTTAAGAATATCTCCAATGCCTGCTCCACCGGTTTCACCAGTTCTTCTGTACAGACATGAATCACCGCTGTCTGCGTCATCGCCGGAAGTGTCTTGTGCAGACTCTGTACAACGACATCGGCACCCATATGGATTGCCGAATACTCTGGTTTGATAAATGGCAGATGTGCCCCATGTGCTTCGTCCACGATCACCCGCACATGATGTGCATGTGCCACACGTGCAATCTGCGCAATGTCGGATATGACACCCTCGTATGTCGGCGATGTCACTACAACCGCCGCGATCTCCGGATGAGACTCACACAGCCTTTCAACATCATCGGCATCGACATATCCATCAATAAATGATGTAAATGCAAAGGCATCTTCTGCCCCTTTCTTCCATGTCGGCTCCACATAAATCGTCTGTCGCTGCAACATCGCCGCCGCATTGTAGACCGATTTGTGGCAGTTTTTTGCAATCAGGATCGCATCGCCCGGCTTCGTGCATGCCGCGATTGCCGTAAAAATCCCTCCCGTCGCACCATTTACCACGTAATACGTGCCACAGGTCTGGTAGATTTCCTTCAGCATGGCAAGTGAATCCCCGATAAATCCCTCCGGCAGATACAGATCATCTGTCCCCGGCACCTCCGTCACATCCCATGCGAGAAATGCGTCCTGAAAATCTCCATAGCAGGCTTTCCGCTTATGCCCCGGCATATGCCACACCGCATGCGCATCACTCAGATATTCACTTAGCCCATCCTTGATCCATTGTTTATGCATGTTATTCCAGCGTCTCTGACTGCACATCCGCAAGCGTGAGCTTCGTCAGATCTTCCTCTTTAAAATTATTCTCCGCGATCAGGCGGTTAGCCTGATTGTGAATCACGCGATCCAGATAATTGCGCACCGAACGCGCATTACCGAAATTCTCCGGCGGACATACAAGTATCCTAGTAAATGTATCCTGCACATACTGCACAGCGTCGTCCGTCAATGTATAATCGAGTGATTTTGCCCGGTTGGTCATGATCTCCAACAACTCTGCCGCATCATAATTCGGAAATTCAATCGTCCGGTTGAAACGGGAACGAAGTCCCGGATTTGCATCCAGGAAATCCTGCATCTCATCATGATATCCTGCCGCAATGACGATCAGATCTTCCCGGTTATCTTCCATCGCTTTATTCAGGATGTCGATTGCCTCCTGTCCGAAATCACCCTGCTGTCCATTTGCAAGGGCATACGCCTCATCAATAAATAAGATGCCACCCTTGGCTTTCTCGATTACTTCCGTAACCTTCTCACTCGTCTGTCCCATATATCCAGCGACCAGACCAGACCGGTCTACCTCCACCAGATGTCCTTTGGAAAGCACGCCCAGCCCATGATAGATCTTCGCAAGGATTCTTGCCACGGTCGTCTTACCAGTTCCGGGATTGCCAAGGAACACCATGTGATTTGTAACCGGCGGCGTCTGCAATCCATTCTCCTGACGGATCTTACAGATCTTCAACAGATTGATCATATTGTTGATCTCCGTCTTCACGCTCTGCATGCCGGTCAGCTCGTTCAACTGCTTAAGTAATGCCTGTATATCCATCTCCGTATTAAATTCTTTTTTACGCTCTTTCTGATCCGGCAGCGTCTGTGCATCCGGTTGTTCCACCCGCATACGGAATGGCTTTCCAGTTTCTTCTGTATCTGCTGCCCGTACATACTCCGGTGTGTCCATATCTCTCCGGCTGTCTGTATCACTTACTGCCGGCGAATCTTCCTCCTTACGCTCCGGTGTAGAGATCTTCGTCCGCCGCATCTCAAGCGTATCGGACCAATACGAATAATCCGGCTTATCCTCCTGCTTAACCTTGCTTCCGGGCTTAAATGCGATCGTCGGCTTGTAATCCTCCATATCCCCACGTACACGATTGATTTCCTCTGTGATCAATTCAATATACGAGGACAATGCCTGAACCTCTGATGACGCAACCTCCTCGTTGCATGCAATCAGATCATTTCCAATATAATTAAAGGTTGTAACATACAACTGTAACAGATCATAATAACCGTCTGATATCTCCCCGGTTTCTGCTCCGATATTTGAGCGCACAAACGAATTTAACGACCGTGGCGCATGATCCCGGATGCTCTCACTCCGAAGTTCCCAACGGTCTGCATAATCACGGATCATCTTCTCATCAAACTGTGTTCCGAATAACAGATTGATATATTTGATTTCTTCTTTATTGACGGAACCATCCGAATATGCGAGATATATCAGGAAATGCAGCATATCTGTACGGAAGGTATGTGCCAGATCCATCCGTCCATTTGTCCGTACATAATCCGCACGCCCGATACTCTGTGCCCGACGCATACATAGATCAAACATGCGTCGACTATTATCTTTCACTTTTACGGTATGAAAACTCCACATTTCTACATCCTTACCCTCTCTGTCAATTTCGCTATACTTATCTATATTATACGCACAGATTCTTTTCTCTGCAAGAAAAAAGAGGCTGCCAAGCAACCTCTTTTCGTAACCACCTTGGATGATATTCCCTTATGTAACACCCTCTCTTTTGTCACATAAGGAAATACCACTGCTACACGTAACAAGACCTTCACATAACTTCGAGCTCTGATGCTCACGTGTATATTACAACATCACACTCCGTATCCCTTCCCCCTGTACGAAGCTATGACGCTGATATGCAAAAATCAAGCAACAACCCAACTTGTTGCTACATGTATTAGTGTAGCACTTTTAAATATTTTTTCAACGGCAGAATAGACAAATTTTATCTCTGTTTTTAGTCATAATGACAGTTTTTTCGTCTAATTTCTTTATTTCCGTTTATTTTCATTCAGTTTCAATCACATTTTTATTGTGAGATTTATTAATTTCTCACGCAAAACGTGATAAATTTTTGACAACGGCAATCCAACCACGTTCAGGTAATCGCCTTCGATGCCCTGGATATACTTCGCGGCTCCGCTCTGGATACCATAGGCACCTGCCTTGTCCATACAGTCACCCGTAGCGACATAGTTGTCAATTTCTTCCTCCGTCATCGGATAAAATGTCACCTTCGTATGACAGTGGAAGGTATTTCCATGTATCTCTTCCTGCGTATCGGAATCTGTCCACAGAATACACACACCGGTGAATACATCATGCGTCCGCCCGGACAATCGTGCGAGCATCTGCTTCGCCTCATCCTCTGTCTTTGGTTTTCCAAGCACACATCCATCGACAGCAACGACAGTATCCGCACCGATCACCGTGATTTCTTCCACGGAATCTGCTGCCTGATTATCTGTCGTTGATTTTTCCATATTCTTACTGCAGTTTCTGCGGTACACATCTTCCGCTTTCACACGCGCCAGTTTTTCAACCAGCTCCTGCGGTGTCAGATTCTCCAATTCTTCTGGTGGAATCTGTTCCTCTGCCGAAGATACGCACACTTCATATTCATATCCACCCAGCGACAGAATCTCCTGTCTGCGTGGAGACTGTGATGCTAAAATGATTTTCTCCATTGGTTCTCCCCTTTAAATTTCATTATCAGCATGGTGTACAGCAATTACAGAGCAAATTTAACAGGCACATATCCATGCACCAGTTATCGGAACGCACATCCGGCATTCCATATCCCATGCCACGCTGCACATACCAGTTGCTGCCACCCTGCATCCGCTGCTTCATCTGTTTGTATTCCATGTTGTTCGGTTCCATCGCGATTGCACGATCGATATGTTCCATCGCTGTTGCCTGATTCCCGGCACCTAAGTTTGCAACCGCACTTAGATAATACCATCTGCCCGTCCGGTCGTCTATATCCTCCAGCGTACGAAGTGCCTCTGTAAACATCCGGTTCATGATGAAATTCTGCGCCGCAGCAAGATGGGACTCATCCTGACTCATGCCACCGCCTTCATTTCTGGCACGACGGAAAGCATCTGAACCGAATCCTCCGAATCCGCCAAATCCATCAAATCCGCCATAACTGCTGCCACCATACGAGGAACCTGTATTTCCGTCCATGATGCTCTTATATGCCGCCTGCACTTCCTTGAATTTTTCTTCTGCCTGCGCTGCGTTTGGGTTGTTGATATTTGCATCCGGGTGGTATTTCCGGCTTAGATTTCGATATGCTTTTTTCACTTCTTCTTCCGAGGCACCATGTGGAAGCCCCAGAACTTCATAAGGATCTTTCATACTAATTCCTTTCTCAATCAGTAATTGTGAAACATATTCAGCTATGAATCCGTTTGCACATAAAACATATTCTTCGCAGACACGCTCCCGCTCGGTTCATCACGCAGTGGTACTAAATTCATGACAAACAAGTTTGCCATTCATTAAGTACCAGCGTGCTTCAACGGTCTGCTTAAGAATTATGTTTCATGTGCAAACTCTATCCACTTCTATGAAATGTTTCACAAATTACTTATTTTCTGCGTCATTTTGTTTCGTCATAAACCTTACCCAGATTCCGGAATAGATAATGTTGCGGAGGATGGCTGTCTCCTCGACGATTGGCAGACATTCGTAGATTTTTGCCATATCGGTGGCGATCATCATAAGGATTTCCTTCACGTAACTGTCGAACTGCTCTTTCGACAGCTCATGGTATAACTCCTTCAATGGATTGAACCGGTTCTTTTCGATATCCTCCTGTACGTCATCGTATGCGTCAAGAATATAGATGAATTTGCCGAGCTGGTAACCGAGTCTCCGCAGCTCCTCCGACCAGTCAATCCCGCGCATCGACTTATATGCAAGGATCTCTGCCATGATATCACCAAAGGTTCCGGCAAGCAAATCCAGATTCGTCACATTCTTTCTCTCACAGGCAGATAATGTCCGCAGAGATTCCCGGATCTTCGCCAGCTTCTCCGGATAGACCTGACCGATCTTGCGCACACGCTTCCGTATAAAACTGCTGTAACAAAGTCTGGTGAATTTGCGGTCATCCTCCCAGTCATCGAGGCATTTGTAATAGGTCAGAATGAGATTCATATCCGCGATATACTGTATAACCTCATTCTCCAGATATTTTTTCTTTCCAACCGGATGCACCATGCACGCTGCTTCCTTCATCTTCGTATCCGGCTCATATAAAGCGGTCAGAAGAACCGCGGCAAATGTTGAATCATACGTAAGTGACATCTGTCCCATCGCACCGTCCGTATTCCGGAGTGCATGGCAGACGCCGCAATAATACATGCGATACCGCTCATAATCTTTGACTTTCATTTCCGGCTTGTTCACCGTCACATATCCAAACATCGTTCCACCTCCGAGTTAAACGGCTTTCTTATTTCTATTTTATACATTAGCTGTTCTTTATAAACCGTGCGCTGCACTTCGGACAACGTATCTCGATCTTTCCTTTTCCCTTTGGGATACGAATTTTCTGCTTACACTCCGGGCAACGGTAGATATGATGCGTCTTGCGCATCGTCATATGGCTTTTCTCTTTCCGTCCCCACATGCGTAGTTTATACGTCTTATTTAGGAACCATGTATTTTCATCCCGACGCTTGCCAATATTTCTGGAGAACACACGGAAATATGCAAATGCAAAGGTCACAAATGCAATCGTGCTGAGTATATTGTTTCTTACAAACATATCGATAAAAACCAAGATACACGCCGCCCACATCATACACATGGAAAGCTGATCCGTTCCATTTCTACCGCGCATAAAATCCATCAATTTCTGTCTCATAAACATCCTCCATAACTATATCCAATCCTGATATTCATTATTCTTCTTCAATTTTTCGAATTGTCAAGTATTTTAACACGCGGGCGGGCTCCGTCAATGACTTTCACAGAGATTTCACAAAATAAAAAAATCCCTGATACATCTTGTATCAAGGATTTAAGAGAGGCGCGAGCCGGATTTGAACCGGCGGTGAAGGTGTTGCAGACCTCTGCCTTACCACTTGGCTATCACGCCATATATCATAAGAAGGACCCACGCAGTGGGGAGATTCCTTATGATTAGTAAATAGCTTTGCTACTTACTTTATCAAACTCCCCGAGTAGGGCTCGAACCTACAACAACTCGGTTAACAGCCGAGTGCTC